>ERZ808037.13-NODE-13-length-187822-cov-14.534342_pt1 | contig 187822 bp, 171 predicted proteins | sample MGYA00380190_ERZ808037 | MGnify/ENA primary metagenome ERZ808037 (study PRJEB31490, sample SAMN06133399) | mouse gut metagenome | isolation source: J9 | host: mice | place: China: Chengdu | collected 2015-05 ...
TCCTGTGTCGCTGTAATTATATTATACAAGCAAAATCTTAAATTTTCCCGATATTTTGTGTTCTCTAGTGTGGGATGTCTCTATTATACTACAATAAATTTTCAGAATATTCAAAGCTACAGGGTATGTCCATAATCTTTGCCCTAGTGTTGTTCCATGCCGCAATTACAGCAAGTAATTATTTTCCCGGTTTGCAATCTGTAAACCAACTAATTTGTAGGTTGCATATCCTCCCATAACCAGCGGCTCTGATTCGCAAATTTTTTCTGCCTCTTCACGGCCCTCTGTTTTCAGGATATACATACCTGCCATTCCAGGATAACCTTTAAAGACACCGCAGATTTCCAGCTTTCCTTCATCGTCCAGCTTTCTTATGTTCTCAACGTGCGCCATAACTGCCTGTTTTGTCATTTTATTATAGGTCTTGCTTTTCTCAATCATCATCATGTACATCAATTTTTCCATACGATTTTCTCCTTTACATTCTATGAGGTTTACTGGGGTTATCATATTATATTTATCCGGCAAAGGCAATCTGTCTGTCACCTCCCGGAAGCGAACTTATAGCTCAGTACACGGCTTCCGGCTCCCCGCCGGCCGCCAGTACAATCGTTTCACAGGGGGCGGGCTTTTCATGTGAAAGCACCTTCATTTCTTTGTGCAGGAGCCTGAGCACATATTGTAACAGGGTATTATTGCATTTGGGACATAGATAGTTTATCATAAAATAGTGACAAGAGCTGTCACCATTCGGAAAGGAGTTCAAAAATGTCAAAAGCAGAACGGCTTATCGAAATGATGATAACAATAAATGCAAAAAGGGATTTTACAGTAGGCGAATTGGCAAATGAATTTTCTGTATCCAAAAGAACCATACTGCGTGACTTGCAGGAACTGGAGCAGGCGGGCTTCCCTCTTTACTCCCAGGTCGGGGCGGCGGGGGGCTATCATATCCTAAAAGAACGCATTCTGCCTCCTATTGCTTTTTCAGAAAGCGAAGCAAAAGCTGTTTTCTTTGCCTGTCAAGCCTTGCAATATTACCGTGACCTGCCGTTTGAACAGGAAACCATATCCGTATTAAAAAAATTTTTAAATTCTCTGCCATTAGATATGCAAAATAGTATCACGCAGATTCAAAACAAGGTTGTGTTTTGGATTCCGGACAGACATTGCAATTCGCCATTGCTTAAATCAATGTTTCTTGCTGCCATAAACCGCTATGCCGCAACAATACGGTATTCGTCAACATATTCTGAAAGCACGCGCACAATTATACCTATCGGCTTATATGCTATGAACGGACTTTGGTATTGCCCCGCCTATTGTACAACGGCAAATCAAATCAGAGTATTCCGGGTTGACCGTATCAAAGAGATCATAGAGGAAAAGCCCTGTCCCAAAGGGAAATACCCTATTCCTGCGTCAATTCAGGAATATCTTGAAAAAACAGAGGTTAAAAACGATTACCACATGAAAATCGAACTGACGGATATAGGTGTCAAACGCTGTGAAAGTGAATGCTTGCTTGCAAATGGATTGAAAACATTTTCAACAGGCGGCGGGATAATCGACATGGAAATAAACCATGCTGCTTTAGAATGGGTTGCTGATTATATATTGCCCTTTGGAAAAAATGCCACTGTGTTAGAGCCGGTGGAGCTAAGAAAGCTAATACAGCAAAAAATATATGAATTACATCAGCATTATTGTGAATCAGAATAACAAGTGAAAAATGCCATATGGTCCTGACACAATCAATAGGTATGCCAAAATGTATTGGATTCCGGATAAATAAAATGCAGTATAAGTGAAACTACTATAACCAGGCATAGAAATATTAAACTGCCTACTATAAACCATTTTATCACTTTTATAATATCTTTAAGGGTTCTGTTTTGAAGAATAGAGTCCATGTTCTGGGAAACTCGATAAATAGAATCTATTTTCTCATTTATAAGAGAATTTTCCCTTACTTCCTGCACGTCAATATCCTTCACAAGTTCATCTAAAGTCATATCAAAAAAATCACTTAACATGACCAATCTGGTAAAATCCGGGTATGACTGTGCTGACTCCCACTTTGAAATTGTCTGCCTTGATACCTGCAATTCCATTCCCAGTTCTTCTTGGGAGAGTCCTTTTTCTTTCCTGAGTTTTAATAATTTCTCGTTAAATTTCATTTCGCATTTCCTCCTTTTTTTCCAGCCTACAATATAATTAATTTGGATTCAAGCAATTTAGGTTGTCAATTTGTCAATGTTGACATACATATCGTGAATTTCTGAAAATTAACATTGTGTCAATAACTTTTAACATATCTTTTAAGTATTCCAAGCCCGGCTCCGGGCAGATCCCGGCTTGTCCGCCCATAAATTCCTCTGATGTGTTCCCGTGTACCATTGTGGTCCGGCATACCGCCTGCTCTCCCTCCCAGAACCGTAGCGCCCTTTAGCATATCCCAGCTAAAATTATCTATGGGCGTGCGGGAGACCAGGAAGTTTCCGGCCCTCTGGGTGAGCTGGGCAAAGTTGACCACGTAATCCTCAGCTCCTCCTGCATAGGTGTAGATGGTGGACTCGCTTCCCATGAAACCGATGTCGGCCTCGCCTGTGAGTACGGCGGTCATGGTTTTGTCGGCGCCGAAACCGGTGACCAGGGTCAGATCAATGCCTTCTTCCTTAAAATATCCCTCCTCGATGGCCACGTACATAGGCGCATAAAAGATGGAATGAGCAACCTCGTTTAACGTAACCTTCGTAAGAGCAGAGGAGCCTTTCCCGGCGCTTTCACGGGAGGAGGAGTCCTTTCCCGTACAGCCCATAAGGGCAGATGCAATAAGTACTGCGGTGAGGAGGAGCCCCAGGGCCTTTCTGCGCCCCTGTATACCTTGATTCCTTTTCATAATAACCTCCATTTTCAATTTAATAAGCCGGCTTGCTTTTCCGGCGATTGATGATTTATAATATGAAAACAGTAAAGATTATGTTCAACAAAATTTTAAGGGCGCCATACGTTTACAGGCAAGATATGCAAGGAGGAGGCGGAGATGACAAAAGGCCGGCAGGATACAGGCCGTCTGCTGGAGCAGATAAGAAATGGGTTTTCAGAACCGGATTATGACAGGGAGCTGGCCGGACACATTCTTTCCGGCCTGAGCGTCACAGGAAAAAGGATTACAGTCCGGCCCTTGGCTTTATCGGACTATGAGGTTTTTGTCCGGGGATATAAGGACTGCCTTCCCTCCCGCAACAGATGATTGCTATATGTTCCATGTGTTCTGCAATGAGGACAAAAGGCCGCTGGGATATTGCGACATTACGCCCCACAGGCGGGAAAGCTTCCAGTATGCCCGGATCGGATATACCATTTTCAATAATTTCTGGGGAAAGGGATATGCCACAGAGTGCGTGGAATGTCTGATTAAGCTGGGCTTTGCGTTTTTGAATCTGCACCGTCTGGAAGTCCATGTAAATCTGGATAATCCGGCCTCGAAGAGGGTACTGGAAAAAGCGGGCTTTGCCTTTGAATGTGTGAGGAAGGGGTTCATCCTGGAGGACGGGGTGTGGACCGACAATGAAATTTATTACCTGAACAACGAAATCTGATAAAATGTTTTGCAAAAAGGATGTATTTGCCCTATAATAAAAAGACAGACCCTGATCGGTCTGTTGGTAAATCAGTTTTGAGGACAAAGGAGGATAAGATTTATGAAAAGAAAACTTATTGCGCTGACGCTTGCGGCGGCAATGGTATTTTCGCTTGCGGCCTGCGGAGGCGGCAAGGAAGCGTCTGAAAGCACGGGAAGCAGCGACGCGGCCCAGGAGAGCGGCGAAGAAGAAGAGGCCGATGAGGGCAGTGCAGAGGCAGAAGAAGCGGATGCAGAGCAGGAGAGCGCGGCCGGCACAGACATGAACATTGCCATGATTACCGACTCCGGTGATATTACCGACCAGAGCTTTAATCAGACGACCTATGAAGCCTGCAAGAAGTGGGCGGAGGCTAACGGAGCGCAGTTTACCTATTATAAGCCGGACAGTGACTCTGACGAAGCGCGTAATGCCAGCGTGGATCAGGCGGTGGCAGGAGGTTCGAACGTAATCGTAATGCCCGGCTATATGTTCGCGGCGGCAGTGGTAGCCCAGTCCGATATGTATCCTGACGTTAAGTTTGTAGCGCTTGACGTGGGAGCAGGCGATCTCTGTGAAAAAGGTGTGGGCGAGGGATATGATTACAATCCTGACAATTGGGATGTGACAGAGTATTACAACACGGAAAATGTTTACTGCTGTACCTATCAGGAAGAGATTTCCGGTTATATGGCAGGCTATGCAGCCGTGAAGTTGGGCTATAAGCATCTTGGATTTCTGGGCGGTATGTCCGTGCCGGCTGTAACCCGTTTTGGCTATGGTTATGTGCAGGGCGTTGACGCGGCAGCCAAAGAGCTTGGGATCGAAGGCGAGGTAGAGGTTGAGTATGTATGCGGCGGACAGTTCTACGGGGATGCCGACATCACAGCGGCCATGGATACCTGGTACGGAACCAAGGGTGTGGAGATCGTATTTGCATGTGGCGGCGGTATCTACACTTCCGCGGCGGAAGCAGCAGCCAAGGTAGACGGCAAGGTGATCGGTGTTGACTCCGACCAGGCGCCGGTTATTGACGGCGGATACGGGGAGAAAATGACAGTGACTTCCGCTATGAAAGGACTTGCTGCTACGGTTAATACGGTACTTACCGATATTAATGCCGGCAAGTGGAGCGATTATGCAGGAAAGATCGATAACCTGGGCATGGTTTCGGAGAACCCGGAAGAAAACTTTGTACAGCTTCCTCTTGGTACAACCCAGTGGGGAGAGGGCTTTACAGAGGACGATTACCGCGCGCTTGTAAAAGCTGTTTACGGCGGTGAGGTTACGATTTCAAACGATATTACAGCTATGCCGCAGACCTCGGTGAAGGTAACTGATTACGGCAGTGTAAAATAAAAGCTGTGACTCTAAAATAACGGGCAGTACGCTTGGCGAACCGCCCTTATGTTTAAGTAAAAGGGGCAGGTGTGTTTTTCCTGCTCCTTTTTGGCCTTTAAACGGGCCGAAAGCCCCGCCGGGGCGCCTGTATATGGAGAACAAGAGAGGAGGTAGGTAAGGGATGGGGGAGTATGCGATTGAAATGCTCAATATCACAAAAAGGTTTCCGGGCATCATTGCAAACGATAATATCACTTTACAACTGCGAAAAGGGGAAATCCATGCGCTGCTTGGGGAAAACGGCGCAGGAAAATCAACGCTCATGAGCGTGCTCTTTGGGCTGTATCAGCCTGAGGAGGGGGAAATCCGCAAGGACGGAAAAAAGGTTACAATCCATGATCCCAATGACGCAAACGCGCTGGGAATCGGGATGGTGCATCAGCATTTCAAGCTGGTGGAGTGCTTTAGCGTTCTGGACAATATCATTCTTGGGGTAGAGACTACCAGGGGCGGTTTTTTGCAAAAGGCCAGAGCCAGAGATAAGGTGATGGCTTTGTCTGAAAAGTACGGGCTCATGGTGGATCCGGATGCGCTGATCGAGGACATCACGGTGGGGATGCAGCAGCGAACCGAAATTTTAAAGATGCTCTACAGGGACAATGAGATACTTATTTTTGACGAGCCCACTGCGGTGCTGACCCCGCAGGAGATCCAGGAGCTGATCCTGATCATGAAAAATCTTGCGGCGGAGGGCAAGAGCATTCTGTTCATCACCCATAAGCTGGCCGAGATCATGCAGGCGGCGGACCGCTGTAGCGTTCTGCGGAAAGGGAAATATGTGGGCACCGTGGATGTGAAGGATACGACGCCTGAGAAGCTTTCCGCTATGATGGTGGGGCGTGACGTAAGCTTTGTGGTAGAAAAAAAGCCTTCCAGGCCCGGAGAGGTGGTTCTGGACATTGAGGGAATGACGGTGGCCTCTAAGCGGCACAAAAATAATGCCGTAAACAATGTGTCCTTTCAGGTACGCCGGGGAGAGATTGTCTGTATAGCGGGGATCGACGGCAACGGACAGACGGAGTTTGTGTATGGCCTTACAGGGCTTGAACCGCTGAAAAGCGGAAGGGTTACGATGAACGGAAAGGATATTACCCATATGCCCATCCGGGGGCGGCTTACCTCGGGGATGAGCCATATTCCCGAGGACAGGCACAAGCACGGGCTCGTCCTGGACTATTCCCTGGAGGATAATATTGTGCTCCAGAGATATTTTGAGCCAGCGTTTACCAGTAAAGCCGGATTTTTGAAACGCCGGGAAATCCGGGAATACGCCAACGTCCTGATTGAGCAATATGATATTCGCTCCGGCCAGGGGGCGGTGACAAAGACCCGCTCCATGTCCGGCGGCAATCAGCAGAAGGCCATTGTTGCCCGGGAGATTGACAAAGGCCCGGAGCTTTTGGTGGCTGTCCAGCCTACTAGAGGACTGGACGTAGGGGCAATTGAATACATACACAAACAGTTGGTGGCCCAGCGAGACGCGGGCAAAGGCGTTCTCTTAGTGAGTCTTGAACTGGACGAGGTAATGAACGTGTCCGACCGGATCCTTGTCATGTATGAGGGAGAGATTGTGGGGGAATTTGATCCGAAAAAGGTGACGGTTGAGGAGCTGGGGCTTTTTATGGCCGGTTCCGGAAGAAAGGGGGCTTAAGCGATATGAACAGAAAATCCGAAAAAAAAGGAAGCCTTTTGAGGAACAACGGCTTTCAGACAATTCTGGCCTCCCTTTTATGTATTCTGATCGGCCTTTTTGTGGGCTATCTGGTACTTCTGGTTATTAATCCGAAGGGTGCGGGCACGGCGATCCTTGCCATTGTAAAGAACTTTTTGTATTACCCAAGCGCAGCGGCAGCGGCCAAGTATTTAGGAACCACGCTGGTAAAGGCTTCCGCGCTTCTGATGTGCTCTCTGTCCGTGCTCTTTGCCTATAAAGTGGGATTGTTTAACATCGGCGCGGCAGGACAGTATGTGGCGGGGGCGGGGGCATGCCTGTATTTCGGATTATCCTTTGGGATGCCCTGGTATGTGTGCCTTTTGGCAGCCGTTCTGACGGCGGCCCTGCTGGGCGCAGTCTCCGGCGCGCTGAAGGCCTGCTTTAATGTAAATGAGGTCATTTCCTGTATTATGCTGAACTGGATCGGGCTTTATTGTGTGAATATGCTGTTAACGCAGGTAAAGGAGCAGTCCACGCCTTATACCCGCTCCCTTTCCAGCACCAACAAGAGCGCCCTGCTTCCCAATTTAGGGCTGGATCGGCTTTTTTCCAAAAACGAGTTTGTCACCATAGGGCTTCCTCTTGCGGTGATTATGGCGGTTCTGGTGTGGCTTGTGCTGGAAAAGACGAAATTCGGCTATGAGCTCAAGGCCACGGGATTTAACAAGCAGGCGGCGAAATACTGCGGTATGAAGGAAAAGAGAAATATCATACTGACTATGATGATTGCCGGGGGGCTTTCCGGTTTTGGGGCGGGGATTTTTTATCTTACCGGGATTGAACAGTGGATGGTGCAGCAGACCTCTGTCCCGGCCATGGGCTTTAACGGGATCGCGGCGGCTTTTCTCGGCGGCTTACATCCTGTGGGAACTATTTTTTCTTCCTATTTTATACAACATATTACAAGCGGCGGGACTTATGTGGACAAGACCATGTACTGCACCCAGATTTCGGATCTGATCTCTGCGTTTATCATTTATCTCTGCGGTTTTGTTCTTTTCTTTAAGCTCTGGCTGAACCGGTTCCTGGACAAAAGGGAGGAGCATATCCATAAAAAGACGGATGCGGCGGCTTTGAATAAACAGAAAGGGGGCGAGTCATAATGTTGTTATTGATCCAATATACACTCATATTTGCTTCCGTGCTGGTGCTGGTGGCCCTTGGCGGATGCTTTTCGGAGCACAGCGGTGTGATTAATATCGGCCTGGAGGGGATCATGGTTATGGGTGCCCTTGGCGGCGCCCTTATGATGAAGGTTCTTTCCGGGGGAGCGGCAGCGCCTGTTGTGATCCTTCTGGTAGTTTTGGCAAGCGTTCTTTCCGGTATGCTTTTCTCGCTTTTGCTTGGAGTCGCGGCGATCCATTTCAAAGCGGATCAGACGCTGGTGGGAACGGCCCTGAATCTCTTAGGCCCTGCGGCGGCAGTGGTTCTGGTGAGGGCGATCAATACGGCAGAGAGCGTGGATAACGTTTCTTCTACGGTTGCCTACGGGCAGGCCAAAAAGGCATTTATTGTCAATATAGGAAGATTTGAATTTAACTGGTTTATGTTCCTTGCCCTTCTTTTGCTGGTTGTATCCTATGTGGTTTTGTATAAGACAAGGTTTGGCTTAAGGCTGTGCGCCTGCGGGGAGCATCCCCAGGCAGCGGACTCTGTGGGAATTAACGTATATAAGATGCGTTATGCAGGTGTTCTTATATCCGGGGCCCTTGGAGGCCTGGGCGGCCTTGTGTACATCACGGCGGGGGTCAGCGAGTGGAAATTTGAAAACGGGGTAGCGGGCTTTGGGTTCCTTGCCCTGGCGGTTATGATCTTCGGGCAGTGGAAGCCGGTGAACATTGGTCTTGCGGCGCTTTTATTCGGACTGTTTCGAGCCCTTTCCAATGTGTATACAGGGTTCGACGTGCTGGTATCCCTGAAGCTTCCCAGTACGCTGTATAATATGCTGCCCTATATTATTTCCCTGGTGGTGCTGGTGTTTGTCTCCGGGAAATCCAGGGCGCCCAAGGCAGAGGGGATTCCCTATGACAAGGGTCAGAGATAGGAAATTTGAAGGGAATTGGTTTACAGACCGCGGCGTATTGGATTCGTCAGCGAAAATACCGGAAAGGAGAAGTATAACAGAATGAATGTGAATGAAATTTTGAGCCATGTGGATCATACTTTGCTGCTTCAGACAGCTACCTGGGAGGAGATTCGCCGGATCTGCGACGACGCGGTTCAATATAAGACCGCTTCCGTGTGTATTGCCCCCTCCTTTGTAAAACAGGCCAGTGAGTATCTGGCGGGAAGAATGCCGGTGTGTACGGTGATCGGCTTTCCCAACGGCAATATGACCGCCAGGACAAAGATATTTGAGGCGGAGGATGCCATTGCAAACGGGGCGGCTGAGATTGATATGGTGATCAACATCGGCTGGCTGAAGGAGAAGAAATATGCTCTCATTGAGGAGGAGATCCGCGCGCTGAGGGCAGCCTGCGAAGGGAAAATCCTGAAGGTAATTATCGAGACCTGTTTTCTTACGGAGCAGGAGAAGATTAAGATGTGCGAGATTGTTACCGGGGCCAGGGCGGACTACATTAAGACCTCCACAGGATTTGGCGGGGGCGGCGCTACCTTTGAGGATGTACGTCTTTTTGCGCAGCATGTGGGAGAGAATGTGAAGATCAAGGCAGCCGGGGGGATTTCCTCCATGGAGGATGCCGAGAGGTTCCTTGCTCTTGGGGCAGACCGCCTGGGAACCAGCCGTATCATCAAGCTTGTAAAAAACCAGGAAGCATCAGGATATTAAGCGGGGGCATATATGGGTTATCGATATTTGGATTTGGAAAGCTATAAACGCAAAAACCATTTTGAGTATTTTAACACTTTGGCCTATCCCTATGTAGGCGTGAGCGTCAATGTGGATATTACAGAGCTTCTGAAAAAGGTGAAAGCCCAGGGGCTGCCTTTCTTTCTGACGGTGTGTTACTGTGTCTGCCGTGGGGCCAATGCCGTACCGGAATTCCGGCAGAGGATTAAGGAGGGCCGGATTCTGGAGTTTGACCGCTGCAGAACCTCGCATACCGTGGCTCTTAAGGACGGTACCTATTGTTACTGTACGCTCTGCGATACCATGCCCTTTCCGGATTATATCCCCTACGCTTTAAGGGCCCAGGAGAGGGCAAAAAGGGCAAACTCCATTTCCGAGGAAAAGGAGGAGACCTACGAGCTTTTTTTCATATCCACCCTGCCCTGGATTTCCTTTACCGGCCTGACGCAGCCGGTTCCCGTTCCTGCCGACAGCAATCCCAGAATCACCTGGGGAAAATATTTTGTGCAGGAGGGCAGGACGCTGCTTCCGGTTTCCGTGCTCTGCCATCATGGGTTAGTGGACGGCGTGCATATCGGGCGGTTTTTTGAGGAATTTGAGAAAGAGGCGGGAGCGCTTCCTTAAAATTTTTGTTTCAGAGCCTATGGGTTCAGGGTCTCTGTTGATTGGCTATGGGAAACGGTAAATTTATTTGCCGGTTTCTATGGCCATCGGCAGAGGCTTTTTTGTACGGGAACATAAAAATAAACGCGGAGGCTGACAGAGTCCTTTTTATGGTACACATTATTTATTATAATAGTAGTAGAAAACAAAAAAGGAGAATGACAATCGCCGAAACTGGGATTATAATTGATATAGTTTTATCTCCGCGGGCAATAAAGCTGCTTTTTGGAACAGGATCTGTGTCCGTGCGGCATTCACAGGCCTTTCACCGAAAAGACGCGGAGCATTTACAGATAACGGTCAATTGATTTGCCGTTACCGGCACTTATGCACCTAAGCCGCGCAGAAAAGAGGAAGCTATGTCAAATATTCCGTCACCAGGGCAGATTTACAGACATTTTAAGGGGAATCTATACAGGATAGTGACTCTGGCAGAGGACAGTGAAACCGGGGATATGCTGGTGATCTATCAGGCCTTGTACGGAACGTACAAGGTTTATGCAAGGCCCCTTTCCATGTTTACAGAGAGGCTTGACAAAAGGAAATATCCCGAGGCCGGGGCTGATTTTCGCTTTGAACTCCAAAGGGAGCTGATTGAAGCTTCGAAACCTGTCCGGTCCTGCGGGCGGCAGGAGAAGCCGCAGGAGGATGAGAAGGAGTATGGGCGGAAGGATTTTGTCCGGCAGGAGGATGAGTCTGTGCCGGAGCCTGCCGGGGAGGCGGTTAATACCCAGGAGGAATTAAATATTGACCCGTTAGTGCTGGAATTTCTGGACGCCAGGAGCTATGAGGAGCGTCTTAAGATCCTTTCGCGGCTGCGCCCCCGGATTACGGACTCTATGATTAACGTCATGTCCGTGGCGGTTGATGTGGAGGTGAAGGACGGCAACACAGAAGAACGCTTTGACGAGCTTCGCGCCTGCCTTTCCACCCGTCAGAGGTATGAGAGCAGGGGGAGCCGCCTGAGATAAATTTCTCTTATGGCGTTTCCTGTGGATTTCCATAGCCGGCTGCTGCAGATTTTCGGCACTTCGGGAAGGAAGGAGCGGGCTATGGCATTTGATTTAGGAAACAGGCTGGTGGTTGGGGTATCCTCCAGGGCCCTGTTTGACTTAACCGTTGAAAACGAAATTTTTTGCACCCAGGGTGTGGAGGCGTACTGCAGATACCAGGTGGAGCATGAGAAGGAGCTTCTTAAGCCCGGGAACGGCTTTCGGCTGATCGAGGCGCTTCTAAATATCAATAAGCTGCCCGGACAGGAGGGAAGGGTGGAGGTGATCATTATGTCTCACAACAGCCCGGACACCTCCCTGAGGGTGTTCCATTCCATTGCACATTACGGTCTGGACATAACAAGGGCAGTGCTTGCCAGCGGAGCCTCCCTTACGCCCTATCTGGAAGCTTTTCACACGGATTTGTATCTGTCGGCTGACGAGGCGGACGTACAGTCGGCCATTGACTGCGGCATCGCCGCCGGGATTATCTGCTGCGATGAGATTAAGACTTACGGGGATGAGGGAGAGCTTTCCCAGATCAGGATTGCCTTTGACGGGGATGCGGTATTGTTTTCGGATGAATCAGAGCAGATTTTCAGAGAAAAGGGACTGGAGGCTTTCGAAGAAAATGAGAGGAATCAGGCAGAAAACCCGCTAAGACAGGGGCCTTTTGCCAAGTTTCTGAAAACCATCTCAGACATTCAAAAGGAGTTTAGGCCCCAGCAGGCCCCTCTTCGCACCGCGCTTGTCACAGCCAGGTGCGCGCCGGCCCATGAGCGTGTGATCCGCACCCTGCGGGCCTGGAATGTGCGGATTGACGAGGCTTTTTTTCTGGGGGGAATCACCAAACGGGATGTGCTAAAGGCCTTTGGGGCCCATATCTTTTTTGACGATCAGGCAGTACATACCGCTCCTGCTTCCGAGGTAGTCCCTTCTGCAAGGGTGCCTTATAAGCAGAAGGACATCACAGGGCATGGGAGGGATCCGTAATGCATTACGAAAATATAAAAGAGGGGCTCTTTGAAAGCCGTCCCAACAGGTTTATCGCATATGTGACAGTGGACGGCAGGCAGGAGAGGGTTCATGTAAAAAACACGGGACGCTGCAGGGAGCTGCTCACGGAAAATGCCACGGTGTATCTGAATAAGAGCGGCAATCCCCAGAGGAGGACGGGCTATGATCTTGTCGCGGTGAGGAAAGGCGAGCGCATCATTAACATGGATTCCCAGTCGCCCAACAAGGCGGTGGAAGAGTGGCTCAGGGCAGGAGGCTTGTTCCCGGATGCGGTTTTGATCAGGCCGGAAACAACCTATGGCAGCTCCCGGTTTGATTTTTATGTGGAAACGCCGAAGGATAAAATATTCATAGAGGTGAAGGGAGTTACGCTGGAGCAGGAGGATGTGGTTTTGTTCCCGGACGCCCCTTCCGAGAGGGCGCTAAAGCACGTGAATGAGCTGGCAGAAGCCGTGAAGGCGGGGTATAAGGCTTACCTGCTCTTGGTGGTTCAAATGGAAGCCGTGCGGTTTTTTACACCCAACCGCAGGACGCAACCGGAGTTTGCGGACGCTTTGCTTAGGGCGAGGCAGGAAGGAGTGGAAGTACTGGCCTTTGACTGCCGTATCTCCCCGGATTCCATGTCCATCCATAAGCCTGTGCCGGTAAAGCTTTCTCTGCTGGAGGCGGTGAGCGAGCCTTTGCTTTCCTGGTATGACAAGTCCAGGAGGGTTCTTCCCTGGCGGGAGGAGCCCACGCCCTATCATGTCTGGGTCTCGGAAATCATGCTCCAGCAGACCAGGGTGGAGGCAGTCAAGCCTTATTACGACAGATTTATGAAGGCGGTGCCGGATATAGCCTCTCTGGCAGAAGCCGGGGAGGAGGAGCTGCTTAAGCTCTGGGAGGGGCTGGGCTATTATAACCGTGTCAAGAATCTGCAAAAGGCGGCGCGGCTGCTTGTGGCAGAGTACGGCGGTGTTATGCCCTCAGACTATGAGGAGCTGCGCAGACTGCCGGGAATCGGAAGCTATACCGCAGGGGCGATAAGCTCCATTGCCTGCGGACGAAGGGAGCCTGCGGTGGACGGCAATGTTTTGAGGGTTTTGGCAAGGCTTAAGGCAGATGGAAGGGATATTTCGCTTAAGTCTGTGCGGGACGGGATTGAGGCCGAGGTAAGGTTTGCCATGCCGCAGGAGAGGCCCGGGGATTTCAACCAAGCGTTGATGGAGCTGGGGGCAACGGTGTGCCTTCCCGGCGGAAAGCCCTGTTGTGAGGAATGTCCCTGTAAGGAGCTCTGTATCGCTCATTTTGAGCACAGAGAGACGGATTATCCCTGCAAGGCGCCGAAGAAGCCGAGAACCGTCGAGAAGAAGACCGTGCTCATTATCCGGGATGAGAACAGGGCGGCCCTTCGCCGGCGGCCAGAGAAAGGGCTGCTCGCCGGTTTATATGAATTCCCCTGTCTGGAGGGCCATTTGTCGGAGAAAGAGGTGGTCGATTATCTGAAGGAGGAAGAGGGGCTTTCGGTGCTGAAGATCGAGGCCTTAGAGAGAAGCAAGCATATTTTTACCCACAGGGAGTGGCATATGGTCGGCTATGCCGTAAGGGTGGATGAACTGGCAGAGAAAAAGAAAGGAAGTGATTTGCTGTTTGTCCGGCGCAGGGAGGCAAAGGACAAATATCCGATTCCCTCCGCCTACCGCGCCTATCTTCAGAATTTCTTAAGTTGATTATTTTCTCTAAAATGGATATGATAAGAGATAGTAAACGACAGCTCAGTTTGCCGCTTACAATAAGATAGAGTCAGGCAGGAGCAGGAGATGAAACTTTTATCATTTGCAATACCTTGTTATAATTCGGCGGCCTATATGGAAAAGTGTGTGGATTCCCTTTTAAAGGGAGGAGAGGACGTGGAAATCCTTATCATAGACGACGGTTCTACCGACGAAACGGCGCAGATCGCGGACAGGTATGCCGCGGCCCATCCTTCGGTGATCAGGGCCTTCCACAAAGAAAACGGCGGACACGGTTCGGCGGTCAACTTAGGGATTGAGAAGGCGGAGGGCTTATACTTTAAGGTGGTGGACAGTGACGACTGGGTAAAGGAAGACGCCTATTTGCAGATTCTGAAAACCCTGAAGGATATTACGGGCGGGGAAAAGGTGCTCGATATGCTGATCAGCAATTTTGTTTATGAAAAGCTGGGGCAGAGCAGGCATAAGGTTATGCGCTATAAGCATGCCCTGCCGGTGGGGGAGCTGTTTACATGGGAGGATGTAAGGTATTTTCACACCGGGCAGTATATCCTGATGCACTCCGTGATCTTCCGCACGAAGCTTCTAAAGGAATGCGGGTTAAGGCTTCCCGAGCACACCTTTTATGTGGACAACCTTTATGTATTTGAGCCGCTTCCCTATGTGAGGAACATGTATTATCTGGATGTAAATTTTTACCGCTATTATATAGGCAGAGAAGGACAGTCCGTCAATGAGGATATTATGATGGGCAGAATCGATCAGCAGCTTACGGTGAATAAACTGATGATCGATTATATGGTAGAGAACAAAGGCCGTATCGCGCCGGTGCCCAAAATGGACAAGTATATGCAGAGCTATCTGGATATTATCACCACCATATCCTCTATTCTGCTGATCCGTTCCGGTACTAAAGAGAGCCTTGCCAAGAAAAAGGAGCTCTGGAATTACCTGAAGAAAAAGGACTGGCGTTTATACCGAAAGCTCAGATTCGGGCTGCTTGGAAACTGTATTAACCTGCCGGGAAGAGGGGGACGGAAGATTTCCATAGAAGGGTACAAGATCTGCCGCAGATTCTTCAATTTCAACTGACAATAAACAGAGGGGGCCAATGCCCGCAGGGCGGGAGGCTCCCTTCATTTTATGCATATGGGCCCTTGGGGGAAGCCTGCCAATATCCGGCAGCTTAATCCCTTAATCTGTAGGCGCCCTTTCCGGTCTTTAGAACCAGTCCTTTCTTTTCGCAGTCATTCAATACACGCTGAAGCTGTCTGGCGCTGCAGTGCAGGCGGAAGGCCGCCTTTTCCAGGCCCTTCAATTCATTTCCTTGACACTTAAACTTCATGTAAGAAATTACCCTTTCCTGCAGCGAGGAAGGAGCCGCCTCCAATGTGCTGATCGTCTCTATTTTCCTTGCCATGATCTCTCCCACAAAGTACATGAAGCGGCTGCTTTGGAACAATACTTCCCTGTGGTTTTTGGTTATAAAAGCAATACTGGTAAGCTTTTGGGTAACTTCCGCATAAATGTTGTTATTATTTATGCCGAACAAATCCATTTCCCCAAGAATATAATTCCCGCGCTCGTTGGCCAGTGAGTACAGGCTTCCGTCATCTCTGATAAGGCATACGGAAAGCTCTCCGGAGAGCACGAACTGAAAAGTGGAATGCTCCAGCCACGGCGCCGAAACCAATTCCCCAGGCTCATATTCGATCAGGAAAAGGTCTAATGGCAGGCTCTCCAGTAAATCTTTGTATCTGCATTTTGATACGGCTTCCCGGATCAGGTTTTTATCATAGATTTTTTTCATTTTTTAGCCTCCAAAACGAGACATATGTCCTGTTCTGATGCTTTATTTTAAAGTAAAATGGACTTAATTTCAAGGGAGGTTTTCATTATGTCATCTGTATTTGAAGGAAAAAGTATACCGTCAACCATCATTAAAATAGGTGTTCCGGCCATGCTGGGCCAGCTTGCAACATTGATTTATAATCTTGCGGACACTTATTTCGTATCCCTGACCAAAAGTGCAGAACAGATTGCGGCTGTTACGCTCTGCGTCCCGGTTCTCCTTATCATTATGTCCATAGCGTGCGTGTTTGGTATGGGGGGCAGCAGTGTAATTGCAAGGCAGCTTGGAGAGGGCAACAGGGATTATTCCGCAAAATGTCTGAATTTCTGTATTTATTCCATTGCGATTGCAGGGGTTCTTACGCTTTTGCTTGGCCTGCTTGTGCTGACTCCTGTTTCCCGCATCATAGGGGCTGACAGCAGCAATCTTGGCTATACCCGGGATTATCTGAAGTGGATATTTATAGGAGCTCCGTTTATTATGCTTTCAAACGGTTTTCCCCATGCCCTTCGTTCCATCGGGCTGATCAAGGAAAGCACAATCGGTATCGTACTGGGAAACGCCGTCAATATTGTTCTGGACTGGTTTTTTATTGTGATTCTCCGCATGGGGACTGCCGGGGCCGCCCTGGCTACATCCATCGGTTTTTTATGTGCTGCGGTATATTACTTTGTCTGCCTTATTCATAGGGAAAGAAAAAAGGATCCGTTGATTGCCCTCTCACCTCGGCAATATAAGCCTGCAAAACAGATGGTTTTTGATGTGGTTAAGATCGGGATTCCCGGTGCGCTTATTACGGTTATGCTGAGTGTTTCCAACATTGTGCTCAACAACTATATCAGCCTTTACGGTTCAAATGCAGTGGCGTCCTACGGTATTGCATACAAAATTGATCTGTTTCCTATTATGCTCTCGGTAGGACTATCCACGGGCATTGCACCGCTGATTGGGTTTTATTATGGGGCAAGGCAGAAGGAACGTCTTGAAAAAACCATGTGGACGGGAACCGCCTATGGAGTTGTTCTCGGCGTAATATTTACCGCTCTTATTATGACTTTTTGCAGAGGCTTTGCATCGGTATTCCTGCACGAGGAGGGCTTAGTGTCGCTGACTGCCCATTTTTTGCGGCTGCTCTGTTTCCATGCTCCGCTTCTCGGAATTATTAATATGGCCACTTCCTATTTTCAGGCGCTTGGCAAAGCGGCAAGCTCGCTTGCGATTACGGTTCTGCGGAATGTGGCGCTGTTTATTCCGGGCGTAATTATAATGAATTATTTTTGGCAGCTTGACGGCGTTATCCTGACCCAGCTTGTCGTAGAGGCTGCTCTGACTGTAATATGTCTGATTATGTATGTGATGGCATCGCCGAGAAGGCTTATTCAGGGCCTGTCTTAACCATACGCATACCGGGAAAGAGGCGCCTTCCAAACGGAGGGCGCCCCTTTTTATGATCAAGATGCTCTTTTTAAACCTGTCTGACTCTTCTGCCGCGCTTTGTGCCGTTTCGGTAGGCCTGGTACACTGCCACGATATTTGCCTGATATACTACCATGTACATAGCCCCTGCCATGACAAAGGCAGTCATCACGTCAAACATGGAATGCTGCTTGATAAACACGGTAGAGAGAATAATGGAAACGCACAGCACAAGGGAGCCGGCGCATAATTTTTTATTCCGGGCCAGCTTTGGGCTGTGTATGACGGCCAGATGAGCGCCGATCGAATTGTACACATGAATGCTTGGCCAAAGGTTGGTAGGAGTATCCATACGGTACAGATGCATTACAAGGTCGGATAAAACATTGTCTCTCGGCATGGCATAGGGGCGAAGGTGATGCCCGTTCGGCCAGAGGGTGGAAACCACCAGAAATACGGTCATGCCGGTAAAAAGAAACACACAGGTGTTGAAGTACTCCTGTTTATTTTTGAAAAAGCAGTAAAGCACTGCCACGGATACATAGATAAACCAAAGGAAATAAGGAATTACAAAAATTTCCCAGAAGGGAATCCGATCATCGATCTTCATATGAATGATGAAGGGGGGATTGATGACCTTTTTTTCCAGCCATGCAAACCAGACACAGTAAATCACGGCATAAACCATCAGCGGAACCGCATGTTTATACCTCTCGTAAAAATTTCTCATAATATAGCAGCCTCCCTTTGATCTGCTTTATCACATGTCGGTAAAGCGATACAAAATATTTTTAAAGTAATAATTGCAGCCTGTCTTTTTCACAGGTCATAGTAATCGAATTGCTCTTCACGCTTACCTCGCCGTCTGTGTGTACCCACAGAGGGATTGAGGTTTCCAGGCAAAGAGAAGATGCGCTGTAGCGGTCAATGCCGTTAAAACGGTAATGCTCTCCGCTAAAAGCCGTGGGCAGCGCGATTAAAATCAGCCATTTTGGGATATTTCCCACTGCGCATATATCAAGGAGCCCGTCCCGATAATCGGCATCAGGGCAGAATTTAAACCCTCCGCCTTCATATTGGTGAACCATGCCCGCCACAAACAGAAACTTGGGCAGATCAATCACTGTCCCGTCCGCTAAGGTAAGGGAGCAGGTGACCTTACGGGCCCTGATTAGCTGCTTCAGGGCAATGCTTAAGTAGGTCAGCTTCCCTAATCCTATTTTATTCAGTATGTTCTTAAATTTAGAAGCAAGAGCTTCCTCACACACTGCGGCATCAAAGCCGATGCCGCTGCTTACGGCAAAATACCTCTTTTTTACAGGCCGGGCACAGTGGAGCCGTGAATACTGCCCGGAAATCCGGTTGTAGGTAACACAGCCCAGGTCCATAAAGGCGGGTTTTCGGCAGGAGAGGATCCGCTCCAAAATTTCCAGAGGATCCTTCGGCAGCTTTAAATCCCTTGCGAGATCATTGCTGGAACCGGTGGGAATATAGCCGATCTGTACACGGCCGAAATCGCCGATTCCCTGAAGGGCTTCATTGAGGGTGCCGTCCCCTCCGAGAACAATGAGCTTTAATATAATTTCAGGGTCAATTTCTAACAGGGAAGATGACAGCTCCTGTACTAAACGGGTTACATGTCCTACTTCCCTGGAAATGAAAACTTTGTATGTAATCTTTTTCTGGCGCAGCACCGGTTCAAGCCTGGACCAGATTCTGGCGCCCCGTCCGGATTTGGATGCCGGATTAACGATTATGTGATACATAATTTTATCCCTCTGAAACCGTTTCCTATTTTATCAGCTAATTTGGAGAGAGTAAAGGATTTTTGGCATATTCCGTAAATCTTAAGGAATATTTAATAGATTGAGCCTTTGTGCCCGGGCTTCATTGACACGCGGAAAGCGGTATGATACAGTTGTATAAATCAGAGTCAGGGAGGGGAAAAAATGAAGTTTTCAGGCAAGATTATTAAAAGCTTATGTATAGTAACTGCAACGGTGTCTGTTTTGGCGGGGTGCGGCAGCAGCAGCCCCTTAGATCCCAAAAATCCGGTAACATTGACGGTATGGCATTATTACAACGGTTCCCAGCAGTCAGCCTTTGACGCGCTGGTGGAAGAATTTAACGATACTGTGGGCAGGGAAAAGGGAATTTATGTGGAGAGCTTCAGCCAGGGTTCTGTTTCCGATCTGGAAACTGCCGTAAGGGCGTCCATTAACGGCGACGTAGGGGCGGATTCCATGCCGGATATTTTTTCTTCCTATGCGGATACCGCTTACGAAATCGAACAGTCAGGCGCGCTTGCAAACCTGTCGGAGTACTTTAGCGATGAGGAGCTGGGGCAGTATGTGGATTCCTACATAGAGGAAGGGCGTATAGCGCACGACGGTACCCTTCGGATTTTCCCGGTGGCAAAATCTACCGAGATTATGATGATCAACAAAACGGACTGGGAGCCCTTTGCAGAGGCAACGGGAGCCTCGTTGGATGATCTGGCAACCATAGAGGGCGTTGCCGCCGTATCAAAGGCCTACTACGAATGGACGGATGCCCAGACGCCGGATGTTTTGGGGGACGGACGGGCCTTTTACGGCAGGGATGCCATGGCAAATTATTTCATTATCGGTATGCAGCAGATGGGAGTGGAAATCTTTCAGGTAGAGAACGGGAAAATGACCTTAAATGTACCCAAGGAAGAGCTGCGCCGGCTGTGGGAAAACTACTATGTGCCGATGGTAAAGGGATATTTCGGATCTTACGGCAAATTCCGTTCCGACGACGTGAAAACGGGGGAGCTGCTTGCCTATACGGGCTCTACCACTTCCGCCATGTATTTCCCGGATCAGGTGGAACAGGACGAGGATACCTATAGTATTGAATATATCATATTGGAAGCGCCGGTATTTGAGGGAGGGCAGCGCTTCGCCGTACAGCAGGGGGCCGGAATGGTGGTCAGCAAGTCGGATGAAAAGCGGGAGTATGCTTCCGTGGAGTTTTTAAAATGGTTTACACAGGCGGACAAAAATCTGCAGTTCGGCAGTGTGTCCGGCTATCTTCCGGTTTTAAAGGAGGCAAACAGCATAGAAAAGCTGGATCAGGTGATTGCCGAAAAGCAGCTTGAAGTAGCCCCCAAGACACATGAGTGTCTGGTTTGTGTGTTCGGGGAGATGGAACAGATTTCCCTGTACACCAATAAGAGCTTTCAGAACGGCTCCGCAGCCAGGAAGGTACTTGAGTACCACCTCGCCGATCAGGCGCTGCAGGACAGGGAGCTGGTAGCAAAAGCGGTAAAAGAGGGGCAGGATTTGGAGGAGGCTTGCGCCGCCTTTGTGTCGGAGGAAGCGTTCGAAAACTGGTATGCGTCGTTTTGCGACGCACTGAATACGGCAGTCGGTGAGCAGGGATAACAATGGAAAACAAACGTCAAAGAAGGAAAACAACCATATTCAGGATGTTTCTGATTCCTTTAATTGCCATAATGCTGATACAGAGCATGATTACCATCGGTACCTTAGTGGTAAAGAAAATCGCCGGGACGTTACAGGAATATTCGGCCGGTATGATGAGCAGGCTGGTGGAAAACAGGAAGGTCATCCTGGAAAATGATATGAATCAGCGCTGGGCCTCTATTTATGAGCAGGAACCGGCCATGACAGAGGCGCTTGAGCAATTTCTGGACGAAGAGGGCATGGAGCTTAAGGAGCTTTTGGCTTCGGGTGAGTCAAAAAACAGGTTTATGGAAACGGTTTTCCCGGAGTGTCTTTCCGTGCTTCAAAACAGTTCCACAACAGGGCTTTTTTTCATATTTACCGGGGAAGAGCAGACGGCGGGAGAATATGACGGATTTTTTGTCCGGGATTCCGACCCGGCTAAAAGTCCAGCCAATTATTCTGATTTGCTTTTGGAACGCGGAAACAAGAATCTCTCAAGGCAGTGGGATATACCGCTTGACACCAACTGGACCACCAAATTCCATATGGCAGGCTATGGAGAGGACAGCACCGAGTATTCTTTCTACGAGCCCTGGCGGGCGGGAAGAGAATATGCGGATGCCGCGACAAAGGATTTGGGGTACTGGTCGCTGCCTTTTTCTCTGGAAAAGGGGGTGGCAGGCTCTTATGAAATGATTACATACTCTCTGCCGCTTCGGTATGAAGAGACGGTTTACGGAGTGCTGGGAGTGGAGATTTCTTCAAAAGTTCTGCGCAGCTATCTGCCAGCCAAAGAGTTAAATGAGGCCAGCCAGTCGGGATATATGCTGGCCGTGAAGGAGGCTGACGGCAGCTACAGGCCGCTGCTTGGGGAGGGGCTCCTTTCAAATACGGTACATTCCGCCGCAGATACGTTTTTCCTTAAGGAGACTGTATATGGCAGTCTGTCAGAGGTGGTTTCCGTGAAGCAAAGCGGAGAGGGAATTTATGCCGTGGTCTGCCCGCTGAAGCTTTACAGCAATAATGTGCCTTATGAGCATACACAGTGGGCGCTTCTGGGCCTTGATACAGAAGAGGATTTGTTCGGGATGAGCCGCCGGCTTTACCTTTGGGTGGTTGTGGCGGTTTTTTGCGGTCTGGGCTTTGGGGTGCTTGGCATCTATTTCCTGGTGCGTTATCTGACCAGGCCGGTGAGCCGGCTGATGGAGTGTATCAGCAGGGGAAGCGCAGGGCTTTCGGACTTCAGGCCCTCTAATATTTTTGAAATAGACGCCCTGTACGATGTGGTACGGGATTTGACAAACAGGCAGAAAGAAGCGGAAAATATTTTGCTGGAAGAAAAGGAAAGGTATCGGGTTGCCCTGGAGTCTTCCAAGGATATATTCTTTTCTTTTGACTATGAAAGCCATATGCTGGACATAGTAAACCATAAATCCATGAGCGGCCAGTGGCAGTGCGGGGAATATGGGGACAGCTTTATCAATCCGGAATATATTCATGAATCCGACCGGGCAGATGCCATAGCCGCTATGCAGGGGCAGGATAATAAGCTGTTTGCGGAGTTCCGTTTGAAATGGCCAAAGGACACGGATTTTAAGTGGGTTGCGCTTACCGGAAATGCGGTATACGACTTGGACGGCCAAAGGCGGAAGCTGGTGGGGAGTATCCGGGACATCCAGGAGCAGAAAGAAAAAGAGGCCAGACAGCTTCGGGCGAATGAAACGGACGGCGTGAGCGGGCTCTATAGCTTCAGCGCCGGAATGAAATATGTAAGGGAACAGCGCAGTACCTCGCCGGAGGGCGTTATGGTGAACCTGCTTTTTGACGGGATAAGACAGGCCGGCACGAAATGCGGCATTGTGTTCTCGGATATGATACTGGAGGAGATCGGATGTCTGATAAAAGACTGCTGCGAAAAATCCGGCGGCGAAACGGGCTTGGAGCCTTTGGCATTTCGCCTGAACGCGGATGAATTTGTCCTGTGGCTGGGGGGCTATACAAAGGCGCAGGCTACTGGTCTTGTAAGGGAACTCTCCGGAAAGATCGACGTTTATTTTGGCCCGGAGCTCTTTTCCATTGATACCTATGCAGGATTTGTACGGACAGGAGCCGGACAGGATACACAAGAGGTAATCCGTATGGCAAGGCTGACCCGTAGAATTGCGGATTCCCAAGGCAAAGAAGGGGATATGTTTTACCGGGATATTCCTGCGGATCAGTGCAGAGCGCTTCCGGCTCTGCAGGGGCGCGACATCCATTCCGCAGGCTACGGCGAGGACATCGGGCTGGTATCCGTTGCACTGAACCTGTTCAGCAAGGGGGGCGGATTTGCTTCCCAGATGATGCTTATGTGCCGTAAGATCGGCAGGTTTTACCAGGCGCAGGGAGTGTTGGTTTCTCTTCTTCGGGCAGATTTTAACTCGAACTACTTAAACTGTCAGTGGCACAGGGACGGGAGTATTTCTTCCAATACCGTAAGGAAATATAAAGAGGAAGAAAAGGAGGCATTTTACCGGTGGCTGGGCCAAAAGGAGGTACGCAGTGTTTCTCCAAAGGACAGCGGCGAGGACGTGGTTCAGCGCTTTTTATGCATAGAGGAGGGGGATTTCGGCGTTGTCCTGCCCATGTACGAGAGCGGGAGCTATATGGGAAATATCTGTATTCTGGGAATTTTGCCGGAATTTCTGGAGGATTCGGAGAATTATCAGGAGCTTGCAGAGCTTGGCAGGGTAGTAGAGAGTCAGCTAAACCAACAGCAGTCTGACATTGCAAGTAAGGCCAAATCCGAGTTTTTATCCCGCATGAGCCATGAAATACGCACGCCCATGAACGGAATTATCGGTATGACGGCAATTGCCCTTCAGCAGGGACAGAGCAGGGAACGTGCCATAGACTGTCTGCAAAAAATACAGTCCTCTTCCCAATATCTGCTGGGATTGATTAATGATATTCTGGATATGTCTAAAATCGAAAGCGGAAAGATGAAGCTGGAGCCCTGCAATTTCAGTATATATGAAATGCTGGATACCATCGGGGAGCTGATTGCACCCCAGGCGCAGGCAAAGCAGATCGACTTTGTGAAAGAGATTCGTATCAGCCATAAATGGTTCTGGGCAGACCGGATGCGTATTAGCCAGGTGCTGATTAATCTGCTGGGCAATGCGGTGAAATTTACGCCTGTAAGAGGTAAGGTTATCCTTTCGGTGGAAGAGCTTGAAGGGGACGGGGAACGGGCGGGAGTCTGCTTTGCGGTATCCGATACGGGGATTGGGATTGCACAGGAGGATCAGGAAAGAGTGTTCCGCTCCTTTGAGCAGGCCTCGTCCAATCCGTCGAAGCAGCAGGGCACAGGACTGGGGCTTTCCATCAGCAGCCGTCTGGTGCAGCTTATGGGAAGTAATATCCAGATTGAAAGCCAGCCGGGAGAAGGCAGCACCTTCCGGTTCATGATTCCCATCAGCCTTGGCGAGGATATGGAGATGGGAGCTTCGGTGGAGGAGGTTTCGTTTGAGGGACGCCGGGTGCTTGTGGTGGAGGATAACGAACTGAATTCGGAGATTGCACAGTGCCTTCTGGAAGAGCGGGGATTCGAGGTGGACTGCGTGTATAACGGCGCCGAGGCCGTAGAACAGATAAAGAATAAGCCGCCCGGAACCTATGATGTGATTTTGATGGATATTATGATGCCGGTGATGGACGGACTTGAAGCCACACGGGCGATCCGGGGCATGGAGCGGGAGGACTGCCATACGATTCCGATTGTGGCGATGTCGGCAAATGCCTTTGACGATGATTTGAAAAAATCGGTGGAATGCGGGATGAACGGGCATCTGTCCAAGCCGGTGGATGTGGAAAAGCTATATCAGACACTGGGAGAGATTATCCTGGCAAAATAAAATTTCATGAAAGATATTTTAGAAGCGGTTTTGAAGATGGTTGTTCAAAGCCGCTTCGTTGATGGCAGACGGGAGCTTGGGATGAAAACGTTTATAAAGAAGATAGGGCTGCGGTGGCGCATTCTTTTGACGACTACGCTGATTCTGGTAGGATTTTTGATCTCCCAGATCAGTTATTTCCGCTATTTTACGGTATCCTTTTTTAACGAGGAAATGAGGCAGAGCACGGAGCGGATTGTGGAAAATGTGCGGGAAGACATAGACAGCTTCAGCAATCAGATCTATCTGCAGCTTTCCAATGTTTACCAGGACTGGGAGTTTATGAGGAAGCTAAGGAATGACAGCATCGATTATAAGGATAAGCTTTATGCCCACGATTTTTTGATGGAAAGCCCTATCCTGTCAAAGATTTATGCGTTGTATATTTACAATAATGACCATAAGCTGATCAGCAGCTATACAAAGGGCAGCAGCTTGAAATCGCCGTTTCCTTATAATCTGTACGGGGAGGGAAGCGACGAGGAGGAAAACCTGAAAAAATACGTGGAAAACGGGACAGAGGAGATGTCCATGATCGGGTACGAGGATGCCGGAAAGAGAGATAAGACCATCCGGTACGTGCTGCGGCTCTACCAGGACAGCGGAAACAGTATGGTGGGGTATATGGTCTGCGATGTCTCCCGGGAGGATATTGACCATATCATCGAGCGGAACCGGTATCGGGAGGAACAGCATCTGTGGCTGGAAACCTTGAATAGATACCCCGTCAGCTTTGCAGGGGATACGGATGAGGAAACGGCGGAGGTGATCAGCGCCTGTCAGAACGGGCAGGAGGCCTTGGGCGGGGACTATTATGACTTTGTGGCGGCAAGGTCAAAATATGGCTATCGGGTACACCTGCTCTTTTCTGCGCCTGCCCTGGAGAAAAATGCCAGAGAGTTTTTGCGAAATGTCCTGAGTATGCTCTTTGTTCTGGTGATGATCTGGGGGATTGTCCTGGTACTGACCTGGCAGAAAATGACGCGTCAGCTCACCATGATGATGCAGACCATAGAGCAGATCGAAGGCGGCAATATGCATGTGCGCTTTACCAATCTGTACGATGACGAGCTTGGAAAGCTGGGGGAGCAGTTCAATCACATGATGGATGAGATCGAGCGCTATATTTACAGGGAATATCAGTCCCGGATCATTTTAAACGACGCCCGTTATTACGCGCTCCAGGCTCAGATTAATCCCCACTTTTTGTTTAATACCTTAAATACCATGGCGGGAATTGCCCAGGCAGAGCACTGCGATAAGGCCCGGAGGATGTGTGTGGCCCTGTCCGATATTTTCCGTTATAATATTGCGGGAAATATGGACAGGAAATTTGTAACACTGCAGGAAGAGCTCGCCCATGTTAAAAATTATTTATATATAGTGGAAATGCGTACCATGGACAAAATCTGTTTTGATAACAGGGTATCCCAGGAGATGGAAAATATCAGGGTTCCCAAGCTCTCCATCCAGCCCCTGGTGGAAAATTCCGTGGGACATGGGCTGAAGAATGTGAGGGGCAGAAAATATATCGGCATAGAGGCCGGGATTGAGGGAGAGTCTGTCTTTATCAGCGTGACCGATAATGGGACAGGGGCAGATCCCCAAAAGCTGGAGGCATATTTGAGGGAAGAGAGCGTGCAGGATCAGCAGGATCATACATCTATCGGCCTTCGGAATATTAACGAGAGGATACGCTTTTTGTGCGGGGAGGAGTACGGGCTTGCTTTTTCCTGTGAGGACGGTATGAGGGTGACAATTCACCTTCCGCTGATCAGGGAAGAGAATGAAAACGATGGATGACAGCCTGCGTCGGCTATCCATATATTCACAGAGCCGGAGAGGATTTTCAGATGAGAAGGGGGCATGCTGAGGACGATGGAACAGTATAGAGTATTAGTGGTGGAAGACGAATATTGGATAAGAAAGGATATTGCCGCTTTGATAGAAGAAAGCTTTGAGGGAGCCATTATGGTTTTGGAGAGCGGCAATGGAGAGGAAGCCCTTACTGCGCTGGAGGATGAGGAGATTTCCTTTGTACTCACGGATATTAATATGCCCTTTATGGACGGTATCGCTCTGATTTCGCATATTACAAAAGGATACCCGGATATTCCGGTGCTGGTGCTGAGCGGCTACAGTGATTTTCCGTTGGTACGCAAAGCGCTGACGGGCGGGGCCCTGGATTATCTTTTAAAGCCCGTGAAGGAGGCTGAGCTCAAAGCCGCCGTGGAAAAGGCCAAAAAGGCGATAGAGGAAAACAGACAGGAGGCCCGGCGCAGACGGCAGGAGCAGGTATATGAGGATTATGCCAGAGATCTTATACTCAGCGCCCATATCTGCGGGAAAGGGCAGAGAGACTTTCTTCATCTGAAAAGTAATCTGGAGGAATATTTAAGGGAGCTTTCATTCCCGGCTTATATAGCGGTGATCCAGCACAATTTCAGAGAAAATATAGAGGAAGGCGGCAAGTCTGTATGGGAAAGGCGATATGACAGGAAAAAGCGGCTGGCAGAGAGGATGGAGATCGGGAAAATCCGGGGGCTGGAAAATGCCTATCGGCAGGGGGAATACATTCTTTTTTCTGTGAAGGGAAAGGACGTGCTGGAAAAGGGCTGCCTGGATTTGGAGAATAACCGGGAAAAAGGAGAAGCCTTCCGCATCTGCCTGGGCAGAAGGGTGGAGAAAGGAGAGGACATTCCCGAAGGATACAGGGACTGCGTCCTGAAGCTTATGAGCAATGCGGAATATGGAAAGGAGTATCAGTACATGACGGTGGAGGAGCCGGACAAAAATACGGATCCCGCCCATTGGATTTCCCAGGAGCTGGAAGGTGAGATTCTCTCTGCGTTCCATCAGAGCAGCCGGCCCGTATTGGAATTTCTTTTGCTTGAAAAGCTGGGGATTGGGCATGTGGAGGAGGGAGGATGGCTGCTTCTGGAATTAGAGCAGGTCTTTGGCCGGCTCCGCAGCCTGATTCAGAGTTACTTTATCAATAAAATGAACAGGTACGAAATGTGGGAGATTGACAGCCTGTTCGACTCTGTGGAAAGAGCCGTGATCGCTGCGGATACGGAAGAGATTATAGAGCTCTCCAGACAGATGGCCGGGCTTTTAACCCAGGAGGACGAGAGCGAGACGGACGCAGGAGCGCAGGCGGAGAGCGGTATTTTAAGGGTGATAGAATATGTTGGCAAACATTACACGGAAAATCTGACCCTGTCGTTCTTGTCGGAAAAATTTTATTTGGCGCCCGCCTATCTTTCCAGGAGCTTTAAGAAGCATACGGGACAAAACCTGATCGCCTATATGACCGAAAAACGTCTGGAAAAGGCGGTGGACTATATTAAGATCAAAGAAATGTCCCTTACGGAGATTGCTTTCCTGGTGGGATATAACGATTATACGTACTTTAATAAAGTATTCCGCAGGTATATGGGAGTCAGTCCCACGCAGTTCAGGGAAAATTTATAAAAGGTAAAAAATTTACCAGCTTAAAGGAAAAAATTTTCCTAACTTTTCTGTCTGATTTTGCCTACAATAGTAAAAAAGGAGGTAGAAGTTATGAGAGGAAAGAAATTTTTAGCAGTGCTTTTGTCAGGTATGATGATAATGGGAGGACTCTCGGCCTGCGGAAGCAGCGGAAATGGAAACATGGGCGCCGATACTGGCGCGCAGGCAGAAGGACAGTCCGGACAGGCTGCGGCTGCGGATACGGAAAAGGAGACGCAGGCAGAGGCCGAAACGCAGGCAGAGAGTGCAGAGGCTTCAGGAGAGGAAATAACGCTCCGCATTCTTGCCACCGGAACCGACTATCCGGATGTGATCGACGCAGCGGTGAAGGAGAAGTATCCCAATATCACGCTGGAATGGGAGACCATTAGCTGGAATGATCTTCAGGGAAAGATGCAGCAGTATATGCAGTCCGGGATGCCGGACATTGTGATCGGAAAAAGTCAGGATGCCAATAACTACGGCAATTATAATGTGTGGGCTGATCTGACGGACAAGCCGTATCTGGCAAAGGTCAATGAGCAGGCCCTTCCCGGAACCTCCATCAACGGAAAGGTACTGGGCATGAGTGCCACCGCTCTTTATGGCGGAATCTTTTATAATAAGGAAATTTTTGAGACCTATGGTCTGGAGGTTCCCGAGACATGGGAGCAAATGGAGGAAGTGGTTGCCAGGCTGGAAGCAGAAGGGATTACGCCCTTTGCCACCCACTATATGGAAAATATCCTTTATACCACCGCGATCGTTACCGGGCTGAATGTTTTTTATGTCAGCGAGACATGGGGGCAGGATTTAAAGGACGGCAAGGTAAGCGCAAAGGACGACGCCTACAGACAGGGCTATGAGAATGTGAAATATATGATGGATCATTCCTGGGAGGATACTTATTCCGTAGATCAGACCACCTGTGACGCGCGGTTTGTGAAAGGGGAAGCCGCCATGCAGATGGACGGCTCCTGGTGTATCAACAATTATCTGACCTTGGACGAGTCCTTTGAGTTTGGTATGTTCCCGGTGCCCAACGATGACGGGAGCGCCGCTCTGATCTTTGAGCCGGACATTACTTTCTTCCAGTCTGCCAACACAGAATATCCGCAGGCGGTTGACGACATTTTTGCCCTGCTTACAGAGCCTGATGTGGCGGGCGCTGTCTGCGACAGCGTTTCGGAGGGGTCTCTGATCAGCGGCGCCAATGTAACCTTTAAGAATCCCAGCCAGGAGGATATTGACAAATATGCGGCGGCAGGACGGATCGTTGACCAGAACCTGATCACCAACCAGCTTCCTGCGGCAGGCTTCTGGGATGAGTGCTCCAGCGATCTCTCCGAGTGGCTCCATGGAAATATGACCCTTGACGAGGCTCTCGAAGCTGCCGACGGGCGCAGCAGCGTGTGCGGGTTTAAGAACTTTGAGGAATAAGAAAACCGAAAGGAAGATATGGACGGTTGAAGCAAACACTGCCTTGCTTGGCAAGGCGGTGTTTGAAGGCCGCCTTCGAAAGCAGAACAGGAGAGTTAAGTGAAAAAACTGAATTTACAGCAAAAAATGGAACTGCAATATCTGACGCTGGTTCTTCCCGCCTTCGTTTTGTTTACAATAGGCATTATCGTTCCCATCGTTCTTTGTGTTTATTATTCGTTTACGGAGTGGGACGGGTTCAGCGCCCATATTCAATTTGTGAATATCCGGAATTATATTGATATTTTTCGCGATAAGAGCGTCATGAGCTCCTGGGCCTTTACCATCAAGTTTGCTCTTTTGAACGCCGGGATAGCGGATATTCTGACGCTTCTTCTGGCGGTCCTGATGGATAAGGCGATGAAGGGGGTGAAGGTTTACCGGACGATTTTGTTTATCCCCTGCCTGTTCAGCTCTATTGTGACAGGCTTTGTGTGGACAAAGATTTATGCGGTGGTTTTGCCGGACATCTGTTCCAGGTTGCATCTGGACTGGAACCTGCAGCTTCTGGGCAGCGCGGACACGGTAACTATAGGGCTGACCATTGCAAATATCTGGCAGTGGTCCGGGCTTTGGATGATGATCTATCTGGCCGCCCTGCAGTCGATCCCCATAGAATATTATGAGGCGGCGAAGATAGACGGGGCTGGCGGATTCCAGAAGTTTATAAAGATTACGGTGCCTCTTCTGATGCCTGCGATCACCACCTGCACCATAGGACTGACCACAGGCGCCCTTAAGACCTACGATATTCTGGTCACGTCTACCCAGGGAGGCCCCGGACGGGCGTCAACCTCCATTATTTATTATCTTTATACGGCAATCTTCGAACACAAGTTATATGGCTACGGCTCTTCCATTGCGGTGACACTGATCCTTTTGCTTCTGGCGGTTGCTGTGTTCCAGATCAAGCTGTTTCGTAAAAAGGAGGTGCAGCTCTGATGGCACAGACAAAAAAAGAAAAAAAGGTAAGGGAAAAGTATTCAAAGGAGTTGCTTATCTTTGAGATATTCGCCGCCCTTCTGGCCGCGGTTTTTGTTTTTCCCATATTGATGATTATCAACTTTTCCTTTAAGACCAAGCCGGAGCTTTATATGGATCCGCCGCTGTCCCTTCCGTCGGCCTTTCGGCTCAATAATTTTCAGAATGCGGTGGTGAAGCTTCATCTTGACACGGCGTTTTTAAACTCCCTGTTTTACACCATCGTCAGCGTGGTGGTAATGGCGCTTTTGTGTACCATTACCGCATGGGCAATCGCCCGGGGAAAGAAGAGATTTTTCCGCTTTGCCCTGGTTTACTTTGTAATCGGCATCCTGGTGCCGGCCCAGGCCCTGATGCTGCCCATTTACCAGATATGGAATTCTTTTGGGCTGATCAATACAAGATTGGGTTTGATCCTGCTTTATATAGCAACCGGCATGTCCTTCGGTATTTTTCTCCAGACTAATTTTATGTCCACGGTGCCGGTAGAGCTGGAGGAGGCGGCGCGGATCGACGGCTGCAATGTGTATCGGACGTTTTTTGTGATCGTGCTCCCGCTGGTGCGTTCCTCCTTTGCCACCATGGTGATTATACAGGCCTTTAATATCTGGAATGATTTTATGCTCACAAGTCTCATGGTGAGCCGTGAAAATTTAAGGACGGTGACGCTGGCTCTAAAGCTCCTTTTTTCGGACTTCGCAAAGGATTATTCTACGGCAATGGCAGGTATTATTTTATCTTCCATACCGATCATTATTTTGTTTTTATGTATGCAGAAGCAGTTTATCAAGGGAATGACCGTGGGAGCGGTGAAAGGATAGGGGAAGCATGATTTATCAGACAATCAATCTTGACAGGGAGCATCCGGAAGTAACCCTTACCACATACATTCCGGCCCCTTCCTCAGAGTATCAGGAGGATAAGAAAATGCCGGCGGTGATCGTCTGCCCCGGCGGAGCGTATCAGTTTTTATCTGACCGGGAGGGGGAGCCCATTGCTCTAAAATTTAACACAGAGGGTTATGCGGCCTTTGTTCTGCGCTACCGCGTAGGGACACAGGGAGAGGCTTTGCAGCCCGGTCCATTGTTTGATCTGGGCAGAGCCATGGCATATGTAAAGGAACATGCCCGGGAATGGAGGATTGACACAGAGCGCATCAGCATCTGCGGTTTCTCGGCAGGGGGACATTTGTGCGCCTCCTACGCATCGGCCTGGCATGAGCCCTGGTTTACAGGGAAGCTTAAGGAGCCGGAGGATAAGCTGAGGCCTTATGCGGCAATTCTGGGCTATCCCGTGACGGATATGCTGTTGCTGCGGGAGAAAAACAGAGAATGTCCCACGGAGCTGATGGAGCTGACCCATATTGCCATGTTTGGAAAAGAGGATCCCGGGGAGGAGATTTTGCGCAGATACAGTCCTGTGTATCAGGTCGGTGTCAGGACGGTTCCCTGCTTTATCTGGCATACGGCAGAAGACGAGCTGGTTGATCTTCGCAACTCTTTGCGGCTTGCAGAGGCGTTGTATCTTCATCGGATCCCCTTTCAGTTATTTGTCTATCCCTGTGGGATGCACGGGCTGGCACTGTCCAATTCCGTTACGGACTGTGGGGAGGGAAGCGTGAGAAAGGATGCCGAAGGCTGGTTTGAGGCGATGAAAACATTCCTGGAGGTGCTGGAGGAGACGGCGGCAAAGGGATGAGGAAAATAAACCCAGGCACAAAAACAGGCTGCCGCACCTGTGATCTTTATTTAGGGTCACAATGGTGCGGCAGCCGCATTTTTTGAAAGGATTAAAGCAATTGAATGCCGTTTTTGCCTGCTTCCTCCAACATTTCTTTGGGCCAGAGGGAAGACTGTACTTCTCCGATATGGGCCTTGCGCAGGAAAAACATACAAATACGGGACTGGCCGATACCGCCCCCCACAGTTAAGGGAAGAGCATCCTCTAAGACTGCTTTCTGGAAAGGCAGTTCTGCCCGCTCAGGGCAGCCTGCTTTCTTTAGCTGGCTCATTAAGGACTCTTTGTCCACGCGGATCCCCATGGAGGATAATTCCAGGGCAATGTCCAATATGGGATAGTATACGATAATATCGGCGTTCAGCGCCCAGTCGTCATAGTCGGGAGCCCGGCCGTCGTGTTTTTCGCCGGACTGCAGAATATCGCCGATCTGCATCAGGCAGACGGCGCCCTTTTCTTTCGTGATGCGATATTCCCGCTCCTTGGGAGTAAGGTCAGGATAGAGATCCTCCAGCTCCTGGGTGGTGAGGAAGAAAATATCATGGGGCAGGATTTCCTCTATGTAGTCGTAACGGATGGCCATATATTTTTCTGTTTTGCGGAGGGTTTTGTAGACGGTGCGCACGGTCTCCTTCAGGAAATCCAGGCTCCGATCCTCTCTGGAAATAATTTTTTCCCAGTCCCATTGATCCACATAGATGGAATGGATGTTGTCCGTCTGCTCATCCCGGCGGATTGCGCTCATATCCGTATAAAGCCCTTCTCCGTAGGAAAATCCGTATTCTTTAAGCGCAAACCGTTTCCATTTGGCCAGAGAATGCACAATTTCCGCCTCCCGGTCATTTTGTTCCTTGATGCCGAATACAACCGGGCGTTCCACGCCGTTTAAGTTGTCGTTCAGGCCGGAGCTTGGGTCAACGAACAGGGGCGCGGAGACACGCAGAAGATGCATACGTTCCGCCAGCATATTCTGGAAAAAATCCTTTACTGTTTTGATGCCAATCTGGGTATCGTGAAGATTCAAAGCAGACTGGTAGTTGGGTGGAATGATCAAGTTATTCATAGAAACCTTCTTTTCTGATTATTTTTTTGGAAAAGCGCTTTTTCTGTTTCGGTAAAAGCGCCTTTTTTGCAATTTCAGCTTATTATACTACGATCGGCCAAAATCGGCAATATGCCAGGGCATTTCCGGGTGCAAAATAGTAACTATTCAGCCTTCGGCTTCATAGTTACTGAATCCGGCCATTAAAAGTCCGCCTACGGCGAAGGGCCGGATTCACTCCTGGCACAATATACGCTTTCTCACGGTCTGCGCAGTAATTGCGCAGACCTGGCTGAATAGTTACATTCTGCGTTCTCTATTCCTGATAAGCTGTATCCCTGGCTACAAATTCCGGGATATTTCCGCTCAGAAAGCGGTACTGCGTGCTGGTTCCATAGCTTTTGGTCATGGGACTGTCCGCATTAAAATATACATAGATCACATAGTCGTTGTCTGTCTCTATGCCTCTGTCCCAGTCATAGGAGTCTATAAACTCCTCAGGATAACAGCAGGAAGCAATCTCACGGATTTCCTCTTTCCCTTCATACTCTTTGTAAACACGGGTATCGATCATATCCTCGTCCTCCCGCAATGCGAACCCCCCTTCCTTCTCTGCCAGAGCCTCTTCTGCAAGCCCCTTTTGCTTTTCCAGCTCCCGATAGCTTTCCATGTTCCTGTTCAAAACCTGAATATAAGCCACGTCCTCAGGATCAAGCTGCTCCTCCATATAATAGCCATGCTCCTTCAAATAACCCAAGCATTCCTCATAAAAGGGATAAATATTGATATTGAGATATGTGGTTCGGGAAATACCGTCATAGCTCATTTCATATTTGCTCCTGCCCTTGGAAATTTCCTCCGTGATCTGAAGGCGTATCATCCCTTCAGGCACGTTTTCTCTGATATTGGTGAAATTGGCACGGGCAAGATCCTTTTGGTAAAGCTCCAAAAGCTCGACGGTTTCCTGGCGGCTCAGACTGTTCCAGTAAACCATATTGCCATAGTCGGCTTTCACCTTATGCCGGCCTTCCTCCCGCAGCATATTTTTTACCTGCTCTGATGCCCCGATCATGTACCCGTTTTTGAATTCGTCAGATCCCATAATTTGATCGAGAAGCCCGATTGTAGCCTCATCATCTACATTTACCATGAGACTGCGGCACACCGTTTTTCCGTTTTTGAGCCGGTAAAGCAATGTACTTCTGGACCATCGGCCTGCCTTCTCCTCATCGTAATTTTTCTGAAGATCCGCAGCTACTTTATCATACTCCTCGATAGAATGCCTGGCCAGAGCACAGACCGCCTCCACATCGCTCAGATACATATTTTGGTCAGCATATTCCGTATCGGACAGATAATGCCCCTGCTCGTCAAAGTATGTGTTGCTCATGGACTGCTCATAGAGCTCCGGCACAAAGGCAATACTCTCCACCTGTTCCGGCCTCGGCACATAGCGGTCATATCCAAACAGATCATTGCGGAAAATAAGAAAGATCAATGCCACAGCCGCTCCGCTGATCAGGATATGGGATTTTTTGTGCAAAGCCCCCTTCAAATCAAATTCGTAAATGACCTGTATCACACCGCTTCCGATCACCACCACAAGTAAAATGGCCAGGATCATGTAACCCATACCGTCAGAGGAAATCTCGGGCTCATAGCCCACGCTCTCTCCGATTACCATCCCCGCCAGAAGCGACGCCGGAATGGTAAGCAATATCTTAATCACCGGTTTGGTAACGTCAAAGGTCATGGCTCTTCCCGCCGTCTCCGCTGGACGTTTCCAATAGCAAAGATAAGCCGCAGCACCCGTCAGGGCGGCAAACAACAATAAGCCTGCAAAGCTCTTCGGGTCAATCCTGTTCTCAAACGCAAAGACCGTGGACAGGGTGCTGTAGGCAGTGAAGGGAGAAAAAAACGGCTCCGTCCTTGTATTATAGTAGTCAAAGTAGCGGAAAAAGAAAGACTGATAGCCTACCAACACCCATCTGACTACAAATTCATACAGGAAAAAGACCAAAATACCGCAACAGGTAATGATCACATTCCCCGTGAGCATTACCGCCAGAAGGGAAATGTGATAAATTCCCAGATAAAAAGCAAGGTTAACCAAAGACCCGCACAACGCGCTGTAAGCCACCGTCACATCCATTGCCCCGTTTCCTGCGGCGATCAGCATTTCAATGAGAAGCCCCAAAAAAGAGGGCACTGCATAAAGCAGAATCCCATTAAGCCAGATAATCAAAAACCGCTTGCTTCTCCTGACCGGCACTCCCATATAAAAATCCATCTTTTTCCTGCTGTAGAGATAGGAAAATCCCTGGATCCCACTGATTACGGCAAGAATCCCGGCGCCGGCCATCTTGACCGAAAATCCAAGCTGCCCCCTCATTGCATCCAGCAGCCTTTCATGAAGGATTTTGTCTGCAATCTCTGTACCGAATGACTCCTTTAAATAGGCCGACCCCGTTTTGATCTGGCTGATCATAATCGAAATCAGGATTGGGAATGCCAGCATAAACACCAGGGCCGATATAACCCAGACCCACAGTCTTCTCTTGTTATTTTCTCTCAAATTAGCCAAGAATGAGCTTTTTGATGTCATAACCCACTACCTCCGTTTCACTGATAAATATCTCCTCAAGGGAGAGAGGCAGCGCCTCAAAGAATATGGTGTTTACCGTGGCAAAGATCGCCATAATCTCCGCCTTATTTCCCCGCACGGTAAGGACATTTAAGGAGCCTCTCTTTTCGTTTTTCATAATATCCAATGCGGAAATCGCCTTTGTCTCGTCCTCCATAGTCTTAAAGACACATTGTATCTTCTGGATATTGCATTTCATATCCTCCAAATCCTTAGAGAGCAGTACCCCGCCCTTGTGAAGCAGGCCTACGTGGTCGCAGATGTCCTCAAGCTCCCGGAGATTGTGGGAGGCGATCACCGGCGTCATTCCCCTGCGCTCCATCTCACTGGCAAAAATGCTCTTGATTCCCTGCCGCATCACCGGGTCAAGGCCGTCAAAGGTCTCGTCACAGAGCAGATACTTGGTATTGCTGCATACTCCGCAGATCAGGGCAAGCTGTTTCTTCATTCCTTTAGAGTAGGTGTTGACCTTTCTTTTTTTGTCCAGTCCGAAATTCATCAGATAATTGTAATAATCCGATGCGGCAAAGTCAGGATACACACTGCTTAAATATTTCTGCATATCGATCGCATTGCAGTTGGCAAAGAAGTAAGGTTCATCCGCAATAAAGTATATCTTCTTCTTAACCTCCATATTGTCAAAAACCGGCTTACCGTCCACTCTGATCTCACCTGACTCCTGCCTGAGCACTCCTGCCACCATCCTAAGCACAGTGCTCTTGCCGGCTCCGTTGGTTCCGATCAGGCCAAACACTGTATTTTCTCTGATCGTCACACTCACATCATCTACCGCCTTGACGCTGTCATATGATTTGGTCACATTCTTTATCTCAATCACTGGCCTTCTCCCTTCTGATACTCTCAATAATTTCCTCCTCCGTAATCCCCGCCTCAAAGGCGGCCCTGCAGAGGTTCTTAAGCCCGGCAAAGATCTCCTCTCTGTATTTCAGGAGAAGCTCCTTGTCATCCGCCACAAAATTGCCCTTTCCCTTTACCGTATAGATATATCCCTGTCTCTCCAATTCGGAATAGGCCCGTTGGATGGTGTTGGGATTGATGGACAAATCCACTGCCAGGTTGCGTACAGAGGGGATTTTTTCGTCCGGGCACAGTACCCCCCGCAGAATCAACATCTTAAACCGGTCCGTTACCTGTTCATAGATCGGTCTGGCGTCTCGGTAATCTATGAAAATCATATTAGCTCCCATCTGCGTGTTTTTGCACGCGCACTAAGCAATCCGGGTAAGCCTTTCTTACGCCCACGGCACCCTGTTTGCTTTACCAAGTGTACTAATTATGTTAATACACTTATGTTATAATATTCCCCTCTCCACGTCAAGGAGCAGGGGAAGAGATTAATAAATTCTTAGGAAGCTCCAATCAAAACAAATCTTCAATCCTCACCTCATGCAGTTTTATTTTTCCTGCCGGGTATCCATATACTCCTGCATCCTGCTCATTAGCCAGAAAAATCATCTTCCCTGAATCGGTATCTGTAATCGAAAAAAACAGTTCGTACTCGGTCTGCTGAAGATCTTTTATCGGGATTTCCATATGCAAAATCTCTGTCTTTTCCGCTTCATTCCCTCCCGCAAGAGCGCTTAAATTTCGTTTCAGATCATAGGACAACAGGTGTTCTTTTTCCTGGCTGTAAAGATACAGTTTCATCTCATGCTTCTTATAAATTGGCGCAAAACCCACATTTCTCAGCAGGATGTCCACAGAAAAATATGGATCTGGAAATTCGTATCCCAGAGCCGTATCTGTGATCAATAATCGATACCCTAAATGCCGCTTTATATAAGTCAGCCCGTCCATACCGTCAAAACAGCTATCCTCCTGGACTATTGTTTTTTTCCATTTTTCAAATACATTTCTGTCATAATCCCTGTTTAAATAAGTTACATGCATCGTTGCCAAATCCTTCAACGCATTGTCAAAATCATTGTATGGATTCTCAATAATGACCTCGCCTCCATTGGGGGCCTGTCGGCAGAGCTGATCCTGAAACGCCAGTTCCTCTTCCCGATTCCAATATCCAAATTCTCCTGCCTCTGCTACACTTTTCGCTCCATATGTTCCGTAATCACTTTCATTGCCCAACATACCGTCATTAAACAGACCCAGCCTTCCGGCCAAGCCGATCTTAGCATACTTGCCTGCAGGGGGAGCAGACTGCCCTGCGATGACCCGCCACTGGGCAGGCGTCCGGACCGACAGATACGTGGACTCCTCCGTCACCTCTGCAAGCTGTGACGAAAGACGCTGTATATTCTCGGAAGAAAAAAGCTTTGTGCTGTTCATCTCTCCCCAGTTACCGATAAAAAGCCCCTGCATAGTAAATATCTTACGGCTGTGGCCCCGCAGGGTTGTTTCAAGCTGCTGCATATGCCTCAAAACAATATCCAGGCTATCCGGTTCATACTTCTCGCTCTCGCCGCTCCAGTCATACAAAAAACGAACGATAAGCTCCTTGTCAATCCCCTCCAGAGCAGAAAATAATGCTTCAATATTTGCAAGCCCCTCAGGGGTAATCTCTCTGTCCCGGTATGCCTGCAGATTAATCTGCACCATTGTAAGGCAGGTATCTTTGTCTGCCTGATACCTGTCCTGAATTATTGATACATAATCCGTCTCCTCGTCTGTAATACTGAAGCCGTAAATATAATAAAACTCCCGGTTAGGATTTCGCAGCTCGCGGGAGGATTCTGTATAGAATGGTTTTTCTGTTATTTCCACATAGGAAATCTTGCTTCCATACTCGGGCAAACCTGTGCGCGGATAGTTAGAGTTTTCTATCCCCTTGACCGGGAAAAAATACTGCGAACAGCATATAGCAAGGGTAAGGGAAGAAAAAAACGCGATTCTGAAAGCATATAAAGTTTTTAATGTTTTATCTTTTATCATATATTATCCAATTACCGGATTGCACGGCATGTTTCATTCAAAGAAAAACGATCCATCAAATCTGTCAGCACCTTAATAAGGATTTCATCATACTGCCCCATTGTTTAAACTCTTTCTTTTTCCTGTAAGCAATCAGGAAAAGGACATTGGGAACGATGAGACATATAAGCGCTCTCATGATGATCCCTCTCCACGCATTATACGAAATCCAATTGCAAATCATGATCGAAAAGATACAGGACAGCCCTGTTATCAATAGATAATAACAGATTGACCTGACATATGCCCATAAATAATTCCGTGAAAACAGCAATGAAAAAATATTATGCAGCAACCATGGGAAGTCTACCGCCAAAGTAACCATAACGGAAGAGAATAAAACGCCATAAAGGCCAAACTCCTTGATAGTCAGAATATTCAAAAGCAAATTCAGTAAAGCGGTTATAAAAGGCCTGAATCTGTCCTTATGCCATATTCCCGCCGCGTCCTTATATACACTTATTACCCGGTTTAATTCCATAATAATAAAACGGAATACAAACAATATGACCATACCAAAGGGCAGCAGCAAATCCTCTCCTACCCATATACGCATAAACGGCTGATATAAGCAGAGCATACAACAGGCACACCATCCAGCTACCCATGCAATAATAAATGTCATCATCTGAAAATCAGTGTAGTTCTTTTCCTTTGATTCTGTCACCAGGCTGTTTCCAATTCCCGCTATAGCCGAATCAAACAAAACCTCCACGAATGTAATGACCGTTGTAAGGACAAAATAGTAGTTCTGATATACTGCCAGTATATTGAGTCCCATAACCGCCGAAATAACAATTATATCGGCAGAATTCATAAGCACCGTACTGATTTTGACCAAAAATAAATCTCTGATCTTTTCTTTCAGCTTTAGCAAATGCTCTCCTTCTACCTGTCCCGAGGGTTTATATTCCGGATACATCTTTTCCGCGAGTCTGGCAGAGATCAAGTTAGCTATGATAATGTACAAAAACAAAATTACAAGATAAATGTAATAATTTCTGAGGATACAAATTGCGTATAGCTGGAGAGCATTCGTAAATATAGATACTGTCAATACAACTTTGCTGAGTATATCATTTCGCATATGAGCTTTCAGTAAGCACTTTTTATAGCCTAACACCATATAGGAAGCCACCGTGTACATCAGATACAAGAGAAATGCAAAAGAAATATTGATGTCGGAGGGAACCTCTCCCTGTATCAGCTTCGGCAAAAAAGGCGCTATCCCGATTCCTGCCGCCGCAATAAAAAGCCCTATACTGATATAATATTTCCGATAAAGCCTCAGTAATGCACATATAATATTTTTCTCATCCTGTGCAATAGGCTTATATAAGCTAAAGACAATGGCATTCTCCACCCCCAGTCCGGCAACATTCAGGACCTGAAGAACAGAGGCAAACAAACCATTTAAGCCAAGATATTGTACTCCCAGAAAATACAGCAATGCGGTCCGCAGGACAAAGGGCGCCAGCGCACGATAAACCGTCAGCACTTCGGCAATTAATGTATTGCGGACAGCATTGCCCATTCGATCAATTTTCACACTCCCGTGCCTCCTCACCCTCTTTGAACCCCGAACACGTTCCGCCCTTACACGGCCCTGCCCCAAATTTATTTTTCCTATCGTTCGAATTCTGAAGCCTCTGGCAAAACTCTCTGAAATGCTGTCTGCAGCTCCCTACGAACCGCTTCCTGGTTTCCGGTGATTGGAGCATCATTGATGCAAATAATCTTTCTTTTTTGTCTTTCGATGATCCGAATCAGCCTGGCATTCTCATCCTGCACATTCATATAGCAGAAAAATTTCAAAATATTCCGTGGATAAAAATTCCCGGAAAGCTTTTGCCACTCCCGGAATAAGTATTGATTTATCCCATTTTTACTCCGGAATCTATCCTTAGACATTTGAAGCAGCGCCGTCTCTTCTTTTTCCCAAATGTCATAAAAAGTCTTTTTAATAAACGGGGACGGGCCATGTACCGTGTATAAGCCAGAATACAGAGGAAAAAACAGCTCAAGAAAATTGTAAATAATGTATAATGGAGGATATTTCAGGCAAAAATAATTACCCGGATGCTCCCATACGTTCTTCCTTTTGTTAAAATACTTGCTCAGCATCAATATATTATTTAAAAATATATAGGACATGGTGGGATTCAAAGGATTTGCCACCACCGGCTGAAAAGCCAGCATGTCGCAGGGCTTTCCGCCTTTAAAAAAATCGGTCTGACAAAGAGGACGGATCATGAACATATCGTCATTGAAATAGACAAACTTTTCTGAAAGACCTTTAATACGGTGCAGGTACATTTCTATCACATGACTATTAAAAGTAGGCAGAAATTCTTTTGGAATATAATCCTCATGCTTCACAATATGCAATTTGGGGTGTTTCACATTTAACCATAAGGGAATGTGGCCCCATGTAACAAAATGTATCTTCCGTACCCATGGCGCAAACCGTTCCGCTCCTCTAAACCAATAACGCAGTAAGCCCCAGTCTCTGTACCGTTCTTCGGAATCATCTCCGTTGGAAATTTCAGGTTGAAATGCCGCCCTTTGTTTTCTCCACCTGTCGTCCTGCCCATCTACCCATGCTATTACAAAATCAATTGCATCCTCCATTCCGTCTATCCCCCTTGTAAACTTAACCTGAAGACTCCTGATTTTTCTCCAGCAGACTCCATAATTTTTTTAGTTCCTGCCCATCTGTCATGTTTTTCAACTGCGCCGCTTTTCCCAGCTCTTTTCGCTTCTTCTCATTTTTACAAAGTTCTGCGATACTCTCTGCAATGGCGCATGGAGTTAATTCACACAAAATCCCATCCTGATGGTTACTTACCTGCTCCCGGTTCCCGTTGCAATCGGACACAATAATTGCACAGCCAAGTACCTGTGCTTCCCGGATAGCAATACTTTTTCCCTCAAATCTGCTTGCCTGCACATACACATCCGTCTGCGCATAATATGGATAAGGATTCTCCGCCATCCCTAAAAGGAGAAAATCCTCCTTCAGCCCCAATTTTCTTATTTTTCTCTCAAGTTTTTTCCGCTGATCTCCCTCTCCTAAAACATACCATCTTACACAATACCCTTTATCCTTTAAGATTTTCAGAGCCTCTGCTGCCAGATCGTAGGCCTTTTGCCAACTAAGCCTCCCCACGGACAGGATGCGTATCCCCTCAAACGTATCCGAAAAGCCCCCAGGCGCCTTAGAGCGCCTGATAATTTCCTCTCTGGCAATAAAATTATTGATCACTGCTGTTTTGGGTGCATATTCCGGATAAAACGCTGTAAAATGCTTCTCCGTCTCATCAGAGACTGCAAATATCCGGTCAAATTGGGAAAAACAGCCTCTATCCATTTCTCTTGTGTAGCCTGCGCTTTCATAATCAATATGTATAAATGCCGCTTTCTTCCTGGCCTTTACGTAGTCTGCCACATAGTAGGCCGAGGCTCCCTCCAGCCATGCGACCGCCAAATCGAAGGTGTCCTCGAATCGCTGCGCACCGTCCGACATAATCCTCCATACAAGCTTATCTGCCTGGATATGCCCTTTTCTAAGCATACTAACCATATTCCTTGCGAAAAAATGTCCCTTTCGAATGCACCCGCCATTTCGGAAAAGGGCTCTTATTACCTTTCCATACATTCTGCGCTTTCCTGCACCAGTCAGGACAGAATGATCATCATAATCAGAATTTAATAACCGGATATAAGAGGGCACCTGTCTGATCAATTCTCCCTGCCCCGTAATCACATAGAGAAAAATTTCAGCCCTTACAGCTTCAGATTCCATTCTCTTTAATAATTCAATCAGAGCCGTTTCCGCACCTGCGCGCCCCATAGTATTAATTACAAATAGGATTTTTCTCATTAGCTATCTCCGTAATTTCCGCCATTACCTAATGCAAGATTAAGCATAGACTGAGCATCCTGATGGATTTTGTAACAGACAAAATCCTCGTCTTCGTAGTATATGCTGGTTTCCGCCGGATATAATTGGGCAAAAGATTGATACCAATGATACGCTTTTGATTCGATAATAACCCGATTATGTAGGTCACGATAATTTTTATATAAATTCTCGTGATATTGAATCGTCTTATCCGCTTCCTTCTCTGATATTTCGCCATGGGCAATTTCCGGGCTCTGGCCCTGTGACTGAGCTGCTCCGGACAGCGCCTGATTTTCGCCGGCCAGCCAGAGCGGTCCGCAGAAAGAGTATAGTTGCGCATGTTTAATCGGATGTTTTTCAACATATAAAAATATATATTCTGTTGGCAGGTAGTATTCCTCTCCGCTGATTTTCTCAATAAACCGCAGAAGTTCTTCATGCCAGCCTCTGTCAATTACCTGATATAATTCGTCGGTTGTTGAAACAATGGTATAGGAATGCTTGGGGTATGTATCCATAATCCTGTTGGTTACGGAAACTGTCGCATTATAACGTGTCAGCTCACAATACAGAAACCCATGGAAACAGAAAAGGAACGCGCTGCAATAAATCATTACGCATACAAGCGCTGTCTCCAGCTTCATCACCTTGGGATCCAAATTGCAAGCCGTCAAATACAGGAAAAAGTCCAACGGAATGCATAGGGACGCCAATATCAAGCCCTGTATAATACTAAACAATCGAAAGATAGATATTAACTCCGGCAAACCTATATATGGCGCAGCAAACAAAACCATGAAAAAAAAGGAAGCAAGGATCATCGAAAGGTATCTGGTAACTACACCGGATGGTATCCTCCGCTTTTCCCCTTTTTTGCAACGTATGCCTTCTATTGCTCCGAATATTACAAGCACAATAACGCTTACCGCTAATACCAGAATAATCCCTGTCCCGGCCTTTTCCCCATACAAATATATATATCCCTTTTCGGCGATTGCTTTCATGATCCTTATCACCGAAAAACCATTTTGGATGCCATCAACAACAACCGCCTCTTTTGCTGTTCCTTCTATCACTTTCATGCCCCATTTCAGGGAGCCCTGTATTTTTGCTCCGGATGCTGCCGCAAGGAGCATCGGTATCATACCTGTTCCCAAACCCGCAAAAATGATAACCAGCATTTTCCGGACTTTCTTTAAGCAAAAAAATTGCCGAAAATGTACAATAGATATTGCAAGGCAAATCACAAATGCCATAAAAAGACTGTAAAAATGAGTAGAAACTGCCGCCCCGACCCCCAACATAAAGAGCAAAGAAATATCTCTACTTTGAAATTTCGTCTCTTTAATCTCCTTTTCATCTATCTGCAAAAAATATAACAGAAGGAGAGGACACAAAAAAACCAGGTAAAACCCAAATTCCTGGGGAAGAGTCCACTGAAGACGCACCATACTGCCAATCCCACCTCTACTATCAAACGTCAGATAAGCGGCCAAAACAAACAGGGGAGTATATTGCCAGCAAAAAATCTTTTTCAAAAAACAATATATAGCCGTCAGGAACGTAAGGATATGGATGCATCCTACAAAAAGCAGGCAGCTATATACCTTGATTCCAAACAATGTATGTATGCTGTAGATAAAACAATGCATTGCATGGGGGTAGATTCCGTCTGCAAATATTTTTCCCTGCTGCAAACCATAAATCCATGAATGATGAACATATAGATCCCCGTATCCATAGGAATGCTGCTGAAATGCCCCATAAGAAAAGTAAGCGATACCATACAGCATAATCAGGCTCAGCAAAATATATTTAACAAAATAATCCTTATATTTATTTTTAAATTTGGAAAATATCTGTTTCTGATGTTCCCAAATCCGAACCAACAGCATCTTCCATCCACACCGGCCCGCCAGGAAGCTTAGAAAAATAGATCTTTTTTCACTCTTCTCTCTTAAGGATAATCCAAACGATATGGCAAGCGTCCCCCAAAACATCCCTCTCACAGTCCATTCATTTAAGATGTGTAAGAGCCCCAAACCAAGAACCACCGTATTAATCAAAATAATCTGCACGATAGAGCAAAACATAAAGCGGAAAGTCAGCCCTTTCCCCCTTAAGTACTTACGGAAAATAATACTCGGCCAGATATACAGCAGAGCTATATATCCGGCAAATACCTTAATATACTCCATATACCAATACATCTTATCCATGTTTTTTCCTCCTGCTGTTCATGCCATGGTTCCCAGACAGAACATATCTCCATTCATTTTATTGGAAAACAAAATCCTGCCCCCATCCCATTTCCTTCTCAGCCTGATATACAGACTTCCTTCCTCCGGGATAATCTGAGCCCAACACGTAATTCTTCTTCCGGCGCCCCACTCTCTTGCGTCCCAGTCCAGGCGCTGACAGCTCCGTTCTCCATCCTTATCTATCCGGATCAGCTCCGCCTCTGCCTCCTGACACAGGTTCCCAAAACCAATATTTTCGATTACCACGCACAAGCTCCATATCCCGCTTCCTTCCCCCCTGCTCACGGACACTCCTCTTACACAGAAACGGTAACCCAAATGGCTTCCTATATAATCATACAGGCTGACATTGTTCCAAACATCTGTCGAATGCCAGCGTCGTTTTTTCCACAGTTCCAATACACGCCTGTCATGCTGACAATTCAGATAGGAGAGATGCATTCTGCGCATATCCTTCACAATCTCAGCAGAAGTAATTTCATATCCTTTTTCCGGTAAAAGAGCTTCCCCTCCAAAAGGTGCCTTTTGGAGGACTCTTTCAATAAACAAAACTTCCTCCTCCCGTACCCATGCCTCTTTCCATGAAGAATCTTTCCTGTTCTTCCAGCCATATGTTCCCATATCGGTCTGGGAACTCCCCACCGCATCATTGAACATGGTTCTTTTTCCCAATGAAGCATCCTCCGTCCCTATCAGCATCCGCAAAAAAACAGGACGTCTCACAGCAAGCCAGACTTTATCATTTCCCTGGCTGCGAAACGCCGATTCCAGATCAAGAAGCCATTTTTCAGCCAGAAATTTGGATTGATGCATTTCTCCCCAGCTTCCCACCAAAAGTCCCTGATATACCAGAATCCGATCCTCAAATTCGTGAATCAGGGCAGAAAGCTGAAGCATATGATCTCTCACCAGGCTAAACAGATCCGGCTCTCTCTCCAGCCCTTTACCCTCCAGGTCATAAACTATGCGCAGGATCATATCCACTCCTCTTTGTCCGAAAAAAAGTAAAATCCGGCGTATATTTTCAAGAGCGGTCTCCGGAAGCTTCTCACATCGATACCTTCCAATATTGATTCTCACCAATGCAAGACTCTCTCCCTCCAAAGTTGCGTTTTCTTCCTCAAGCACTGTCTCTCTACCTGCATCATAGGTAAAAATCCGATACCATCCCTGTCCCGGATTAGAAAGATATTCTGTGGATTCCGTGAAATCTCCCGGCCGGAAATTCTTCTTTTCCTTTTTATATATCTTTTTCCATATTTTCATAAACAGGTATCCGCTCTTTTTTTAATATTTTCTCCCGAATATAAACTGCAGATATGGAGAACGCCATGCGAAACATATAAAGCACAGGCCTTACTCCCGAATGCATACCCTTTCCCACGATCCGTTCATGCATCATTGCCGGAATCTCCCTGATCCTGTATCCGCGAAGCAGCATCTGCATAATAATATTTGCGTCCGGGTATCCGTCATCAAAGTAGCCGTATCTTGAATAGCACCACACTGTCCTGGCATTTAGTCCCTGGAGTCCTGTGGTTGGATCTGTAATCCGCTCCCCTGTGAACAGCTTCAAAACCCACCGAAACAATACTATCCCCAACATTTTTATCCTGGGAACAGGAAAAGACACACTTCCCGGCAGGAAACGAGACCCTAACACAATATCCGGCAGCCTACCCTCGCCATCCGGCAGTCTCAGCTCATCATAAATTTTTTTAATATTGCCTGCATCGTGCTGTCCATCTGCATCTGCCTGAACCACATAGTTGTAACCTTGTTTTACGGCATATTTATATCCTGTCTGCAATGCGCTGCCATAGCCCTGATTAAAAATACCGCTGACACAGGAAAAATGCATTCCCTCTACAATTTGCCTCGTCCTGTCTGTAGACCCATCATCTATTACCACAATATCTGCATATTCCCGAACCGACGCTGCTTCTAACTGACTCAAAAACTTTTTTATATTTCCCGACTCATTAAAGGCGGGAATTACTACAAGAAGCTCTCTTTTTTTCTGTTCTATACTTTCTGCTCTCACGCCCTCTCTTTCCAATTGCAAGAGCGAAATCTGGATAACCGTCTCCCGCATTCTGCGCAGAAGCTCCGATATTCCAACACTAATAAAATATGCCGCTATAAGAAGGCAAACTCCCGCTAAGCCGATTAGTACCAGTCCGCTATAGCTCAAATACCTATTCCACATAGTAGGCCGCAGCACAATTCCCGCTATAATCAAAAGAAGTGAAAAAAATCCCCATATCAAACACAGACTCTCCAGCATTCTCCGCCTGGCGAGAGCCAATACTGCCACCGTCAATGTACCTATACCAGCCAGAATCAAGAGCAGCTGTAACACTATCCCCGATGCCATATAATGCTCACTTCCTCCCTCATACCGGAACCTCTAATCCCGTTGCTTCTGTCTGAACTTTCTTTTTTATCTCGGTCTCATCCACTCCGTTATATCGATCCAGAACCTTCCCCGAGGGCATTTTCCCTACTGTCGTTTTTAAGATACGGCCATCACAGAACACATGGAAATCCAACCGCCTCTCCAGCCAGCGCAAGCGAAAATAAGCAACGACAAATCCCACCATTGATCCGGCGAATACTCCAATCCCTCCCCACAAATATGGCAGATGCGTACCAATAATACTTCCTGCCAACACCGTCACAAAGAACAAAATGGATGTAAACAGCGCTCCTGCCAGATCATTAAAATAATAAAGGAACAGGATTGCCGCATACATGATAAAGAGAGGGAAGTACCCTGCTGCCAGACAATGATAAAATTCCATGACCAGCCCGCCGTATCCAAATCTCGGAAGAAAGAGAATCGCCAGGAAATAAATAACTACCGATACAATAAACTGTATTCTGACAAGTCCCACCAATTCATCCGACAAATGCCGGAACATTCTCTTTTTGGAAGTTTCAATATCCATCCACCTCCCGCCTATCACAGCCTCCGTATAGGCCTTGTAACGCTCTCTAAAGCGCATCTCAACCCGGGAGATAAAAATAACGGAAGCCGCTATGTTGGTAAACATTGCAATACAGGTCGCCACATCATAAGGCTCTGCGCAAACAAAGCTCTTTACCACCACAATTCGCAGCTCTGTAGTCCAGAATACAAAATTATGCGTATATAATCCCAGGACATAAAGAAAATTGATAAAAATCAACTGCCAATATTTACGAAAATAGCGCAACATCATACCGTACTTCCCGCTGTTCACCGGAAAAAACTGTCTGACCTGTCCGTATTCAAGCACCGCGATGACAAAAAAACCTAATACAAGCCCAAGAAGTGCGCTGTATGTAGGTTCCATATAAAAAATAAAACAGAAAATTAACGATAATACTATTGTGAGCGCCATTCCGATCAAAAAGAAAAAGGAAACTCTCTTATAATCCTTGCTGATCGAAAGATACGTCATACAGTAGATCACCATGATCAGGCTGATATATCCGCAAAACCCGGTAAAGACATAATAAACCGGTACTTCACCTACAAAATGTTCGTGCAGACAAAAGGGAATACCCAGAATACATCCCAGTACGACAGTCATAAAAAGCCCTGCATAAAAACATGCCAGAATATCCTCATACTTCTCCTCGTAAATCATATCCGACATAAACCGTGAGATTACCGGATTAAATGGGGATACCACCAAAAAGGCAAAAATGAAAATATACAAAACTGTACAGGAATAAAGCTCTCTAGCCGCATAGCTAACCCGTGAAAAGCCCAGCCAAAACTGCATCAGCATGATCGCGGCAAACACCAGCAGCATGGGCGCTATAGTTATTACCGTGCTGTAAATAAACCCATACAGATCCGTTGTAATCGTACTTTTTTCGTATATCTTATTAAGCTTAACGCCGATTCCGGCCATGATCTCACTCCTCTCAAATATGAAACGGTTCCTCCGTCCAGTCCAGGAATCTGTCATCTGAAAATTTCCGGTATATTTGCTTATAAGCCCGACGCATATCCTCTACCTTGTGTTTGGCAATTACCCGGCTGTACCCGTTCTCTCCCATTTCTTCTCTCTTTTCAGGATTAAGCGCCAGCTCCACGATCGCATCCGTAATCTCCTGCTGGTTCATAACATGAGTCAGTATCCCGGCTGTACCAAAGTCATCATCGGCTTCCCCATAGATCAAACCTCTGCAATTCCCCACATCGGTGGCGATCACCGGCTTTTCTGCCGCATAGCTTTCCAGTATAGTAAGGGGTTGCCCCTCGCTGATACTGGTCAGAATTGTAAAATCCATCCTGCCCAGGTACTCGCTTACATCTACATTCCCAGTAAAAATCACATCCGGGATTTCCAATGTCTGCACCAGCTCCACACATTCCGCTGCATATTCCGGCTCCTCATCCATCGGCCCCATAATCCACAGCTTCAGATTAGGAACCATCTTCTTCGCATCCGCAAAAGCCCGCAATAAGGTCTTCACATCTTTAATCTGTGTAACTCTCAGGATCGCTCCTACATAGATCAGAGACTGCTCCTCCTCACTCTTCCCCGAAAGCTCTGCCTGCCTGTCAACATCAATCCCATTAGGTATAATTTGTATTTTGTCCATCGGGCAGCCCAATTCTACCTGCAGTTCTCTGGCATGGTCATACAGGCTTGTGACCACATCCGCCTTTGTATAAACCAGCGTTGACATTTTTCTGAATTGTTCAATCCAGATATTTTTGTAGAGTCCATCCAACCAGGTCGCTCTGATCAGTTCTTCTTCCCGCTCTCTGGTATAAATCCCATGTTCGGATAAGAGAAGCTTACTTCCGTAAAAATGAGCTGCCATAGCGCCCACGATTCCTGCATATCCGGTAGCCACACAGTGGTATGCATCTGCCTTAGGTATCTCTGTCTTCATAACCAAAAAAAGAGGTACATACATTGACCGCAGAGTCCACAAAAAATCCGAAAACATAATCTGAGTATAACGTTTTTCGTAGACCTCCACAGAAATGCGCAAAAAATCTTCGCCCATCAGCAACTCATCCACAGAGATCTTTCGATTGTGGAACATTTCAAATAACTCATCCCACTCTACTTTTTGATTCAGCATCAGGCTGCGAAGCGCCCGCCATTCCCCTTCCCTCAGCTTCAAGTGAGATTTTCGAAAAAGGCGCTTCGGATGCCAGTCATCGTCCTGCAGATAAATCTCATATACCTGCGTTACATGGTCAGGAAGTTCATAGGCAAATTTGCCTCTCTGCTCCCTGCTTGATACAATATTAACCAAAATAAATTCCAAGTTGGGAAACGCATTTATCATACTGTGGATCCATCCGGAAACCCCTCCCACTGAGTAGGGATAACAGCCCTCCGAAACAATGCATACTTTCAAAACGGCACCTCTCATTCTCTATCCGTCATTTACCCGATTTACAGACTTTCCAAAACTATACTGACCTCATCTTCCTGCACCGTAATCAGCCAGGCGTCCTGCTCTATCTGTGAAAAAGTTCCTCCCAAAACTGTTTCCACCCTCTTATCATGTGTCCTGAGAACGAAGCTCACCATTCCCTGCCTGTTCTTTAGCTTAAGCTCAATGGTATCATCCTCTCTCATATCTTCGTACTCCACCGCCAGAAAACTTCTCACACGGCCGTCGCTCTCTGTAACCGTTGTCTTATCAAAGCAGGAAAAAGGCTTCCACCAGGTTGCGATATTCCCTGAAATTATCCTGGAATAATTCTCCCAATGTTCCTGTGCGGATTCCGGCCAGGAAACACAGCGCATATCCAGCAGGATATTCGTATAGCCCAAAGCGGTCTGTAAGCTGCGGTTTTTAAGATCATCCGAAAAATAATATCTGTCCGCCCTATGTGTAATTCCCTGGCAGGTAATATTTTCTGATAGAAAGGATACAGGCGGCTCTTTCTCTTCACGCATTCCTGAAAGAGTACGGATTTCAGGTATTTCCTCTCCCCCTTTCAGCCCGGCAATCTCGTCCGCCTGGACATTTCCTCCGTAGGCGGCAGTATAACAATATGTACTTTCAGCCTCGCTGAAAAACCGGGCATCTCTGCTCCACTTATCAGCCACGGAAATCTCATCCATTCCCTCCGCAGACCACCCCATTTCTCCATGCTGCTCTCTGATCTGACGCAGATAATAAGAAAGAAGCTCTGTCTGTAGTTCGTTTTCTCCCGAATAGAAAAACTCCGGCGTCAAAAAGCATGTCATCTTAAAACCGCTCTGTTCCGAAAGCGAAATCAGACTCGGCCATATAATATGCTGGAGCAACATCCTGTGGCTGTTACTGTAAATCTCCTGAAGCGCCTCCTCATTTTCAGAGGTGAAACTGGGATAGTCTGTTACAGACAGATTCTGCGCATTTACAACAGGATAGAGGAAATACGAATAACTCTCCGCCATCATGGCGTCCAAAAATCCCAGCCCTGTTTCATCACGCAGATATTCACCGTTTACGGCAAACACCTTCGCCTTCCCCAAGGTATTCCTCCAGAGGATCGGCGGTTGGTCTTCCCTTTCCACACTTTCGTCCTCCACGAGCCCTATCATATATTTCTTTGTCATTCCTCCCAGCTCATACCAGGGAACCTGCAATTCCAGATCCTGTCTGAGCGCATCCTCCTGGGTATCTGCCTGATAAAGAACCTCTCCACCTAACAAAAATCCTTTATACATACAGATACCGGTAAGCTCTGTATTGTCCTCACGGATTTTCTCTATTCCAAGAACCTGGCAAAGCTTTGGCACCTTCTTCAGTTTCTCCGCTTCCGGCAAGCCGCCAAAAATCATCACCAGCTCCTGGTCATAAAGCTCCCCAAGCAGTTCTCCGTCCTCTAAACAGGAAATGCTTTCCGGTTCCAGACAAAGAATATCCGCGCTGACTCTGTGCTGGGAAAGATAGTCTCTAAGTGAGGAAAAACAACACAAATAACGTTTGGAATAGGTACACCACTGCTCCACTACATTTCCAAGGCTGCCGGACTGCCGGCCAATCAGCACAACCTGTCTGCCCTCCGGAGCCTGCACACTTGCCTCTGCAGCCGAAAAGGAATCCGACCGTCCGAGGGTAATCTCCGCAGCATATTCATTTGTATCATAATTATTCACAGCATCCCGATAAATCTGGGTTAGCATAAACAACAAAAACAACACTGTCATCATAAGGATCATGCTGAACAGCTTTCTACGTGATACCATGCCTGCTCCTATCTGCGCAGTAAAAGTGCGCATAATTATTTTCGAATCTATGAAAATACCCGGATCAACTCAAGAGTTTCACTGTCAATTTCTATATCTGAAGATCTCAGTTCCTGCAGCACTCGAAAGAACTTCTCTCTGTCTCCCACAGCGAAATACAGCTTTAGCTGACAGACATATGCCTCCAGTTCTTCAGGATACTGTGAATACGCTTGCAGACACCATTTACGGCATCGCTCATAATCTTTGATCTCCAGCAAATTCATGCTTACGGCTCTAAAACGCCCTGCTGTCATCCTCTTTGCATCTTCAGTAAGCAAAAGCTCACACATTTCCTCCAGCATATCCACATATTTTTTTTGCTCGCCTTCGGCAAGAAGCCTCTTCTCCATAAATTCCGCCATAGAATCAATTGTTTCTTCGGCCAGCGAGAGACGTTCCAAGCGTTCTTCCTGAGTCTCCTCCTCTTTTTCCATCCTAATCTTCTGATAATTGTTCTGCACCAAAGCTCTGAAATCTCCCAGCACTCTCTGCAGTGCCGCAGCCGCATAATGAGAAGTCTCTGAATCGTCGCTGCTTAGTGCCAGGGAAATCGCTGAAAGAGAAGATTTCACGTCCCCACGTATGACATTCATCATCATATTTCTCAGGCTGTCCTTATCCGTAACGGCAATTGCTTCCTCCATTGGAACCATATTGCTCTCCTGCTCTTCTTCCGCAGCCATCTGAGGCTTAACTCTCTCCTTACTGAAAATAACATCTTCCAAATCTACCTGTACAAAGAAGATTACCCTGTTACAGATATAACCCAGCAGAAAAAAGCCTCCCCCTACCACCGGACAAAGAAGCATAACGCCTGCTTTCAAAAAGCTGCTTTTAATCCTTTCTTTTTTCCAGACAATTTTAAGCACCAGCATCCACAGCAGGTACAGAATTACAATAATCAAGTTTATAAAAAGCAACAGCAGAAATTCTCTCTCCCCAAAAGCCTTCCCGAAAGTCATCTCACATCACCCACTCTTCTTTAATCTGGCATTGGTAGCCTTTCTGCCCGAAACGCCCCACCACGACTTTGGCTTCTTCCCGGCCTGTATTGGAAAGCAGCACATGCAGTGCTCTATCTCCCGCTATTCCGATGTAATCCGTGTTGCGCAGACTTCCGGCAAGATTCTTTCCGGCTTCTTCCAGGCTCTGCCCTTCCACCATCACTTCCAGAAGCGTACATTCTGTCAGATGCTGTTCTCTGGCTTTCAAAAAAGAACGGGCAAGCGCATTGAAGGCTCTTGTTTTCAAGAGCTCCTGCCCTTCCACATAACGGGCATCGCTTAACGAAGCCAGATACCGGTTGGCATGAATAACCGCATTCTGAATCAGGTAACCGCATACTACCAGATAATCTGCCTGCCCCAGCGTCATGTGATCCCATGGAAGGCTCCAAAGCATCACGATAACCTGCACGTCATCATCGCTGTATATGGCATTTGCCATCATTGGATATTGTTCATCCATCTCACGGTTAATATATACCTTATGATTCATCAGCGCCTCTGACATACTCCCGCACTCCTGAAAACGAACAGAATTTCCTCCCTTTCTGGCCTTTTCCGATGTATAAGAAAACAATCTTGCATATGCATTGCCCGATACCGTATAGATTGCCACATCCTTACTTTCCATCAGCTCGCCCAGCATTTCAGCCGCACGGAACAATACATCCTCGGGCATCAACTGATTCAGCTTCGAAGTCACCCGATAAATCTTGCCAATACTGTCATTTTGATTGATGATCTGTGTCGTAAGCGCATCTTTCACCCTTACATTACTGTCATTGATACTTCTAATATCCATGAGCTGTCCTGAGAGATACTCCCTCTCATCCGCCGCCTCATCCCGCAACTGTTTGATCTGATCGTGGAGATAGCCTACTACAAGACCCACTACAAAAAGCTGGGCTATCCATACATAGGTATTATAATCTACCACCACTTCAAACCCGCTTCTGTCAAAGGTCTGTCTGAAGAAATACCCTATACAGGCCAACACTGCAGAAAAGACTGCCTGTTGCTGTCCGTGAACCACTGCAAAGAGTAGTACATACAGAAGATAAACATCCAGACGGGAAAGATAGGCGCTGCCCGCTGCACGATTATTCAAAAGAAAGAACGGAATAAAGCAAACCAGGTTTTCCACAAAAGGTATCATAGCCTTTGTAAGCCATCCCATTCTCCGTTTTATCCTCTCCCATATCGTGGGCTTTCGCTCCATATCTGTGAGAAATTCATTTTTATGGGCCTTCATGTGGGAAACAATCCTGTCGATGTTTGTCTGCGTGTTCCCCCGGACAGCTACATCAAATTCTTCTCTAAAACGCTGGTTAGACAGCACGCACCTTTTTCCCGGCGCATGATTGCCCGTAATCCTTTCCTCTGTTCTTTCCATGGCAGAGTTGATCCATCCTGCTATTTCCATTTCATTGGTTTCATGAGACGAAGACAGATTATATATACTGCTCTCATGCGAGTTGCAGGATACGATCCGGTAGATATACTCAAGCGCATCTGACTCACTTAGCAATGCATATCTCACAGCCTCGTTAGCCGTAAGGTCATTTCCCCGCAAAGCTTCCAGACAAGACCAGGTAATACTCTCATTGCAATCTGACCGTCCCGAAGGAATTCCATAGAGATGCTGCAAACGCAGAACCACCACATCCTTTTTCATCATCCGACTAAAAGAAGCGCAGAGATTCTCTCCCTGTGCCAGAGCCATTCCCTTCGTCCCTTCCGGTCCGGTCTCCTCCTCCTCAGTTATATCCTGAGGATAATCTCCCCCATAGACTTCCTCGGAAGACAAAAAGATAAAGCGCCCTCTTCCGGATACATCAAAAGAAAGCATACAATTCATCAATCCGGTCATGAATTGAACAATGGTTTTTTCTTCTTCGCTCCATCGGAAATTTGAATCATATGCGCCTAAAAATATTGTCACGTCAGGGAGCACACTTTCAAACACCGCCTTCACAGATTCACAATCGTAGGGAAATCTGTATGCCTCAAAAACACGCTCGTAGGAATCATCCTTATAACGATTTCCGGTCAGCAGGCAGACCCTGTGCCCTTCCTTTTTCAATTTTCGAATCAGCCGGTTCATAAAATTCGATGAACCGCCTACAAGTAAAATATTCATCCCATTCCTCCCTTATTGTTCCAAAAATCCTCCATTCCCGTTTTCTTTATGATATTTACATAATGATGAAATAAATCGCGCCGGTATTCCCCAGATATTTTCCTCTTCAGGGAAAGGTATGGGCATAATATGTATTTTGTCCACACTAAAAATCCTACATATTTAGATAAGTATATCATAGTTATGTTAGAGATTTCAATAAAATTTTAAGCCCTGAAGGCCCGTCTAGCGTTTACCCAGTATATCTTCTCCAAAAAATCCCTCCGGCTATTCGGGCCAGCCAGCGCCCTGCGTTTGGATGCTTTCTGATCACCCACATAGCGACCTTTCTATGAAACGCTACATTAGGGGCCAGGAGAAAGACATCCGCATATTTTTCAAGCTCCTGCATACAGATTTCCCAGGATTCCACACCCGGAGAAAACTGCTCTTTGCTATAGCGATACGCCTGCTCATACCAAAAAGCCATAAACCGAAATGCATATTGAAGCTTATGGGCTATGAAGGTGCTGTCATTTAGTTTCTCTCCTATAGCAAGGATCGGCTTCAATGCATATTGGATTTCCTGCACAGCGTATGCTCTGTCTGTCAGGCTCCCACGGTGCTTGCAGTGCAAGTAGCCCCGGAAAGGAATCACTTCCATCTGGCCGCTGCATCTGCTTATATACTCACATATAAATGCAAAATCCTCATAAATAGACACATCTTCCGGGCAGGACACTAAAAGCTTTCCATTCCCGTCTATGATCCTCTCCCTGCGGAACAGGGTTATACAGATATTCATAATAATCTGATCCCACATTGCCGTTTTAAGCGCCTGGCTCGGGCAAGACTTTTTCCTGCCCCTTAAAGGATATTGCAGCCATTTTGGCTTACCGTCTTTATCACAACGCAAAAAACCACAAACTGCCAGATCATTTCCTCTTTGCAGGCTGTTCACCAACTTCTCTATTATTTGAGGATGTATCATATCATCTGCATCGGCAAAGCCAATAAACTGCCCTTTCGCCTGAGCCAAACCATAATTCCGTGCATACGCCACTCCGCTTTTAGGAATCGTAAACAACTTGATACTTACATTTTCCTTTTTATTCCTTTTTTTAAACGCTTCAACAATTTCCCCTGTATTATCTGTAGAACCATCATTTACTACTATCACCTCCAATTTGGAATAGGAAGAACGCAGAATGCTCTGCAGGCAGCGCTCTATCCGCTTTTCCTCCTGGTGAGCAGGTACAATAATCGAAACTGTTTCATCCATATTTACATCTACTCCTCACTTCTCTCAGATATAAAAGATTGTGGCGTCTATTATCTGTGGATTCTGGTCAAAAGAAAGAAACTTATCCTGCTTATTATATTTACCAGGTCATAGCAACGCAGATTGAAAAACAGAAAAAGGATTTTTCTCGGGAGCGGCCCTGTCGTTATGCTGTATCTCATAGCATATTTGTAATTTTCATACTCACGTACTTCCCGGAACAATTCTCTGTTCTCGCTACGCGTCCTATTATTTCTCGGATCAAAAATACCGTTTATCAAAACTTCTGTCATAGAAGCAAGTACATTCTCATGATATGCCCCCTCCAGAGCATCAAAAATATCATATTCTTTCATAAGTGATTTTAGCGTCTTTTGAAATAGATAATAATTTCCGATAAAATTCGGCTGAAAACTATGCGTAACCGAACCAGGACGCCATTCCGTCAGATAAGCCATCTGGCCTATATAAGCGCCTGCTTTAACTCTAATTAAATATTCCAAATTAAATATCTGATCCTCGCCTATAAAAATATTTACAGGAAATCTGATCCCGTATTGGTCGATAACCCTTTTTTTGTAGGCCTTCGCCCCTGGTGAACGCAGGTTCACGCACCTGCTTTTTTGCAATAGACGCCCTGTCAACATCTTTTCGATCAAAGCGGGCGCATCTTCTTCTGTAAAAAAAAACATCCTCGTTTCCGGATCTGGCTTTCCTGATGTTTTCGCTTTTCTCCCTCGCACAATTTTCTCACAATCAAAAATAAGCAAATCCAGGTCTTTGAATCTCTCCTGTGCTACTGTTCCCAGAAAATGCTCTGAAACCATATCATCCGAATCCACAAATACAAGCCATTCCCCCTGACTTTCGTCGATCCCTCTGTTTCTGGCTGTCGAAGCTCCGGTGTTTCTCTGATTCAAAAGCCTGATACGATTGTCAGAATCACAATATTGCTCGCATATTTCACGGCTTTGATCTATAGAGCCGTCATTAATCAGGATGATCTCAAAATCCTGATAGGCAGACCTTAAAACCGACTCTATGCATCGTTTTAAATATCGCTCTGTATTATAAACAGGTATTATTACTGTGATCATCTGTTTATCTGCCTGCTCCTTCGCTTATTTATAATAAGGCATTATGGGCGATTTCTCCTATAAGCATCTCCGGGAATATTCTTTTTCAGGAAATTTTCTGAACGATGTCTATACCTCTGTATACGCATCTCCACTTTATCCCACTCAATCCGTGAATCAATATCGGCATCTGTCCGGTAAATCCGGTTTTCCAATCCACAGATATTCAGAATATTTTGGGTTCTGGATCCAAAAGTACGATGTACAAATGCAATAAACTGTTTCCTGTACAGAATACTGAAGGCAATTGCATGGAAAGAATTTGTCACTACATAATCTGCTTTATGGATATACCCCAAAAATTCAGCGGGACCGGCTGTATAATCAGTTCTCCATCTCATATCAGTTTTCCTTTTATTCAACCCCAGCTCAATCACTGCCAGATTTCTTTTTCGCGCCAGACGTTCTGCATAATCATCCAATTCCCGGTTCTCTTCAGTGAGATAAACAAGAACATAACCGTCCTCCTCCCTGATTTTTTCGATTTCCTGCCATTGCTCTTTTTCCAACAAAAATACCGGATCTAATACCGCAAGAACCTCGCCTTGATAAAATTTCTGTATATAGGAAACCGCCTCTTCCTCTCTCACCGAGACAGCATCCACATGGCTTAACAGTTCGGCCAACTGCTCCTCATACTCCGCTGCAAGCTTTACTCCTCCAAGACTTGCAGCATACGCAATCACCTTTTTCTTATACCGGTTCCCAAAGGCGCCAAAATACTCCTTCCTTAACCCGCAAGTAATCACCGGATTCCAAATCTGATCGCTTCCTACGATATAATATGAATAGGCGAGTTCTTTCAATTGGGAGGATAAATATAATGTTCGTTTCCCCTCTTCCGTCAGATATTTCCGCCTGAAATATTTCATATTTGCCCTTTGCCGAAAAAAATCCCCTCTCATGCTTAAATGCATTTTCCATCCATATGCCCATTCAAGGCATCCGGCCCAACCTTTATTGGGCACATATGGAAACCACCAGTGTCTGCCAGTCATAAAAGGCGGGGCATATGGGACAATGGCTGCTTTGATCCCTTCCAAAAGCAAATATTTCTTTAAAGCATATGCCTGCAACATTGCCCCATAATTATCGGAACAATGAAACGTCAAAATTCCAATCCTTCCCTCTTCCATTTCACCCTGATTTTGCCTGAACCTGTGCGAATACTTTCAGGCAATTCCTCCATAACCAATATAGCGGATAGCAAGAAAAACAAACTCGAAACATGATTTTTCTCCCTGGATCCATTCTCTTAAATAACTCCCCACTCATCTCGCAGGCAGCTTTTTCCTTTAAATGACGGCACTCTTTCTTATTACCGATTTTCCTCATCTGAGAATAGCTTCTCTCCAAGGCAAAAGTGATAAGCGCTTCCCAACGTACGGCAAACCGTATATTCCCCTTTTGGTATTCACTATTTCTGATCCGCCTGCGGCCTTCCATATATTTTACATCTGTTATCACATTGGAAGAATCTATGGTATTTGCAGAGTGCATCCTGTAATAATACCATCCTGCCGCCGCATAAGCAATTTTAATCTGCCTGCCTATCAGGTTATATACAAATAACGTGTCTTCTCCAAAATTCAGTTCCTCGTCGAAGCGAAGTTCCCCTACCAGATCCCGAGCTATCATCTTGCCGCCGATCCCTCCAATCTGCCTCAGGTACTTCAAATGAAACCATTCCTCCGTCTCGTTCTTCTCTCCAATGCGCCATTCCACTTTACCTTCGCATTTCTCTGCCTCCTGCAAAACTTTCCCCATCTGCTTTGTCTTCAATTTTCTGAAGTCGCACATCACCATCTGCGCCTGATTTTGCTCCGCAGCCCATATATATTGCTCCAAAAGACAGGGATGGATCGCGTCATCGCTATCCAGGAAAAAGACATATTCCCCTAAGGCCCGATCCAACGCCAGATTTCTGGCGGCAGAAACGCCCTTATGCTCCTGATGAAAAAAACGAATTCTCTCATCCGACAGACTTAAATCCTTACCGATCGAAAAACTTTTATCCGTTGAACCGTCATCCACCATTATGATTTCCCAGTTGCCGTAAGTCTGCTTCAGCACAGATTGAATACAAGCTCCGATATAGAGTTCTGAATTAAACAAAGGGATAATAATTGATACTTTCCTTTGCACGGCATTATCCCTCTCTTCCTGTTCCCATCCCGTTCAGAAAATGGGCATAGTCGAAATCATCCAAATAACGCCTTTTCCAAAACTGTTTTTTATAATTTGTGATTGTCCCCAGCTCCTTTTCCCCTTCAAATCCTTTGATATAAACAGCAGAGGAAATCTCCGGATATTCTGCATGGGTAAAAATGACCTTATTCTTATAGGGCAATTGGTCAAACCGTCTTATGGTTTCATAAGTGCATCCATCTCTTTCCACTCCCACAATAAAGAGGTTATCCCATCTAATACGCTTTTTCCGCTCATTCCATTTCCTGATCCCCTCCGCAAATGTTGCATAATGGACAAAGCGGATTCTGACGTCTCCCAATACCCCCGTAGGACAACGCTCTTCTTCCTCTTCCTCTACAATCTCCTGTTCCATGTACCGTTCCAAATTTTCAACCAGCTTAACAAAATCATTCATATCTACAGTAAGGTTGATCGTTGGGGAAAGAAAAGGCTCCCCCAAGTCATAATACATAATCGTGCCGCTACAGTTAGATGCTATGATCGTAAAATCTGTGTTTTTTAGCCGGCTGCGCCTTCTACTATTATAGAATTTTCTCTCCCTCTCCCGGAGCGTATTCACACAAAATAAAAAGCAGCTCACCAGCATTTTCAGATACCCATATTTACAGGCAATCTGATACCTGCGTCTTATTTTCCAGGCCTTAATCCTTCTTAAGGACTTCCGGTCTTTCAGTCCGCAAATCTCAGAAATCTCATCAACCAGCAGCTCATAATCATGATATTTCTTTTTGTCCTGCTCCTGAGTCAGTATTCTCCTGGAATGGCTTCCCTCCCTGACGCAGACTCCATACAGCTTCTTCTGTATAGTAGGACACTTATGATGAAACATAAACGGCAACAGCATCTGAAAATTCTGCCCCACATCATACTCCGGAATTCTGCGGTCAGGATAGATCTCAAAAAAGGGCTGTGTCCTCAGCATATAGCAACCGCAGCAGACAAAAGTTTTAAACTCCAGAATATCCCAAAAAAGCTCTTCCTTCGTTAAATCCCCCGTCTTCTCGTCGGCCTTTTTCGTGCTTCCCGTCTCGGCGTCAAAATAATAAGCCAGGGTTCTGACACATTGATACTGTAGGTTTCTCTGCAAAAATCCTACCCTCTCTTCTATAGAACTTGGCTCCAGAATATCATCGCTGTCCGGCCAAATCAGATATTCCCCAGTGACATGAGGCAACCCCTGATTGATGGCCGCTGAAGCGTTCTTATGTGCCGCCCTTATAATATGGTATTCATAGCCCTTCGCCGCAAACCTTCCTCGATAGCTTTCGGCCACCTCAACCGTATTATCTGCAGAACCGTCATCCACAAGGATCATTTCAATCTTCTGCCATGTCTGAGACAGTATGGAATCTAACATCCCCGGCAGATACCGTTCTACGTCAAAAACAGGCGTAACAATCGAAACTCTGTCTTTAACAAACTCATACCTTCCAGCGCTCATCAGCCCATCCTTCCGTTCTTTTCTATTTTATGAATCAAAAGATTGCCTATTTCACCCGTACCATTTTCCTATCTTCAATCTTATATATCATATCACATTCATTTGCCAGACTCATATGATGTGTTACCATGAGCATGGTTTTATCCTTTTTCACATGCCGGATAGAATCAATTACTGCCTTTTCTGTCTCAATATCCAGAGCCGCCGTCGCTTCATCCATAATCAGAAGTTCAAAGTCCTTATACAAAGCCCTTGCCAGAGCAATCCTCTGCCGCTGCCCTCCAGAGATAGCTATCCCGTTCTCTCCAATCAACGTATCTATACCATCCGGCATTCTCTCCACATCCGCCCATATCTGCGCGCACTTCAGGGCCTCTGTTATTTTTTTATCATCAATCATACCCTCCTGCTCAAAAACAGCTACATTATTTCGTATCGTCTCTCCGTTTAGATAGACAATCTGCGGAATATAGCTTACAATATCTCCGAGCTTGGCACTGCACCTTCCTTCCCGGTCTGTCTGTGTCACAATGTCATAATCATCATAAAAAATATTTCCGGAATCAGGCTTTCGCAGTCCTGTAACCAAGTCAAGAAATGTTGTCTTTCCCGCACCTGAAACACCAGTAATGGCAACCGTAGCGCCTGGCGGAATATCTACAGAAATGTCCTGAAACAGAGGTTCTCTCTCATCATAACCAAATGTCAGGTTTCTAACAGAAAGGCCTCTGCCAAAGCAAAGTTTCTTTTGTCTGATATTCTCGACCTGTCTTTCCCTCTCCTTAATTTCCTCATATCGGCTGAATTGCTCCCGTAAGGCTTCATAGGAACTTCTGGAAAATTCCACATAATTAAATCCATGTATAATACTGTAAGCCATCGTAATCAATCTGACCAGCGCTGTAATATATGAAACCATCAGACCAAGAACATAGGACAAATTATTCCCCACCATCAAAAAAAGTCCCAGCACAATAAACATAATTGTCAGAACCGAATTATGCATAAACGCTCCAATGGCGTTGCTTTTATATTTATACTCTCTCTGGGACTGTGAATATTTTCCGCTGGTCTCTTCATACCGCCGCAGCAAGGTATCTGCTCTGCCGCTGATCTTCATTTCTTTGAAGATCCCATAGGTAATGGCAATCTGGGCGCTTACCTTTATTCCATAGCTCCGGTACTTTTCTCCGTAAAGTTTCACCTGCTTCTGGTAAAAAAAGAGAATGCCAATTATACTCAAAATCAGCAAAATACAGCTAATCACCCCAATTCCTCCGGAAACGTAAATCAATACCGCCCCATATCCGGCCATTGTGATAATATTAATATATACCTCTATGCAGCTCGTAATGATGTTAATGCTGCTTTCTGCGTCACTGCGAACCGCGGCAAGCGCCTGGGATACGGTTCTCTGATTATGCTCGTCCAAATCTTCTTTGATCAACACTTCATACAGCTTCATTGACAGCTTCTGCGCGTTTTTACAGACAAACCGACTGGATATTTTATATCTGTACAGATCAAAAAAGAGCTTCAGCAGGGAAATTCCTGCCATAAATAAGGTAAAAAAGATAATTTCCCTCGTCACCTCGTTGCTGCGGACTACGGTATTGATAATATAAATAATCTCGGAATAACATAATACATCCATAACGGGACCGATAAAGCAGAACAACGCAAACCTTCTGCATGCTTTCTGCTCTTTCTTCTCAAGAGTTCTTGTCAGATATTTGAACATTTCTATCATTTTAAAAGACCCCTTAACCCAACCATTCCTATCACAAGCTTCATTAACACCGAAAATGGCAAGACTCTGTACAGCGCTACAAAAAATCTGCGTCCCGGCACAGCGGCAGAGGGTTCAATCAGGCGGGGCTGCAGAATTTCGTCTTTCCTGCACTCAAACCAATGCAGTTCGTCCCTGACGCTGCTCCAGATTCTGCGCGCTTTCTCCGTATGCAGAATCACCATGGACGTTCCCATTCCATCCTCCATAGTCGGATTTATTCTCTCTATCCCCCAAAAATCACCGATTGTAAAATCACTGTCTCTTTCAACTGTACAAAATTTGCATTTCAAACAAGAAGGACGCAAACTATATCCGGCATAATATATTTTGCTATATATATTATTGTAGGAAGAAGTTGTATATTCCGTATTGTTTATCAAATAGGAGCACGTATGGCCATTGTCCTTATTACGCTTATCTCTAAACGAAAATCCTGTTACTTTCCCGCCATGTCTGCGCTCCAGATACTTGATGTATGAATTCCATATTCCCGGCGAAGGAACCCCGTAACAGACAAGAGATACTATGATCAATCTCTCACTCTCACATGGCTGCTTTTTCAAAAAAAGCTTCAGTGCATGTGCCTGGCATGGTGTGCCGCAAAACAAAACCCACCTTTCTTTTTTTAGCCAGCTTGCAATTCTCAGATATACCGTATCCAGGTTACTCTGAACATACTTTGTCTTTTTCAGACTCTTAAGCTGTTCCACATCAAAGGCTTCTGTGTGTACTACTTCCATATCCTGGTTAAAAGCCGCTCCGTACACAACTCCCTGCCTTCGAAAAACATACTCTGCAAGTATTGGAAAAATACCGCCCGATGTACTTTCATATCTGATTTTATCGTTTTTGGCCTGAACGCCAAAATACAAATTTTGAGCAGACCCTTCAGACCGATTAAGCAGTGGACAGACCTGTTTACATTTTCCACACTTGATACATTTTTTTTCATTTACCCTTGGATAGAAAAAGCCCGCTTTATCCTGCATCATGCAAATTGCGCCTGAATAACAGGCGTCTCTGCATGCTCCGCATCCGCAGCAACTATCCTTTTCCCATATACACTCGTCCATGTGATTTATTATACAGCAAATACCTGATTTTGTATACTCTCCCACCAAACGCCTTCCAACTCCTTTTCTGCGCATACACAAAAGCCATATCCCTTCAAAACATTTGACTCTTCAAAACAGGCTCTGTACTCATCCCCCTGGACAATCCTCTTCTCCCTCCACGAAATTTCAAAACTCGACAATCCGCCGCAAAGCCCTTCCCCTGTCAGCTTCAGATAGCTTTCCTTAATGCTCCACATCCGGAAAAACAGCTCCCTTCGCTGCTCTTTTTCACATTCTGAAAGCATCCTTTTTTCTGAGCATGTAAAAAAGCGTTCCGCCAGCCTCTCCAGCCTTTCCTTCCCCTCTGTCTTTTGCTGAATGTCAATGCCTACAGGCCCATCCCCTATGGCGCAGCACGCATAATCTCCCGAGTGGGATAAGTTGAAATGAACCGAAGGCTCCCGGGCCGGATAAGGCTTTCCCTTCTCCCCATAGCGGATGGGAAAGGGCTCTGCCGTCTCGTAGTCAAGCCCTGTCTCTTCGCAGAGCGCGTACTGCAGAAGCAGCCCTGCCGTCAGGGAGCGCATTCTTGCTTCCTTATTTTTCATGCGAAGGATTTTTTCCCTCCGGTCCGCGGGTATTTTTGCCAGTTGCCTGAAAAAGGTGTCTTCCTCCAAAAAGGGAGACACCTTACTATAGTACACCTTAATCACATGTCACCTCATTTCGGCGCTGTACATTACTTAATCGGATTTTTGTAAAATTCCTGAATATCCTCATAGCCTTCTTTGGCCAGTTGCTCCTTCTGGAATTTTTTATTTTTATTCATACGGACTACCAGAACCTGTTTTCCACCCTTCCGCTCTCCCTGAGCCTTTGCGATCACCCTGCAAAGCTCCGTCCCCGGAAGGCCCTTTTCCAGAAGGTAGGCTGTCTTCTGGGGCTGGGCGGGTATCTGGAATCCGCTCTCCAAAAGAAGCAGGATAATCCTCTCAAAGCCAATGGAAAAGCCGCAGGCAGGCACATCATTTCCGGTAAATTTGCCCACCATTTTGTCATATCTTCCGCCGCCCCCGCAGCTTGCCCCCAGCTCCGGCATCACCACCTCAAAAATAGTTCCGGTATAGTAAGACATCCCCCGGACCAGGGTGGGATCAAAGACTAAAGTAAAATTGGAGTTCTGGGTTGCCTCAACGCTTTCGATGATCTCCTGCAGGCCGGTTTTCACCTCTTCTTCCAGGAAATCCCCGAGAACATCCGCCAAAAAGCCAAGCTGATCCGCTTTCTCCTCCATCTGCCTAAAGAGGGATAGGTACTTGTCCACGCTTTCTTTCTCAAAGCCGTTTTCAAGGAGCTCTCTCTCCACTCCTTCCATGCCGATCTTGTCCATTTTGTCCAGGGTGATAAACACGCTCTCCCAGGTTTCCTGCGCAAACCCGCTGTAAGCCGCCATGGCCTTTAAGATCCGTCTCTCATTGATCTTAACCCGGAAGTTCTTAAAGCCCAGCTTCCCCAGCATGGTGGTGGTGGCCAGAATCAGCTCGATCTCCGCAAGGTTAGAGGGCTCTCCCAAAATGTCGATGTCGCATTGCATAAACTGGCGGTAACGTCCCCTCTGGGGCCGATCAGCCCTCCACACATTTCCCATCTGAAGGGCCTTGAAGGGGCTGGGAAGCTCATTGGCATGGTTTGCATAGAACCGCACCAGAGGAACCGTCAGATCATAGCGCAGCCCTCCGTCTACCAGATCCTTTTCGCTCTCTGCGGTCTCCAGATTCAGCTTTTCGCCTCTTTTCAGGATTTTGAAAATCAGCTTTTCATTCTCGCCGCCCTGCTTATTGCTCAAATTTTCTATGTGCTCCACACAGGGTGCCTCAATGGAAGTAAATCCAAATGCCCCGTAGGTTTCCTTAATCACTCCGATCACATAATCGCGTATTTTCATCTCCTCGGGAAGAATATCCTTCATTCCCGTAACAGGTTTCTTGCTAAGTGCCATAATCTTTACTCCTTATAGTCCGTAAACACGGTTTGCATCTGCTGTTTGATACACTATTTTACCCTTTTTCCTCTCATAATGCAATGCGTTTTTTCTTGCGATTCCTTATGTGATATACTATAATATACAGGGTTTTGTTTCACTTTCAGAAAATATTGATTAAGCAAAAGAAATGAGGAAATGCCATGTCGTTTAAATTCATTCAGAAACTGCCTACGCCGGATGAAATCCGAAAGGAATTCTCCATGCCCCCTGCCCTTGCCAGGCTGAAAGAAGAGAGGGATCAGGAAATCCGCAATGTGATCACCGGAAGAGACAATCGCTTTCTCGTGATTATCGGCCCCTGCTCCGCTGATAATGAAGACGCGGTCTGTGATTATGTGTCCCGCCTTGCCGGATTAAATGAGGATGTGAAGGAAAAGCTGATCCTGATCCCCCGTATTTATACCAACAAGCCAAGAACCACCGGAGAGGGGTATAAGGGAATCGTACATCAGCCCAATCCGGAGCAGAAAGAGGATTTTCTCGCCGGGCTGATCGCCATGCGGAAAATGCATATCCACGCCATTGAAGTGTCCGGTCTAACAGCCGCGGATGAAATGCTTTATCCGGACAATTGGGGCTATGTATCCGATATTCTCTCCTATGTCGCCATCGGCGCGCGCTCCGTGGAGGATCAGCAGCACCGGGTAGTGGCCAGCGGTTTTGACGTGCCCACCGGCATGAAAAATCCCACCAGCGGAAATCTCACTGTGATGCTCAATTCCGTGTATGCGGCCCAGCATCCCCATTCCTTTATCTACCGTGGACAGGAGGTGGAAACCAGCGGAAACGAAGTGGCTCATACCGTCCTGCGGGGGGCGACCAACAAGCACGGCGGAAACCTTCCCAACTACCATTACGAGGACTTAAATCTTCTTCTGAATCTGTATAATGAAAGAGATCTGAAGAATCCGGCGGCTATTATTGATACCAACCACAGCAACTCAAACAAACAGTTTGAACAACAGGTACGGATTGTAAAGGAGGTTATGCACAGCCGCAGGCTGAACAAAGATATTCACAGTCTGGTAAAGGGGGTCATGATCGAAAGCTATATCGAGGAAGGCTGCCAGAAAATCGGGGGCGGCGTCTACGGGAAATCCATTACCGATCCCTGTCTTGGGTGGGAGGCTTCCAAAAGGCTGATTTACGATATTGCAGAATATTAATATCATAATTTTTCCCGCAGCCGTGCAGTACCGGGCAGGCCCATGCGGGCAAAACTTCACATGATTAAGCGCGGGGATGGGCTTTGGCATAGATTTCCCTGCGCTTATTCTGATTGACAGCCGCGTAAACCTGGGTGGAAGAAAGCTCGGAGTGCCCCAGCATTTCCTGCACGCTTTTTAGGTCTGCCCCATTGGCAACCAGATGGGCGGCAAAAGAGTGCCTTAAGGTTTGGGGCGTAATATCCATGGCTATGTCCGCCCTTTTGGCATAAAGCCTGACCAGCTTCCAGAAGCCCTGCCTGCTCATGGGTTTTCCAAGACAGCTTACAAACAGATGATTCGATGTCTCATCCGCCAAAGCGGCTCTGCCCTCCTCCAGATACCGCTCCAGCGCTTTTTGGGCGCTTTTTCCAAAGGGAATAACCCGCTCCCGTTCCCTGCCTTCTTCCCTGCATATAATGTATCCTACCTGCAGATTCACATCCTCCTGCTTTAAGCGGATCAGCTCCGTCACCCGGATGCCCGTGGCATATAAAAGCTCCAGCATGGCCTTATCCCTGATTTCCTTCGGCAAATCCCCTGAGGGCTGCTCTAAAAGCCGGGCTGTCTCCTCCGGTGTCAGTATCTGCGGCAGCTTCCTTTCAACCTTCGGGCCCTGAAGCAGCTCGCAGACATCCTCACGCACCAACCCTTCCCGGCACAGATAATGATAAAAAGCCTTAAGAGACGCAATATTTCTGGAGATGGTGGCCGCCGAAAAACCATTCCTTTCCAGATAAAACAGGTAGGAATTCAGATGGGTCGATGTTATCCTCTTCACATCCGTAATCCCCTGCTTCTCCATAAATTTTTTCAGCTTGAGCAGATCTCTGTGATAAGATACAACTGTGTTTTGAGATTTTTTGCGGCAATCCTGTAAATAATCCATGAATCTGTTAATTTCTGTTTCCATAAAGTAATTATAAGGCAGAATAAATCTCAAAAGCAATCAGAAAATTCTCACCAAATCCGAAATCAGCATGGGATTTACATAGCTTTCCAGAATGCATCCGATCAAAATCACGATCAGGATCCACAAAAGGCCGATTCCCTGTCTCAGAAACTGCTGCTTTTTGCCGGTATAGAAGGGCTGCTGGTGTCCGCCTGTGAGCTGTCCCTTTCTTACATTTTCATAGCACCACCCCAGAAGCATCACCTCGGCCGGAATGATCAAAAGCTGATGGGGAAACATACCGCCCAGCAAAAGCAATAATCCCTTTATCCCAAAGCGGATAATTGCCGCCGTAATGGTCATCCCGGCCAGCACTCCCTGCCAGACCACCCACATATAAATTGCCGTCAATCCGATTCCTGTGGTGGACAACAGGATAAGCGCCGCCCCCTCTCCCATCCTGTGTTTTAATACATATCTCAAAAATCTGCCGTTATCAACCTCAATATACTTTAGTCTGTTTACAGAGGTCATACTGAAAATTCCTTCCTCTGTAAGTAAGGTCTCATTCCCCATATTCATAAGAAAAACGCCCAAAAAGAAGCTCCCCAAAAACAGATAGAACCAAAGCGTATAGATTTGATTTTTTCCGTTCATTTAACTCCCTCCCGCTTTTATTTGCTGCCATGCTTGTTTTAAATATATGAAAAACAGACAGCGGGTATGCACTGTCTGTCTCTGATTACTCTCTGTCTCTATTTACCGTCTATCTCTGATGACTCGCTGTGTCCGGTTGACACTCCCTGCCATACTTATCTTTATACGCCAAAACCGCGGCCACTGTCTTTGAATCCTGTATTTCACCGGCATAGATTTTTTGGGTCAGCTCCTCCAGGGTATAAGCCTGCACCTGGACGTACTCATCCTCGTCCAGATGCTGGCTGCCGGGGGTAAGCTCACGTGCCAGGTAAATATCGATCTTTTCGTTGCAGAAAGCCACTGTGGTGCGTATGGTCAAAAGCAGCTCAACGGATTTCGCCCTGTATCCGGTTTCCTCCGCCAGCTCCCGTATTGCCGCATCGATCGTGGGCTCTGTCGGGGTCAGCAGCCCTCCTGCCGGAATTTCAATGGTGTCGCGGTCCAAAGCATTGCGGTACTGCTTTACCATAATAAGACGCCCTTTTTCATCTACCGGAACGATCGCCGCTGCGCCGTTGTGTTTGATAAAATCCCATTTCGCCACATTGCCGTTGGGCACCTGAATGGTATCCTGATAGTAGTCCAGAATCGCTCCATGGGCAACCAAATCTCTGGATAAACGTTTGAATTTTTCCATGTTCTTTCCTCACATTGCTTTTTTTTCAAGCAGCTTCTCCACGCTTGCCAGCTTGACGCACAGGACGAACAAATCCGTTGCCAGGGCAAGCTCTTCCTCCGAAGGGAATGTGGGTGCGATACGGATATTGCTGTCTTTGGGGTCCGCCTTGTAGGGATAGGTGGCTCCTGCCCCGGTCATCACCACGCCGGCCTCCTTACACTTACTTACAATTGCCTTTGCACATCCCTCCATAGCCTCAAAGGAGATAAAATAGCCGCCCCTGGGTGTGGTCCAGGAGCCGATTTCCAGTCCGCCGAGCTCTCCTTCCAGTACGGATAGGACTGCCTCAAACTTAGGGCGCATTATGGATGCATGTTTCCTCATATGCGCCTTCATGCCGTCGATGTTCTTAAAATACTTCACATGGCGGAGCTGATTGAGCTTATCAGGGCCAATCGTCTGAATGGTCATGATACTCTTGATGGAATCCAGATTTGCCTTGGATGCCGCAATTGCCGAAATTCCGGATCCCGGGAAGGTCACCTTGGAGGTGGAGCAAAATTCATATACCAGGTCTTCGTTCCCATTCTTTTCGCACTCCGCAAAAATTTCCAGGAGCTCATCCTTCTTATCCTCGTACAGGTCATGGACAGCATAGGCATTGTCCCAGAAAATCCTGAAATCCATTGCCGCCGGCTGCAGAGCGGCAAACCTTCTCACCGTCTCGTCGGAATAGGTATACCCCTGGGGGTTGGAATACTTGGGCACACACCAAATTCCCTTCACAGCAGGATCCCCGTTTACGTATTTCTCAACCAGATCCATATCCGGCCCGCTCTCCGTCATGGGAATATTGATCATTTCGATGCCAAACTGTTCTGTTATGGCAAAATGCCTGTCATATCCCGGAACAGGGCAAAGGAATTTCACTTTGTCCAGCTTGGACCAGGGGGCACTTCCAAGGACGCCAAAAAGCATACAGCGCGCCACCGTATCATACATAATGTTCAGGCTGGAATTGCCAAACACGATGATCATGTCCTCGGAAACTCCGATCATATCAGCCACCAGGCTCTTTGCTTCCGGGATTCCGTCAAGCAGTCCGTAATTTCTGCAGTCAACGCCTGTTTCTGTCTTTATATTTGAATTTGAATCGATAATACCCAAAAAGTCCATCTCCATATCCAACTGCGCTACAGATGCCTTTCCCCTGGACATATCAAGCTTTAACCCTTTTGCCTTTGCTTCCCCGTACTGTTTGTCTAAATCCTCTTTCAACGCCCATAATTCCTTCTCATCAAGCTCCTTATAAGCCTTCATAGCACAAATCCCTCCTGGTTTTCTTTTCAATAGTATGATTGGATAATTGTATACAATCCAACGCCCACATTATTCTACTATAACATTCCGCTACAGACAAGAGTTTTTTTATTTTTTCCGGAGCTTTTTTCTGAACGTTCAAAAAAAGGAAGTACTGAAAATATAATATTTCCAATACTTCCTTCAGATACTGAAATCATACAAAATTATTTTGCATAATCAATTACTCTTGATTCTCTGATCACATTTACCTTGATCTGTCCAGGATATTCCAATTCAGCTTCAATCTGTTTGGAAATGTCTCTGGCCAAAAGCACCATATCGGAATCAGAAATCTGTTCCGGAACTACCATTACACGAATCTCTCTACCTGCCTGAATTGCAAAAGATTTATCTACGCCTTTAAAATTGTTTGTGATATCTTCTAGTTGTTTTAATCTGCTTGTATAGGTTTCAAGGGTTTCCCTTCTTGCTCCCGGTCTTGCTGCGGAAATAGTATCAGAAGCTTGTACAATGCACGCGATCAAAGTTTGCGGCTCCACATCCCCATGGTGGGATTCCACCGCGTTGATGACTGTGGGTGATTCCTTATACTTTCTGCACAATTCCACACCCAACTGAATATGGGAGCCTTCCATCTCATGATCTACGGCCTTTCCTATATCATGTAAAAGCCCGGCTCTCTTGGCCATCCTCGTGTCAAGACCAAGCTCTGAAGCCAAAAGTCCGGAAAGCTGTGCCACTTCTATAGAATGTTTTAATGCATTTTGTCCATAGCTGGTTCTGAACTTCATCTTACCAAGCAATCTTACAAGCTCCGGATGAATGCCATGTACGCCAACCTCTAAGGTAGCCGCCTCACCTTCCTCTTTAATCATGATGTCTACTTCTTTTTGCGCTTTCTCAACCATCTCCTCAATTCTGGCCGGATGGATACGTCCGTCCACGATAAGCTTTTCAAGCGCAATACGTGCTACTTCCCTGCGGATGGGATCGAAGCCTGATAAAATGACCGCCTCCGGTGTGTCGTCGATAATAAGATCCACCCCGGTCAGCGTTTCAAGGGTTCTGATATTTCTGCCCTCTCTGCCGATAATCCGTCCTTTCATTTCATCGTTGGGAAGCTGAACTACCGATATAGTAGTTTCGGATACGTGGTCAGCCGCACATTTCTGTATTGCAGTAACCACATACTCCCTGGCCTTCTTGTCCGCTTCTTCTTTGGCGCGACTCTCCATATCCTTGATCATCACGGCCGTTTCATGCTTTACTTCATCTTCAACAATTTTTAGTAAATACTCTTTTGCCTGCTCGGAGGTCAATCCTGAGATTCGTTCCAGTTCCTGTAACCGCTGTTCATTCAGTTTTGAAACTTCAACCCGCAGCTTGTTTACTTCATTTTCCTTCGCTGCAAGGTTGGCCTCTTTCTTCTCAATCGCTTCCGTCTTCTTATCAATGTTCTCTTCCTTCTGCTGAACCCTGCGCTCATAACGTTGCGCTTCGGCACGCCGTTCCTTAATTTCCTTGTCAAGCTCATTCTTGGTACGAATGGATTCCTCCTTGACTTCCAGTAAGGATTCGCGTTTTTTGGTCTCAGCAGTTTTCAAAGCTTCATCGATAATCTCACGTGCCTTCTCTTCAGCATTTCCGATTTTGGCTTCCGATACCTTCTTATGATAGGCCGTTGCCAAAAACCATGCCGCAGGAACCGCCACGATCAACGTGAGGAAGATTGAAATCAAAACCTGCACCATTTACAGGAGCACCTCCTTATTAAATTTTCATTGTACTCTTTTATATAGAATGTATGTAACAACACTGCCGTGAAAGCAGTTCATTGTAATAATTACATTCTAAAAGCAATCTACAACACTTAAATTTTAAACTTAAATAGAGGTAATGTCAAGCAAAAGTGCATTTCTAATATTATCTATCGCAAAACCCTTGCGGTATAAGAAGGCCATCATGTTCCGTTTCTCCTTTGGCGAGGCTGTTTCGGCAGAGAAACGCTTTTTTTCGATCCAGCGGCGGATCTGCTCCTTTTCAAGGTTATCATCTTCTCTGCCAACCGTCTGTTCCCAGGCCCTTTGTGCAATCTCTCCCGAAATCCCCCTTGCCCCCAGATCCTGGAGAATTCTTCTTTTACTCTTATTTTCTTTGCTGCTTTCGATAAAGTCGCAGGCATATCTGTCGTCATTTACATAGTTGAAGGAGGCAACATATTCAATGGCTTCCTGCACGACTTGCGCAGGGTAACCTCCCATCACCAGCTTATCCCTGAGCTGGCTGACGGAATAGGAACGTTTCTGCAAGAGGTTCATTGCCCGCAGCTTCGCCCTCTTGGGAAGAAGCTGCGTCATGATTGTGCGGTAGGCATCCTCTCTCAGCTCCTGATCCTTGGCAATCCCATAGCTCTTCAGCTCACTGCTGTACAGGACAAAGGCAAATTCCTCATCGATCCATATTTTTCTCTTGGATTTGGATACTTCTGTAATTTCTGTCACTGTCATAGCCTGCTACGCCTTCTCCTTGGGATCTGCAGAGCTGCCCGCTCCGGCCTTTTTCGTACCTGTTTCTGATTTTTTCTTCTCCGTATCCGGCTTTTTGTCCTCCGCTGTATCGGAGAGGCCGTAATGCTCTCTGACCTTTTCGGATATTTCGGCGAAGATTTCCGGGTTATCCTTTAAATACTGCTTGGTATTCTCCCGGCCCTGGCCGATCTTACTGCTGTTATAAGCATACCATGCACCGCTCTTGCTCACAATATTGGCCCCCGCAGCCAAATCCAGCACATCCCCTGCCACAGAAATGCCTTCGCCGAAAATAATATCGAACTCCGCCTCCTTAAAGGGAGGGGCAATCTTGTTCTTTACCACCTTCACCCTGGTTCTGTTGCCGATGGTTTCCCCGCTTTGTTTCAGGGCCTCTATTCTTCTCACATCCAGCCTCACAGAGGAATAAAACTTCAGCGCCCGGCCGCCTGTGGTGGTTTCCGGATTACCGAACATGACGCCCACCTTTTCACGGAGCTGATTGATGAAGATCACCGTACAGTTAGATTTGCTGATCACGGCAGTCAGCTTACGCAGGGCCTGAGACATCAGCCTGGCCTGCAGACCCACATGGGAATCTCCCATATCGCCGTCAATTTCTGCCTTGGGCACCAGAGCCGCTACCGAGTCAACCACGATAATATCAATGGCTCCCGACCGTACCATAGTTTCCGTGATCTCTAAGGCCTGCTCGCCGTTGTCCGGCTGGGAAATATACAGGTTATCTATATCCACGCCGATATTCTTGGCATACACAGGGTCAAGCGCATGCTCCGCATCTATAAAGCCTGCAATACCGCCTCTTTTTTGAACCTCTGCAATCATATGCAGGGTGACCGTGGTCTTACCGCTGGATTCCGGCCCGTAGATCTCCACGATCCTTCCCTTGGGAATACCGCCCAGCCCCAGCGCAATATCCAGGCTCAGCGACCCTGTAGGGATGGTTTCTACATTCATATGGGCGGAGTTATCCCCCAGCTTCATAACTGCTCCCTTTCCAAACTGCTTTTCAATCTGTCCAAGGGCGGCGTCCAATGCTTTTAATTTGTCGTCTTTTTCCATAAATGAATTCTCCTTTTCTCTCATGCGCTGGCCTGAAGACGTAGCGCTCTTCGAGAACATTTGTTCTTACATACTATAAAACAAACGTTCGGTTTTGTCAATAAAAATGATGTCTTAATTGAAGCTAATATCATGATACCATATCCTATGTCCAATAAAACTCCCTCAAAGGCACCTCCCTCCTTTTTTTAACTTAAGGATGACCGGCGAAGCCTCACATCCCTTATCCGCACACAAAGAGCCTTGGCTGTGCGTGCTATTTGTTTTTGCTTTGAATTTTTGGCTGAAAGTGCCGGATATGCAAAGCAGACTGCTTCTGCGGCCTAAAGAAGGGCACACGAAAACCGTTTCCTTATTCAATGTAGCACATCAGAGATATTTTAGCAAGCCAAAAGCGGCATTTCGCTAGAAATGCCGCTCATACTCTTTATAATCCCTGTAGGTCACTGTCACCCAGCCGTAACCATAGTAATAATTAAAGCCTACCTCCATCCCCAGAGGGGTGTAAAAAATGATCAGGCTGTCCTCGTCCGTGAGCAATTCCGTGATTTCCTGATCCGTAAAATTGTAAAGATAAGAAATCTCTCCGTTTTGCTCCTGGCTCCGGTTTCTGAAATCCACCGAAAACTGATCATTGATTTCAAGAAGCTGGGAATTGGTAAGGGCCATCTTACTCTTCATATCTATATTGACGGAAACCACATAGCTTTCATAGAATTCACCGTTCAGATAGCCGTACTCTACATAGGCGATGCTGAGAATATCTTCATCCATATAGGTAACATAGCTTTCCGCTTCAAAGAAAAAGGAAGTCTCCGGGTCTATTTCCGCGGAAGCAGACTCTACATACTCCTTAAGCTCCTCCACTTCCCTCTGGATCGCACGGTTAACCCCGTCCATATCCTCTCCGCCCTCTCCAAAAACCACGGGGTACTCTACGGAAAGGATGACATTGTCCGTTCCGAGCACATCAGAATAGCTGTCAAACTCCACCCCATAAGACAAATCCTGACGGATGACATCATGAAATTCATAATAATCCGAATCTTCGGGAAGGAGCTCCTTCTCATAGGGTTCGCCGGGAAGCTCTTCAAAAGGCTCCGCCTCGTCATAGCCCCTGAAGCCGTCGTTACCGTCCTCCTGATCTCTTTTGCTGCTCTGGCTCTGCTCATATTCGGCCCTGTCCCTGACCAGCTTAAGAAGCCGCATCCCGTTAAGAAGCTGCGCTGTTTCTATCCAAAAGGCTGCCAAAAGCACCATCCCCGCCGCCGCCGCGCCGAGCACAAGCGCCGTTATCTTTCCCGGACTCCATTTTCCTTTCATGGCACTACCTCCTATCCCCCGTCCGGACATTTCTGCCGTTTAAGCCTGGGTCAGCTTTTCCAAAAGAAGCGAAAGGGCCGCCTGGGCGGTCAAAGCTCTGATCTGCGGCCGGCTTCCCTGAAAATGATTTTCGGTAACAAAAACTTTTCCATCCACATAACAGCCGATATACACCAGTCCCACCGGCTTTTGGGGCGTGCCGCCCCCCGGGCCTGCTATGCCTGTAACCGCTATGGCCGCCTGGGCTTTCGCCTGCCTTGCGGCTCCAAGGGCCATTTGCCCGGCCACCTGAGAGCTGACGGCGCCGTATTGCTCAAGGCTCTGCTCTAAAACACCCAGCAGTTTTTGCTTGGCCCCATTGGAATAGGTTATATATCCCTCCTCAAAAACATCCGATACCCCGGCCACATTGACAAGCCTGGAAGCGATCATGCCCCCGCTGCAGGACTCGGCGCTGGCCACCTTCCAGCCCCTCTTCTGTAAAAGGGAGACGATTTTTTCTTCAAGAGAACTGTTTTCACTCATCAATTATTTGTTTTCCTTCATGACATTTTTATTTTTGACCAGATAATCAATCAGAGATACCACCGTCAGAATCACTGCAATCCACAGGACAATCTGTGTTACAATATGCAGGGACACAATATCCGCAATCATAAGACAGACCGCCGCCATCTGGAAGGTGGTCTTGAACTTCCCGAAGTAGCTGGCGGCAATCACTACCCCATTGTCCGATGCCACCAGGCGGAAGCCGCTGATAATAAATTCTCTGGCGATAATGACGATCACCATCCAGGAAGGGATTTTATCCAGCTCAATCAGGCAGATCAGCGCTGAGCAAACCAAAAGCTTATCCGCAAGGGGATCCATGAACTTTCCGAAATTGGTGACCAGATTGTACCTGCGCGCGATTTTTCCATCCAGCAGATCGGTCAGGCTGGCAATGATAAAAATTGCCAGCGCAATCCATTTATCATATGGGGTGATGGGTATCAAAAGAAAAACAATAAAAAAGGGAATCAATATCACTCTGAACATTGTCAGTTTATTGGGCAGATTCATTTTCTATTTCTCCTATTAAATCATATTCATTAGAGCCTGTTACAAGCACTTCCACAAAGTCCCCGCTCATCAATTGCCGCGCAGTGTCTATAAACAGATAGCCGTCCACTCCCGGCGCGTCCTTGTAGGTACGGGCAACATAGACATCCTCCTGCGCCACCTTCCCTTCAATCATTACCTTAAGCCTTCGCCCGATCATTTTTTCTGCCGCCTCAAAAGCAATTTCCTGCTGAAGCTCCATAAGCTCATCTCTTCGGCGCTGCTTTGTTTCCTCCGGGATCTGAGCGGGCATCTGAGCCGCCGGCGTATCCTCTTCCTCAGAATAGGCAAAGACGCCCAGCCTGTCAAACTCCATTTCATCCACAAGGTCTAAGGACTCTTCGTGGTCTTCCTCCGATTCTCCCGGAAAGCCGGCAATCAGCGTTGTGCGCAGGCAGATGTCAGGGATTTTTTCTCTCAGTTCCCGGATCATGGCGCAAATCTGTTCCTTACCGGTCTTTCTTCCCATACGCCTTAAGACGGAATCGCTGCCGCTCTGAATGGGAATATCGAGATAATGGCAGATTTTTTCTTCCTCTTTCATCACCTGTATCAGTTCCCCGGTAATCTCCTCCGGATAGCAGTACAAAATCCGTATCCAGCAAAGCTCTTCTATCTTACACAATTCCTTAAGGAGCGCCGGCAGGCTTTTCTTTCCGTATAAGTCCGTTCCATAGAGCGTGGTTTCCTGCGCCACCAGAATCAGCTCTCTGACTCCCCCTCTGGCAAGCTCCCCCGCTTCCCTTATAAGCTCCTCCATGGGAATGCTCCGGTAATTTCCTCTTACCTTGGGAATAATGCAGTAGGTACAATGCTTATCACAGCCCTCGGCGATCTTCAGATAGGCATAATACCCTCCTGTGGTCATCACCCGTTTCTGCCCCCCTGCGGGCGGTTTGTCAAGAGGCGCCAAATGATTTCGGGGATGATTCTCCAAAATCTCCTTCAAAGCCGCGGCAATGTCCGAAAGCGCCGTAGTCCCTACAATGGCGTCCACCTCCGGAATCTCCTTCTGGATCTCGTCCCGGTAACGCTGGGCCAGGCATCCGGCCACAATCAGGGCCTTTAGCTGTCCGCTTTTTCGAAGCTGCGCCATCTCCAGTATTGTGTTGATGCTCTCCTCTTTAGCGTCCCCGATAAAGCAGCAGGTATTGACCACTACCCCGTCAGCCTCCGATTCGTCATCCGTAAACTGATACCCTTCCTCGGAGAGCATACCCAGCATCACTTCGGAATCCACCAGATTTTTATCGCATCCCAGCGAAATAAACAGTATCTTCATCTATCCATCCCTTCGCCTTTTTACGCTGCCTGCGGATTGAAAAAGAGCCCGCAAGCGAGCTCTTTGCCCCTACAGTGCGCCGGCTTATCAATCGTCAGAAAGAATTTTGATCTTGCCCTGGTTTAATTCTTCTACCGCTATAGAAAGAGGCTTGGTATCTTTCTCCTTTTCATTCACCAGAGGATCTTCCCCGGAAATAATCTGTCTTGCCCTTTTGGAGGTCGCCATCACGATCGAATATCTGCTGTTGACCACCGGGGCCTCCCCGGGCTCAACCTCACTGTTTACTACCTTCATTAAATCTGAATAAGACGGATGTAACATATTTTATTGCTCCTTTCCTAAAAAGCTCTTATACTAATGCTTCCAGCTCTTTTCGCATATTCTGGATCAACTGCGCATTTCTTATGGGTGTGTTATGGGCTGCCTGTATCAGCACATGCATTTCCTTCACGCATTCCTCTAACCTGTCGTTGATAATCAGGAAATCATATTCCTCTATCCCCGAAGCTTCCTCTCTCGCCCGGCGGATTCTCTGGGCAATTACCTCCGGGCTCTCCGTTCCCCGCCCCTCCAGGCGCTTCTTCAGCTCTGCCGCGTCGGGAGGCATCACAAATATAAGAAGAGCGGTGGGGAATTTCTCTTTGATCTTAAGCGCCCCCTGGATCTCGATTTCCAGGATCACGTCCTTGCCCTTTTCTAACTGCCGCTCCACATACGCTCTGGGTGTACCGTAATAATGACCGCAGTAATTTGCATATTCAATCAGGCCGTCCTGCCTGATCTTTTCTTTAAATTTCTCTTCGCTTACAAAGAAGTATTCCTTCCCTTCTTCCTCCCCCGGCCTTGGGCTTCTGGTCGTCATGGAAACCGAGAGCGCGTAATTCTCATAGGTACGCACCAGCTCTTTCATGAGCGTACCCTTTCCTGCTCCTGAAAACCCTGAAACTACAATCAGTATACCTTTATGTCTCATTTTCATCTCTGCTTTCCGCCTGTGCTCTGAGCGCAATGGTTTCCGGGAGAAGTGCCGAAAGCACCAACTGAGAATTTTCCATTACCAGCACAGCCTTGGTTTTCCTTCCCTGGGTGGCATCAATGGCATCCCCGCACTCCCTGGCCTTCTGTACCAGGCGCTTTACCGGGGCGGATTCCGGGCTCACGATCGCAATGATCTTACCGGCATTTACAATGTTGCCAAACCCTATATGAATCAGCTTTTCCATCTTTATACCATACCCTTTGTTATTCAATATTCTGAATCTGCTCTCTTACCTTTTCAATATCCGTCTTCAGCTCAATGGCCCGGTTGGATATTTCAAGGTCAGTGGTCTTAGAGAGAATGGTATTGGCCTCCCGGTTCATTTCCTGGGCAATAAAATCAAGCTTTCGCCCGATACTGCCTCCCTTAAGCAGGGTATCTCTGGTAGCCTCGATATGGCTCTTTAACCGCACCAGCTCCTCGTCCACACAGACTCTGTCCGCATAAATCGTCACTTCCATCAACAGTCTGTTCTCATCCACCTTGGCGTCTGCCAAAAGCTCCTTTACCTTATCCTCCAGCTTCTGCCTGTACTCGGCAATCACCTGGGGGGAATGCTCCGTAATGAATTCCACGTTGGCAAGCATGGTATCCAGCTTTTCCAAAAGGTCGTTTTTGAGATGCTCGCCCTCCTTCATCCTGGTTTCCACAAAGCCCTCTGCAGCCCCCTTTACCGCCCTGTCCAGAAGGCTCCAGAGCTTCTCCTCGTCAAGAGACTGCTCCTCCATCGCAAGAACCTCGGGATAACGGGAAAGGGCCACGGCGCCCACGTCGTTCACAAGGGAAAAATCCTCCGACATTTTTTTCAGGCAGCTCACATATTCTGCGGCAAGCTCCTTATTATACTTAAGGCACACATTAGACTGCGTATAGTCCTCGTAGGCAATAAAGATGTCAACCTTTCCCCGCTGGATATAATTTTTGAGCTCGTTTCTAATCGCCGCCTCAAAAAGGTTTAATTTCTTTGGCATTTTCATGCTTACATCCAGATAGCGGTGGTTGACTGATTTCATTTCTACCGTTATTTTTCGTTCGGTTTCCTGTATTTCACACCTGCCAAACCCCGTCATACTCTTGATCATCTAAGGCCTCCTGCCACTTTGGAGCACATCGCTGCCCCATGGGTCTTTATTCATTTCAATCTATTATAGGGGAAATGACGGGTATCGTCAAGGTTACTTTTCTCTCCCGCAAAAAGGAAACTTGTGCAATTTATGCGGCTGCTATATAATGATATATAAATAGGAAACAATGGATAGACAGAAAGGAATACTTGCTATGGCTTTTGACGGAATTACAGTTGCGGCGGTTGTTAAGGAATTAAAGGATACTCTGGCCGGCGGACGCATTTACAAAATTGCCCAGCCGGAAAATGACGAGCTGCTGCTTACCATAAAAACAGCGGGCGGCGGTCAGAAACGTCTGCTGATCTGCGCCGGGGCGTCCCTGCCCCTGATTTATCTCACAGAAAGCAACAAGCCCAGCCCCATGACGGCCCCGGGCTTTTGTATGCTCCTGCGCAAGCATCTTCAAAACGGCAGAATTGTTGACATTACCCAGCCCGGCCTCGAGAGAATCATCCATCTCCATGTGGAGCATTTAAACGAGATGGGTGATCTGTGCCGCAAGAGGCTGATTGTGGAGCTGATGGGCAAGCACAGCAATATTATTTTTGTGGAGGAGGAAAAAGGGCAGGAAGGCCTCTCCCCTGATTTTTACGGGCGGCGGGAAGAAGCGCCGGGAGCATGGATGATCATCGACAGCATCAAGCATATCTCCGGCATGGTCAGCTCCCTTCGGGAGGTTTTGCCCGGCAGAAGCTACTTCATCCCCCTGTCCCTGGAAAAGCTGGATCCTCTCTCGGCGGATTTTGCCTCCTTCCGGCAGGCTCTCACCGAAAAAAACATGCCCGTTTACAAGGCCATTTACACCCATTACACCGGGCTCTCCCCCCTGGCCGCCCAGGAGCTCTGCTTCAGGAGCGGAATTGACGGCGATATTTCCACCGCCTTTTTTAAAGAAGCGCCTGATAAGGAAGGGGTTCTTAAAAGGCTCTACGATACTTTTTCCGGTCTGATGGAGCAGGTGAGAGAAGGCGCCTTTGCGCCTTCCATTGTATACGACAGGGATGTCCCCACAGAATACGCCGCGCTGCCCCTTACGATGTATGGAGAAAATAAATCCGCATCCTTTGACTCCATGAGCAGGCTTTTGGAGCAATATTACGCCGAAAAAAGCACCGTCACCCGTATCCGCCAGAAATCTGCAGATCTGCGCAAAATTGTCCAGACAGCCCTTGAACGCAATATAAAAAAATATGACCTGCAGCTACGCCAGATGCAGGATACCGAAAAAAAGGACAAATACCGGATTTATGGAGAGCTTCTTAATACCTATGGGTATGAGGCGTCCGCCGGGGATAAATCCTTGGAGGCCCTCAACTACTATACCAATGAAATGATCACCATTCCTCTTGACCCCCTTTTGTCTCCTTCGGAAAACGCCAAAAAATATTTCGACAAATACGGCAAGCTAAAGCGTACCTTTGAGGCTCTTACCACCCTCACCGCCCAGGTAAAGGATGAGATCGACCATTTAGAATCGATTCAGGCCGCGCTTGATATTGCCCTGCGTGAAGAGGATCTGGTACAAATTAAGGAAGAGCTGATCGAAAGCGGCTATATCCGGCGAAAGGGCGGCGCCAAAAAGGCACGCTTTACCAGCAAGCCCTTTCATTATCTGAGCAGCGACGGCTTTCATATCTATGTAGGCAAAAACAATTACCAAAATGACGAGCTCACCTTCAAGCTTGCCACCGGAGGAGATTGGTGGTTCCATACCAAAGGAATTCCCGGTTCCCATGTTGTGGTAAAGTCAGAAGGAGCCTCTCTCCCCGATACCGTTTTTGAGGACGCCGCAAGGCTTGCCGCATACTATTCCAAGGCCCGGGGACAGGATAAGGTGGAAATTGATTACACGGAAAAGAAAAATGTAAAAAAACCAAACGGAAGCAAGCCGGGTTTTGTGGTGTATTACACGAACTATTCCATGATGATCGACAGCGATATTTCAGGGCTGAAATTGCTGGAGGATTGATAAAGGCCGCCCTCACGTTAAAAAGCGCCCGGAAATGCTGATACCGGGCATTTCCGGGCCTTTAGAAAATCTGATACTGTCAGTGCCGGCTTCGCCCTAACGCTTAAAGCGTGGAGCTGGTAAAAAGGCTCTTTACATGGTCAACCTCTTCCTGGGTTGCCTTGGCCGCCGGAACATAATAGGATTTCTCCCTTGCGATCTTGTAAAGCTCCTCCTGTGACTTTTCACAGGTATTGCGAAACTGCTTCAGGGTCTGCTTCAGCTCCGGGTTCTCTGTCTGGGCAATCATCTCCCCGAAGCGCACCAGCTCTCCGTTGATACCGGTCAGTGTATCTGCTACCATGGTCTTTTCATTCAACTGCATCTCTTCTACCTCCTACTGCAAAAATTTCATCAACTCGTTTTTGTTTTCCATTGCGGATTTGGCGCCTTTTTCAAAGAACTGCTTAATCTGCGAGTCCGTCGCAGAAGAAGCATATTCCTTCATTTTGCAGTGGGATACATCATAACCGCCGATCAAATGGCGCAGGTTCTGTAAATCAAGCTCTGATAAGTTAGCCATAAAAAATACCTCCTGAAAATTTAACGCTGCCTCACTTTGCAAAACAGCTTCTGATAAAATGCCCGGCATTTGTTATTCTCAGCATTTGCCATGCCTGACGCTTTTATTATTTCCAGAAGGTATTGATCTATACTCTATTTTTAATTCTTTTAATCATCCAGCCAGAAATCATCATCGTCCTCATCGATCTGATCCTGATAAAGCCTTCGAGTCTGGGTGGTCACAGTCTCTTTTTTATTTTCGTTATTCCGGGTATTTTGAGTTTTTGGCGCTTCGTCCTTTCGGGCGTTCTTTTGTTTTGGCCTGTCTTTTCTTTTCTTCCGGCCGGAGCCGGAAAGCGCCTTTTTCTTACCCTCATCCGTCTTCAAAATCTTAAGCTTCCTTGCCAGGGCAAGCAGCATATGCCCTTTGGGCATTCCTCTAAGCTCCTCCTCGGATACTGCCCTCCAGCGGATCACCAGCACAAAGTAAAGCAGCGCCCCCAAAAGGGCTGCCAAGGACAGAGACAAAATGTTAATCCCGCTGACATAATACACGCCCTGATAAATCCCATAGGCCGCGGCTCCCATAATAACCGAGGCCGCAACAGGCAGGAAAAAGGCACGGAAAAACTCCTGGCGGTAAACCAGATGGCGGTGAACGGAAATCTGATTCAGCACACATAAAATAAAGGCGTAGAGCACCGTGGCAAACACATAATAATACAGGCTGTACCTTTCGTCCAGGAAAAGCATCATGGCCACCATGACCGCCCCATGCAGCACCACCGCCGCCGAAGCATTGATGATCGGGGATTTCATACGGCCAATGGACTGCAGAATTCCCTGGGTGAGAGTGGAAAGGCCGTAAAAAACAATGCTCACCGACATGCCGGCAAGAAGGATGGAAGCAATTTCAAGGGAATCCGGCTGGGGGAAAATCACCATCATTACCGGTTTGGCCAGCACCCCAATCCCCACCGCACAGGGAATGGAAATCAGCATGGTCACCTTTACGGATTTTGCCACCTTCTCCCGCACGCCCCTTAGCTTTCCTTTCACGAAATCACTGGAAATGCCGGGAATCAGCGCCGTTGACATGGCGGAGGCAAAGGCGATGGGGATATTGGAGATTTTGGTTCCCTTGGACACCACGCTCAGATCCGCCGCAACGGCTGCCTCGTCCAGCCCTCTTACTCCCATCATGATCTGCTGATAAATCCGGTTATCCATAAAATTATTGATGTTATAGATACCCGTGCTTAATATAAAGGGCGTCACCACCATGAGAATCATCTTCAAAATATCCCGGTAGGATTCGTCCTTATGGCTATCCCGCTTAATCCGTCTGCGGAGGGTTTTGCCGTTCAGGACGTAGACCCCCAGCATAAACAAAAGCCCTGCCAGCACCCCGGCTCCTGTGCCTATCGTGGCTCCTGCCGCCCCATAGGAGGCCCGGGTGCTGGCATCCTGGTCCGCCACTGTCTGCACCAGCACATAAGCCATACCGATACTGGCAGCGGCATTGACAAGCTGTTCTACAATCTGGGATACCGAGGTCTGCACCATGGTTTTATGAGCCTGGAAATAGCCTCTTAAAACCCCGAGTATTCCGCTGAAAAATATGGTAGGCGCCAATATTTTCAGGGGAAGGACAGCGCTCTCCATCTTCACCATAAAACCGGCTCCGAAAAACACAAATAAGCTGGCAATACCACCGACTACCAGCACATAAAGAAAGGCACACAGGAAAATCCTGTGCGCGTTCCGATATTCTTTTGTGGCAAGACGCTGGGCAATCACCTTAGACACCGCAGAAGGGATGCTGTAGGAGGAGATCAGCAAAACGATACTGTAAGCATAGTAAGCGCTGTTATAATAGCCGTTTCCCTCATCCCCAATGATGGCAACCAGCGGAGTGTTGTATAATAGCCCTATGATGCGGACGATGATCCCGGCCATGGCCAGAATCCCCGCCTGCATGATAAAGCCGTCTTTCTTTTTGTTATTCGGCATTGCTGCTGCACTCCAAACAAGAAAAACCGGTGTGTAAGACAAGGATGGCCTCTAAAGCCTTCCATCCCCTGTCCCTTATCCGATCAGCCAATCGTACATCTCCTGATATTTGGCTGCCGAGACATGCCACGAAAAATCAGCGGCCATAGCGCGGTCCACAATCTTGTTCCATTCCCGTTTCTTATCATAGAAAATCTGTTCCGCATAGCGGATCGTCCGAAGCATTTCGTGAGCGTTGTAGTTCGTGAAGGAAAAGCCCGTGCCCCTGCTCTCATATTCATTATAGGGCTCCACCGTATCCTTAAGGCCGCCCGTCTCTCTCACAATGGGAACCGTGCCGTAGCGCAGGCTCATAAGCTGGCTCAGGCCGCAGGGCTCAAAGAGAGAAGGCATAAGGAAGGCATCGCTGGCCGCATAAATCTTATGAGACAATGCTTCTGAATAATATATGTTCGCGGAAACCTTATTATTATATTTCCAGTCAAAATGCCGGAACATATTTTCATACCGCTCTTCGCCCGTACCCAAAACAACGATCTGAACGCCGTCCTGACACAGTTCATCCATAATATAGGCAATCAGATCAAAGCCCTTCTGGTCGGTAAGCCTTGATACGATACCGATCATAAACACCTTGTCATCCTGGTAAAGTCCCAGCTCTGCCTGAAGAGCGCGTTTGTTTTTCACCTTTTCCTTGCGGAAATTCACCGCGCTGTACTTATGGTCAATATACTGATCCGTCTCCGGATTAAATTCATCATAATCAATCCCGTTTACGATCCCTCTGAGCGAATTGCTCCTGGCATTCATAAGGCCGTCTAACTGCTCCCCGTAAAAAGGCGTCTTGATCTCCTGCGCATAGGTTTCGCTCACGGTGGTAATGGCATCCGCATAGACAAGGCCGCCCTTGAGCAGATTGGCATCCTTGAAAAGCTCCAGCTTATCCGGCGTAAAGAAATATCCCGGAAGACCGGTAATGTCCTGTACCTCCTTCACGCTCCATTTGCCCTGGAATTTCAGGTTATGGATGGTCATAACCGACTTGATCCCGCGGTAGAAATCACTTCCCTGGAAGCGCTCCTTTAAGTAAACCGGCACCAGCCCCGTCTGCCAGTCATGGCAATGGATCAGGTCGGGCCGAAAATCAATTACCGGCAGAATGGACAGCGCTGCCTTGGAGAAAAAGGCATATTTTTCGATCTCAAAAAGCGCGTTATCACTGTATGGCTTAAAACCGCTAAAGAACATTTCATTGTCAATAAAATAGTATTTAACCCCGTCCTCTTCCGCATACATGATGCCTACATACTCATTTTTCCAGTGAAAGTCCATATAAAAATGGGTGATATAGCTCATCTTATCTTTCATCGCCTGGGACATACAGGTATACTTGGGCAAAATAACCCTTACATCAAAATACTGTTTATCAATACATTTCGGAAGCGACCCCACCACATCCGCAAGGCCTCCTGTCTTTATGAAGGGAACGCCCTCCGATGCCACAAAAAGAATATTTTTCATTGTAAACCCTCCAACGATTATTGTTACAAATTATTATACATCATCCCACCTGTCAATAAAAGACAAATTTGAAAATAAATATACAAAAAGAGCCGGCCCACAGCTTTTGTGAGCCGGCAGCAGTATTTTTTGTATTATCTGTACTGTAATCTGATTTTGTCCGCAATCAGGGCAATAAATTCCGAATTGGTAGGCTTCCCCTTTCCGGTATTGATGGTGTAGCCAAACATGGCGTCCAGGGTTTCCATTCTTCCCCGGTTCCAGGCCACCTCTATGGCATGGCGGATGGCACGCTCCACCCGGCTGGCTGTGGTCTGGTTTTTCCTGGCAATCGTGGGATACAAAACCTTGGTAATAGATCCGAGCATTTCCGGATCCTCCACGGACATCATGATTGCCTCTCTTAAGTACTGATAGCCCTTGATATGTGCCGGAACACCAATCTCATGAATCATGTCCGTCACGTCTCTTTCCAGGTCAATGCTTGTCTTTTCTTCCGGCTTTATCTTAATCTCATCCTCCCCGGGCTTTTGGCCCGCAGACGGCACTGTGATCATGATCTGAAATTCCCGATCCATATGTATCAGTTCACCCAGAATTTTGTATACCCGCTCCGGGTCTTTTACTGTGGATAAATTCAGTTGTTCCATCCTGCTCCCTCCAATTTACAGTCCGTTTTCACAAAAATTGCTATAAATCTATTATAAGGAACATGAAATGCCACTTCAACTGTCATTCATCGCGCAGATTTTACTTTAACATACCGCTAATCGTTGGGCTTTTTATAAAACCGCCCCGTAACCTGCTCGGTTTTCATAATATTCACAAAGGCCAGCTCATCGACCTGCTTGATCTTTGTCACCACCTTATGAATCTCATCGCTGCCCACCACGGAATAAAGCATGTTGCACTCCTGCTTTTTGTAACAGCCGATCCCCTTAAAGAGCGTTGCGTCATGGTTCGTGATGTCCCTGATTCCCTCGTAGACCTGTTGAGGTTTTCCGGTGATAATAAAAAGCGTCTGTTTCTGATACCGCTTATAAAGCATATGGAGCATCTGGGTGGATGTAAACTGGAAGATAATGGAGTAAAGAGCCTCCCGCCATCCAAATAGGCTTCCCGCAATTAAAAGGATAATCACATTTCCTGCAAAAATATAATTAAATGTGTCAATACCGTACTTTTCCGAAAAGAAGATGGCAATAAAATCCGTACCGCCGCTGGTGGAGTCTGCATTGAGGCACAGGCTCAGGGCAAAGGCGTGGATAATGCCGCCGAATACGCACACCAGAAGGATGTCGTCCGTCACCTGAAAGCCCGGCAGAATATCTGTCAGGATACTGGAAAGCACAAGCATCAGACAGGAATACTCCGTAAACTTTTTCCCGATAAATTTAAAGCTGATCACCACGGGTACCGCATTCAGGAGCAGATTCACCAGCGTATAGGGGATATTTATCCCCCAGAACTCCAGGCCGATCTGCTGTATCAGCAGGGTAACCCCGCTAAAGCCCCCGGGGAGCAGATTTCCCGCATGAATAAAGCTGTTGATGTTGATGGCCAGAATGCAGGCTGAAAGCACTACCATAACCAGACGCCTCGCATCATTGTACATAGGATTTTCCGTTATTTTTCTCAACAATTTCTTTCTCATTTTAAGTCCTGTCTCCCTGAAAATCTCTTCCTATCTGTAATCCATCACGATGTCCATCCTGTTTCCTTCCATAGTCAGCCTGGCCATGCTTCCGGTCACAAGCGGCATCATGGGGGGCAGATGCCCCAAATCCCCGTCCATAATCACCGCAGCCCGGTGCTTAAATACGGTGGGCAGTACTGCCTCGTACTGATCCAGTCCCATCATCTCCTGTCCATGGCAATAGGGCCTCCCGATCAGAAATCCCTTTGCATGTTCAAACCATCCGGCTTCCTCCATCTGCCACATGGCTCTGCGGATGGCAAATACATTTAAGTCGCAGGACTCTAAGAACCAGATAATCCCGTCCTTCTTATATTTTTCGGTAAAATCCTTTACCCTGTCAAACCTGGTCCCCAGAAGATTTACCAGACAGTCCATACATCCGCCCAGAAGCCGCCCTTGCATGGAAACCTCTTTCGTCTCCATCATTTTCTTTTCACCGGGCAGATAGGCTCTCAGATTCAGCTTCTGCGTACAATTATAGGGTGTGAGAGGATTCTCTTCGCTCTTGCCTGACTCCTGCTCCCACATTCCATAGCTCTCCACTGACCTTCTTTTCCCCTCCAAAATCTCCATGGCATCCTGAAGGGAAGGATGCCATGGCTCCATTCCGAAGGCCGGCGCGCAGGGACCGTACACCGAGGCCGTATCGCAGAGCGTGGTGAGCAGGAAGGTCATGTTGGTGTTATCGGAATATCCCATATACCACTTGGGCTCCGCCCTCTTTATTGCCTCGAAATCCACATGCCCCAGAATTTCACACATCAGCTCCCCGCCGCCGCAGGAGATTAAAATGTCGTTTTCTTTCCTTAAATAATACTCTGTCAGCTCCTGCCCGCATTTCTCAGGGGTATTGCTGATTCCTACGCCTGATCCCTCAAAGCAGTTCGGGCCGGGGTCAAGGCGGTATCCCCGCTCCCGCCATTTTTTTCCTGCATTTTCAAAGGCTGTCCGGTAGGGCTCAATGTTACAGCCAAAAGAAGGAGCTACAAAGCCGATGCAGCCCTTCTCCTTTAAAAAATCTGGATACTTCATTTTCTTTTCCTCTTCTCTTTTTTCAGTATATCTGGATTTCCTTCATAAACACTTCATCCCTTGCCGCGCTCACCTGTACCCTCAGCCTTGTAATCTCCGGCGCCGAATTATCCGTCAGGGGATTCTGCAGCGCAAAGGGATCCTGCAATTGGCAGATTTTTTTGTTTCCGATGCAGGTGCCCTGGTAGAGAGGATATTGGCTGCCGCTCTCAAACTCCGCCAGGATGCGGAAGCTCTCCACTCTCTGCCCCTTTACAATGTCCTCCCGCAGCACCACATAGTTAATCTTTTCCCTGGGCTTTTCTAAGGTGATGGTATAGACCGGCTGTGTGGCTCCGTGTCCTTCCTCCTTTTCAACCGATGCCGGGATTATCTGGCCAAGCTCCTGCTTAATCAGGCTTCCCAGCTCCCTTAGCCTGGAAACGTCTCTCTCATCAATCAGCCCATCCCGATTGGGGGGAAGGTTTAAATGCAGGCAGGCGTTGGCTCCTACGCTGGTCAGGTAAGTATGGAACAGGCGCTGCAGGCTGTGGGGCTCCTCCTGCTTATGCCAAAACCACCCCGGCCTGATCGACATATCGATCTCGGAGGGTGTAAATACCAGCCCTTTGGAATAAAGAATGTTGGGCATGGTTCCCAGCTCCTGTTCCGTATTGTATATGTAAGAAAGCTCTCCCTCTCCTGCCATAGGCCCCGGCCCTGTCTGCACCCTGGCATAATGGCACAGCTCCGAGGGAACCACCGCCCATTCTGCATGACGGGCCGCACCGGCCTCATTGCCGCACCAGCGCACATCCGGCCCGAAATCATTAAAGATCAGCGCCTTCGGCTGATACTTATGAATCAGCTCAAAGTAACGGGGAAAATCATATTCCTGTTTTTTTCCGTTGGAGCCTTCCCCGCAGGCATTGTCAAACCACACATAAAAAATTTCCCCGTACCCGGTCAGAAGCTCGGTTAGCTGATTGCAGAAATAATCGTTATAGGCAGGCGTTCCGTAATATTGGGAATTCCTGTCCCAGGGAGATAAATAAAAGCCGAACTTAATCCCGCCCTTTTCACATGCCCGGGCCGCTTCCTTCACTACATCCCGCTTACAGGGACTGTTTTTCACCGAGTGCTCCGTGTAGGCCGAGGGCCAGAGGCAAAAGCCGTCGTGATGCTTGGCGGTAAGCACCATCCCTTTCATTCCGGCAGCCTTAATGGCCTCCACCCACTGGTCGCAGTCCAGCTTCCGGGGATCAAAAACCGCCTCGTCCTCCGTTCCGTCTCCCCACTCCCTGTCGGTAAAGGTGTTCGGCCCGAAATGGACAAAAGCATAAAATTCCATATCAAACCAGTCAAGCTGTTTCCTACTGGGCTTTACCTGAGCCGCCTCTCTTAAGAAATCAATCACGTCCGTACCTCCTTGCAACCTTAAAATTTATTCCGCGCCGTGTTATCACACCGCTTTTTTGTTGATATAATTGGTTTTGAATTTTGAATACATAATCTTCTGGCTGTGATACAGTCCGAAATAACCCGAGAGCATATAGCTGAATGCGACTGTAAGCAAAAAGTACGGCATTCCCTCAAAGCCGAACATTTCAAAGCTGATCAGCAGGGAGGAAATAGGGCAATTCGTCACTCCGCAAAACACGGCGGTCATTCCCACAGCCGTACACAGAGAGGGCGAAAATTCCATAAAATTCCCCAAAAGACACCCGAAGGTGCCTCCGATACAAAAGGAAGGGACGATCTCGCCTCCCTTAAAGCCGGCCCCCAGGGTCGCGGCGGTAAAGATCATTTTGAGGAGGAACATCTCCGGCGCCGCCTCTCCTTCCATACAAGGCTCAATCAGCCCGATGCCGGAGCCGTTATAGCGCTGGTCTCCCACCAGAAGGGTGAGCAGAATAACGATTCCCCCTCCTGCCAGGCTCCTCAGATAAGGATTCGGCAAAAACCTTTTATATAAATGCTCCGACCCATGCAGCAAAATGCAAAACAAAATACTGATCAGGGCGCACAAGGCCGCCAGCAGAGAAATTCTCACCGCGCCTCCCACCCCAAACTCCGGGATCCCGGAAAGCAGAAAAATCTCCGCTTCCGCACCGAAATAACCGGCAATGCCATGGGCGATCAAAGCCGCAATCACACAGGGAACCAAGGCCGCATAATACATGATCCCCACGCTTACCACCTCCATGGAAAAAACGGCGGCTGCCATAGGGGTTCCGAACAGAGCGGAAAAAGCGGCGCTCATGCCGCACATCGTCATGATATGCCTATCCTTCTCATCAAATTTAAACCGCCCTCCGATTGCATTTCCGATGCTGCCTCCAAGCTGCAGAGCCGCTCCCTCCCGTCCTGCCGAGCCTCCCAGAAGATGGGTGATCAGTGTGGAAACGAAAATCAAAGGGGCCATCCGAAGAGGCAGTTCATCTCCCGAATGGATGGAGGAAATCACCAGGTTTGTTCCCGCATCCTTTTCGTCGCGGAGTAAATGATAGGCCCCCACAATACAAAGGCCTCCCACCGGCAAAAACCAGATCAGCCAGGGATGCTCTCCCCGCAATCCGGTGACTTTATCCATGCAAAAATAAAAGGCAGTACCTGCCAGTCCCACCGTGATGCCGGAGATAACTGCAAAGACCACCCACTTTACTGAGGTTTTCGCCCGCTGCAGGTTATGCTGTACTTTATGTTTTATCAGTTCCTTCATAGCGTCAGTCATGGTATCCTTCAAATCCCTTTCTCAGACAGCTCAATCCTGTCAGGTAAATTTATGTTTACCAAAGCTCAAAGGCCTTTACCGCAAATCAAAGGAGCCCGGCCTGCCTTTCTCTGATTGTACCACAACTGTTTTCTTCCTTGAAGCTCTTTTTTTCTTTTTTCGCGGGTAAGGGTAACTATTCAGCCTTCGGCTTCATTTTCCTTCGTTATCCTCCTGCAAATCTCCTCTATAACCTCCAAATCCTCCTCCAGCTCCTGCGCAATCCTCTCCGGCGCTCTGCCCTTGGAGAGCTTTTTGCGGCTCTGCCTGACCAGATGATTTGTTTCGCCCTCCGTAAGCCCCTCTTCTCTTCCTTCATCTCTGGCATAAACCAGCTCCTCCCATTTTTGCATATACTTCACCCCCATTTTCTCCGATGCCCTGATCTTTTTCACATTATGGTGGATCAGCCTGATCCTTTTACGGGAAAAGCCGACACCGCCGGCTTTTCTTTCCTGCCATATTCAAGATGATTGGGATTTAAAAGAAGGACTCTCATAATACTGCGCCTGGGCCTCCCACAGCCTGCGGTAAAGCCCCTCCTGCTCCTTCAGCTCCTCATGGCTTCCCCGCTGAATCACCCGTCCCTGGTCGAACACCAGAATGTCCCCGCAAAACCGGCAGGAGGCCAGCCGGTGGGAAATATAAAGGGCGGTTTTATTTCCCACCATTTTGTCAAACCCTGCATACACCTCGCATTCCGCTTTGGGATCCAGGGCGGCGGTGGGCTCGTCCATAATCACGAAGGGGGCGTCCTTGTAGATGGCCCGGGCAATGGCCATCTTCTGCTTTTCGCCGCCGGAAAAGGCAATACCGCCCTCTTCATACTCCTTTCCCACACAGGTTTTCAGCCCAAGAGGCAAATCCGCAAGCCGCTCTCCCAGGCCCACCCGGGCCAGGGCGTCTGCGGCCCTCTCTTCCTCCACCTCCTGGGAAGCGGCAATATTCTCTCCGAGAGGAAAAGCAAAGATACTGAAATCCTGAAACACCACTGCAAACAGCCGGGCGTATTCCTGCGGGTCGTACTTGCGGATATCGATGCCGTTTAGCTTAATCACGCCCTCTGTCACATCATAGAGACGGCACAAAAGCTTAATAAAGGTAGATTTCCCGGAACCGTTTTTCCCCACCAGCGCCATCTTTTCCCCGATCTCAAAGGAGACGGTCAAATCCCGGATGCTGTCCTGTTCCGCCCCGGGGTAGCGGAAGGACACATGTTCAAAGGAGATCAGAAAACGGTTATCCCTGCGCTTTTCCACCGGAATCGTTCCCACGTACTTGCGATGGCCGAGCCCCATATACTGGGCGTAATCCCCTGCAAACATGGCCATCTGCTTCAGATGTCCCAGACTGACTCCAAAATAATTAATGACAGTGGTAAGCCGTACCATAGCGGCGGCATATACCACCACGCTTCCTATGGAAATCCGGCCCAGATAGGCCTGCAGGCCCACCAGCAGATAGACCAAAAGCTCACAAATCCCTGTGGTCATATGGTTCGTTGCATTGCGTTTTTCGCAAAGCCCGTTCTGAAAAAGCTCCTTGTCCCGAAGCTCTTTGCATACTCCTTCAATCTCCCTGTCGATTGCCTGCTGCTGGGCATTCATCCGCAGATCCTTCTGCGCCTCCGCCCCGGATAAAAGCTCTGCAAAGTAGCGCTTTTTGTGGAACAGTCCGTCCATGGTATTGTAGCACTGGTCGATCTCCCTGATATAACGGATGCTGGCCCGGTAATTGAGCCTTATCATCATACCCGCCACAACAAGCAGCAGCAGAGAGAGGATGATCACACTATAGTGCCTGCCTCCCTCTCCTTTTTGGAGCAATATCGGCAGAAAGAGGCACAGCGTCAGAATAAAAGAAAGCGCCGCTTCCAGCATCTGGCGCAGGTGCCACATAAACCACCCCTGAATCCCGAAAAAGGATTTGGAAAAAGCCCGGCTCCTGAGCTCCTGTACGCGGACATCCTCCAGATATTCGTAATCCATGGACAGGCTCTTTTCGTTCATCCCCTTTGCTTCCAGATCTTTGGTATAGTCCAACTTCTGCCAGAAGCCCGCCGCCGCCCGATCCATAATCAGCCTGCACACAAGGATGCCCAGAAGGATCACCAGCGCATAGGTAAACAGCCTTTCCGCCCCCTCATAGGCGGCGCCTAAAAGCTTTCCCATCCCAAGGATGCCGATATAGGGCAGGATTCCTTCCGCCGCCCCAAAAAGAAGCATACTGGCAAACCATCTCTTTTCCCTTTTCAAAATGTCCTTAAGCAAAAACCAGAGATAACCCCATTCCTGTCTGCTCATAGCTCTCCCTCCATAAGCGCGTTCCTTCTTTTTTGTTCCTCCTGCTCCCGGTAATATCTGCTCTGCAGCTCAAAAAGCTTCCGGTAACGCCCTTCCCTTGCCATCAGCTCCTCATGGGTTCCCTCCTCCTTCACCTGCCCCTGCTCCATCAAAAGGATCCTGTCGCAGAACCGGGTGCTGGAGAGGCGGTGGGAAATATAAACACAGGTCCTTCCCCGGGCCGCCTCGTCAAATTTCAGATACATCTGGTTCTCCGCTATGGGATCTAAAGCCGCCGTGGGCTCGTCCAGAATCATCAGCGGCGCTTCCTTATATAAAGCCCTTGCAAAAAGGAGCTTTTGCTTCTCCCCGCCGGAAAAATCCACCGAGCCATTCACCTCCCGCACCAGAAGGGACTCTCCTTTTTGGGGAAGGCTCTGGTATTTTTCCAGAAATCCGGAAACCTGAAGAGCCCACATAAGCCTCTCTCTGTCTATATCCTCCGGCTTCACTCCTGTCAGGTTAAAATCCAGAGTCATGGGAAGCAGGGTAGCGTCCTGAAACAATACGGAGATCAGTTCAAAATATTCCTCTCTGCTAAAATCCGAAGCCGGTATGCCGTTTAGGAGGATTCTGCCCCTGTCAGGCTGGTAGAATCCGCACAAAAGCTTGACCAGAGTGGTCTTTCCCGCCCCGTTTAAGCCGATCAGAGCCAGCCTTTCCCCGGGCCTGACAGTCAGATCCAGATTTCGCAAAACAGGCTCCTGCCCGCCTGCATAGGTGTAGCTTACCTGCTGAAATTCCACCCTTACCCCTTCTCTTTTGAGCTCCTCAAGCTTTTGGGCTCCCACCCCCTGCGCCGACCAGTCCCCGCTCTGCGGCAGCGCAAGGAATTGCCGGATATAGCCGACAGACACGCTCACCGGGTTCAGGGTGACAAGCTGCCCCATAAGCTGCGCAAAGTATCCCGAAAAGCTTCCCACCAGCCCCATATAAAGCACAAAGGCGGAGGCGGACATTTCCCCATTTACCAAAAGACTGATCAGATAAAAATAAGAAAATCCGTTCACCAGAAAGGACGTGACGGCCTCCCCCGCTGCCCGGAGAAACGCGCCGTTGTGGATCTGCCGGTAAATAGAGTCCATCCCCTTAAGCGCCTGATCATACTTTTTCAAAAACCAGTCCGACATCTGATAAATGCGGATGTCCTTCCCCGCCTGCCTGTCCATGGAAGCTCTGTTGATATAGGCGGTCTTTTGGGAATAGACTCCCACCTTTTTATGGAGCTTTTCCTGCCTTTTTTGAAGCAGGGACATAAACAGCATACTGAGCAGGGTATTGGCCAGGGCAAGAAACAGGATCACACAGCTTTTTTGAGCGATCAAAACACCGTACCAGCCGATTCCTGCCAAGGCGCTCAAAATCTGGGGCGTGGCGCACAGGGAATTGCGGAACCTGAATTCACTGCGCAGCACGTTCCAGGTATTCCCCATCAGCCCTGCGGTTTCCGGCTCCTCCAGCATCCTGTAGTCCAGCTTCATAACCTTGCTGTAACAGAGCTTTTCATAATACATGGTAAGAGTGGGATAATTCCGGTAAAGATACCCGTTCATCCCCTTATCCGCCGCTTTTAACAGCCACATCCCCGTGTAAATGGCAAAAATACAGGTCAGAAGCCTTTCAAGCTCCCAGCCCTGCTCCAATCCCTGCACCAGCCCGGCCGGCAGCAAAAGCCCCAGATAGGTGGCGGCCACATTGGGAAGAGCCGGCAGTAACTGATAATAAAAGAGCTTTTGATCCCATGCTTTTGACGCTTTTATGTTGTAGAGGATATTGCCAAGCCAACTGCCTGCCTCGATCCCTTTGGCCCGCAGCCAAAGGGGTTTGTCGGGGGATTTGTTTTTCTTAATCTCCATAGCCTTTTGCCTCTTTTTTCATTTTCTCAGATTTTTTCTATTCTATCATAAATTCTTTCCACAAAAAAATCCGTGCACGAATGGCTGCGCCCTGTACACGAATTGTCGTTTTACGTTTTCTCCCTGCCGCCAAAAGGAAAGCATCAAAACAAAAGAGGCAGCATCACCTCCGTGGCAAACACGCCGTTTTCACTCTGCCGGTTCAGGTATCCGTGATATTTTGCCACAATACTGTCAATCCTGAAAAGCCCGAAGCCGTGGCTGCCCTGCTTGCGGGAAAGAAAGCCCTCTCCTGTCCTTACGGCCTTCCCTCTCATGGAATTGGTCACGGAAATATAAAGCTGCTTCTTTACAATATCAATATAAATGCGGATAAACCGCTCCTTTTCCTCCGAAAGCTCCAGGCAGGCCTCCATGGCGTTGTCAAGCAGGTTTCCGATCAAAACCGAAAGATCAATTCCTGATATGGAAATATCCCCCGGCACTGCCGCTGCTGCGTCCACCGCAATATGCCTTTCCTGTATCATGGAAAGCTTGCTGTTTAGAATGGCGTCCACCATTACATTTCCCGTCTTTAAAACCTGATCCACCTCTGTCAGATCCTGCTCCAGCTTATCCAGGTAATCCGCAGCCTGTCCGAATTCCCCCAGGCTCATGTTGGCCTTGAGCACCTGAATATGGTTGTGGTAATCGTGCCGCCAGCCCCGCATCTTCCGGTACATTACCTCGATCTCGTCATAGTATCTGCCCACCAAATCATTCTGGAAACGGGAGATTTTTCTCTCTACCAGCTTTGGCAGAAGAAGCCACCAGAGCAGCACATTTAGAATAATAACAAAAAGAAGAACAGCCGCTGTAAGCATATATTTTCCTTTCTTTTCCCTGCATTTGCCTTATCCCTGCAGTCCGATTCCGTAATTTGCGATAAACGCCGTATTCACCGCCCGGTATGCGCTACGGCTGACAGGGAGCCTTCTGAAATCGTCCATCACAAGCTCTGTCCTGGTAATTGCCGAAATATGTCTCAGATTCACCAGATAAGAACGATGAGAGCGCACAAACTCCTTCTGCCCCTCCAGCAGCCTTGCAAGCTCCGTTATGGAATGGCGCAGCTTATAGCTTTCGTGATCCGTATAAAGGATACTCTGATGGCCCTGGGCCTCTGCAAACCAAATCTTAGCGGGAGTAACCAAAAGCAGGCCCTCCCCTGTCTGGAAGGTCAGCTTTTCTTCCGGCGGCTTTTTCCTCTTCAGCCGCTCCAGAACCGCAAAAAGCTTCTCCTTGGAAAGCGGCTTTAGCAAGTACTGGATGGCAGACACTTCATAGCCCTGGGCCATATAGGCCTCATAGCCCGTAATAAAAAGAATCGGGATGTCCTCATCCTCTCTGCGGATCCTCTCAGCCAGCTCCATGCCGCTTATGGCTCCCATCTCAATATCCAGAATCAACAGCTCAAAGCGCTCTTCGTCTTCCCAGCAAAAAAGCAGGCTCTCCCCGTCCGGGAATTCTGAAATATCCAGGATCTGCCCGGATTTTTTGGCCCACTCCTGCAGATACCTTATGATCAGCGTCCTCTGCGCCTTCTCATCCTCGCAAACAGCAATACGCATTTTCAATCTTCTCACCCTCTCCCTTATGAAATACCACATTTTCGGCCAGCCGGTCAAGGGTAATTTCAGCGTAAAAAAACAGCCTCTGCTGCCGCAGTATCTATGCGGTGTGCAGCGGCTGTTTTTATGCCCTCTCTTTTCCTGGCAGACAGACGCAGAATTCCAGGAAATTCACATTCCCCTCCCGCCTGTTGGAAACCATAATTTCCCCCTTCCGGCGAAGAACCATTTTTTTCAGCTTCTTTAAGCCGATCCCGTGCCCTCTTCCCTTGCTGGTAAAATCCTCCTGAAAAAACATTTCAATCTCATCCGCCGCAAACACTCTGCTGACGTTTGCGACTGAAATACACAGCCGGATATTCTCACAGCTTATTTCCAGACGGATCAGCTTCTGCCCCTCTGCGCTGCCTGCCAGAGCCTCCATGGCATTGTCAAACAAGATGCCTAAGATTTCAATCAATTCATAATCCGACACCCCTGTTTCCTTTTCCTTAATTGCAATCCGGTACTCTACCCGAATCCCGTACTGATCTGCCTGCTGGATTTTCCTGTAGATAAAGCCGATCACAAGAGGGTTCTCTATGGCCAAAAGCAGTCTGGCCTCATGGCTTTTCTCCATCACCTGGCACAGGTACTCCTGCTGAGAACGAACCAGGTCTTCATAATTGTCAATGGTGTATATCATCCCCAAAATTGCATTTATGTGATTGTTCATATCATGCTGCCTCTCTCTCACCAGAGTAAGCAGCTCGTCATAAGCCTCATAATACAGGCTGCTCATCTTTGCCTGCCGGATTTTTCTCTCTGCCTCGGCCCTGGATTTCTGCCACTGAAACAGGATTAAAAACAATAAAATAGTTGCCATGCAGCCTAAAACGGAAAGTGTTTCCAAAAGCATGGGAACCATTCGCTCCATAAAATCCCCATCCTTTGTCTATTTTGCTTTTGCTGCCTGTCCTGCGGAAGGGACAAACAAAAATACCTTCACTATAAACTCTTCCAGGCTATAGCGGATTTCCATATCCCCGTCGTATTTCTCCACCGTTCTTCTGATACTGGCAAGCCCTACGCCATGGCTGCCTGCCTCCTCCTTTGTGGTTATCAGCTTTCCCTTCTCCTGTTTCAGTATTCCATTGTAGGAATTCCTGATCCGAACCGTCAATACGCCTCTGGCATATCCCATCGCCACTGCCAGCTCCTTTTTTTCGCTCTTTTTCATTGCCTCACAGGCATTCAGAAGGAGGTTCCCCAATAGCACATTGATGTCAAAGGCATCCATCAAAAACTCCTGGACAAGCTTCACATCCATGGTAGCGCTCCCGCCGATTCTGTAGGTTTCCTCCATAAAATAGTTCAGGATACTGTCCACATCCCCGTTTCCCGTCTCAATGAGCTGCCTGCTGCCGCCAAAATAGAGCTTCATTTTTTTCAGATAGGCCAGCGCCTTATGATTTTCACCTTTTACAATATAATCTGCCAGCATCCTGGCATGGTGCTTTAGGTCGTGACGCATCACCTTGTTGACGGCGTTATGCTCCTCCAAAGCGCCTAACTGTCTCTGATATATCTTTAACTGGAGCTGCAGCATCTCCTTTTCCCTTTCGTCATCGGAGGCTTCTTTCGCCCTGCCGATTTGTACCGCGCAGCCTGCCGCCATAAGAAAAACAAGGCCGACTGCATTCAGCAAAAATCTTTCCCTGCCGCCCCAGGCAATCAGGCCCTCCATACTTCCCGTCAGAAAATATACGCCGATCAGAAGCGGCAGAAATCTCCCTTTTCTCTCCCTGCCAAAATATAAGCCAAGAATTCTGTAGAGCACGCAGCTCTTTAAAATATGCAGCATCATATTAACCATGAAAAATTTCCCCTTCTCCATATTACACTAATCCCCATAAACTCCCATTTATTTTGCGATATAACTACCCAAAATACCTTCTTCAAATATTTTTATCACAAATAACTATTTTCAGCGGTATATCCCTGTCTGTTTTTCTATAAACTGTTAACAGAAGCTAAAAAGGACACTTGAAATCACATCGGCCCGGGAGATTATTATGGATGAGAAATTCGTGAGAGAGAGAATCACAGAACTGAGAATGCGCAAAAAGAAATCAGAATATCAGTTAAGTCTGGAATTAGGACACAGCAAATCCTATATACAGTCTATCAGCTCCGGCAGAACCTCCCCCTCCATGGCTGCCTTTTTTGAAATCTGCGATTACTTCGGCATAAGCCCTGTGGAATTTTTCAACAGCGCCGTCAAAAACCCGGAGCATATCCGCAAGATCACCGACAAGCTTACCCTCTTATCCGAAGAGGATCTCACATTCTTTGAATCCATTCTGGATCGGTTGATCAAAGATACGAATCCGGACTAAATAACGGATGTATAAAAAAGGACTGCCGCCCGTGTATCATTTACACCGGCGGACAGTCCTTTTAAGAGTCCCGACCCATTATAGCTGAAGGTGAAGCAATTTCCGTTTATCGGTACATGGGCCCATAAGAAGCGCAGGCTCTGTAGTCCGCCGACTGGGTATCCTCCGTGCCGAAGGCAGACCATGCATGAGGGCGGAAAATCCTGGACTCCTCTACATTATGCATATTTACGGGAATACGGAGCATGGACGCTAAAGTAATGATCTGCGCGCCCACATGGCCGTAAACGGTTACGCCGTGATTGGCTCCCCAGTTTGCCATCACGCTGTATACATCCCTGAAGGCTCCCTGCCCGGTGAGCTTTGGCACAAACCAGGTGGTAGGCCAGGAAGGGTCTGTGCGCCCATCGATGACCTTGTGGATCTCATCCGGCAAATCCGCCGTATAGCCTTCCGCAAGCTGAATCACCGGCCCGATCCCGTCAACCACATTGACCCGCAGCATGGTCACGGGCATCTGCGCCCTGCAGCGAAAGTGGCTGGAAAATCCGCCGCCTCTGAAATACTCATAATTTGCCCTGCACCAGTCGGTTGCCTCAAGACAGGCATTCACATCCTCCCCGGTCATATCCCAGAAGGGCTTCATGCAGCCCTCTCCCTGTCCGTTCTTTGCAGCGCCGCTTCCGTCCAGGGCTGTGGCTCCCGAGTTGATCAGGTGGATAAACCCATTCTGGGCAATGCCATCCGGCTTTACTCCCGTCACCCTCTCGCAGGCCTGGGGGCTCCAATAGGTGCGCACATCATGAAAGCAGGGAGCCGTGTTGGTAACCAGGGTGCCCAGCATCATGGCAACGCCGTTCAAGGTATCGTTTTCGGTTGCAAAGGGCGTGGGCGCTTTCGTTCCGTTCCAGTCAAAGGTAGAAGCCATAATCGCTTCCGTGAAATCCGCATTGGGAAGCCAGTCCGTCCAGTTTCTCTGTCCCTGGAATCCGCCCGCAACGGCGTTCTTCCCCAGCGCCTCCTCATGCCACCCCATTTCATCCAGCTTCGGATTTCCATAGAGAATATCCCGGATAATCAACGTCATCTTGACGATAAATTCCCAGTCCTGATCCGGAGAAATTACCTTGGATTTTTTGATTATCTCCGGCAAAGCCTTGCCGCTGTTTAAATCAAAGCCTTCCCTGCAGTTGTCTTTTACCCATTTCAGGGCCTTCTCATACTCTTCCCCGTCATAGATTGAAAGGGTAATACGGCGCAGGATTTCCGCCATATCCACCCATTCCGCCCGGATGCCGAAATACTTCTGGAACATATCCGCATTGCAGTAGCTGCCGGCAATGCCCATGGCGATTCCGCCCACGTTTACATAAGATTTATCCTTCATCCAGCCCACGCAGACTGCTCCCCGGGCAAAGCTGAGGATCTTCTGCGCCACATCCTCCGGTATGGTCTGATCTCCCATATCCTGTACGTCGTGTCCGTAAATGGAGAAAGCGGGCAGGCCCTTCTGTGCATAAGCCGCCATCACTGCCGCAAGATAAACGGCTCCCGGTCTTTCCGTACCGTTAAAGCCCCAGACCGCCTTGATGGTTTTGGGATCCATGTCAAAGGTTTCCGAGCCGTAGCACCAGCAGGGAGTCACGCTTAAAGTGGCAGTCACATTTTCCTTTGAAAACTGCTCCGCACATCTGGCCGCTTCCGCTCCGCCGCCAATGGTAGTCCTGCTGATCACGCATTTTACCGGTGTCCCGTCGGGATAACGCAGCTCTCTCTCAATCAGCTCTGCTGCCGCCGTGGCCATTCCCATGGTCTGCTCTTCGAGTCCTTCCCGTACGCCGCCCCAGCGGCCGTCAATGACCGGCCTGATTCCTATTTTAGGGTATTGCATTTTTTTCCCTCCTATCCTTTTGCTTATCACCGCCTCAAAGCAGACTGCAGTCCTTTTTCCTGCGGTTTCCTCCGGGCAGTAACGCCTTTTTCGTATCTGCTTGTATTATATCCCTTTCGTTCTTTCGCTTCTTGTCCGATTATGGTAAAATAATAGGAGGATATTCACTTTTGAGCGAACTGAAGAGGGACCATGAATTATAGCAGCCTTTATGAAAACAAAAAGAGGGGAACCATTGATTTTCCCATAGAGCTTTACTCCTTAAACAGCGCTTCGCCCCGGTATCAAATGCCCTTTCACTGGCATTTGGAATATGAGTTAATCCTCATTACCAGCGGAAGCTTTGAGCTGTCCCTTGACGGGAAGGCCTTTCCCATGCAGGCGGCGGACTGCGCCTGGGTAGGCAGCGGTGTGATCCATGGGGGGATCCCCGAGGATTGTATCTATGAATGTGTTGTTTTTGATCTGGGAACCCTGCTCCACGATACCCCTGTCTGTGCAAGGAGCGCCGCCAGATTTTTGTCGGATGAGAGCGAATATACCGGCGTATTTCCCGGCGGCAGCCTGCAGGCCGCTCTCTCAGGCCAGCTTATGAGAGCCATGCGGGAGGAACAAAGCGGGTATGAATGGACCACCCTTGGACTTATGTGGCAGTTGATGGGAAGCCTGATGGGCAGAAAGCCCTCTTCCCCCGCGCCCTCCCAAAACCGGGGCAATATCAGAAAAATGAAGGGGGTGCTTGCCTATATCAGAGACCACTATGAAGAGGCCGTCACCCTTACGGAGCTTGCCGGCGTAGCGGGAATGACTCCCAAGTATTTTTGCCGTGCTTTTTCCCATATGACCGGAAAAACCCCCATCGAATATCTCAATTACTATCGGATCGAGCAGGCAGGGGAGCAGCTTCTTTTGACCGAACGCTCTGTGACAGAGATCGCCCTGGCATGCGGATTTAATGATATGAGCTACTTTTCCAGAACCTTTTCCAGATACAAAGGCGCAAGCCCCTCTGTCTATCGGAAATCCGCCAAAAGCTTCAGCGGGGGCTCTGTATCCTGACAAAGCTGAAGGTATGCCCCCCATCGTCGGACTGATACAGGGCAAGCCCTGCCTGGTCTCCCCCGTTGTAATCTCCGTCCGCTCCCTGCCCGCACAGCACAAAAATCCTGTTCCCCTGCGCATAAGGCATTTGGGGATAATCATAGGGATTATAGGTAAAGCCGTCCTCTAAGCTGACGGTATAGCCTTCCATGGCCACAAGCTCGTAGCTTTGGCCTCCGTCCTCCGTCACATAAAGCTGTGCCTCGTCCCCGCCGTTATGCATCAGGGCTGCAAAGCCCAGATTCTCATCCAGAAAAGTAAAATCAATTCCCTGCCCCATCTGCTGATCAAAGGGATCCGGATTGGACATCTCCCAGCTCTCTCCTGCGTCCGTGCTCTTTAAAAGGCCGTAAAACCGGCTTCCCAAAGCTGCATCCTCCACCACCATCCGATAGCGTATCCGCCCGTCTTCCACCTGGCATTCCTTCTCAAAGCTGCCGTCATAGGTATCCATGAAATCCCATGTTTCCCGCTCCTGCTTCTCCGCCCCGGACTCCTGCTCCTTTATAAGCTCCCCATAAGCCTCCTTCTCCTCCCGGCGCTCTCGAAAGGCTTCTGTGAGTTTTTCTTTCATCTGATGATAACACTCATCCCAGGACAGCTCCCGGGTAAAGACCTTTTCAGGCTCCATATTAAATAAGAAATAATCCTCCCCGCTGCCCACCCATACCCGGGAAAGCAGTCCGTCCGCCCCGGCATCCTTCCCCCAGGGATATTGTCCTGTGTTTCTCACAAACTGCAGCCAGTCCGTCAGATTCCCGGCGCAGAAGGTAATCTCTTCCTCTGTATCGTAGCAGGTAATACAAAGGTTTTGTTGCTGCGGCAGGCTCTCCAGCTCTTCTCCGGTATCCCTCGCCTCCTCCAGGGCAATCCCGCCGCCCTCTCCCAGCATGACTCCCCGCCCCCGGTTTTCCCAGAAATGAGCGGCCTGGCTGAGCAGGATCTGACCGCAGGCATTGTTTTCCATTTCATAGCCCTCCGATACATGGAAAAAAATAAATTCCCCCTCCGCCACCGGATCCGGCAGCCTAAAAACATGCCAGCCTCCCGGCTGTCCGCCCGCATATTCCGCCTCCGCGCCAAACTCCTCCTGTATCCTCCGGGTCAACTGCTGCCGGTCCCAGCCCGGAAAAAGCCTGCGGAAAAGACCTGCCTCCGTCTCATAATAGCTGACACTGCTTTTTAAGGGAAAGCCGGATCTGGTTCCCTTCAGATAACCGTCGCTCATCCTCTCCTCCTCTACCATTTCGTCCGCAAACATATAGTAAGCTCCGCGCAAAAAGGCCGTTCCCAGGATGGCCAGTGTCAGAAGCGTGACCAGAACCTTCCTCACTCTATGAAGGACTTTGGGGTTTTCCCTTTCCTGAGCCTTCTTTTTCACCGATGCGTTAGCCGCACAGAGGATTCCCAAGGGCATGATCAGCCAAAGATAAATTCCCTTAATCTCCTGGGCGAAGGTGCGCAGCTCCAGCCCGGCCTGCTCTGCCCCGGATTCGATTGCCCACATTGCCAGCCCGCACGCCGCCAGCGCGGCCATGATGTATAAATACTTATCTGTCCTTTTCATTTTCCCTATACTCTCTTTCCAATCGCTTTTTTACATTATAGCTTTTTTTCCGGAAGTATCAATTTTTTTCTTTCATGAACTTTGTTATAGAGAAAGTAGAAACTTCGTGGTATACTAAGATGTGCTTTCACCGGCACACAGGCCGCAGAGAATCCCCGTCTGCAGCGGATTTCTCCTTACGGCAAAGTAACGGCACGTAGCCCAAACATAATGAGGGAGGTTGAGCATGGGAAGAGAAGATTATGCAAAAGCGTATAAATTAGGAAAAAAAGACTATCAGGCCAGAATGCTTCGGGGAGAGAAGCCCACTTTGGAAGTTTTGGACGACATCATGCCTGATAAGGGCTCTTATTTTGAGCAGCCTCTTGGCCTGGTACAGATTCCTGTGGACCAGATCGCAGGAACCAAAACAGTGGGAAGAAGCAGCTCCTTTTCGGGGAATTTTATGCCCATCCTGCGGGACGGCACAGAGTTTGCCGGAAAATGGGCCAACTTAAGCACCAGCCATGTGGAGGAAGGGATCCGGGATCCCATCAAGGCTTACGAATATATGAATAAATTTTATGTGGAGGAGGGAAATAAACGGGTCAGCGTCATGAAATATTTCGGCGTAGTCTCCATCCCCGGAAATGTGATCCGCATTGTGCCCAAGCGCACCGACGAAAAAGAAAATAAAATCTATTTTGAGTTCATGGATTTTTATCAGGCCGCTCCCATCAACTATATCTGGTTCAGCCAGGAGGGAAGCTTTGCAAAGCTTCAGGAGGCTGTGGGAAAGAAGCCGGGAGAACTCTGGAATGAGGATGAGCTTTTGAAGTTCAGCTATATCTATACCCGTTTTACCGCGGAATTTAAGGCAAGAGGCGGCAGCAAGCTATCCATCACGCCGGCCGACGCCTTTCTTTCATTTATTACCTTGTATGGCTATGACGAAATGGAGGAAAAGACCACAAACGAATTAAAGGAGCTGATTGCCAAAACCTGGGAGGAATTCGCCCTGCTCCAGGAGGAACAGGAAATCGACCTGAGAATGAAGCCCACCCAGGAAAAGAAGCCCCTCATAAGCACGCTCCTGCATCCTTTAACCTCCGCCAAACTGAAAATTGCCTTTATTTATGAAAAGACGCCGGGAACCAGCGCCTGGACCTACGCCCATGAGCTGGGCAGGCTTTACTTAGAGCAGACCTTCCCCGATGAAGTATACACTTCTTTTTATGAGAACGGCACACAGGAAAATATTTCCGCCCTGCTGGATGAAGCCATCGCAGATGGATGCAATCTGATCTTTACCACCACTCCCGCCTTCGTCCAGGCCAGTGTGAAGGCGGCGATTGCCAATCCCAGCGTCCATATACTGAACTGCTCCCTAAATACCTCCCACCGCTACATCCGCACCTACTACTCAAGGATGCACGAGGCCAAGTTCCTGATGGGGGCCATTGCCGGAGCCATGGCCGAAAATAACCGCTTAAGCTATGTGGCGGACTATCCCATTTACGGCTCCATTGCCAACATTAACGCCTTTGCCCTGGGCGCCAAGATGATCAATCCCCGGGCAACGGTTTATCTGGAATGGTCTTCCCTGAAAGAAGCGGACTTAGAAGAGAGGATCCGCAAGTCAAACGCCTCCTGTATGTCCGGAAGGGATATGGTAATTCCCGAGGAGGCATCCCGGTTCTTCGGCATTTATCACTTAGAAGGGGAACGCCCCAGAAACCTGGCTATGCCGTTGTATCACTGGGGGAAATTTTATGAACAGTTAATCCGCACCATTATGGACGGCACATGGAAATACGACGACGATCCCGGTTCTACCAAGGCCATCAACTACTGGTGGGGAATGGCGGAAGGCGTCATCGACGTGGCCTGCTCCCAGCGGCTGCCTATCGGCACCAAACGGCTGGTAGAGCTTTTGAAAGCCACCATCAGCGCAGAAATTTTCAATCCTTTTTCCGGCATTTTGTATTCCCAGACAGGGGTGGTTCAGGACGATCCTGAAAAGAGCCTTTCTCCGGAAGAAATCATGACCATGGACTGGCTGGCCGAAAACGTGATCGGTTCCATCCCCAAAAAGGAAGAGCTGACCGAACATGCGGAAGCCGTCATCAAACAGCAGGGAGTAATAAAGAAGGAAGGTTGACATAAGCCATGAGGATACTGGTGATCGGAGATGAAGAGTCAAAATATTTATGGGACTTCTTTGACAAAAGCAAAGTGGAAGGAATTGATCTGATCATTTCCTGCGGGGATTTAGATCCCCGCTACCTGTCTTTTCTGGTAACCCTCTGCAACGTCCCTGTCCTGTATATACACGGCAACCACGACGGAAAGTACGAAAAGATTCCGCCGGAGGGCTGTACCTGCATTGAAGACCAGATTTTTGTCTATGAAGGCATCCGCATCTTAGGGCTGGGCGGTTCCATGCGTTACAGGCCAGGGCCTCATCAATATACCGAAAAAGAGATGTATAAGCGCGTAAAAAAGCTCCGGTTCCAGCTTTTTAAGCACCGCGGCTTTGACATTCTGGTGACTCACTCTCCGGCCTACCAGCTCAATGACGGAAGAGACCTGCCCCATCAGGGATTCCAGGTTTTCCGCAGCCTGATTGAAAAGTACCACCCCAAATTTTTCCTCCACGGCCATGTCCATATGTCCTATGGAAGGCAGCACAAGCGGTATGACAAGTATCAGGATACCCATGTAATCAACGCCTTTGAAAGGTGTGTGTTTGACTTTGAGGACGAGGATCCCAAAGCCCATATTTTCAAATAACAGACAAGGGGAGATAAAAAGCATGACTGCAGGGCCGCGGTTTCTGATTGGCAAAGCAAGCAATCAGAAGCCGCGGCCCTTTGGTTAAGGAGAGCTCTTCACTTTTCACCGATACCAAAGCAGCGAAAAGCCCATTTTGCCGCTTTCTTAAAGCTCCTCTTCCAGCTCCTCCAAAATATGAACAATGTCCCGGATAGACTCTCCCCTTCCAAGCATATCCTGCATTTTACGCTGTATTCTGAGATAGCTGATTTTCTCCGGTACCACTCCTTCTACGACTCCCGGGAAAAACTCTCTCACATTATCAACCATGATCCTCACCAAATGCTTATTGATAATCTGTGCATAGTGCTCCCGGCATTCCAGTGCCACACGGTCGATCATCTCCCGGAAAGTGCTTTCATCTCCCAGCTCCTTTTCCTTTGGCCTGCCCTCCCAAAGCACCTTGTCATAAGACAGGATCTGGTACACATCCCTTTCAAGCTCAATATGATCCTTAATGCGCAGAACCGGCAGCAAAATTCCCTGCTCCTTTGCCAGCTTTGTCCTCTGCTGATTCACATAGTCCGTCTCCAGCCCTGCAACCACACAGGGAATAAGCCCTTCTCCGAAGCGCAGAAGCAGCGGCTCCGCAAAGAGATTGCTCTTAATCTCCTGCTCCATGATTACATTCGCCTTTTCCACTACCTTACCCTCTGCAAGTCCCAGCAGCGTATTTGCACTCACATCCAAAATCTGGCAAATCCCTTTGACAAGAAATAAATCCGGCAGTCCTACCTCTCTCTCCCACTTGCTCACGGCCTGAGGCGTTACCCCCAGCCGGGAAGCAAATTCCTCCTGTGTCATTTTTTTGTTCTGTCTGCACTGACAGATGATTTCTCCGATGTTTGCTTTCATATTCCTTACCTTTTCCTTTCTGCAAGATTATAGTAAATGCCAAAATCCTCCCCGTCTCCCGTAGGGGCTGTAGTATGCGCGCATTCCCCGGTCCGGCCTGTGAGGGGGCTGGAAATTTCCTGTCTTAATCATATCAGCAAAAAGGCCTTCTGCAAAACAACGGGTGGTTTCCCTTCTGTGCAACTGTCAAAAAACGAATCAATCCAAATGAAATACCGGATGCAGATCAACACAAACCGGGCTGTTATCGGGATTTGTTTCCATGATGTCCGCCATAAAATCCCACCATTTCCTGTTAATTTTTGTATCCGCTCCTGCCTGCCACAGCGCTTCATCCTCAATCTCAATACAGCCGAACAAAGTAAGCGTTTCCCTGTCGAGAAAGATGGAGTAATTTTTTCCGCCGTGTTCATGGATCATATCCTTCATTTCCGGCCAGAGCTGATTATGCCTTTTTTCGTATTCTGCCTCCATCCCGGGGTAAAGCTTCATTTTAAATCCTTTGACCATTTTTACCGTCCTCTCCTTTTCTCCTGCCTGAATACCAGGCCTGTTTCATCTCTGCAAAAGCTATATTTATTATATAACCGTCTGTTTTTTTCAGCAATATAATCTATTTCAACCTTTTTAACTTAGCCGTCAGAAATTTTAAGATTTTCTTAATTCTTTTTTTAAATTGGTTGAATAAAAGTCCGGATGGTGGTAGTATATTACAAAGCATGCAAATACCATGCTCAAACCGCTCTTGTGTAAATTTACCATGGTTTTATAGGTTTTTGCTTTCAGCATATGTACATACTACAATATCATGTGAGTCATCCCGGAACAAGAGATGCCGTGTTTTGTCAGACATCCTTATCTTTATGTGAAACCAAATGAGGGGCTCACTTTATACAAGCTTTCTTATTAAAGAAGGTATTATTGCCGCAAGGCATTAATATACCACACTTAATAAATATGAAGGGAGAAATTCATCATGAAAAAAGTAGTTTTACTGACCTTAGCAGCTACTATGGTTTTCTCAGTTCCTGTTATGGCAAAAGAAGCCGGCTCTCCGGTAGCAGTTTATCTTGAAGATTCCTCTAATGTAGGGGATCCCGATATTACCGTTGCTGCAATCGAGGAAGCCAAATTAGTTGGCGAGTATATGAACAATGCTGTTACCGGCATTTGGGCAATGGATAAGGTTATTCCTGTTGCTCAGGGCGGCGGTGTTGTGGTTGACGGAGTACAGACCAATCTGACCTTCTCCGTACTGAAACCCGAGCTCAGACGTGTTTACACCATCAAGGATGCAGCGGCAGCCATGGGCGGCACTGTATTAAATGTTGTAAAGGTAGGCATTCCCGCTGAGCTTCGTTTTGAGACAGCTAACGTTAACTTCTATACACCCGGTATTGTAGACGGACAGAATGTAAAAGTGTTCCAGTATGCTTACTCTGAGGGTGATGACGATGTATGGAATGAGCTGAATGTAACTGAAGTAAGGGAAGATCATGTAGTAGTTGACATCCCTAACAACGGCGGCGTAATTGCCTTCGTAGAAGTTCCTGCTGAATAAGATTCTGTAATTTATTTTAATTTTTCTATCAAGTGTAATTTTCTATCAAGTGTGGGCATTGCGTACTGCTGCTTAAGCGGCAGTACGCTTTTATTTTTGCCTATAATGCCTGGCAAAAAGGACAAAAATACACCGTCCCGCCCAGATAGCTCTTCTTTTCGATCTCACTTCCGCAATAAGGGCATGGTTTTCCCACTGTCTTTTTGGACAGCTTTGTGACATAGCCGCCCGCCTCCCCAAAAAGCGTTTTTTCCGTATCTCTGCCTCCCGCTTCGATCATCTTTGCCAGAACGCCCAGCATTGCCTCATAGGTTCTCTTCCACTGCTCCTGTGTCAGCATACTGATCCTTTGTCTGGGATTAAGAGCGGCTTCCAGCAAAATATCCTGAAGCACCCCGTTTCCAAGTCCGGGGATTCTCTGATGCGTGGCCAGGAATTCCTTAATAGAAATTTTACCGGAAAGCCATTTCCACCATACTCCCAATCCCCGCGCTCTCGCCGATTCTCTGTCCCTCCATAACCTCGGCATAGGCGGAGGGTTCCCCGTAGTACCATGCAAAAGAATGCTTCGTATGCCCCGCCTCGGCCTGCACAATCTCCCTGCCCTTTACGGCCTCATTCAATTGCCGTGCCAGCGTAAGGCTCTCCGGTATCTCTATCATATATGCTCCCTCCTGCCTCAGACCTCTTTTTTCCATCTGGAAAGGGTGGGGAAATATGCCGTAAGCATTTCCTTTGCTTCCTCCAGGGTCTTCGCCCTTCCCTGCTCCACTTCAATGGGCGCGCAGAAATTCACCATATCCTCCATGGTACACTCTTCCATCTCGCCGTTCTTGTAGCAATAGCAGCAATAGGTATGGTTTTTGCTTCCGTCCTTCTCCGTGCCGTACTGATCCTCCTGCATGGGCATCCCGCAGCTCTGACAAATCTTTAATTCCATCTCTGATACTCCTTTCAGCAATGTAAAAGCAATCCTCTTCTGTTTCATGTAGCTACAACCCGATTATAGCAGTCTTAATATGACATCTGTGCGTCATATTATAGCGCTCACAAAAATTTTTCCTTCCTGCGCCGCCGCCAGAGCATCCGTCAGGCCTGCAGGGAGGAATTTATCTCATACATCCTTTTCATGGAATCAATCCGCTTTTTGATCTCTTCCCTGACCCTCTCCGGCCCAAGCACCCGCGCGGAAGGCCCAAAAGAAAGAATCAGGCCGTATACCCAGTCGTCCAGACAGCATTTCATATGAATCCGGAAGCTTCCGTCCGGAAACAGGGCGATCTCTTCCTCCCCAAAGCGGTCATAGACACGGTAGGCTTCCCTTTGGTCAATCCAGAGCAGAATATCCTCCGCTCCCTCCTCTGCCGGATTCAGGGCCGAAGGCTTCTTTTCACCGCCCTGCAGGCAGGGCGATGCCAAACCAGATAAATACTTATCCGCCTCCCCCGGCGGATTCTGCAGGGGCCTGTTCTGCACAGGATCCTTCCGCACAGGAAAGCTTTCCTCCAGAATCCTCACCCGTTTCATTCTGAGCACCTTAAATAACCGCATTTCCTGCCTGGTCCTGCAAAAGGCCCTCAGATACCAGGTATACTCCTTAAAAAGAAGCTGTACCGGTTCCGTTTCCCTGCTGCTCATACCGCCATACTGCCCGTAATAGTCAAAAACAAGCACCCTATGGGAAATAATTGACTCCTTTATCTGTTCATAAAGTTCTCCTCTGCTCCCGCTCCAGTCAGAAAAATCAATGGATACCCAGTTTAAGGGCTCTGTCTTAAAAAATTCTCCCAGCTTTAAAAGCGTCTCCTCCTCCTTGAAGGCCCCGGTTTCCTTAAGGCTTTCAAGGGCCGATAAAATCTGGGTCTGTTCCTTTTTGGTTACCAGCATTTTATCCAGCACAAACTGCTCCGTGAGGCTGATGCCGCCGTTTTTCCCTTTTCTGGTATAGACAGGGATTCCTGCCATGCTTAAGGTTTCCACATCCCGGTACACTGTGCGGACAGAAATTTCAAACCGCTCTGCCAGCTCCGAGGCTGTGACGGTTTTTCTGTTCATCAAAATATAGATCATGCCAAGCAAACGGTTCAGCATCTTATCCCCATACTCCCTTCAAAAATCAACGGCTTTTTACCGGTTATTGTTTCCCAAAAAGCAAACAGAAAACACCGCAGGCTGCCGCTTCTTCCATCAGTATAAAGAATTTTTTCCTTTCAGGCAATCCTGTACAAAGGCTTTGGCTGAAAAGAAGGTACACCCATGCTATGCATCTGTCAAAGACCGGTCTTTCAAAGGGATTATAAAAGAGGCAGAACCCACCCGCAGGGGTTTTTGCCTCTTTCTTTTCCAAAATTTATACAGGCTGTGCCGGTCTTAGAGAAATAATCTTACAAAAGCTCCTTCATTTTCTCCCCAATCTTCCTGCGCAGCTCATACAGATAGGACGCCTCCTTAGGATAGCTGGTAAAGGTAAAAGGCCTCTTTTGTCCTTCATAGATCAGCTCCTCCACGGCCTCCCTGCCTGCCAGGGCTTCCAGAGCCTCCAGGGCTCTCATGTCATCGATTCCCTGCTTCTGCACCTCTGCGCGGAGGGAGGACCAGGGTTCCTTCTCCGTCCCGGGATATACCAGGAAGGAATCCCCTGACGGGAAAGAATAATTTGCGTGGGTATCCAAAAACGGATTGATGTGCTCCCTGGACAGGGAGGAATTATAAAAATTAAATCCCCAATGCAAAAAGCCCCTGATATTGTACAGATACATCAATACGCCCATAATCCTGTTTCTTGCGCTGGGCATGGAAAAGAAACGGTTGGGCACTTTATCCTTCTGGCTGCAGCAATAATAAGTCCACAAATCCTGCACATGGTGATCCGCAAAGGGCTGAATGTGATTGTTGGCAGGAACCGGCCTCTCCACCAGACCCTTTTCATAAAAATCATACTCGCTTAAGGCGTCGATCACCCGCCATCCCTCTAACAGATCTATGGCCGCCGCTCTCGCCGCCTGATAGCTCTCCAAATGCTCCGCCGAGGGTTCATCGGAGATATGGAAATAAATCTGCTCCTTAGTATAACCGAGAGACAGCAGCTTTTGCTGCAGGGCAGGCAGAAACGCCTCCAGGAAGTTACGGTAGGAAGGATCCTGCGCCTTTACATGCCAGCCAAACATTTTTTCTTTCCCGCCGTCTTTCTCCACCAGAATTTTGGGCGTTGCCTTTGCTCCCCACTGGGTAAAAAGGTGAGGGACTTCTATGTATTCAATTCCGTGCTTCTGACAGATGCCGCACCATTTTTCCAGCTTATCAAACCCAAAGCTCCACTTTCCGTCCCGAAGGGCTATATCCACAAGCTGAACCGTGGTACGCTCCCCTCCGACCTCCGTATCCAGCGGCGGCGTAAACACCGGAGTCAGGATCATATTAATGCCCAGCTCTCCGGCAATTTTTATCTGATTTTCGACCAGCTCCCAATGAAGGTCGCTAAATACCTCTGTGTGGTAAAAATCCGCCAGACAGTCCGCATAAAACCACTCTGTGTGAATCAGCTTCTGGGCAGGAAGCTGACAGGGAAGCACCTCCAGCGAAAAATCCAGGGTCACAGATTCCGTCTCGGATGAAATTCGGATTTCCACCGGATAAATCCCCGCGGGTACTTCCTTCGTATCGGGAAAGTCGATCCACAAGGCGCGGTACTGGCAGAAAACAGGCATAATCCGATTATTTTTTTTCGGCCTGAGCAAATCCGGAAACATTCCCGGCTCTTTGGAAAGGTAATTGTCATCCACCTCCCCATTGACAGGAAACGCCGAAGGGACAGGCTCCACATCCCGCAGTCTTGCCTTTGTCGGAAAGCCTTTGACCTCACAGGTAAGCTCCGGCTTTTGTCCCTCCCGGGGCGTTGGCTCTCCACGGTACACAAGCTGCAGCGCAGGAACCTCTCCCTGTAAAACGCTGATCCTCTCCCCCTCTTTCATCACCTGCGGCATTCGGTTCCAGAACACCTTCTCCAGACTCCCTGCCAGATAAAATTCATAGTTCTTCATATTACGTACTTAAACCCCTTTCCTCTTTGTTCGTAAAGAAATATCCATCTCTTTGCTCTTAACTGCATTCTATCATTCTCTTTCGTTTCCGGCAAGTAGTATCCATCTGTAAAAAGGGCTTCTATAATTCCTTCATCAGATCATAATAAAAGATATACTGCTGCATAATCCCCTCATATCCCCTGTACCGCTCAAAGGGAAAGCCATCCGGATACCAGGCCTTCAAAGCCTGATTTATATGGGTATCTATGGGGAAAGCCTCCGTCTTATGGAGGGCAAAAAGGCAGATACACTCCGCCACCTTCACTCCCACGCCGCACAGCTTTAAGAGCTCCGCCCTGGCCTCTTCATGTCCCATGGACTTCACCGCCTCTAAATCTACCTCTCCCCGCACCACGCTGAGGGAGGTTTCATGGATATAGCGGCTGCGGTATCCCAGGTTACAGGCATACAAATCCTCCAAAGGAACCCCGGCGAGCGTCTCCGGGCCGGGGAAGGCATAGTAAATCCCGCCGTATTGCGTCCGCCTCTGCTCTCCGTAGGTTTTGCAGAGCAAATCAATACATTTCCTGATGCGCTTGATATTGTTCTGCTGGGAGATCAGGAAGGAAATAATGGTTTCCCACAAATCCTGCCGCAAAATCCTGATTCCGCTCCCTCGCCGGGCTGCCCGCACAAGATAAGCATCCTCCCGGTCTATGGAATCAATCACGCTTCCATAATCCGCATCTAAATCAAAATAAGCTCTCCAAATCTGCTCAAACTCCTCCGACGGACAGTCAAAAATAATTTCATTTCCGCTCTGCCTGATCTCCAAATATCTCCCAAACGCCGTCAGTTTATAGGCCCCCTCTTCTCCGTCCGGCCCCTGCAGCCGGAAACACTGGCCGGATTCGCAGATCTGGCGGATGGAAAAGTGATCTTTTGTGATCCTTACCATTATCGTCTCCTGTTTTTCTATTCTATACCTAATCCCCGTCTACTTCCGCACATCATATCCCCCAACTTTTTTGAGGAACCCAATTCCCACCAAATCTGCCAGAAGCCACCCGACAGGTATGGCCCACCAGATTCCCAGAACCCCGATCAGGGGCAGAGGCGAGAGCAGATAGGCCAGCAGCACCCTTGTCCCGAGGGAGATTACCGTAAGCACCAGGGACATTTCCGGCTTTTCCACCCCTCTGTAGAAGCCGTACAAAAGAAACAATAATCCGATCCCGCAGTAAAAGGCCCCCTCGATCCGCAGGTAAACGGCTCCGGTTTCTATGATCGCCGTCTCCCCCCTTTCCACAAAAAGCCCCATAAGCTGCGGTGCGGACAAAAAGATGAGCAGAGAGATCACTCCGCAGAAGGCAGCCGAAAGGGCCGCCGCCCTGCGCGTTCCCTGCCGGATCCGCTCTACCCTGCCGGCTCCATGGTTTTGGGAAATAAACAGGGAAAAGGCATTGCCGAATTCCTGGGCCGGCATATAGGCAAAGGAATCAATTTTCACCGCCGCTGCAAAGGCCGCCATGACAATGGTTCCGAAACTGTTTACCAGCCCCTGGATCATCAGAATGCCGAAATTCATCACCGACTGCTGGATGCTGGCGGCAAAGGAATGGCGCACTACCTCCGCCATCGTCCGCTTATCCAGAGCAAGCTCCCCCTTCCCCGGCCGCAGCCCTCTCTCCTTCTTCCACACATAAATGCCGATCCCCAATCCCGAAACGGCCTGGGACAAAACAGTGGCAAAGGCGGCACCTGCCGCTCCCATCTGAAAGCTTACCACAAACAAAAGATCAAGCCCGATATTCATCACTGCCGCCGCCCCCAAAAAGCATAGGGGTGTAAAGGAGTTTCCCATGGCGCGCAGCAGAAAGGCAAAATAATTATAAAGAAAAACAAAACCGATTCCCCAGAAAATCATCCACACATATTCGTACATCAAGGCATAAATACTCTCCGGCACCTGCAGAATATGCAGAATCGGGTGAATAAAGCCAAAGGCCAGAAGGCTCAGCAGCACCGACACTGCGGCAATAAATAAAAAAGAGGCCAGCATGCTTTTTTTCATCTGTCCCGTTTCTTTCTTTCCGTAATAGACAGAAAAAACAGCGCCGCTTCCCATACAAAGCCCAATCAGAATGGACGTTAAAAAGGTCATCAGGGTATAGGCGCTGCCCACTGCCGCAAGGGCATCTTTTCCCAAAAATCTCCCTACAATCAGGGTATCCGCAATATTGTAGCATTGCTGGAGTAAATTCCCCAGTATCATTGGACCTGCAAATTTCAGCATGGTCCCTGTTACATTTCCTTCGGTCAGATCCTTTTCCATTTTTAACCTCCCAGACTCTCCCTGATCCTGCGTATCTCTTCCTTATGTCCTGCATCATCCAAAGGCGTTTCCAGGTAAAAGGGCAGACCCTTCAGCCTGGGATGCGCAAGCACTCCAAGCAGGGCCTCCATCCCGATTTCACCGTCCCCGATCGTTGCATGACGATCCTTATGGGAACCGAAAGGCATCAGACTGTCGTTTAAATGAATGGCCTTTAGCAATTCAAGCCCCAGAATACGGTCAAATTCCTCCAGGACACCGTCCAGATTATGGACAATGTCATACCCCGCGGAAAAAACATGGCAGGTATCCAGGCAGACTCCGATCCTCTCCGGATGCTCCGCGCCCTCCCGGATCGCCCTAAGCTCCTCAAAGCCGGCTCCGATCTCGGTTCCCTTCCCGGACATGGTTTCCAAAAGCACCATGATCCGCTCTCTGCCCGTGATGGCCTGGTTCAGCCCCGCAATAATATTTTTGATGCCCGCTTCTGCCCCAATCCCTGTATGGCTTCCCGGATGGAATACAATCGCCTCCATTCCCAGAGCGTCCATTCTTGCAATATCCTCCTTTATGACCATACAGGCAAATTCATAGGCAGCCTCCCTGGGGCTTGCCAGATTCATGGTGTAGGGCGCATGGGCCAGGAGCGGGCCGAAGTTATGTTCCGCTTTGATTTTCCAAAAGCGCTCCGTTTCCCCGGCACTATAATTGCGGTAGCCGGAGCCTCTGGGGTTGCGGCTGAAGATCTGCATGGTGTTCGCTTCCATTTTGACCACGTTTTCTGCAGTTTTTGCAATTCCGTCCGCAATGGACATATGGGTTCCTATCGTCAGCATCATTCTTTCCTCTTCTTCGTCTCCCTGTTCCAAAGCACTGCCTGCCCGTCCGCTTCCTGCCGCCCTCAATTCATATCCGGGTAATCCTCTTCTTCCTCCACCGGCCGCCAGGCCTCTCCGAACTTCACATCCTTAAATAATGCCGCCAGCCCGGTAATCTGCTTCAGGCGCAGAATCTCATCCCGGTCCATGCCAAGATGCTTGGAGATCCATGCGTCCGATCGTCCCAGCTCATGAAGCTCCTTTACAATGTTACTCATCAGATCCACCGTATGGCTTCCTCTGGCCCGGTTGTGGCGGATGGTGCTTGCCATTCTCTGATCCAGGGATTTGTCAATCACGGAAACCGGCAAAAGCCCCTTTTCCCTCTCGTAAATATCCGGATGCTCCAGCATCACCCGATAGCGGTGAAAGCCGTCCACAATCACATACAGATCATTTTCTTTGCTGTAATAACACACGATCGGCATGGTATAGCCGTCGATCTTAATACTCTCGTAGAGCAGCTTCATCTCCGGCGGCGCCACGGAATTGGGATTGTAGGTGTTGGGCTTTACTTTTTCTATAGGAACCTGAATAATTTTGTAAACAGGGCTTTTATACTCCATACTCCATCTCCTCTATGCTTTGGTATTTACGTCGGATCACATCGATATGTTTTTTTTGCTGTTTGCTCATGCCAAATCCCATAAAACGGCAGATGTGGTCATTTTTCAGAATACAGTAGCACATCCTTTTCCAGCTCGGAATATCCTTGGTGGACTTAATATCGTCCGTATCATCGGGAATCTTACCGATAAAGACGATCCGCGTCTTTTTGCTCAGGGTATAATTGGATACACCGTTTCTCCGGATCTGATAGCCGTGCCGCTCCAGCTCCCGGATATTTTCTTCATCCAGCCCGCCCCCGGTTTTGTGCCAGAATTCGATGGAGGTCTTAAACTTCTTGATATAATTGTTGCGCAGCCTTGCAGGCAGAGTGTCCAGCAAAAACAGCGTATAGGATTTCCAGGTATGGCCCTCCGGCAGGGTAATATTCCGGTAGCCCATGGCCTTGGTCCTGCCGTAAATACTGCCGAAATTGGCTCCCTGCACTCTTCCCACCAGCCTGACCCAGATTTCCGGGTCGATGACCCGGTATAAATTTAAGGAATCCTTGGAGTAATCGTTAAAGGGAGAGGCCACCCGCATCTGAGAAACCTTCAGGCCGGCCATATAATAGAGATCATACAGCCGATTGTAATCATAGCCAAAGAGATAATTCGCATGCCACACATCCTCCGACGACCAGTCAAACAAAGGAGAGGCACACCAGACATCCTTAAACTGCTGCGTAATCCAGCACTCATCCTTATAGCCATACTTCTTGTTCAAAAACCCGCTGTATCTCTGGAGTGATTCCGCCGCCCGCATTCCCAGAAGACAGACTGTCCTTTTGTTGCCATGGCTCATTTTGTACCAGCGTCCGAACTGTCTGGCAAGATCCTCCTGATGCATCCGGTAGCGGTAAGTGGTCATGGGATTGTTATCCAGATTAATCACATACTCCTTTTGAGGCATGGCCCTGACCCAGCTCTCCCTCTTGGTATCATCCCAGGGATACCAAAACATCTCATAGCTGCTCAACGCCGTCCGCGTAGCCATGGGAAGACACAGCCAGTAAGGCTCCACCTGCCCCTTCACCCGCTCAAAGGTTCTCTCCACATACTCGCTTGTGACCGTGTACTGGGCCTCAAAATCCTGATGAAAAAGGCCGATTTTCCGATCCGGATAATACTTGTTCCGGTAATCCAGCGCCAGATTCAGCAAAAGGCCGCTGTCCTTTCCGCCGGAAAAGGAAATATATATATTTTCAAATTCTCTGAAAATAAACTCCATCCGCTCCAAAAACGCATCATATACACTCTTCTGCAAATACTCTCTTACCATGCAATTCACCTTTATCCTCTGAATATTCCAGTTTCCGGAAAGTCTTACTTGTGAATTTAGCACAGAAAAAAAGTAATTTCAACCGAATATGGTAATTTTTACCATTAGTTCCCTTTTTTATCCCCTGCCCCTGCATCCAGAATTTTATTCAGACGGGTGAAGAGCATGGTCGCTGTCACAGTGGCCGCCACTATATCGCTGACCGGTTCCGCAACAAAAACTGCGAATACCTTGTCGGAAAAAAAGAACGGCAAAATAAAAATCAGCGGGATCAGAAGCACAAGCTTGCGCAAGCAGGCCATCAGCAGGCTGATCTTCGCCTGTCCGAGAGCCATAAAGGTTTGCTGGCAGCCAATCTGTATACCGGTAGAAAAGATGCCCGCCATATAAATCCTCATTGCCCAGGCCGTATAAGTAATTAACTCGGAGTCACTGGTGAAAATCCCTGCAAACACCTGGGGTACGATCATCAAAAGCAGCCACAGCAGGGCGGCATAGCCCGCACAGGCCCCGAACTGGCAGCGAAAGGCCTGCTTCACCCGCTCCTTCTTGCCTGCGCCGAAATTATAGCTCATAATGGGCTGACCGCCCTGGCAAATCCCCTGTAAAGGTAAGGTAACCAACTGACTGCAGGAAGCGATAATGGTCATGGCCCCCACTGCCACATCTCCACCGAAGCGGGAAAGACTGCTGTTAAAGCTGATGTTTAATATACTTTCCGTGCTGAGCATGACAAAGGTGGAAATCCCAAGCCCCAGGCACGGAAAAATCACGCCGGGAATGATCTTCATATCCGGCAGGGTCAGACGAAGCATGGTTTTGGGACTTCTCAGGAACCATAATACCCAAACGGCGCTGAGCGCCTGACTGGCTACCGTGGCAACGGCCGCTCCCTGTACCCCCATGCCGAAGCCAAAGATCAGGATAGGGTCTAAAATGATATTGCACACCGCCCCCACCACCGTGGTTATCATACTGAACTTTGCAAATCCCTGGGTGGTGATAAAAGGGTTCAGTCCCATAACGATCATCACAAAAATGATTCCCAATATATAAATCCGGGCATAGGAGAGCGCATAGGGCAGTGTCACATCGCTGGCGCCGAAGAGCCGCAGAAGCTGGGGCGCAAAAATATAAAAAAGTACCGTCTGCAAAACCGCCAGGATTAACAGGACAGAAAAGCAATTGCCCAATATCTTCTGCGCTCCCTCCCGGTCCTGCTTGCCCATGGCGATAGCCGCTCTCGGAGCCCCGCCGGAGCCTGCCAGCATGGCAAAGGCGCTGATCATCATTAATATAGGAAGAAATAACCCTACTCCTGTCAGCGCAGACGCCCCTGCATCCGGTATATGTCCAATGTAAATCCGGTCTACAATGTTATAGAGCATATTGATTAATTGTGCAACCACCGCCGGAATGGCCAGATTCAGCATTAATTTCGGTATACTGCCCTCTCCCATGTCCTGTTTTACTTTTTGTTTTGCCATAAAAATTTGCCCCTTTCTTTTCATTTCTCTTTCACTTAATCACGTAAGGCCTGCTCACTCTTATGAAACCGCGCTGTCCCTGATATTTGACAGCAAATTTATTATACATGCAGGCGGGACGCTTGTAAATTGCAACTGCGGTTTTCTTCTGGCTTTTCTTTTATGGCACGGTTGCAATCCCCAAAACACGTCTTGAAATTTTTCACCTGTATGGGTAAAATAAATAAGCAGGAGAAAGCCAAAAAAATTATAAAAAGGAATGATTGCGAAATGAAAAAAATCCAAACCAAAATTATGCTTCTTGTCATGGCGGCGACATTGGGCGTTTCCATCATCAACAGTCTGCAAAGTGTAAAGACTACCCATAGTTCCACAATATCTGCGATTGAAAAAACCTTGGCGGAAACCACAAAGCTTGCCGCCGCCGCCGCGCAGAATATGATCTCCACCTATACCCTTACCATTGCGGAGATTGCATCAAACCCAACGCTATATGATGCGAATATCTCCCCGGACAGGAAACAGGAATTTATCCAGTCGAGAGTGGATGCCTACTATATGCGTTTCGGCGGCATGGCTGATACCCAGGGATATGATGCGGTTCATGACGTGGACATTTCCAAAGAGCCCTTTTTTCAGGAGGCGATGAAGGGAACGAATTATATGTCCTCTCCCTATGTGGTGGGAGACGATCTGTTTTTAATTGTTTCCGCTCCGGTCAAAGAAGGGGATCACATACACGGCGTGCTTTACTTCCAGTGTGACAGCTCTATTTTACAATCGATTGTGGAAGAAATCCAGGTCGGCGAAGAGGGCGAATCCTATATCCTGGATAAAAACGGGGTAACCATTGCCTGCGGAAATATAGAGGCTGTACTGGAGCAGGAAAATATCGTAGAGGAAGCGGCTCTGGCTCCCGATGATACGGATCTGCAGACACTGGCGGAAGTGGAAAGGAAGATGCTGGCCGGAGAGAGCGGCATTGCTTTTTATACATACGCGGAGGATCATTCCAACAATATTCAGGGATACACTCCGATTCCGGGCACGGACGGCTGGAGCGTTGCCGTGACAATGGACGAGGACGAGTTCATGCGCGATGCTTATGCGGCAAACAACAGGCAGGTGGCGGTTTCTGTGGCACTGTGCGTTGTCGTTCTTCTGATTGCGGCAATCCTCAGTCTTTCCATCGCAAAGCCCATTGTACTCTGCGCCGAGCGCCTGCGCGGGCTTGCGAAAGGAGATTTGAAAAGCCCTATGCCTGAGGTAAGAAGCAGGGACGAGGTACATATACTGGCAGAGTCTATTGCCAGCCTGATCGGGAACTTCCGCACTATCGTGGACGAAGTCGGCACGATGCTGGGCGCAATTGCAGAGGGCGATTTGACGAAAGATACATTCCATGCGGATTATCCGGGAGATTTCAGTGATTTGCAGAATTATCTCAGGATTATCAACGAAAAGCTTAACGATACCCTGAGCGGCATCGTGGAAGCGGCAATACATGTCTCCTCCAACGCAGAGCAGATGGCATCAAACAGCTCCGCCCTCTCTCAGGGCGCGGTAGAGCAGTCCAGCGCCGTAGAAGAGCTCTCCGCCACCATGTTGGATATGGATCACGAAGCGGAAAGGACAAACGGCTCTGTCCTGGAAGCAAAAGAGATCGTGGATTATACCGGAGCAAAGCTTTTGGAAAGCGGCAGAGATATTGAGGGATTAAATCAGGCCATGAATCTGATCATGTCCTCCACCAGTGAAATCAGCCATATTATTGACAGCATTGAAGACATCGCTCTCCAGACCAATCTCCTGGCGCTGAATGCCTCTGTGGAAGCGGCGCACGCAGGGGAGGCCGGCAAAGGATTTGCGGTGGTGGCAGGAGAAATACGCCAGCTTGCCGCCAGATCCGACGAAGCCACAAAAGCCACTATGGAGCTGATCAGGCGTTCCACTGAGGCGGCAAACGGCGGAAACGAAATGGTAGAAAAGGTGACAAATTCTGTGTCCGGGGTGGTTTCCAAATCCACCAGTATTGGAGAGCAGATGAATCTCGTATCAGAGGCCATCGGACGACAGACGGGAGCCATCGGCCAGGTGTCGGAAGCCTTAAGCCAGATTTCCAGCGTGGTGCAGTCCAATACTGCCACAGCCGAGGAAACCGCCGTTTCCAGCAAAGAGCTGTCGGAACAGGCGGCCCGGCTGCAGCAGCTTGTCAGCAGTTTTTCCTTGCGCAAGTAGCGTTTAAGGCAGGTGGAATCCGTTCACCTGCCTTTCTTAATCAGTGCGTCAGCATCTCCTCAATAAAGATTCCGTACCCTTTGGCCGGATCCTGCACCAATACATGGGTTACTGCACCCACCAGCTTTTCGTTCTGGATAATGGGGCTGCCGCTCATGCCCTGGACAATTCCCCCCGTTGCCATAATCAGCTCCGGATCTACAATTTCAAGGACAATTCCCCGGTTTACATTGTCATTTTCCAGGTTGACATCTATGATTTCAATATCATAGGCCTGGGGCTGCCCTCCCAGAGAGCAGATGATCTGGGCAGGGCCTTTTTTGATCTCCTGCTTTAAACCGATGGGCAGGTAATCATAGTCCGCAGATTCCGCGGTGCCCGGGCTGCAGATTCCAAAAATCCCCCGGGAGGTATTGGAGGTAATATCTCCCATGATATTCCTGTCATCATACTCGATAAAGCCGGTTAATTCTCCCGGCGAACCATTGGTTCCTCTGGTGATTCCAATGATTTCCGTATGATAAAGAGTTCCCTTTGAGAGAGACATCAATGTGCTGGTATCCACATCATTGATGCCGTGCCCAAGGGCGCCGAAGCAGCCGCCCTCATCAATATAGGTCATGGTCCCCACTCCCTGCGCGTTGTCCCTGACCCAGATTCCCATTTTGTATTCCCCGTTCTGATTCATTTCCGGCCGGGCCTTTACCTCAATCTCCGACTGCCCCCTCTGCACCTTAAACACCATTTCCTGGCCGTCGCTGTGGGTAATTTTCTCAATCAGCTCTTTCTTGGCGTTTACTGCCTCGTCATTGATTTCCAGTATATAATCCCCTACCTGAAATACAAATTCCCCCGGACTGTACCTGCGCCCGTCTTCCCCCTCGAACTCTCCGACTCCCACCACCAGTACTCCCTGGGTTTTTACATAAATCCCGATGGGGATTCCTGCCGGCTTGAGTTTTAAATCCTGTATAACCTCAACATCCACTTCCTTAAACGGTATCATTCCAAAAAGCCGAAGCTGAAGCTTATACTGATCTACCTGATTGGCCTTGATGGTGACCGGGTGTCCCAGATTAATATAAACACTGCTGTTTACTTCGGGAGAAGAGCTCACCGTTCCGCTTACCTCAATTGCATCCTTATACAGCTCGCCCGCCGCCGGCACCTTAAAATCCAATTCCTGTTCCACCCCCGCCTTAATCATGATGGTGGACGGAACGCTCAGCCATATAAAATAGTAAACAGAAATCATTACCCCCGACACACCGAAGGCAAGTAATACATACAGAAATTTTTTATATGCCCGGATCAGGCGATGATCCGGTTCTTTTAAACATTCCAAGTCTCCACATCCTTTATTTTTTAGTACAAAAAGGACATACACGCAGTATGTCCCTTTTAGTATGCGAAAAACTTGAAATTTTAATTGCCGGAATTGATTTTTTCATTTCCAAATTGTAACAAATTAATTAAGACGGCGCATTTGCTTTTTTGACTTTCGCGGCGGCCTCTCTCATTTCCCTTGCGTTTTCCAGAACCGCCTCCGTCAACTCTCCGCTGCCGAGAAGCCTTGCCAGCTCCTTCCTGCTCTCCTGCTCCGAAAGCTTTCTGATGTCCGTTACCGTCCTGTCCTTTTTCAGTCCCTTTTCGATCAGAAAATGGGCGTCCGCCATAGATGCAATCTGGGCCAGATGCGTAATGCAGATAATCTGATGATTTTTTGAAAGCCTCCCCAGCTTTTCCGAAACCTTCCAGGCCGTTCTGCCGCTGATTCCCGTATCGATTTCATCAAACACAAGGGTGTCCGTTTCATCCTTATCCGCAAATACCGTCTTAAAGGCCAGCATAATCCTGGATAATTCTCCGCCGCTGGCAATCTGCCAAAGGGGTTTAAGCGCCTCCCCCGGGTTGGTGGAGATCAAAAACTCCACCTTGTCACAGCCCTCCGCCGAAAAGTCCTCTTCTTTGGATATAATGGAAATAGAAAACTCCACATCCAGGAAATTCAAATCCACCAGGGCCTCTTTCAGTTTATCGCTCAGGGGCTTTGCCGCGCTCTCACGCAACTTTGTGAGTTTTGCGCAAAGCTGCAGCACTTCTTTTTCCCGCAGTTTTATTTTTTCCCTGAGCTGCTCTTTGTATGCCTCGAAATTTTCAAGCTTTAAAAGCGTGCTTTGCTTTTCCTCCTGGGCTTTCAGAATATCCTCCAGGTTATCTCCATATTTACTCTTTAAGTGATTCAGCACATTGAGCCTTTCCTCCAAAAGAGTAAACTCCTCCCCGTCAAATTCAAGGCTGTCCTCATACTGTGCCATGGCGCGGTTAAAATCGTTAAGTAAATCGTCAATATCCGTAAGCTGCCCAATCAAAGGGGCGCTTTCCTCGTCATATGCGCCTAAGGATTTGAGCTCCCGCAGGGCATGGCCTATGGCAAGGCCTGCGCTCCCCTCCTCCTCATATCCCGTAAGGGCATGGACGGCATAGACTACCTCCTTCATCTTCTTTGCATTGATCAGTCTCCGGTATTTTTTTTCAACCTGATCATCCTCCTGGGGATTTAAGGCGGCAGCCTCAATTTCATCTATCTCAAAGGCGAGCAGCCTGGCCTCTCTCTCCCGCATGGTCTCATCAGAGGTTTGCTCCTCCAGCTCTTCCTTCCATTTTTTGTAATCCGAAAGCTTTTCTTTGAGCTGTGCCTTGATCTTTTCGGCTTTGCTTCCTATATAATCATCTAACATTTTCCTGGCGGCCTGGGGCTTTAGCAGCGACTGATGCTCATGCTGCCCGTACATGTCCAAAAGACATCCCGAAAGATTCTTCAGTTGTCCCGCGCTGATGGTTTCGCCGTTGACACGGCAGATGCTTCTTGCGGCCATGATTTTCCTCTGAAGGATCAGGGTCTGATCCTCCTCCACGGGAAGCTCCAGGGCTCTGATCCAATCGCACTGCTGCTCATTCAGGGAAAACGTAAGCTCCACCAGGGCATACTCTTCCCCTCTGCGGATATAATCCTTCCCTGCCTTCCCTCCCAGAGCAAGATTGATGGAGCCGATAATAATCGACTTTCCCGCGCCGGTTTCTCCGGTAAGAATATTCATCCCCGGCGAAAAAAACACCTCCTGCTCATCAATCAGCGCCAGATTCTTTACATGAAGACTTTCAAGCATGTGTAAGTAACCTCCCCTTTTATCCCTCCAGCATATTACGGATTTTCTCCATAACACACTCCGTATCTTCCACCGTTCTGACTGCCATCATAATGGTATCATCCCCTGCAATCGAACCCACAATCTCCTTCAGCTTCATGGCGTCTATGGCGGCCGCTACCGCCATGGCCATCCCGGATACGGTTTTCACCACAAGGATATTCTGCGCCATATCCATAGAAACAAATCCGTCCTTGAGCACCCGTATATATTTGTCATTGAGATAATGGTCGCTCTGTACCAGAATCGTATACTTCTGCCTTCCATCCTCGATCGGAATCTTGGAAAGCTTCAGCTCCCTGATGTCCCTTGACACGGTTGCCTGGGTTACCGGATAGCCGTCTGCCTTCAGCCTTTCCGCCAGTTCCTCCTGGGTTTCAATCTCAAACTCCTCCACCAGCTCCTTAATCCTCTGATGTCTGCTCTTTTTCATAGATGTCCTCATTTCCGCGCCGCTTTTATGACTTAGCTTTGCTCTTGTTTCTCAAATTTGCAGATGAACCCCATCCCCAAACTTCTCCCCCTGAAGCTAATCGCTTAATTTGCGGTGCAATACTTCCAGGAAACTGACCTGGCTCAGCTTTACAATTCCGGTGGTCTTTTTGGACTTTCGGATTTCAAGCTTATCTCCCGTGCGCAGAGACGCTTTATGACAGCCGTCAAAAATCGCCTCTACCTCCTGAATCTCCCCGTCCCTGCTGCTTTCAATCTCCACCGTAACCCTGTCCTCCGACGAGAGCACAATACTCCTGTTATGCATGGAGTGAGGACAGATTGGGGTGAGCAAAATCAGCTCCGCCTTAGGCTCCACAATCGGTCCTCCTGCGGAAAGGCTGTATCCGGTAGAGCCTGTCGGGGTTGCCACAATCACTCCGTCGCCGTGAAAACGATGAAGAAGCTGACCGTTCACATAAATATTGAAATTGATGATCTGCAAAGAGCCCCGCCTTGTAATCACTATGTCATTCAGCGCCCTCTCTTTATCCTTTACCGTATCTGCGGCATAGCTCTTACCCAGAAGCATCATGCGCTTTTCGATCGTAAACTCCCTGTGAACCAGCTTTTCCAGGGCGCTTTCAATTCCGTCCTTATTTACCTCTGTCAAAAAGCCCAAAGTCCCCATATTGATTCCCAGAAAGGGAATGTCCAGCTCTGCCAAGTCAACCGCTGCCTGAAGCAGTGTCCCGTCCCCGCCCAGAACAATAATGCAGTCCACCTGGGTGCTTACCTGCTCCCGGTAGGTGTAGCCTGCCCGGTCAGTCCTTGGGGTTCCGGCATCCACAACACAGGTTATCCCAAGGCTTTCCAGATAGCTCCTGATAAAATCAGCCGTGGCAAGCGCCCCTTCCCTGGTGGGATTCGCGATTACATAAAAATATTTCATAACCTTCCCTCCCTCTTATCCCAGATTTCCATGCGCCCTTGCAACCGTTTGGGAAATCAGAAGGGATACCTCTTCCTGATAGGAAAAACCGTTCCTTTGCTCTGTAATTTCCCAAAGCGCCTTCTGTGCCTCGCTCTCCGTTATCTCTGAAGTATTTTGAGTTTTTGTGGTATTTTTCCGCAGATAAAGCAGATATTCGATGTTCCCCTCCGGTCCTTTGATCGGAGAAAAATCAAGATGCAAAACGTCAAATCCGATATGATCTGCAAAGTCAATGATCTTTCTGATCACTTCCTCATGAATTTTGGGCTCCCGGACAACCCCTTTTTTCCCTACCTTTTCACGGCCGGCTTCAAACTGAGGCTTAATCAGACAAACCATCTCTCCCTCTCCGGCAAGAAGCTCTCTGGCCGGCAGAAGAATTTTGGTCAGGGAAATGAAGGACACATCTACAGACGCAAACTCAGGCCTTTCCTGTATATCCGCAGGAGTCATAAACCTGAAATTGGTCTTTTCCATACAGACTACCCGGGGATCCGATCTCAGCTTCCAGTCAAGCTGTCCATACCCCACGTCCACGGAATATACCTTACCGGCGCCGTTCTGCAGCATACAATCCGTAAATCCCCCTGTTGAGGCGCCGATGTCCATGCAGATTTTCCCCTCCAGCTCAAGGCCGAATTCGTGCATTGCCTTTTCCAGTTTAAGGCCGCCCCGGCTTACATATTTAAACTCTGCTCCCTTTACCTCTATATGTACCTTTTCCGGATCAAAGAATGTGCCTGCTTTGTCCTCGCGCTGTCCGTCCACAAACACATTCCCTGACATGATAACGGCTTTGGCCTTTTCTCTGGAGGCGGCCAAGCCTTGCCGTACAAGCAACAGATCTAATCGCTCCTTCATGATCAGCTTCCCATTTCTTTTTTGATTTTCTCTGCAATGGTTCCTGCATCTATACCGATTTCCTGCTTTAGCTGCTCCACATTGCCGTGCTCCACATACTCATCCGGTATGGCAATCTGCAAAAATCCCGCTTTTGTGTCTATTTCATCCATTGCCCGCCTGACCTTTTCTCCGTAACCGCCGCTGGCAACATTCTCTTCCATGGATACCACCAGCCTGTGATTTTCACAGGCCCACTTTATCGCTCTTAAGTCAACAGGCTTGACGAATCTGGCATTGATCACGCTGCACTTATAGCCTTCCTGATTGAGCCGCGCCTTCACCTCCTGCGCGGTTTTAACCATACTCCCCACTGCCATGAGGCAGATTTCCCCTTCCGCAAAGAGAAGCTCTGCCTTCCCCATCTCCACGGGGCTGCGGTATTCCTTCAGTCCCCCGTAAGCCTCTCCTCTGGGATAACGGATTGCCACCGGCCCATGGAAAGTAAGAGCAAATTTCATCATATCGGAAAGCTCCCATTTATTCTTTGGGGCCATGATGTGCATATTGGGAATGGATGAGAGGTAGGAGAGATCAAAAATCCCCTGATGAGTCTCCCCGTCGCTTCCCACCAGGCCGGCCCTGTCAATGGCAAACACCACCGGAAGATTCTGAATACATACATCATGAAGGATCTGGTCGTAGGCCCTCTGCAGGAAGGAGGAGTAGATTGCCACAACCGGCTTAAGCCCCCCGGCTGAAAGCCCCGCCGCAAAGGTTACCGCATGCTCCTCCGCAATGCCCACATCAAAGAAACGATCCGGATACATGTTTCGGAACCGCTTTAACCCGGTTCCGTCCGGCATGGCCGCCGTGATGGCAACCACCTTTTCGTCCCTTGCCCCCAGCTTCGTCATAACGGTTGAAAAAATATCCGTGTAGCTGGCCACGGTCCGGGGTTTCGTGGGAAGCCCGGTCTCGATGTCAAAGGGCTCCGCCCCGTGAAATCTTGCAGGATGGCGCTCTGCCGGTACAAATCCCTTTCCTTTCTGGGTAATCACATGGACAAGCACCGCATTTCTGGTTCTCTTGGCCTCCTGCAGCACTTTGAGCATCGCAGGAATATTGTGTCCGTCCACAGGCCCCAGATAGGTGATTCCCATATCCTCAAAAAACATTCCCGGCACCACCAGATGCTTGAAGCTGCTCTTCGCCTTGCGGATGCCCTCCACCACTCTCTCGCCTATGGGAATATCCTTCAGGGTATTATATACCCCTTCCTTAATATCAAGATAGGCATCGGCAGTCCGGATATTGTTCAGATACTTGGACATTCCTCCTACATTTTCGGAAATAGACATATTATTGTCATTCAATACGATAATAAAGTTTGTCTCCAGCTTGGCCGCATTATTCAGGGCCTCATAAGCCATTCCTCCGGTCAGGGAGCCGTCTCCGATTACGGAAACTATGGTGTTTGCCTCCCCCTGAATATCTCTTGCCTTGACAAGCCCGAGCCCTGCCGAAATGGAGGTGGAGCTGTGTCCTGTATCAAAGCAGTCGCACTCGCTCTCCTTGCGCTTGGGAAAACCGCTTACTCCTCCCTGCTTTCGCAGATTCTCAAAGCCCTCCCGCCTGCCGGTAAGAAGCTTATGGGTATAGGACTGATGGCCCACATCCCAGATCAGCTTGTCCTTCGGAAGATCCAAAAACAAATGAAGAGCCATGGTAAGCTCCACCGCTCCCAGATTAGACCCCAGATGCCCTCCGTTGCGGGAAATCTTTTCAATCAGGAAATCCCGGATTTCCTGGGCAAGCTCCTGATAGTCCGCGGAATCTATATTCTTAATATCATTGGCGCCTTTAATCATATCAAGCAACATTTTTTCTACCTTCTTTTCTTTCGTCCGCCCCTCTTTAACCAGTACCCTGCAGAAAGCAAATTTGAAACATACTCCGGCATCAAGCTTTCCGTTTTAAACCGTTATCTTTATTTTTCCCTCGTGATCAGGAATGTAACAAGCTCTTCCAAAAATTCATTTCTGTTCTCAAAAGACTGCAAAATGGAAACCGCCTCTGCGGACATTCTCTTTACTTCCTTCTGAGAAGCTTCCAGCCCATGAAGGGAGACATAGGTCAGCTTATGATTTCTCTCATCGCTTCCCACAGGCTTTCCCAAAACCTCCTGACTGCCGGTCACATCCAGAATATCATCCTGAATCTGAAAGGCAATCCCGATCAGAGTGGCCGCCCGCTCCATGGCATCCACTTCCTTCCTTCCGGCCCCGGCCAAAACGGCTCCAATCATCATGGCTGCCTGAATCAATGCGGCGGTTTTATTTTCGTGGATAAACAGAAGCTCCTCCTCTGTCACCTGCTCTTTGCTTTCCGCCGCAAGATCCGCGCACTGTCCGCCGATCATCCCGCAGATTCCCGCCTTTTTGGAAAGCACCTTAAGAGCGGCGGCGGTCCGCCTCATGAATTCGGGATCCTGCGTCTTGTTAAAAGCGCCGGCCGCCGTTTCATAGGCCAGATTCAGCAGCCCGTCCCCTGCAAGCACGGCCATCCCCTCACCGTAAACCTTCCAGGTCGTCTTTCTGCCTCTGCGGTATTCATCATTATCCATAGCCGGCAGATCATCATGCACCAGCGAATAATTGTGAATCATTTCAAGGGCCGCCATAAAGGGCTCGGCCAAGTCCCCTTCTCCCCCGAACAAAAGGAAGCTCTCTTCCAAAAGTACAGGGCGCAGACGCTTTCCGCCTGCCGTTGCACTGTAATTCACAGCCTCGATTACGTTTTTGGAAAAGCCCTCTTCCCTTGGCAAATACTTCCTTAAAACCGCTTCTGCACGGTCTGTTTTTGTATCCAGTATTTCCTTAAAATTCATCGGTTTCTCCATTCTCATTTAAGACCAGTACCTTTTTCTCCACCATATCGATGGACTGATTGCATTTCTTGAGCAGCTCCATGCCGTTTTTGTAAATTTGGAAGGACTCCTCCAGGGAAATATCCTCCTGTTCCAAAGCCGCTACCGTCTCTTCCAGCTTCTCAAAGGCTTCCTCCAGCTTCAGCTCTTTGGTTTCCTTATTCTCCATCCTGACTCATTCCCTTTCTGTGCGGGTATGTCCCTTTCACCTCTGTCTCCACTCTTCCGTTCTTTACATAGATGTGGAGTCTGTCCCCGGGAGAAACCCTATTGACATCCGTAAAGGTTCTCCCCTCCTCGTCCGAGACATAAGAATATCCCTGATTTAGCTTATCGAGAGGCGACAGGCCTTTGAGCTTTTCGATATACAGGGCCAGCCGGTGTCTGCTCTTTACAAGCCTTTCATTCATCGCATCCCACAGCCTTTCTTCAATGCTGACGGCGTAGGTTCGTTTCTCCCGCACCCTGCTCATGGGGCTATTGGCCTTTAGTCTGGCCTCCAAGGTCTGCAAAGAAGCCCGGCTTAACCGGATCCGCCCCTGTATCTGCCGGTTCAGCGCTGCCTTCAGCCCTTCGAGCTGCGCCATAAAAAGAGCCATATCGCAGACGGCAAGCTCGGCCGCTGCGGAGGGTGTTGGGGCCCGTAAATCCGCTACATAATCAATGATCGTGGTATCCACCTCATGGCCCACTGCGGAAATAATCGGGACGCTGCAGTCGAAAACTGCCTCGGCCACCGCTTCTTCATTAAATGCCCACAAATCTTCTATGGAGCCTCCGCCCCGTCCTACAATCATCACGTCAACCTGCCGGCGCTCTAGCTCCTTAATTCCCTTTACAATACTTGCAGCCGCCCCCTCCCCCTGGACGAGGGCGGGATAAAGGATAATCTGCACAAAGGGATTTCTCCTTGTGGCCACATTGATAATATCCCTGACTGCCGCTCCCGTGGGAGCCGTCACCACTCCTAAGGTTCTCACAAACTGCGGAACAGGCTTTTTGTACTCGGCTGCAAACATTCCCCGCTCGAGAAGCTCCCTCTTTAACTGCTCAAATTTCTCGTAGAGCGCCCCTGCTCCCTCCTGGGTGATACGTCTGGCATACATCTGGTATTTCCCGTCCCGCTCATACACCTCGATGCCGCCTCTGACCACCACCTGCATTCCTTCCTTCATCCGAAACCCGAGGCCGCTGCGGTTTCCCGCAAACATCACACAGGCGATCGTGCCCTTTTCGTCCTTCAGGGTAAAATAAATATGCCCGGAGGAATGGTACTTGCAGTTGCTGACCTCTCCCTTTACGGAAAGCTCCTGCAGCAGAAAATCCTGTGCGAACATATTCTTAATGTATGAATTTACCTGTCCAACAGTATATATATTCTGCATTCTGCTCTCCACGCCGTCTTCCCTTCGCCTAAGGCTTCTGTGCAAACTTTGCCAGAACGCCGTTCACAAAGGAGGAGGAGGAATCCTGGCCGAATTTCTTAGCCAGCTCCACCGCCTCATTGATTGCCACCCCTGTGGGAATTTCTCCGTCATACAAAATCTCGTAAACTGCAAGTCTCAAAATGGTAAGATCAACCTTCCCCATACGGGAGGTTTCCCAGCCCTCAACCTTGTCATTTAATGCAGCGTCAATACGATCCAGATTCTCCATGATCTTATTAAACTTTTCACTGATCCGGGTATTGTCCTTCTCCGACATGCCGTTTTCTTCGTCTCTAAAGAAAAAAGCTTCCTGCTCGGCAATCTCCTCTCTGGAATTAAACTCCACCCTGAATAACAGCTTGAAGATTTGTTCTCTTAGTTCTCTTCTGCTCATATTATCTGTCCCGTATTTATTTTTCCTTTTGCATACAAACCCCGGCAATACGAATATCCACGTCGGATACCTCCAGCCCGGTCATATTCTCTACCGTTGACTTGACCTTCTCCTGTACTCTCTGGGAGATGGCCGGAATGTTATAGCCATATTCCACTACGAGAGCAAGCTCTGTTCTGACTCTCTTGCCGTTTACCTCCACCCTGACGCCTCTCGCCAGATTTTTAACGCCGATCCTGCTTTTAAGCTCATTGCCGATGTTGCCCGCCATAGCAGCAACGCCCTTCACATCGCTTGCCGCAAGACCGGCAATCATTGCCACCACATCGTCGGCAATTTTTACCGTGCCAAGCTCCTCACGCAACACATGCATGTTTTGTTCTACCGCTCTGTCCATAATCTATCCCTTTCTTTCCTTTGATTGCCAGCTCCCTGTTATAAATTATAACACATCTTGTCCGCTGCTATGCCCTGATAAACATAATAAAAGTACGTTTTCATCAAAACATCTTCGCCGGATATACTTAACCATTATGACTTATCATACCAAAAAAACCTTTTTTTGCATAGCCCCAGCCAAAGAAAATTGCGGCGGCAATGACTCAATAGTACATTTCATTCCCATGCCAGAGAACGCCCTGACAGGGCTGTTTTCCCGGCAAACCGGAAGAAAAGTAACACCTCCATACTGCTACAGCCAAAAGCTAAGGCTTAGCTGCTCCTCGTTTTCGGCGTAGGAAACCGTCCCCTCGCGGGTATTCAGATAGTCAAAAATTTCCTGCTCTTCTATTAGATACCTGATCATTTCGTCATAAACCGTCAAATCCGCACATTTTAGTGTCACATAGGTGCTGCCTCTCTCATAGGATGCCGCAAATGCCTGCTTCAGCTTATCCGCATCCACCCGGGTAAAGTAAAGCCCCTCTCTGACATAGTAATTATCCTCCATGGAATCGCAGGCCGGCACCTCAACAATCGGGTCTATAATATGGGTTCTTGTGAGCTGGTTTGTGGTAACACAGAGATAATCATAGTTGATGGGCGGGATACTTCCAATGCTCTGGTCTGCGTTTCCTCCCACAATCTGGTAGGAGGCGTCTCCCCATGTGGTATCTACATAGTAATATTTTCCGTCCAGGTTTACCAGGTTCCAGGCATGTCCCTCTCCGCCGGATACTCTTCCCATGATAAGCGTCGATTCAATTCCTGCCTTTCTCAGAAGATACTGAGTGGCCTTGGCATAGCCCTGGCACACGCTTTTGTGATGGATAAACACAGAACAGATATTCTGATTGTCCGGGACGGATGCATCGTATTCCGTATGGTTTATGATGTACTCGTAAATATACTTTACTTTCTCATAATCTCCGAATCCCGCCTCCATTGCGGAAAGACATTCCTGGGCATACCGGGCAATCTGGGTTCTGCGCAGCTCAGCCTCTTTTTCGGATATATTGTAGGTTCCGGAGAAGGTGATCTTTTTGACCACCTCTCCCAAGGTATATCTGGTAAAAGTATACCCGTCTACATAAAAGATTTCAGGATGGTCATTAAGCACACATTGAAAGACCTTTTCAATCTTTTCCGCCTCCACACAGGATAACGCCGTTCCTTCTCCAAATTCACTGAGAATTTTGAGAATTTCCGCGTAGATCACCTGCTCCTCCTCACTCAGCCTGTCATAGTGAAAAAGCCCCATCTGCTGCTTCCGAAGCTGGTTTGTCTCCTCCATGGAAATACCGGGGATGGCATTTACCTCTTCCGAATCCGCCTCCTGCTTTTGCGTCCCGGCCGGTTCCTTTTCCCTGTCCGCTTCGTCCTGCTCAGGCTGTTCCCTCTCTGCGCCCGGTTCGCCGCGGGTATCTTCTCTATTTACTTGTGTCTCGTTTTCAGCCGGCCTGTCCTGCTTCTTTGGTTGAGCACACCCTGCAAACAGCAGCATACAGGATAAAAGCAGACCTATGCTACGTCTTATTTTCATACACAATGCCTTTTATTACACCTGCCCGATTATCTGATTCGTTATGACAGCGGCTCGGCCGACGGCCGGACTGCTGCTAGTTACGTCCAAACTCCGAAAGCTCCAGTCCCTTGTTCCTCTCCAGCGTCATCCCCACGCTCCAGGCATTAATGAACAAAAGAAGAGGATTGCCCTTCAGATCCTTTATTTTTTTCATGTCGGAGGTTCCGGTAAGCTTGTCCAGGTCAATATCCCTGTTTTCAATCCACCGGATATGCTCATAAGGTAAATTCTCCAGTCTGATCTCTACATTATATTCGTTTTCCAGACGATACTTCAGCACATCAAACTGCAAAACGCCTACCACGCCCACAATAATTTCTTCCATGCCGGTATTAAATTCCTGAAAAATCTGGATGGCGCCTTCCTGGGCAATCTGAGTGATCCCCTTTACAAACTGCTTTCTCTTCATGGTATCCATCTGCCTTACCCTGGCAAAATGCTCGGGGGCAAAGGTGGGAATCCCCTCATAACAAAACTGCTTCTTGGGCATACACAGCGTATCTCCGATGGAAAACTGCCCCGGGTCGAATACTCCGATGATGTCCCCGGCATAGGCCTCCTCCAGTACCTTTCTCTCGCTGGCCATAATCTGTTGGGGCTGTGAAAGACGCATCACCTTTCCGCCCTGCACATGCTTGACCTCCATGCTTGCCTCATATTTGCCGGAGCAAATTCTCATAAAAGCAATCCTGTCTCTGTGGGCCTTGTTCATATTGGCCTGAATCTTAAAGACAAAGGCGGAAAATTCCTCTTCCGTGGGAGAAATAACTCCCACATCCGCCTTCCTCGGGAGGGGAGTTGTGGTCATTTTCAAAAAATGCTGCAAAAAGAACTCTACCCCGAAGTTGGTTAAGGCAGAACCGAAAAACACGGGCGTCAAATCCCCTGCCTGAACCTGGCCCAGATCAAATTCGGTGCTGGCTCCATCCAAAAGCTCAATCTCATCCTTAAGCAGCCCTGCCGCTTCCTCTCCGATTGCCGCCAAAAGCTCTCCGCTCTCATCTACGGGAATTTCCCTGCTCTCTCCCTCTTTGGTTCCCTTTTCCGTATCGGAATAGGTGATGACGCACTTCCTTTCCCTGTCATAAACCCCTTTAAATCTCTTTCCGGAACCGATCGGCCAGTTCACCGGGCAGGTGGCAATCCCTAACTCCTTCTCGATCTCGTCCAAAAGCTCAAAGGTATCGTTGGCGTCCCGGTCCATTTTGTTGATAAAAGTAAAAATGGGAATCTTGCGCATAACGCAGACCTTAAAAAGCTTCCTGGTCTGGGCCTCCACGCCTTTGGACGCATCGATTACCATGACTGCGGAATCTGCCGCCATCAAAGTGCGGTAGGTGTCCTCCGAGAAATCCTGATGCCCCGGGGTATCCAAAATGTTAATACAAAAATTGTCATATTCAAACTGCAATACCGAAGAGGTGACTGAGATTCCTCTCTCCTTCTCAATCTCCATCCAATCAGATACGGCATGCCTTGCGGTGGCCTTGCCCTTCACGCTCCCGGCCAGGTTTATGGCTCCCCCATAGAGCAGGAACTTTTCTGTCAGGGTGGTTTTCCCCGCATCGGGGTGGGATATGATTGCAAAGGTTCTTCTTCTGTTTATTTCATGTTCATAATTATTCACGTGTTTTTCCTCCGGATTCATTCAAATGTATTTTTGCTTTTCTTTCAACATGTGGAAGCAGGCGCTTTTAATGGGGAATCCAGGACCCGATCTGTGCCCGGCTCTTTGCGGCGCCTGCCTGCACATGCTTTAAAGTAGTCACTTTTTTCATCAGGGTATCCCTTTCTTGTCTTTTATCAAATTATTTCCTGTAATAGGATACCACATTTTTTTTAATATAGCATTAACATTATTCTTCGTTGAGCGTACTAATCACAATTGCATCCGGCGTCACTCCCGTTTTGCGGACAATAATGTCCTCAATCTGGGCTCTCTGGGCTTCGGAAAGCTCGGCGGCATTGACCACCACATCCACCGTCTCGTCGGTAATGCTGACCACCACATCGTCAAAGCCCTTGCTTTCAAGCAGGATCTCTGCCGAGGTTTCCTTCTCTGCAATATCTGTGATTGCAATCATATTGTCTACGGCTTCCTGTTTTTGCTCCTCGCTGATATTCACATTATTGATAATTTCAAGTAATGTCTCTTTATTTTTGGCTCTGGTCTGTTCCTTTAAGAGTCTTGCCCCCGAAAGCGTATTTAAACTGCTTGCAGAGGTAAAAACCGCTTCCCCGGGAGTTTCCCCCTCCGAAAGCTGGTTCTCAGTATTCTGGGCTATATCTCCCGTCATATTCTCTGCGAGAACCTCTTCCATGCTTTCGTCCAGATAATTCTCCTCCTGAAGCACCACCTCGGAGTCCATGCTTTCAATATCGCTGTAAGATGCCTGCTCCATATCCTCGTCGGATATTTCAAACAAAGCCGCCACATCCGTGTCCTGCGTCTGATCCTGGGCCACTACCGTATCGGATCCTGCCGTCATAATTTCCTCATCTGTAATTTTGCTGCCGGCAAAGTTCAGGTAACCTGCAACCGCGATCATGATTGCCAGCGCTGTGATCATAATTTGATTCTTTTTCACCATATTCTTCAAGTCCGTGTCTCCTTCTTATTGTGGTATCATTTTAACTATTTTAATTTTATGTGCCTCTATTCCAAATAATGCCTGAATTGCTTCCGTTATATTTTGAACGATCTTCGCATTCCCGCCCCCCTGGGCGGATACCGCAACCCCCTCCACCCGGGGAGTGAGAACCTGTTTCACAAAGGGGCCGGCGCTGCTGCCCTGACGGCTGTCAAATATGGTTTCCTCCCTGGTGTTCGTGCTGAGCGTCTTCCTGCTTCCTCCTGCCGAATCCGCCTCGTCGGAGCTGCTTTTCTCCATGCTCTGATCCTTTTCGATTACGGACATGCCGCCGTCCTCTAAGGTTACCATCACCCTGACCTTCCCTACGCCGTCCATGGTAGACAAAAGCTCTTCCAGGGAATGCTCCAGCATGGCTGCATAGGAAAGTAAATCTGCGTCTGAACCTGCCTCTTTAAAAGCTGCGTCCATTGCTCTTTTGTCTGAACGTATTTTAATTATATCAGCTTCACTGTCCCATTGTTCGGACTGTGTCTGCGTTTCCTTATCTTTTTTCTCCACAGGCCATGCAATTACCAAAAGCAGGACTCCTACCAGAATTACAATCAGAAAATTATCCCTGGTCAGTTTGTCCGAAAGCCTTCCGGCCGCCTTTTTTTCCTGCTCCCCCTGTTTTTCCTTCATATTGACTACCTCCAAACAATCCCGATTTTCTCCTGCTCCACCCCCAGTATGCTTCCATACCGCTCCTTAAGCTCCTGCTCTCGTGCCTCGTCCCTGCTCTCTCCTATCCGCACCGTTACAGGCTCTATCCGTATCTCTCCTTCCTCCTCTGCTTGTTCCTTTTCTGCCGACAGCGTGACAGTCAGATTTTCTTTTTTCCCGTCAAAGCTCACACTGACAATTTTGTATTCCCCCTCACTCTCCTCCAGCTTCTTCTTTAACTCCTCCTCAATTTCTCTGCTGATCACCGCCCCGTTGTCCTCCAGCACAAGCTCCGCCTCCTGCCTGTGTATGATCTGCTCCAGCTCAGAAATCCTTTCTCTTATTTCCAGTTGCTTTTCCTCGCTTAAAATAAGGCCAAACAAGGGTTCCGTGATCCGCAGAATCAGCATCATTCCCACCAGCAGCCTGACATACTTTCCGTAGGATGTGCCCGGCACAAAAAACAGGATTGCCTGGGCAATGATTACAAAAATGCAAATTTCCTTTATTACAGAAATCATATTTCCTCTTATTCTCCCGTCTGCAATCCGTGCATACAAGCCGTCACAAAAAACCGCCTCATCCCGCATTCTTCAGGCCGCCGTATAAGAGATCACGGCGATCACAATCACAAACAAAGCCACCGCCACAAACACACACCTAAGAAGCAGAAAGCATCCTTCCCCCACCCGGTCTGTACAGGAGGAAATTCTTTTATCGCTGACAATCCCCGTAACCGCCGCCCCCAGCTTAACCACCCCTGTGACAATAAGAATCTTTAAAAGAGGCAGGATACAGGCCCCTGCAATCAGCACCAGAAGAAGAACTCCCATACTGTTTTTGATCAGAACCGCCGAGCCCAGCATCAGCTCCGTCATCCCCTCCGCAACGCCTCCGATTCCGGGAATTGCAGAGATGGCTTTGCGCATGGCCGAAATCCGAAGGCCAGAGGCCACAGGCACAATCACGGCCTGTACAAGGCTTAATCCTGTCACCGCTCCCAGGGAGGCCTTCAGGGCAAATCCGATCCCCTTGGCGATAAAGTCCAAAAGAAGGGAAAGCTTTTCTTCCGGCCAAAGCCCGTTTAAAAGGGCAAGCATCACATAGCTGTAGATCAGGGGAATCAACACTTTGTCCAGAAAGCTCTCCGTTAAATAGGCAAGCAGCAGCATTAACTGATAATAATACGCCGCTGCCGCCGTCCCCTGGGCCGCCCCCACGGCTATGGTATAGGTAGGAATGAATAGCTGGATAAACAGCACAATATTTTCCACCGCTTCTGATGCAACCTGGGATACAAAAAGAAAAATCTTTGTCAGGATTACCATCAAAAACAGATAAAGAAAATAAAACCCGGCCTGGGCAATCTGCTCTCCTGCAAACAAATCGGAAAATTCGGCAAAGAGAGCGGAAACCACCCCCAATACCAGAATATAAACCAGAATCTGCCTGATTCCGCCCAGCTCGCCTGCCAGGGAATCGCCAACCTGGGTAAGCAATTGCCGGAAAGCCTCTCCGGAGCGTCCCTCCATCACCATTTTCAGAAGCTTTTTGCCGTCCAGTTGGAATCCCGGAAAAAGACGGTCCATTCCCTCATTGATGGAGCCCATATCACAGGAGGCAAGCCAACTGTCTATATAAGAAAAATCCTGCTGCGCCTCCTCTTCCTCCCCGGCCCAGACAATCTCCCCCCACAAAAAAAAGCCGATCAGGACACCCGTCAAAAAAATTGCCGCTTTCCTTACTTTTTTCATCCTCTCACCCCATCCTGCCGCCTGTAGCTGTGGGCCGGCCCCTTTGCCCTCATCCGGCTATGGCGTTAATGTTCTCGATCACGGCCGCCAGAACCGGAAGCCCCATCAGCAATACGGACAGCTTTCCGAAAATTTCGATCTGTCCGGCTATAGCGCCGTAGCCCGCATCCTTACAGATCGAAGCACAGAACTCACATACATAGGTAATCCCCACCGCCTTAAACAAAAACCCCAGATAATCTGTGCTTGCGCTTAAAGTATCCTGAAGCCCTTTGACCCTCTCTAGCAGCACCTGCAGTCCATTTACCGAAAAGGTGAAAATCACCAGGCAGACTGCCGCCCCTAAATACATGGCATACTCCGGTTTCCCGCTCTTAAACTGCAGGGCAAGCATGACTCCGGCCACCCCAAGCATTCCTATTTTAATAATTTCCATTTCCGCCTCCTGCTACAGACTAAACAGTTCCTGAATCATAATAAACAAGTCATATATGTAGGGCAAAATCCAGGTAAGTACCAGAATCAGCCCTGCAAGGCTGATCAAAAAGGCATGCTCTTCCCTTCCGCTGTGCTTTAATATCTGGCCCAAAATGGTGATCAGTATCCCCACCGCTGCTATTTTGAAAATCAGGTTTATCTCCATATCCCGCTCCTTTGTTTCTTTATATCAGTAAAATGGAAATCAGAATCCCCACACTCACCCCAAGACTCATGATCATCTTATTTTTGTTGCTTTTTTCCCGCTCCAGCCCTTCGATCTGCAAAGAGCTCTCCCGCAAAAGCTCTTCTAACGCCCCGGCCTGGGCCTGCTCTTCCATAAATCCCAGACAGAAGGGAAAATCATAGAGCAGCTTTTTCTCCTGCTGTTTCAGAGGGGTATGCAGCAATACCTTGTCCATTTTTTTCTTCCAGAGGACGGTAAAATTTTCACTGCCTTCATAAATCTCCTGGCAGAGCTCCTCAAATACCTGTGCAAAGGGCTCCTGTTCCTTTTCGGAAAGGCGCAGCAGCGTTTCAGGAATCGTTGCCTTCTGATAAGCGATATAATATTTCATATTCTCATAAATTCCCCGTATCTGCTTAAGCAGCTTAAGACGCAGGCTTAAATCCCTGCAGAGACTGCCTGCAAACCCCATACACCCGCTTATCACCAGAAGGCTTCCCACTAGCCGCTGCATATTCCCTCCTTCCCGCCGGGAAACAAGCATTCCCCGGACTTTCCCCTGATTTCCCTGACCCTGCATTTTCCCTGCCTTTTTTCCAGAAAGAGGAAACGGTCAAACAATTCCCTCACAGGATACTGCTTCAGAAAGGCTTCCCCGCCGCCCCCGGCCTGCAGACGGCATTCCACATCCCTCATGGAATCTCCATGCATGGTAGCCGCCACACTGCTTCCGCATTGCAGCACCTGAAAAATTGCCTTCATATCCTCCCCGCTCCCGATCTCATCCACGGCCACCACCTCAGGAGCCATCGAGCGCATCAAAAGCATCATGCCCTGTACCTTTGGACAGCCGTCTAACACATCCGTCCTCATTCCGAGATCATTCTGGGGAATCCCCATAAAGCTGCCGCCGATTTCGGAACGCTCGTCCACCACCCCCACCTGCCTCCCCGGGCCATAGGCATTTCCGCAGGACACCTGCCTTACAATATCCCGAAGCAGGGTAGTCTTGCCGCAGCCCGGAGGCGAGATCAGCAGAGTGTTTAAAAAACGGGTGTTTTCATATAAATAAGGCATCACTTCCCCGGCGGCCCCCACCACCTCATGAGAAATCCTTATGTTTAAAAAGCGGATATGGGTCATGTTTCTCACCGCCCCTTTTTCGTTTAAAACCACCTGCCCCGCCATACCGACCCTGTGCCCTCCGGGCAGCGTTATAAACCCCTGTCTGATCTCGTTCTCAAAAGCATAGGGGGAATAGCGGCAGATATGGCGTATTAACTCGTCCAAATCCCGCTCCGTCATACACCACGCCCCCTGTGGCTCTTTCCGTATTTCCCCCTGGGCGGATAAAAACCGCTCTTCCCCTGCAATACGAAGCCGTACCGGCCGGCCGGCCCCTAACCGGATCTCCTGCAGCTTATCCGCCTGGGAAAACGCCTGCTTCCACCTCTCCCTCATATAATCCGGGAATATTCCGGCAAGCTCTTTCTGCCATGAAAAACTTTTCTGCTCTCTCATCAATATCACCTCTTATCCAAATATATGATACTTTGTCCAAGTTATGACAATTGTAAACCGGCTTCGTGTGGTTTTCGGTTACAGACAAAAACAACGGCCGGCCCGCAGAGCGGACCAGCCGTTATTTTTGTCATTCTAATTTTCTTTATGACGCTTATTATAATTTTATCTTCCGGCAGACTGTGCCACATCCTTCATGGAAAAGCTCATCCTGCCCATCTTATCCTTGCCAAGGCAAACCACGGTCACCTTATCTCCCAGGGTCAGCACATCCTCCACCCGGTTGATTCTGCCCTTGGCAATCTTGGAAATATGAACCATTCCCTCCTTGCCAGGAGCAAACTCAATGAAAGCGCCGAATTCCTTGATGCTCACCACGAGCCCCTGGAAAATCTGTCCTTCCTGGTAATCCGTCACGATAGTCTTGATGTACTCTACCGCCTTATCCATCATAGCCGGATCCGTGCCGCACACAGATACATTGCCGTCGTCGGTAATATCAATCTTCACGCCTGTACGGGCAATGATCTCGTTGATGGTCTTGCCCCGCTGTCCAACCACATCGCCGATCTTCTCCGGATCAATGGAAATGGAGATGATCTTGGGCGCGTAAGGCCCTACCTCGGGTCTCGGCTCCGCAATGGCCTTCTTCATACAGGTATCCATGATAAACATTCTCGCCTCACGGCACCTTGCAATGGCCCCTTCCACCATGGGCCTTGTCAGTCCATGGATCTTAATATCCATCTGGATGGCCGTGATTCCTTCGGTAGTACCCGTCACCTTAAAGTCCATATCTCCGAAGAAATCCTCGAGACCCTGAATATCCGTAAGCAGTACATAATCCTCGTCTGCATCTCCGGTTACCAGACCGCAGGAAATACCTGCAACCATCTTTTTGATGGGCACCCCTGCCGCCATCAGAGACATACAGGAAGCGCAGGTGGAAGCCATGGAGGTGGAACCGTTGGATTCAAAGGTCTCCGAAACGGTACGGATCGCATAGGGGAATTCCTCCTCAGAGGGAAGTACCGGAATCAATGCCCTCTCGGCCAGGGCCCCATGCCCGATCTCTCTTCTTCCAGGCCCTCTTGAAGGCTTGGTCTCTCCTACAGAGTAGGACGGGAAATTATAGTGATGCATGTACCGCTTGCTCACCTCATTTTCATCCAAACCGTCAATCTTCTGCTGCTCGGAAAGCGGCGCCAGGGTACACACATTACAAATCTGGGTCTGTCCCCTGGTAAACATGGCAGAGCCATGCACTCTGGGAATAATATCAACCTCTGCCGCCAAAGGACGGATCTGGGTAATCTCACGGCCGTCAGGACGCTTGTGATCCTTCAGGATCATTTTCCGTACGGTTTTCTTCTCGTATTGATAGATTGCCTCTCCCAGAAGAGCGAGCCATTCCTCGTTCTCTGCAAAGGCCTCCTCTAATTTCTCTGTGATATTCCTGATATTTTCCTCACGCACCTGCTTCTCGTCCGTAAAGACTGCCTCCTCCATCTCGGCAGGAAGAACCACCTCTTTGATCGCCGCAAAGAGCTCCTCCGGTACGGCGCAGCTTGTATACTCATGCTTGGGCCTGCCAACCTCTGCCACAATCTGATTGATAAAGGCAATGATAGTCTGATTGATTTCATGGGCCTTATAAATTGCCTCGATCATCTTATCCTCAGGAATCTCATTGGCTCCTGCCTCAATCATGATTACCTTCTCGGCAGTGGAAGCCACTGTCAGGTTCAGATCTCCGTTCTTCCACTGTTCCTGGGACGGATTTACCACAAATTCCCCGTCCACCATTCCCATCTGGGTCATGGCGCAGGGCCCGTCAAAAGGAATATCTGAAATACTGGTTGCAATTGCCGCGCCGATCATGGCTACCAGCTCCGGACGGCACTGGGGATCAACGCTCATAACCATATTGTTTAGGGTAACATCATTTCTGTAATCCTTGGGAAACAGAGGGCGCATGGGCCTGTCGATTACTCTGCTGGTAAGAACGGCATTTTCGGATGCCTTCCCTTCCCTCTTGTTGAATCCTCCTGGAATCTTGCCGACTGCATACATCTTTTCTTCAAATTCCACACTTAAGGGGAAAAAGTCAATCCCCTCCCTGGGCTTGTCCGATGCGGTTGCCGTAGACAGTACGGTGGTATCGCCGTAATGCATAAACGCGCACCCGTTTGCCTGCTTGCCTACCCTGCCAATATCCACGCTCAGGGTACGCCCTGCAAGCTCCATTGAAAACGTCTTGTACATGTTCTTTCTCCTTTTCTCTTCTACCGGCTGCTCCTTCGGCAGCGATCTCACACTCGACCAAACGGCACCTTCCGCCCCGGAAATATCGGATAAAGCCGTCCTTTCCGGTTCCCTTGTCCGCCTGCTTTCCGGCGAAACAAAAAAGGCGGAGATTTTTCTTCGCTCCGCCTAAAACTGCCGTTTTTACTTTCTGATTCCCAGTTTTTCAATCAAAGCACGGTATCTTTCAATGTCCTTATCCTTGAGATAATTAAGAAGACCACGTCTCTGACCTACCATCTTAAACATACCTCTTCTGGAGTGATTATCCTTGGGATGCTGCTTTAAGTGCTCTGTAAGCTCTGCAATCCTCGCGGAAAGCACTGCGATCTGCACCTCCGGTGATCCTGTATCACCCTCACTTCTTGCATATTCCTGCATGATGGCTGTTTTCTTTTCTTTAGAAATCATTTGGGTTTCCTCCTTATTTTTCAAACGCCTGATGCCAGGAGCTGGTCGGAGTTTCCATAGCTCTGAGCAACGGCTGCTTTTCATACCGATATATGATAGCATGTTTCAGAGTGAGTGTAAAGAGTTTTTTCAGGGTTTTCCATCATTTCGCGTTACTTTTCAGCCCTGCACCGCCGCCTTTTCTGACACATTTCCATCATAGTCCACGGAACGTACCTCATATTCATCCTCCGTTTTCCCTTCCGTATCAAAATAAAATGTGCCGGCGGAAACCTTTGTAACGCTTTGCGTATTCCGGAAGATTTCATAATACGAAATGGTTTCCCCATCCTCAGGAGCCCTCCAGCGCAGAGCCACGCCTTCCCGCCCAAGCCATTTTTCCCGGGACTTTGCAAGTTCCCCGGGTGCGCCGGGGGCCTTGTCAAGGCTGCCCGTTCCGGGCCTTTGAGGAAGATTGATGTAAATGTATTCGCCGGCCTCCACGCGGGAAAGCCAAATTCCCTCCTCCATCCACTCTTTTCCTGTCTTTGTCTGCGCCTCCATGCCTCCGAGCCGGGAATCGATATAGTAATCCTGCGTCTCGTTTAACCCCTTTACATAAATCCGCGCCGATTTCCCATGCATAGGATTTAAGGGGCTGCTGCTGATCATGATCATGCCCTTGCTGCCGTCCCAGGTCATTCTCTGCAGCAGGAAGGTCTCGTCCCCATACTCCAATTTCGGCCTGTACACTTTGATATAGCGGCCATACACCCCCTGCTTTCTCAGCCAGTAAAATAATTCCAGGTCTTTTCTCTTCTTCTCGAGAACCTCCGGATCCGCCCCCTTTTTCGGATTCTGCATCATATCCAGGGGAGCGCAGAACAGGTTGGGATATACATGCCCGGGGTTTTCCCATGCATCCTCCCGGAAGGTGCCGGCAATGTCCATTCCCTGATGCTTGTCAATAGGAAGAATCATCGTGGTCCAGTATCCTCCAAAATGGAAGCACCATCCGTCCGTGATCTGCTGCTGGTCCGTATAGCGGCCGGACTCTATCCCCAGCGTATGCCCTCCCGAGGAGCAGCCGTCCAGCCCTGCCTGGGGATTGCGCTCCTTAAACTCCTTATAAAGACGGTAAAAATTCTCACTCTGCTTCAGGGTTCCGTTCCAGTTCCCGCTTTGGGTTTTTACATCAAAGCTCTCGTTTCCCCAGACATTACAGGGGTCGCCGTCCACCCGAAGGTCATAGGTTCCAAATTCCTTCTGCTTTTCACAGAGCATGTTCAGGATCCACTGATAGGCCTCCTCACGGGACAGATCAATGGTCCAGTTGTACCAGTTCCCATGGAAATCCAGCATCCATTCCGGGTGCTCTTTCCATACCTCTGAGAGCCGGTCCGCATGCCAGGGCGGCATCCAGAGCCGGAACATGAGATTGTTTTCTGCCAGGTATCTGTTGATTTCCTTCCAGTCGTCTCCGAAAATCCCGTTCCAGTTTCCCTTGGAATCAAACCAGAAATCGTCCACCCAGATTCTCTCATAGCCGATATAAGAGGCCGCTCTCACCATCTCAAATACATCATCCGTAAGAGGCGCGCTTTTCCAGATCGACAGGCTGGTGCGGTTGAAATACCGATCCCGGGTATAATCCCATTTATAGGTGTAAATATAGTCGTTAATGGTGTTTCCCAGATCGTCGAAGTCCCCCTGATAGCATCCGAAGGCACAGGGGGCTATTTTTACCGTCTCCATGGACTCTACCGGATACTCCGTCAGCGCACACCATCCGGTCAGGGCCGTATTGCGGTCCCTGCACCCCATCTGTGCCTTCCAGCACCCCTGGTAATCAAAGGTAAGGAAAAACCCTTCTTTTTCTTCCCTGTCCGTCAGGGCAAAAAATTCATTCCACACACCGGCGCCGTTTAATCTCTCATGCCACACGTTTCCCTCGTGCCCGTCCACCTCGATGATCTCCGGATCCTTCTGAGAGTCAAAATCCTTAATAAACCCTTCCTCCAAAGGAACGGTCTTAAAAATCTGACTTCCCGAGAAATTAGCCCCTCCTGTCATGTAAGAGAAGTCAATCTGCTCTGGCTTCTTTCCCAAAATCCTCCACACAAAAAGCGAGGGCCTGCTTAATGCTGCCGCCTGGCCGCTGATGTTTTTGTACTCTGTCCATTCCTGGATTACCGGCTCTTCGGGATAGGCAACATAGCAGCGCTTCACCTCCAGAATTTCATTTTTAAGGGTAATCACTGTTTCCAGCTCCCCCTGGGAAAGGATTTTTTCTTCTGCGGACACAAAAGTCCAGTTTCCCTCTGTCCCCGAATAGTAGGTGTCATTCACGGTCACAAAAAATTCATCCGTGGCCACAGGCGACTTCCATACCAGTTCCTTTCCCGTCTCCTTGGCACGGACACTTTTGCAGATAAATCTCTGGTCTGCGGTCAGCTCCAATACCTTTTCGATCTTCTTCGTTCCGATTACGAAAAGATTGCCCTCCTGCTTAAAATAAGCGTCTTTTGATTTCCCCATACCCAAATTCCTTCCTATAATAATATTTTTTGTAAAAAAATCCCGCAATAGATTTAAGACTTACTATCACGGGATTTTTATAACCCAGGCAAAAGCTTCCGAATCACTCTGCCTTTACTCTGTCACATTCTCCTCGAACCACTCTTCCATTTTCTCTTTGGCAACCTCATAATTACTCTTTTTGTAGAACTTCTCGATGGCCGTGGCATATACGGAATCAAACTGATCCTTAGGAGCGGTAATCACCTCCGCACTGTCCGTTCCGGCCCAGTCGGCCCAGAAGTAATTGCTCACCTCGGCAACCTCCGCAGAACCGTCGCCATAGCTTGCAGTACCGTCAAAATTGTATCCGCCGGCACTGGCATAACTCTTATTAATTAACTCTGCGCTCAGCTTCGCATCATAGCTCCTGGTATAGGAAGCCGGATTATAGGAGTGCAGGCTGGGAGAGCAAATTCCAATTGTTGACATAAACGGGAAATAAAGGCCTGACCAGTCATATAAGCCGTAATAATCCGCGCCCTTTTTATTCATCACACTGCTCAGGCACGCCTCCTGTGTCTCCTGGTCTACAAACTTCTTCACACCGTTTTCATCATATTCCCAAACCCCTGTGCCTTCCGGTCCCCAGGTCAGAATATCCAGCCCCTCGTCGGAGAGCATCCAGTCCCACATCTCGCACAGCCTGTCCTTGTGCTCGAAGTCATTTGCAACCGTCAAACGATAAAAGCCGCTTTCATAAATATCAAAGCTTCCTGTATAGCCTTCCGTTTTGGGCCATGGGATATATCTGATCACGGCTTCCGGATTTTCTGCAAGAAGCGATTCCTGCGCGGAATCAATATCAGGCACCATCATTCCCACTCCGACCAGCCCGCTGGCTACCTTCTGTTGAATCTGATCGTCCTTTTGAATCAGGAAATCCGGATCCAGCAATCCGTCATTATAAACACTGTTCAGCCATCTATAATAGTCCTGCGTTCCGCCGCATCCCAAAAAGCCGTTTACCTCCCCGGTCTCATCCTTGCTCCAATGGCCGAAGTTATACATGGTTCCTACATGGAACTGGGACCAGTCAATCAGGCTCATGGGTATCAAATCCCTGTCACCCACCTTAATTCCGAGATCCTTGATCTTCTGGAGATACTCGGCCAATGCCTGGGGCGTATCAATGGCAGGCGTAATCGCGTAAGCTTCCTCTGGAGGGACCTCTCCCTTGGAGGTATACTCCTGCTCAATCTCTGCCAGCGTCTTGAATTCATAGCCGCAGGCCTTCAGCAGATCCTCCCTCGTCCACAGGGCCCATGTATTAAAAGGAACATTCCACGGATCTGAGGTATATTCTTCCTTTGTGGTATTTACGATTGTACAGGGAATCTGTACCTTCTTTCCGTCAATCATAAAGCGGGGCCACATATCCTCTTCCATCCATTTATTCAGGTTGTCCATTTTATCAATGTGCTCTTCCAGACCCTCGCCGTATTTGCCGGTACTGATTGCGTAGGCAATATTTTCGTTTCCCGCAATAATCACATCCGGTTCATTGCCTGCCGCAATCCTTGCCGCCAGCATTTCCTGAAAGGGAATATCGGAAGTCGCGTTCTGTGTGATCTCGCCCACTTCAACGTTAAACTTAGCTTCAATATAAGGGGTTACCACATCATTCGGATTATCTAATGTAGTGGCGGCGGCAGTATAGGCAATCATAATGTCATATTCAACTTTTTCCTTCTCCTGCGTGCTCTCGCCGCTTTCTGCAGCGTTATCCTCACCGGATGCCGCCTGGCCGCCGGCCTGGGCCTTGCTATCGCCCGATGAACTGCCGCCAGAGGGTGTCTGCCCGCATCCGGCCGTTGCCAGCATCACTCCGGCAAGCAGCAGGCCTAATAGTTTCTTACTTTTCATAGCTTTTTATCCTCCTTTTTTGTTTGAACTTAATGTTCTATGCTTTAACCGCCCCGATCATGATTCCCTGCACAAAGTACTTCTGGAAGAATGGATAAATACATACAATCGGCAGAGTCGTAAACACCAGAGTCGCCATCCGGATTGCCTCCGTAGACCCCTGTGTCTGCGCAGCCTGGCCTCCGCTTTGGGCCATCTGCATCATTGAGGTGGAAGAAGCCTTAATCATTTCCTGCAGGATTCCCTGCAGCGGTTTGAGCTTAGGGCTTGTAATATATAACATGGCGTCATACCATGCATTCCACTGCCACACGCCGCTGTACATTGCAATTACCGCAACAATCGGCATGGAAAGGGGAAGAATAATTTTAACCAGAATCTTGATTTCACTGGCGCCGTCCAGCTTTGCAGACTCCACCAGACTCTCGGGTATCCCTTCAAAATAGGTCCTCATCAAAAGCATGTTAAATGCCCAGAACATATTTGGCAGAATAAAAACCCAAAAGGTGTTTACAAGGTGGAGATGATACATCAGGACATAGGAAGGAATCATACCGCCGGATATGTACATGGGAATGATCAACACAAAGGACATCCACCGCCGGCCCGGAAGTCTGGGTTTGGAGATGGCATAGGCTGCCAGTCCTGTCACCATAAGAGTTCCCACAATTCCCCCGATTGTCCGAAGGACGCTGACGAGGAACGAATTGGCAAGATTATTCTGCTGAAACACCCTTGCGTAGTTTTCCAGGGTAAATCCAATCGGATAAAAGGTTACGTTGCGTGTCATCACTGCCTGGCTGGAGCTGAGCGAATACGCCACACAGTAAAGAAACGGATAAATAATCAAAAATGTAATAATCAGGATTACAAGATACAGCGCCACGCGTCCCACTGTCCATTTGTTTCTAATGCTTTCCATAGATAACCTCCTTTAAAATGCGCCATAGCCCTGTGTCTTACGGCTGATTCTGTTTGCCGTTGTCACCAGAAACAGGGAAACAAGCCCCTGCACCAGTCCGATTGCCGCCGCATAGGAATATTCATTATGCTGGATACCCTGTGAAAAAATGTAGTAATCCAGGGTGTCGGACGTGGCTGCTGTCATTGCATTCCTCAGATTGTAAATAGCGTCAAAGGAGGCGCTTCCGTTGGCATTAATCAGATTTCCCACTGTCATAATCAGCATCAGCCCCACGGTTGGCATAATCCCGGGAATCGTGATATAGATCAGCCTCTGCCAGCCGTTGGCGCCGTCCACCACAGCCGCTTCATACTGGTCTGCGTCAATCCCCGAAAGGGCCGCCAGGAAGATAATGGTGTTCCATCCCAGCTCCTTCCAGATACAGGTTATAATGATAATCGCCCAGAAGTATCCGGGGCTTCTCATAAAGGCAACCGCATCCCCGCCACAGGCCTTGATCAGGGCATTCACCGCCCCTGTATTTTCATCCAGCAGCTTGTATACCAGGCCTCCCACTACTACCCAGCTCACAAAATGGGGCAGATAGCTGATGGTCTGTGTCACTCTTTTAAAGATCCCATCCTTCACGGAGAAGATGGCAATGGCCAGCATAACGGGCAGCGGAAAGCCGATCAGAATGGACAGTCCGTTGATCACCAATGTGTTTCTCAGTGCAAGCCAAAAATCCTTATCGCTCAAAAATTCCCTGAAGTGTTCCAAGCCTACCCATCTGCTGCCAAACAAACCTTTGATAATGTCATAATCCTCAAAGGACATCAGTACCCCTACCATGGGCACATAGGCAAAAACAATCACCGCCACGAAAGCAGGAATCAGGAACAGATACATCACTCTGTGTCTGTAAATTTCCTTCTTCAGTTCTGCCTTACTCCCTGCAATATGGTTCGCTTTTTTCACACTTCTCCCTCCAATCTTCCTGTCCTATCAGGGTTAAAGGCAATCCCTCCTATGGGGAAATACACGCACTTCATCATACCGCCTTTCCCTGCCTGCTCCATCCGGAACGGATAATCCGTCCATTCGATCCTCTTATCAAGGGCGGCTTCTATCCCATCCGCATACATAGCCAGCACAGAGGCGGGAAGCTCATAAGCCTTCAGCTTTGCGGGATTGCGTTCCTCCTCCCAATGAGCGGGAAATACGGCGCTGACCCTCTCCTGCATATCGGCAAGCTTTCTCATGGACGCTCCATATACCGTCAGCACAGCAGAGCGTTCCAACTGCCCCCACACCTCCCAGGTCAGCATGGAATCGCCTGTGAACAGCCAACCCTTTCTCTCCTCAAACAAAGCGATCGAACCAAGAGAGTGTCCCGGCGTCTCGATCACCTTCAGCCTGTAATCTCCCAGGTCTATGACATCGCCCTCGGATAAAGGCAATACTGCCTGAGCCGGTCCGGGATTCCATCCCTCCAGGGATCCGCCTTCTGCAAGATATTTTTCAAAGAAGGTGTCCTTTATCCTCTTTTTCTCCGCCTCATCCAAAGGCCGGTGGGCTTCCGGTTCATCGTATCTTCCCATATATACCCGCGAAAACTGGTTGTTACCGGAATCATGATCCATATGGCCGTGGCTGTTCACCACGATTATTTCTTTTTCTCCGCACAGCTCATGAACCACCTTTTTTAAATCCGTAAGTCCAAATCCTGTATCTAACAGCAGCGCCTTATCCCTGCCGTTAATGACATACATGATTGTTTTCCCCACTTCATCCAATGCCCACAGATCCGGCCTGAGCGGTATTGTTTTTAATTTTTCCATCTATGCTCTCCTTTCAAAATTTGTACATTTTAACATCTTTTATATTTGATAATCCTAATACGGCATAAACCGTTTAGACACTTTTAATATTTTTTACAGTTTTATAATATTTCCTTCATCGTTCTTGTACAATAATGAAATCATTCATTTTACTATTGAAATCATCCGGCGCTGGCCGGACCCTTCTCCGGTTTTGCACACGGAAAAAGGATGTCCGGCTTTGCAGGACATCCTCATGTGAATCAGATTTATTTATTAATTTCTTTTGCTAAACCACCGCTTTTGTGCTTTCGCGGTGAATCAGCCTGCAGGGGATCAGCGGATTATCCTGCGCGGGATTTTGCCCGCCGATCAATTCCAAAAGCCGGGTCATGGCGCTGCTGCCCATCTCCTCGAAGGGCGGCATCACACTGGAAAGCCGCGGTTCTGAAACGTCAGACAAAAACCTGTTGTCAAAGCCCACAACAGAAAGATCCTCGGGAATACGAAGCCCTCTTTCTTTGGCCGCCTTCAGAACGCCCACCCCAATCTCGTCGTTCTGCGCAAAAATCCCGTCTATCCCCATTGCCTCTGACAAAAGCTGAACCGTCAATTCATAGCCGGTCTGCCAGGTCCAATCGCCAATCCGAACCAATCTGGGATCGTAGGGAATACCTCTTTCCACCAGGGCCTGCTGATACCCGCAGGAGCGTTCATACATTCCAATGGAATCAATCGGGCCGCTTATCATGGCAATTTTTTGGCATCCGCAGTCAAGCAGAGCGTTGACTGCAAGATAAGCGCCCTGATGATCGTCATAATGCACAAAAACGCCTCCATCCTCTCTGGTGCAAAATACCGAAACCACCGGAACGGAAAGCTCCGAAAGCAGTCCGTCCAGCTTGCGCGCATACTGGGAAATATAAAGAATCCCTGCCACCTTGTACTCTATGGAGGCAAGCAAATCCCCAACCAACGGCTTCACCGTTTCCACAGCCGGCCCCCGGATCTGCGTCCTTTCGTCCAGCCGAAGGCAGTACACGGGCAGCATCATGCCTTCTCTCTCCGCTGCCTTTAATGCTCCCGAAATCATATAAGGGGAAAAATAGCCCAGGCACTCCGCGATTATAACCGGCCTGCCTTCCCCTGATGCCGGCCTTCTGGGCCGGATCCTGTACCCCATCTGGCCTGCGCGTATAAGAACAGCGTCCCTGGTTTCCTGCTTCATTCTTCCCTTTCCGGTAAGCGCATTGGAAACCGTGGCCTCAGAGAGCTGCATGTCCTTTGCTATATCTGAAATACGAATCATGCCCCGCCGCCTTTCCTTTAATCTCTAAAATAGTCTTCTTATTTTTTTAATATAATAGCATAAATGGAAAAATAAGTCAATTTTATTAACCAAAATTAACCAGTTTTGATTAATTGACATGCCATATACGGAAGTGTTATAGTAATATTAATCGCCATTCTTCACCATTTTATGATTAAATATCTGATTACATAATCACGCTATTGATCGGGCAAAATCAACTATCTGTACGGAAAGATGAAACAGGCTATGATGGTACATGACTATTTTCTGGATGAATCAAGAAATATGTGCAAGGATGATCTGGTCATCTACAATGTGGGGTTCGGAGAGTCCTTTCCCGGCTATACCAACGGATATGACTCCAGAGATTACTATCTTCTGGAATATACGCTGAGAGGGTGCGGCCATCTCGAAATTGATCAGTGTACTTATGATATTGCGTTAAACCACGGATTCCTGATCCCTCCTCAAACCACTTACAGAATCACCAATGAAACGAAATGGTTTCTTTGCTGGATCGGCTTCTACGGGCCTCATATCATTCCTTATCTGAAGGATGCGCGCCTGGTTAACGGGTCGACTCCCGTTTTCTCTTTTGAAAACCCATACCTGTTTGAATCTGTCATCGAGGATATTTACTATAGAGCGCGGGATCACAGAACCTCCAACGCATCTCTGGTAGGCCTTTTTTACAGCCTGCTGGGAATGCTGTCCGAGTACCGTTCTATCTCCTTCATGGCCAAAGAGCAGGCTCCTCTTTCCTATTTTGAGAAGGCAAGACATTTTATCAATAAGAATATCATGAACAAACCCACCGTAGAACAGCTCACCCTTGAATATGATGTCAGTCCCTCCCAGCTTTACCGTTCCTTCAAATCAGGATGCGGTATGTCGCCCAAGCAGTACATTGACACCAAAAAAATAGAAAAGGCGTGTGAGCTCATCCGCCACACTACCCTCTCTTTTCATCAGATCGCCCTTCTTTTAGGATACGAATATGACGCTTCCTTTTTTCAGGCCTTTAAACGGGTCATGGGAGTACGTCCCTCCGAATTTAAGGAGGCCGCATCCGCAGAATCCTCCTCCGCAGATACGGCCCTTTCTTAAAGCCCAAAGGAAGCGGCAAGATATTTTGACGCTTTGCGCAGCTACATCACAAAAAAGGTACAGCTTCCCGGCGCCAGCGAAACCTCTCCCGCCGCCTGGGTGACAGGATCTAACCGGGGAAGCGAATTATTTTCGCCCAGCATCAGAGGATTCCCGTTCAGGGTCATCACTGTGGCGCGCATATTGCCCTTTTCGCCTTCCAAAGTATAGCGCTTCGCCTCCTTAGGCAGGGTAACGGTAGTGCTCTCCGTCATAGAGTTATTGATCACAAGATATACCACGCCCTCTTTCCCGTCTTTCCTGGAGTGCGCAAAAACATGGGCGCCCTCCCGGATCGGTTCGCCGCTGTCATAAACCCGGGTTCCCATCAGACGGTTCCACAAAAGCACCGCAAAATAATTGGGCCTGGGATCAAAGACCTGACGGGCCAGGAAACCGTAATCTGAGGAAGCAAGGGTATTATGGAAGATCACACCGTTGGTAATGGATGCGAAACCGCCCAGCTCATTTAAGGTACGAAGCACATCCAGATAGGTGGATGCCCAGGTATCTCCGCCGCCTCCCGCATCGCCGGACTCGGTCACCCACATCTCCCCGCCGGGGCAGTATTTGTCGCGCATAGGGACATAGGTGCGTGCAAAATTAAGGGCCGTTTCCAGATAAGGCTCACTGCTTGCCTCCTCGGCCTGCCAGTGGGCGTCAGGCATCACCGACGCCAGACGGTCGGAAACCCCGTTATAATAATGATAGCTGAACACATCCAAGGGCTCCTTTGTCCCTTCCATCAGATCCGCACAGTCGCAGGTACCCTTCACAAGCTGCTCCACCCCGCCGCTTGTCTTATCCTTTTTTCCTTTTCCGAAGGAAATATTATCTCCGCCGGTGGTGCTCGGGCCTACACAGATGCAGTCCGGGTAATTGGCTCTGAGCCAGCTAAAGAACAAATCCTGATCTCTTCTGTAATGTGCGGGAGTATAGCCCTTGGGGAATCCCGTCTCTTCCATCATGTTGGGCTCGTTGGCAAACTCCGCCGCGTTGATGGGCACTCCGTACTCCTTACTTAAGGAAAAAAGCTTCTCCGCCTCCGCCGGATGCCAGGGTTCCTCCGCTGAATGAAGCCCCGGGCAGTTGGCCACGGAAACAATCAGCCTGGCCCCGATTGCCTTCACGAAATCCAGAACCCCGATCCACTGCTCTTTGGTCAGGACATTCAGATAGCCCTCCGGCACCTGTCCCTTTGTAGTCCCGTCAAAATCATAATAGGTCTTGGTTGCCCATGTCCCGGAAACACGGACCCACACAGGCCCCAGCTCCTTAGCAAGGCTGCGGAGCTTCTCATTGTAAAGGTCGATGGGAGGATAGACCTGCATCAGATCCTTGTACATGGAAGTAATCCCCTCCCCGGAGGCCTCCACCTTGAATTCCTCCGTACCGGCAATCTGCTCCGGGGTATAAGCCTTCCAGAAGGTCCCTCCCGTCACTTCCGCAAACTCCACATTGTAGGACATTAACATGGGATTTATCTCCCGCAAAGGGGTCAGCCCCTCTGCCTTCAATTTGACAAATTCAGCCATAATCTCTTCCTTCTCCTTTCTTTTTTGTGCATAATACAATTCAAGCGCCCGTATCGCTCTCCAGGCGCGTTTACGCTCTTGTCTGATTATACCAATTTGCAAAGGAGTTGTATAGGTATTTATGGCAGATATTTTTCAACGCAATGATACAGATACTTATCGTTCCCAACAAACGCAGCACCAGGGCTGTCAGTATAACAGCCCTGGTATTTTCCATATTCCCTTCTTCCCATTCCTAACTATTTCTCATGAATCTCCCCGTGAAGCTCCTGCAGGGATTTCACCTCACTGCTGCTGTGGGTTTTCAGGTAGTGGATCCCCTCGGCAGTGACCCTTGCGGCGGCTACTGTGGTAATATAAGGCGCCTTGGCCTTGATTGCCGCCTTGCGCAGATAGCTGTCGTCGTGGACGCTGTCCTTGCCTACCGGAGAATTGATAATCAGGTCAAAGTCGCCGTTGGTAATCATATCCCCCACATTGGGACGTCCTTCGTAGAGCTTCTTGGCCCTGGAGGCGGGAATACCGGCGGCTGTGATCAGGTTGTAGGTCCCTTCCGTTGCCACAATGGAGAAACCGTCCTGGGCCAGGCTCCTGGCCACCTCCACCACTTCATCCTTGTCCTTTTTATTCACGGAGATCAGCACCTTACCCCCAAGAGGCAATTTGGACTGGACCGCTTCCTGTGCCTTGAAGAAAGCTTCCCCGTAGGAGCGGGATAAACCCAGCACCTCTCCGGTGGAGCGCATCTCCGGCCCCAAAATGGGATCCACCTCCGGGAACATGTTGAAGGGGAACACCGCTTCTTTTACCCCGTAGTTGGGGATCACCTGCTCCTTTAACTCCGGTATGGGGGAGGGACGTCCGGTAATTTCCGAGGTGATAATATCCGTGGCAAGAGGCACCATACGGATGTTGCAGACCTTGGACACCAGCGGCACCGTGCGGGATGCCCTTGGGTTGGCTTCCAGCACAAAAACCCTGCCGTTTTCAATGGCATACTGCATATTCATCAGGCCCTTTACATGCATCTCCTCCGCGATCTTTCTGGTGTACTCCTTGATCGTTTCCACACTCTGCGGCGGAATATGCACGGAGGGAATGATACAGGCGGAATCCCCGGAATGGATCCCTGCAAGCTCGATATGCTCCATCACCGCAGGCACAAAGGCGTGGGAACCGTCGCTGATAGCATCCGCCTCACACTCTAAGGCGTTGTTTAAGAACCGGTCGATCAGGATCGGCCGGTCCGGCGTCACGCCCACGGCAGCGCTCATGTACCCTGCCATACTCTCGTCGTCATAAACCACTTCCATGCCTCTGCCCCCAAGCACATAGGAAGGACGCACCATCACCGGATAGCCGATCTTCTTCGCAATGGAAAGGGCCTCCTGTACCGTAGCGGCCATCCCGGACTCCGGCATGGGAATGTCCAGCTTTTCCATCATGGCGCGGAACTGATCCCGGTCCTCCGCCAGGTCAATGACTGACGGGGATGTGCCAAGGATCTTTACCCCGTTCTTTTCCAGCTCAGAAGCCAGATTTAAAGGAGTCTGCCCGCCAAACTGGGCGATGACGCCCAGCGGCTTTTCTTTGTTATAGATACTCAGCACATCCTCCAGGGTAAGGGGCTCAAAATATAATTTGTCGGAAGTATCGTAGTCGGTGGATACCGTCTCCGGATTACAGTTCACGATTATCGTCTCAAATCCCAGTTTTTTCAGAGCCATAGAGGCATGGACACAGCAGTAGTCAAACTCAATGCCCTGTCCGATACGGTTCGGGCCCCCGCCCAGAATCATAATCTTGGGCTTATCGTCCCTGATAGGATTTTTGTCTGGGGCATTATAGGTGGAATAAAAATAAGCGCTGTCCTGTGTGCCGCTGACATGGACACCCTCCCAGGCCTCTTCCACTCCCAGGCTGATCCGCCTGCCGCGGATCTCCTCCTCCGGGATTTCAAGGAGCCGGCTTAAATACTTGTCGGAGAACCCGTCCTTTTTGGCGGCGATCAGCATATCATCCTCCGGGAGCCTGCCTTTAAACTGAAGCAGCGCCTCCTCTTCCTCCACCAGTTCCTTCATCTGCCGGATGAAATAGGTCTTTACTTTGGTAATTTCATGAATTTCCTCCACCGAAGCGCCTTTGCGAAGCGCCTCATACATCAGGAAATGCCGCTCGCTGGAAGGAGTGTTCAGCCTCCTGAGCAGCTCCTGTCTGGATAAGGTATCAAAATCCTTGGCATGTCCCAATCCGTAACGCCCAGTCTCCAGGGAACGGATTGCCTTCTGAAAAGCTTCCTTATAGGTTTTGCCGATGCTCATAACCTCGCCTACGGCCCGCATCTGGGTTCCCAGCTTATCCTCCACTCCCTTAAACTTCTCAAAGGCCCAGCGGGCAAATTTGATCACCACATAATCCCCCTCCGGCACATACCGATCCAGTGTGCCGTACTTGCCGCAGGGAATTTCCTTGAGGGTAAGGCCTGCTGCCAGCATGGAGGAAACCAGTGCAATGGGAAAGCCCGTGGCTTTGGAGGCCAGTGCAGAGGAGCGTGAGGTCCGGGGGTTAATCTCAATCACCACGATCCTGTCTGTCACAGGGTCATGGGCAAACTGTACGTTAGTGCCGCCGATCACCTGCACGGATTCCACAATCTTGTAAGCCTGCTCCTGCAGCCGCCTCTGGCACTCCTGGGAAATCGTCAGCATGGGCGCAGAGCAGAAGGAATCTCCGGTATGAACCCCTAAGGGGTCAATATTTTCAATAAAGCACACGGTAATGATGTTATTCTCCGCATCCCGCACCACTTCCAGCTCCAGCTCTTCCCATCCGAGAATGGATTCTTCCACCAGAACCTGGCCTACCAGACTGGCCTGCAGTCCCCTGGCGCATACCACACGCAGCTCATCCTTATTATATACCAGGCCGCCGCCCGCTCCGCCCATGGTATAGGCAGGACGCAGAACCACCGGGTAGCTCAGCTTTTCCGCAATGGAAAGGGCTTCCTCCACGGAATAAGCCACTTCGCTGCGTGCCATCTCGATTCCCAGCCTGTCCATGGTTTTTTTGAACTCGATCCGGTCTTCTCCCCGCTCGATGGCATCCACCTGCACGCCGATGACCTTTACATTGTATTTATCCAGAATGCCCGCCTTATTTAATTCCGCACATAAATTAAGCCCGGACTGACCTCCCAGATTGGGGAGCAGCGCATCGGGGCGTTCCTTTGCAATAATCTGTTCTAACCGTTCTACATTAAGAGGTTCAATATAGGTCACATCCGCCGTCTCCGGATCGGTCATGATAGTGGCCGGATTGGAATTGACCAATACGATCTCATACCCCAACTTCCGAAGCGCCTTACAGGCCTGGGTTCCCGAATAGTCAAACTCACAGGCTTGTCCGATAATGATTGGCCCTGAACCAATGATCAATACCTTATGAATATCTGTTCTGCGTGGCATAAAAATCCTCCCATCTCAATTGTTCGTTTCATTTTATCATCAGACCCGCTTCAGTGTCAATTCCGTGTGAAAAGTATATGCTATCTCTGAGCCCTAATTGCGTTTCACATACGTGCAAGAGAACGCCCGGGTCAGGGAGCAGCTCTACGCCGCTACGTTTTTGTGGAGCGCAAGCGCGGCGACGCAGAACTTTACACAGGTCAGGGCGTTCTTTGCCACATTGTCAAGTGATGAACTCAAAAAATTTTATTTTCCATTGTTTTTATGAACATCTTTTTGTATACTCTAAATAAGAAGATGTTTGTTGGAGGTGATAAACGTGGACAAATTAAAAGTTTATTTGGATACCTCAGTTATCAGTCATTTACTGCAAGATGATGTCCCTGAAAAAATGGCTGATACCAGACAATTATGGAAAATGTTCTGCGCCGGAAAATATGATGTATATCTTTCCACAGTGACACTTGAAGAATTGAAAGGCTGTTCAGAACCCAAACAGAGCCAGCTATTTGACTATTTGGGGCAGATTGATTACACACTGGTTCAAATTAACGATAATGTTGCAGAAGTTGCACAGCAGATCGTTGAAATGGGCATACTGACAAAGAAAAGTTATGATGACTGCCAGCATATCGGAGCCGCAATCGTCAGTGAATGTGATTGTATTATATCATGGAATTTTAAGCATATTGTAAATATCAAGACTATTCGAGGAATACGGGCAATTACTAATTTAAAGGGACATAAACCAATTGAAATTTTAAATCCTTCTGTATTATTAGAAAGCGGGGAATGATTATGGATAGACCAATTTTAAGTCCTAATTTTACTATTGAAGATATCCACAAATTAAGAGAATATAACTACTATCAGACAAAAGATATGACTCCACAGGAACGTATTGACTATTACAACAGTCGCGGCATGGAAGTTCATAGAGAAATACAATACCGAAAGATGCAAAAAGTCTAAATATATAAACAAAATCATATAAGGAAATTACGTATGACAAAAATAATATCCATATTTAACAATAAAGGTGGAGTTGTAAAAACGACATAAAGGCTGCTTCTATTTTTCCGGCACTGTTCTCCAAGCACTTTTGACCGCCTGGCTGCATCCTCTGATATCCTCTGCCTGATCTGCTCTGCCTCCTCCCCATGTTTCATAAGGACACCGGCTTTCTCCTCTGCTGTGCCGGATAACAAAATATCCAAAAGATATTCCACTTGGGACCGGTTCCGTAGTGCCTCCATAAACAACGGATGCCATTCTCTGTCCTGTGGGTGTGGGGCGTATTCCCTTTCCCATTCCGATAGCAGCTGGTAATAATCCAGAAATGCCCGACGGCATTCCTGTACTGATTTCCGAAAACGTAGTTCTTCGCACAGTTTTCTTTTAGCTGGCTTCTGTGTTCCGGCATCCCGCCCGTCATACTGCACCCCAAAATCTGCCGCCAGCTTTTCGGCGGCTTCCCTGACAGGAAGCCTGTAAAGCCTTGCAGCAAAATCAATCACATCTCCGTCTGCCTGGTAGCCAAAACAGTGGAATCTTTTATCTAATTTCATGCTGGGGTTTTTGTCATCATGGAACGGGCAGAGCGCCATCCCATTTCTGCTTACACGGATTCCATAAGCCTGTGCTACCTGCCGGACAGTCACATTTCCCTTAAATCTCCATATTCCTTTTTCCTGCCGGTCCCATCCTCTCCTGATGTTCCCAGCGCTCCCTGTTTTTCCTGTCAGCTTCCGCCTTCCCCCTTGCCAGCCTCTCAAGGACGGATTCCCTTGCCTTTTCCCTGACCTGCTCCGTTCCTGCTTTTCTAATCTCCGGCTCCATCAAGTTCTGTTGAAATGCGACAGTCGTCTTCTGTGCCTCTGACGTTATCTTTTCTATTACCATTTACATAAGCCAAATCCATAAACTTTATTGCAAAATCAATGTTTTGATGTTAGACTTTATAGCAGTGAAATATCTATGCCAAAATTTGTAAAAGTACACATTTGCAAATTCTACCCACGTTTTGTTTAAATGGTATTTTCAAACTTTCTTGCTTTCCCATAAAATGTTCCTACAGGCATTCCACAAGCTTCCGCTGCCTGTCGGGGTGTCAGTTTTTTCTTTCGCCAATCATGGTGTATCTTACGAAAATTATAGGGATAAGGAAGTGCCGGACGCCCGAATTTCACTCCCCTTGCTTTTGCCGCTGCTATTCCTTCTGCCTGACATTGTCGGATATTTGTCCGTTCATTCTCTGCCACAAAAGACAACACCTGCAGTACTATATCGCTCAAAAATGCCCCCATCAGGTCTTTTCCCCTCCGTGTGTCCAGAAGCGGCATATCCAATACCACAATATCTATCCCCTTTTCTTTGGTAAGCACCCTCCACTGCTCCAAAATCTCCCCATAATTACGCCCCAGCCGGTCTATGCTCTTGATATAAAGCAAGTCATCTCTTTTCATTCGCCAAACCATACGTTTATAAGATGGGCGTTCAAAGTCCTTGCCAGACTGTTTATCCACAAAAATATTGTTTTCAGGGATAAACAGATTCCGCAAGGCGACCATTTGCCGATTCTCATTCTGATCGCGGCTGCTGACACGGATATATCCATATGTATTTGCCATACTCCTCCCTTCCTGCCATTTGGAAAGAAACATCTCCCAATTATGACAGCCTCTGATTTTCCTGTTTTCTCTGATACTTTAATCCCCTACTACATGGAAATCAAAATGCTAGATTCCGTTATATTCATACAGTTTCATCAATCCTGCCATCTCAATTCGCAGACATTTGTAAAAACAGCGATACCAAGTCTTGACACTTTCTTGGTCAATCTTTTTGGCAAGCATCCATACTATCCGTTTAGTCTCATTATCTACTGCTAACGCTGCTAGCCATTTGATGCGTTCCACTGTATTCTTGTGACTGGAGCAGCCAAAAGCATATAGGATTTTCTTTTCTTCACTATTGAATCTCATAATAATTTCCTCCATAAAACGAAAAAACCAGCCCGCATGAATTTACGGACTGGCAATACCAGCATAACTTTATTAATTTTTCGTACTATAACTCATTCAAATCTAAAATATGTCCTTTATAAGCATAAATTCGTCAATTATACCTGCTGTATGTTCTTACCAGTTGCTTTTAAAATCACAAGCTCTCCCTTCTGACAAATGATAGTCAGCTTATCCCCTATGGAAAATCCCAACTCTTCCAGCCACTGCCCCTGTAGGGAAATACGCGGAATAGGTTCACAATCTTTTGTAGTTCCTTTATAAACTGTTAGTTTTCTTTCTGCCATATGCAATACTCCTTTAAAAACATTATTTGTTCTATGGATAATCCAGATGTTCGTGCCCCTCCCCCTAAAGCAAAGGAGCAATCGCCTTCATAACCCTCCCCGTAAGCTTCACCGTCCATTTTTCACGGCGCACTCTTTCCATGTCCACCTGCCGGCTTTTTAAAAGACATGCCTGGAAATCCTCCTCTATTTCAGGGATACAATCCGTATCATAAAGATAGGCGGCGCACTCAAAATGATGGTAGAGACTGCGGTAATCCAGGTTAATGGTTCCCACCACTGCCTCCCTCAAATCGCTGACAAACACCTTGGCATGGACAAATCCCGGGGTATACTCATAAATTTTCACTCCGGACTGGAGAAGAGAGGCATAATGGGTTTTGGCCAGCGCATAGGGAATGGCCTTGTCCGGTATTCCCGGCAGCAAAAGCACTACCTCCACACCTCTCTCCGCCGCAAACTTCAGCGCCGTCTCCATCTCCCCGTCCAGAATCAGATAGGGGGTCATGATATGTACATATTTAATGGCACGGTTCAAAATGTCCATATACACCCTCTCCCCCAGCTTATCGTTATCTAAGGGGCAGTCTCCGTAAGGGATCACAAAGCCCTTTGCTTCCTGGTCGGGAGCCGGATAGGAAAGAAAACGGGCGGACTCATCCTCCCTTTCTGTAATCCCCCACATCTGCAGAAACATCAGGGTAAAGCTTTTTACCGCCTCTCCCTTTACCATCACCGCCACATCCTTCCAGTGGCCGAATTTTTTCTTCTCGTTTATGTACTCGTCCGCTAAGTTTACTCCCCCGTTAAAGGCCGTATGCCCGTCGATCACCAGGATTTTCCTGTGATCACGGTAATTATAGTGGGTGGACACAAAAGGAGAGACGGGTGCAAACACCTTGCACTTAATGCCGAGAGCCTTCAGCCGTTTGGGATAATCCCGGGGCAGAAGGGCAAACTCGCAGCTTCCGTCGTACATCACGCGCACATCCACCCCCGCCTTCGCCTTGCGGGCAAGAATTTCCAGAATCTTTCCCCACATCAGGCCCTCATCCACGATGAAATATTCCATAAAAATAAAATGCTCCGCCCCTTCAAGCTGTCTTAGCATCTCCTCGAACTTATCCTCCCCAAGAGGGAAATAGGTGACGGCACTGCGGTGATATACGGGATGGCAGCCGCTTCTGTGCATGTAACCGGCAAGCGACGCTGCCTGGGGATTTTCTTTAAAGAGCGCTTCCATCGTCTCCCGGGACTGTGGGATGCACTCCTTCGTGGCCGTGATGATCTGGTGGGTTCTCGCCTTCAGGGCTCTGTGCCCAATGTCACTTTGGGTATAGCAGAACAAAAGGACGCCGAAAACAGGCAGAAGCATGATTGCAATCAGCCATGTGATCTTAGCCGTCGGATTAATACCGCTGTTCAGAAGATAAATTACCATCACAAAGGTAAGTACGATAGCGCCTCCGAAAATATGGGGCAAGAATTCCTCAAACCGCTGGAAAATGCCAAACAGAATAAATACCTGCATGATAAGCAAAAGCAAAACAAGCCCAAAACGGCTGAATATTGCATGAATGATACCCTTCTGCCCTTTTTTCAAAAGAAGCAATCCTTTATTTTTATAGTCAATCTGCATTTTTTCCTCCTTTGTGAGCAAAACCTGTTGTACAAAAAAGTCCTCCTGTCATATTGCAAAAAAGGAAATCAGACCGGAATCTGATTTCCTGATTCTATAACTTTATTTCTACGGCTTGATTAAGACTGCAAAATCCGCACCATCTTATGAGGCGTCCGGTAATTGTATGCAGAAATCTTAATTCCGGTTTTGGGACTGCTGGCGTGGATTACCTGGCCTCCGCCAATATAAATGGCCACATGGTTTACGGTGCCGCCCTTGGCATAAAACACCAGATCCCCGGGCTGGAGCTCAGAAGCGCTGATGCTTGTCCCCATACCGGACTGAGCCCTTGAGGAGTGAGGCAGGGATACCCCGTATTTCCCAAAGACACTTAACACAAACCCGGAACAGTCGGCGCCCTTTGTAAGGCTTGTGCCGCCCCACACATAGGGGTTGCCCAGAAACTGCTTTGCATATTGGCACAGATCCACTCTCACGTCGGAAACGCCCTGGCCATACATAAGCTCCGTCATGGTAATGGCTGTATTCAAATCGGATTTTACTTCCACATAGTCCGCAGAAACATAGACCTCCTCGTCATCCAGATAAACCCGGATCCAGCCGTCCTCCTGAATTTCCACAATATCAAGGATCTCCCCGCTGGCTACCTGGGTTACCACTTCCGCCTCTGTATTGGGCTCCTCGCGGATGTTCAGGCCGTCCGCCGTAGATACCGCGATGGCGCTGGCCAGCTCCTGTCCTCTCTTCTTTGCCTCAAAGCCGGTCAGAAGGTATTCTTCCTTCACATAGCCCTCCACCTTCCCGGAACGGATGAACGCCCAGCCGTTTTCACTGCTTACAATCTCACAGGCCGCATTCTTGGGAAGCTTTCCCACCATCTTCCCGGACTCGTCCGGCTCCTTTCGGATGTTCAGGTTATTTTCCTCTACATTGCAGATACCGAGATGAGTATAACCCCACATGGCCCCCTCGGCATTTCTGGCAATCTCCATATATTCCACCTCTGTCAGAGGAGAGATAAATAAATCTCCGATGCCTGCCGTCAGAAAATCCTGGGTATCATCTGCAAAATCCATATCTTCCGTATTTTCCTGTGTCTGGGTATCATATGTAGAATCATTCTTTATTTCTGCTGCCTGCACTCTGAGCGGCTCCACCAGGAGAATCAGAGAAGTAAGCATACAGGCGCCCCGAATTATTTTCTTTTTCAAAGTTGTCAACCTCCAAAGTTGTTACAGTTATTACAAAATTGTTACAAATCCAACAATGTCATTATAACAACTTAAACTTTGGATGTCAAATACCTATTCCTCATTTTTTCTGGTAAATTTTTGTGTTTTTATCGTAAAATTTATTGTTCAGAACATACATTTCCTCTGTGAAAAGCCTCTCCTTCCCTAATATCCTTCTCCATCTGCGCCTTCAGCGCCTCCACATCGGGAAATTTTTGTTCCGGGCGTTTAAACTGTAACAATTCTGTCACAATTTTTTCACCGTACATATCTCCCTCAAAACCATAGAGATAGGTCTCCACACTGACCATTTCCGAGTCATTCACAGTCGGCTTTTGACCGATATTGGTGATTCCCGGATATTCCCCCTTTTGGGTATACACCTTAGAATAATAAACCCCTTTCGGAGGCAAAAGCTTTTCCCTGGGCGGGTAAAGGTTTATGGTCGGCATTCCAAGCCGCCTTCCCAGCTTCCTGCCCTCCTCCACCACTCCCTCAAAGCTGTAGTGCCTTCCCAGAAGCCTTTTCACGGCGGCCATATGTCCCTTTTCCACCTCTTCCCTCACGTAGGTGGAGCTGATCTCACGGCATCCGTCCCTCATCTTTTCGATAATTTTTACTTCATAGCCGAAAACGCCTGAGAGCTCTTCCAAAAGCGCCCGGTTTCCCTTTCCCTTATGTCCAAAGGTAATATCTCCTCCGGCCGCCAGATAGACGGTACGCATCTGCCCGGCCAGGTATCTTTTTACAAATTCCTCCGGCGCCGTCGCCGCCGTCTCCTGATTCAGCGGAAATTCAATCAGAACGTCTATGCCCATCTGTGCAAAGAGCTTGCGCTTTTCCTCCCTGGTGGTAATTTCCTCCGCCGGGGAGAGTCCGAAAAATACCGCCGCCGAGGGATGAAAGGTAAAAACCACCGCCAAAAGCCCCTTTCTTTTTTGCTCTAAAATGTGAGAGAGAAGCTCTCTGTGCCCCTTATGGAGTCCGTCGAATTTTCCAATGGCGACGGCCGCCTGCTTTTCAATCTGAAATTCTGTGGTATCGTGTATAATCTCCATAATTCCTCTCCTATTCCGGCAAAAACATTTTCACCGGAGCAAGCAGCTTTTTCTCCCTGTCGTAACGGTAAACTCCGTAAAAAATCCCCTCATGGCTGTACATCCGGACCTTTTCCCCGTCCAAAAAGCCAGCCCCGGTTTTGATCTGATTTCCGTTTTGCAACGCCCGGTAATCCGCCTCCAGCGCCCAAAACCCGGGATACTCCCGGAACATTTCTTCCACGGGAATTATAGCCTCCTGCAGCCTCCCCTCATCCGAACGCCTTTGCAGCTCCTCTAGCGTATACGCTTCTTCGGCCCGGAATTCCCCCACTCTTGTCCGTTTCAGTCCGCTCATCACACCGCCGCAGCCGAGAAGCCCGCCTATGTCATGGCACAGAGTCCTGATATAGGTTCCCTTGGAGCAGGATACCCGAATCCTATAGTCCGGGTGCTCCTGTCTGAGAATTTCAATAGAATAGATGGTAATGGGCCGGGGCAGACGCTCCACTTCCTTTCCCGCCCTTGCCAGGTCGCAGAGCTTTTTCCCTCCCACCTTCAGGGCGGAATACATGGGGGGCACCTGGAGAGAATCCCCCAGAAAAGAAAAGACCGCTTCCTTTACCTGCGAAGGAGATGCCAGAACCTGCCTTTCCTCCAATACCCTGCCGGAAAGATCCTGGGTATCCGTTGTTATCCCCAGCCGGAAATCGGCCACATATTCCTTTCGTCTGTCTGTAAGCATATCGCACAGCCTAGTTGCGTTTCCAAGACACACAGGAAGAACCCCCACCGCGTCCGGGTCAAGGGTTCCTGTGTGTCCGATCTTTTTTTGTCTGCAAATCCCCCGCAGCCTGGCCACCACATCATGAGAGGTGTACCCCGGCTCCTTATATACGTTCAAAATTCCATGGTACATTTCTATACCCATGCTCCTTCCAATTTCCGGAAATTTCAATGAATTATTAAATACGCTCTAATTTTCCGGCTTCATCTGCGCGGCAATCCGATCCGAAAGATTGTTTACAATATCGTGGAAGGTTCCCCGCATGGTGGCTCCCGCCGCTCTGGCATGGCCTCCGCCGCCGAAGAATTCCGCCACCTTCGCCACATCCACTCCGCCGCCCGAGCGCAGGCTTACCTTATATTCCAGCACATCCGTCTGATACATGAAAATGGCGCACTCCACTCCTTTGGTGTTGCGAAGCTGGCTCACGATCCCGTCCAGATCATGGGGCCGGGCCTGATAAAAATTCATGGTTCTCTTGTCCAGCATGCTGACCACGCACTTCCCGTTCATAAACAAAATGCTCTCAAGCAGCGCCCTTCCCAGGATCTGATTCTGTATGTAGGTCTTTTCGTAAAAGGTTTCCTCAATCAGCCTGGAAAAATCAAGCCCATAGGAGATCAGCTCCGCCGCCGCCCTCAGGGTAGAGGGCGATGTGTTGGAGTACTGAAACACTCCCGTATCGTGAATGATGCCTATGTAAAGCGCCTTGGCAATCTCCTCGTCCAGAACCGATTTGTCCTCAATCAGATCGTAAACAAGCTCGCTGGTAGAGCTTGCCTTCGGCATGATGTAATTCACATCCCCGCTGCCACTGTTGCTCACGTGATGGTCGATATTTATTTTCTTTTTTGCCCGGTCGAAATATTTCTCGGCCTCTCCCAGACGCTCCTTTGCCGTATCCAGGGCAAAAAACACATCAAACTCCTCTGTCTGCGCGATAAGATCCGTATGAATCTCATTGATGTCCTTTATGCAGGAAAAAATATCTGCCGGTTTCTCGAGCAGCGCCTCTATCTTCGCATCGGGGCATATCTTTTTCAGATACAGATAAAGCCCCATCACTGCTCCCACACAGTCCCCGTCAGGCCTGACATGACCACCAATCCCGATGGTCTGAGCTTCCTTCACTTCCTCTAATAAATTCATCCCCATAACCATACTCCTTTCAAAGACCGGAGACTTACGGTAAACGGCCAAATAATCCGCCGCTTACCATCGCTGCTGCCGCCCATTAGGCCGGAGGCGGCCGTAAACACACGGTCCCGGCCCGAAAGCAGCGGCTTTACTTCCCGTTCACCTCGTCGATCAGTCTTGACATCCGCACTCCATGCTCGATGGACTGATCCACGATAAAGCGGATCTCCGGCGTATTCCTTAAGTTTACTCTTGCAGCCAGCTCCCTGCGGATATATCCCTCCGCACTCCTGAGCCCCTCGAAGGTATCCTTCTGCACCTTTTCGTCTCCGTAGACGCTGATATATGCCTTGCAGGTCTTTAAATCCGGCGCCACCTCCACAGACAGCACTGAGGTAAGGGGACCGATTCTCGGATCCTTCAGATCCCCCCTTATAATTTCCGCCAGCACCCTCTGTACTTCCCCGTTAATCCGGGTATTTTTCATACTGTTTTTTCTCACCTTGGAACCTCCACCATAATATAGGCTTCCACAATATCCAGCTCCTGCATCTGGTCAAAGCCGTCAAATACAAGACCGCATTCAAAACCGGCTCTCACTTCCTTCACGTCATCCTTGAAACGCTTTAAGGAGGACAGTGCGCCCTCATAGATTACGCCGCCGTTTTCATCCACGCCGGCCCTTGTAATCCGCACCTTGCAATCCCTCTGCAGGGTACCGTCAAGCACATAGGAGCCCGCAATATTTCCTACCGCAGAGGCTTTGAAGATCTGCCTTACTTCCGCATGGCCGATCACCTTCTCCTCAAACACAGGATCCAGCATCCCCTTCATCGCCGCCTCAATATCTTCAATGGCCTGGTAGATCACTCTGTAAAGCCTGATGTCAACGCCCTCTCTCTCCGCAATGGTCTTGGCCATGTTATCCGGGCGGACGTTAAAGCCGATGATAATGGCAGAGGATGCGGAGGCAAGAGATACGTCGGATTCATTGATTGCGCCTACGCCGCCGTGAATACATTTCACCACCACTTCCTCATTGGAAAGCTTCATAAGGCTCTGCTTCACAGCCTCCACGCTGCCCTGTACGTCAGCCTTGACAATAATATTCAGCTCCTTGAGATTGCCGGCCTGAATCTGGCTGAAGAGATCATCCAGAGACATCTTCGCCTTGGTATCCTCTAACATCCTTTCCTTATTCTGTGCGAGATAGGTTTCCGCATAGGACTTGGCGGTCTTGTCGTTTTCATGGGCAATAAATACCTCTCCGGCGCTGGGCACATCGGAAAGCCCTAATATCTCAACCGGCGTGGAGGGATAAGCCTCCTTCACCCGTCTTCCCTTGTCGTCTATCATAGCCCTTACCTTGCCGTGGCTTGCGCCGGCCGAAATAAAGTCTCCCACATGCAGGGTTCCCTTCTGCACCAGCACCGTTGCCACCGGCCCCCGGCCCTTATCCAGCTCGGCCTCGATCACAAGGCCTCTTGCCTTTCTGCCCGGATTGGCCTTCAGCTCGAGAATCTCCGCCGTGAGCAGGATGGTTTCAAGCAGGGTATCCAGCCCTTCCCCGGTCTTGGCGGAAACAGGCACAAACTCTGTGGTCCCGCCCCAATCTACCGGAATCAGCTCGTATTCTGTCATCTCCTGCTTCACCCTATCGATATTGGCTCCCGGCTTGTCGATCTTGTTCACCGCCACAATAATCTCGGTTCCTGCCGCCTTGGCATGGTTGATCGCCTCAACGGTCTGGGGCATCACGCCGTCGTCTGCGGCCACCACCAGGATGGCAATATCCGTGGAATTGGCTCCCCGCATACGCATGGCGGTAAAGGCCTCATGTCCCGGCGTGTCCAGGAAGGTAATGGACTGACCGTTAACAGTTACAGTATACGCACCGATGTGCTGTGTAATACCTCCGGCCTCTTTGTCCGTCACATTTGTCTTACGGATGGCGTCCAAAAGGGAGGTCTTGCCGTGGTCAACGTGTCCCATGACACAGATTACCGGCGGCCTGCTCTTAAGCTTGCCTTCCTCTTCCTCATCCTCCTTTAGGAGCTCCTCGATGACGTCTACCTTTTCTTCTCTTTCGCAGATAATCTCATACTCAATGGCAATATTCTCCGCATCCTCGAAGGAAATCTCAGAGTTTACGGTCATAATCTGCCCCTTCAGGAAGAGCTTCTTGATGATCACAGAGGGCTGGAGCTTCATCTTATCCGCCAGCTCCTTGATGGTGAGGGAGTCCGGGATGGTGATCACCTTGATCTGCTCCTCCACCGCCTCCTCGGGCTTCTTCTCGGGCTTGATAAAGCGGCCCGCTTTGTTTTTATTCTTTACTGCTGCATCATCCTCTTCGTAGATGAAGTCCTTCCTGGACTTTTTATCCTTCTCCTGGCTGTTCCTGCGCTTTTCATCATCCCTGCGCTTCTCATCCTTAACCGGGGTCTGCGCATCGAAACCCTTATTCGGCTTTTCGCCCCGCTTAAATCTATTATCCTGCCCCTTGTCGCCTCTCTCAGGGCGGTTATTATTACTGCCAGGTCTGCTATTATTCCTTTCAGAGCCATTAGCCCGGAAATCACTCCGGCCGCTCGGACTGCCCTGACGATTACCGCCGTCAAATCTGCGGGAGTCATTTCTCTGATTCCTTTCGCCCTGACCGCTTCCAGCGCCTCTTTCATTTCCCTGAGTTCTCTCATTTCTCTGACGCCTTTCCTCTCTCTGGGCCGGTCTGGATGCGGCTCCTTCTCTGCCGGCTGCAGATTGTCTGCCTCTGTCTGCACCGCCTGCCTGGGCTCCTGCTCCGGAAGCGAAGGCTCCGTTTCCTCTGCTGCCCCCATTGCCGGCTCCTGCGCCTGCCCTCTGGTTATTGTTGGCGCTGCCGCTTACATTGCCGCCGTTTGCGCCGGTATTGCCGCCCGTGCTGTTGGGAGTTTCGCTCTGGCCGGCCCTTACGCCGGTCTGTGCATTTGTTCTGGCATTGTTTTCTGCGGCATTCTCCCCGCTGCTCAGGCTCTGGGCTTTCAGGGCCTGGGCATTTCTTGCCAGTCTCTCATTTTCAAGCCTGCGGGCATTTTGCTTAAAGTCCACCTGCATGCTTTCCGGTACGGAAGGCGCCGTCAGGGGACGGATAATCTTATGCTGGGCCTCCTGTCTGAAGGTCCCCTGTTTGTTTCCGCCGGCATTTCTGTTATTCTGCCCGCTTCTGCCGCCGTTATTCCCCTCGCCCTGACGGCCTGCCTGGCGGTTATTATTTCCCTGGCCGGTCCTGGAATTTCCCTGGGCCGTTCTTTTTTCTCCCTGGGAAGGGCGCTGTGTCATATTGCTGTTGTGAGGATTACTTACAAAAATAATCTTCTTTTTCTTTTTGGGCTTTTCGCCCCCTTCAGGACTCTTTGCCTCCCTGTTTTCGGGGGCCTTTTCCTGTGTTTCCCTGCTCTCTTTCGGTATATTTTCTCCGGCCTGGGGCCTGCCCTCTGCCTTCATTGCCTTTTCCTGTGTTTTTATATCCATTTTCCCCTCTGCCCGAGTCTCGGGCTTTGCCTCTTCCTTCTTATCTGTCACTGCTTCTTTGGCGGCTTTTACGCTGCCCATCGCTTTCCTGACCATATTGGCCACATCCTCCTCAAGGGAGCTTTGAGCCGCTTTCACCTCAATCCCTTTTCCCTGCAGAAAAGCAATGATCTCTTTGCTTTGCTTATCCAATTCCTTTGCTATTTCATGCACTTTTATTTTGGCCATTCCAATCCTCCATGCTGCCGCCCCCTGCCCCTGCAGGAATCAGCACAATTTGTCGTCTCAACCTTTATGATTCTTCCATGTGTTTAATGATGCCAGAGGCGAGCCCTGAATCTGTCACTGCCGCCGATGCGCGCATCTGCTTTCCTACCGCCTGGCCCAGGCTTTCTTTGTCCGAATAGAAATAAATCGGAATTTCGTAGAATGTACACTTGTCGCGAAACATCTTTTTGGTGTTATCCGAGGCGTCCCGGGCCACGATCACCACCTGCGCTTTTCCTTCCTTAACCGCTTTCTCCGTGGAAAACTCGCCGCTCACCAGATTTTTTCCTCTGGCTGCCAATCCCAAAAGGGACAATACTTTATCTCTCATGAAAAGCATCAAACTCCTTTTCCAGATTCTCATAAACCTCATTTGGAATACTCATTTTGAAAGACCGCTCCAATCCTTTACTCCTGCGCGCCTTCACAAGACATTCTTTCTCTTTACATAGATACGCGCCTCTTCCGTTTTTCTTCCCTGTTATGTCCAATACAATTTCATTTTCGGGAGTTTTCAGGATACGCATCATTTCTTTCTTCCCTTTCATCTCCCCGCAGCCGATGCACTGGCGCATGGGAATTTTTTTTGCCATCCGGATCCCCCCTTATTCTATGTCTCTATCATCGGCTTCGGCCTCTTCCCGGCTTTCATCCTCCAAAGCCGCCTCGTCATCCCCTTCCGTCTCATCCTCCCCGGCAAAGCCGTCTTCCTCATAGCTCTCCTGCAGGGTCTCTTCTTCGTAAGGCTCTGCGCCTTCCTCATAGGAAAAAGCGTCTGCGCTCTCTGTCTCTGCGCCCTCTGCTTCCTCCCCATAGCCTTCTTCATATGCCTCTTCTTCGTAAGCCTCTTCCCCGTCATACTCCTCGTAATCATCATAGTCGTCCATATAATCCTCATAACGGAAGCCCGGCGCATCCTTGGCCTGAGTCTCACTCTTAATGTCAATCTTGTAACCGGTAAGCCTTGCCGCCAGCCTGGCGTTCTGGCCTTCCTTGCCGATTGCAAGAGAAAGCTGATAATCAGGAACCACCACCTTGGCCGTCTTTTCATCCGGATCCGCAAACACCGCGACGATCTTGGCAGGTGAAAGCGCATTCTGTATCAGATTGCCGGGGTTGTCATCCCAGTTGATGATGTCGATCTTTTCTCCCCGCAGCTCATCCACAATGGAATTTACTCTTGCGCCGTTGAGCCCCACACAGGCTCCCACCGCGTCCACATTGGAATTGTTGGAGCGCACCGCCATCTTGGTGCGGCTTCCTGCCTCTCTGGCAATGCTCATAATCTCCACTGTGCCGTCCTTGATCTCGGTAACCTCCGCCTCGAAAAGACGCTTGACCAGCTCCGGGTGGGTACGGCTCACCAGAATCCTGGGGCCCTTCGGCGTATTTTTTACTTCCAGCAGATACACCTTAATCCGCTCCGTGGGCCTGAATACCTCTCCCTTTACCTGCTCGCTTTCATTTAAGATTCCATCCGCCTTTCCCAGGTTAATGCTGATATTCCTGCCGATATAGCGCTGCACGATTCCGGTTATAACATCCTTTTCCTTTTCAAAGTACTGATTGTAAATGACGCTTCGCTCTTCTTCCCGGATTTTTTGTAAAATAACGTTTTTGGCATTCTGAGTGGCGATTCTTCCAAAGCTCTTGGATTCAATCTTTACATGAAGAATATCCCCGATCTGCGCACCGGCCTTTACCTTCTGGGCGTCCTCAAAGGAAATCTGCAGGCACTCATCCTCCACTTCCTCCACCACTTCCTTTTCTGCATAGCAGAGAAAATCACAGGTTTCCCTGTCGATCTCAACCTTTACATTGTCGGACTTGCCGAAATGATTCTTGCAGGCTGTGATCAGGGAATTCTCGATGGCTTCAAAAAGCGTATCCTTGCTGATCTCCTTCTCCTTCTCCAAAATATCCAGTGCTTCCATTAATTCTTTGTTCATTTCCCTTATCCCTTTCCGCCCGTTATCCCCCGGACTAAAAATCCAGCGTCAGCTTAATCGTCGCAATCTCTTTTCGATTAAATGTAACATCCTTTGTTTCCCCTGAAGCATCCATCTCAATTGTGAGGGTATTCTCATCAAATGCCTTCAATATCCCGGTAAATTCCTTTGTACCGTTTACAGGCTTGTAGGTCTTTACATCCACTTCCGTCTGCAGGCTCTTAGCAAGGTGCTTATCCTTTTTAAGCTGCCTGCCAAGCCCCGGAGAGCTCACCTCCAGAATATAGGCATCCTGAATAAAATCCGCCTCGTCCAGCCGGTCGGAAAGCCTGCGGCTCACCGCCTCGCAGTCGTTAATGCTGACCCCCTCTTCCTTATCAATATAGCACCGCAAATACCAGTCGCTCCCCTCCTTCACGTACTCCACATCATAGATTTCCACGTGATTTTCTTCTGCGATGGGCATAAGCAGCTCCTCTGTCCTGGCCTCATAATTTTCTCTTTTTGACATCCATTCACCCCTGTATTTTATAGTAATAAATATAAATTCCTCAAAAAAGAGTGGACCGACAAGTCCACTCTAAATTAACAATCATCTTTAATTCTAGTCCATTGTAGCACTCTATTGCAGGAAATGCAAGGGTTTTCGGGATTTTTGTTTCTTTCTGTGTAACTCTTCAGCCAGGTCTGCGCAATTACTGCGCAGACCGTGAGAAAGCGTATATTGTGCCAAGAGTGAATCCGGCCCTTCGCCGTAGGCGAACTTTTAATAGCCGGATTCAGTAACTATGAAGCCGAAGGCTGAATAGTTCCCTTTCCCTTACTGCATCTTCCAAAGTCTGGCATAACATCCGCCCTTATCTAAAAGCTCCTGGTGGGTGCCGCTCTCCGCAATCCTTCCCTCCTCCATGACAACGATCCTGTCCGCAATCAGCGCCGTGGAGAGCCGGTGGGTGATAAGAAGCAGGGTCTTTTCCCTGCCGATCTGGTCAAGCGCACGGATAATCGCCTCCTCCGACTCTCCGTCTAAGGAAGCGGTCACCTCGTCAAAAATCAAAACAGGGGCGTCCCTTAAAAAAGCTCTGGCTATGGCGATGCGCTGCCTTTGGCCGCCGGAAAGCTGGCTGCCCGACTCCCCCACCTGGGTATCATAGCCCTGGGCGAGCCCGGAAATAAAGCTGTGGGCATTGGCCCTGGCCGCCGCCTGTTCCACCTCTTTTTGTCCTGCCTGGGGGGCCACCAGACGGATATTTTCAAAAACCGTATCCGAAATCAAAAGCGCCGATTGGGGAACGTAGGAAAAATAGCTGCGCAGGGCAGGAAGGGTATATTCTGCGGCCGCCCTGCCCGCTATCAGGATTTCTCCCCGGGTTGGATCATAAAACCGCATGAGCAGCTTCATGAGCGTGGTCTTTCCGCCGCCGCTCTCCCCCACAAAAGCCACCCTCTCACCGGGCCGGATGGTAAGGCTGACCCCTGTAAGCGTCTGCTTATCCTCTGTATATGAAAAGGACACATCGCGAAATTCCAGGGTGGCCGGTTCTTTTTTCGCCTTCTCGTCAAAGCTTCCCTCCTTTTCTCTGGAAACAGAGCAGACTTCCTCTACCCGCCCAAGAGAAGCAGCCACAGGCTGAAAATTAGCCAGAATATATCCAAAGCTGGAAATCCCAAAAGAAACGCTCATTCCGACAGGCCAGACGGAGAGCATCCGGGGCAGGGAAAGGGAGCCATTGTAAATCAGCAGCATACCTATAATCAAAGTGCCTGAATAACACAGGGTATAGGTAACCTGGTTCAGCCCGCCGTTCAGAGCCGAAATTCTCGCTATGCGCCTGCGGCACAAAAAGGCTTCCTCCATGCCCTTTTTGTGGAGAAACCGGATAAAATTCCCCACCTTATAAAAAGCGATGACCCATCCCCCCTGAAGCTGATTGCTGATCTGGCTGTTTACCTGGGCCGCCTTTTCCCTGAGCGAGAGGTAGAGCTTTTTCATGGCAGGAACCATCAGCATCCCCATCCAGATCTGGCACACCCCTACCAGGATACAATAAAATGTCATGACGGGGCTGGTGTAAAAAAGAATGGCGGCTCCGCCCAAAACAGCTATGGCATTGCGCATAATATCCATAGTCCAGTCCCGGCAGGCCTCGGAGGCAATGTCCGCATCCGCCCCGAAAACCGTCAGCCATTCTCCGCTGTGCCTTTTTTGCCGCTCCTGCATGGGCATATGGTTCAGGGCATCGATCAGTCTCAGCCGCAGGCCTTTATTCATCGAGGCCACAGACCGGTACAATAAGATACCGCCCGCCGTCTGAAACAGAATGACCGCAAGCATAAGCAGCAGAATCTGGAGCAGCCCTCCTGCAAAGTAGGAGATGTCCTCCCCCAAGGATGTGACAACCGCATAGAGCCGCCCTGTAAACAAATCTCCCAAAAGGGGAGCCGTACTCATACAAAAAAGACCGATCCAATACAAGGGCCTTTCCTTTGCCGGCAAAAGCCTCAGCACAAAGGGAAGCTTATCAAGCCCCGGCTCTGTCCATAATTTTTTCTTAAGAGATTTCATCCCTCTTCCTCCTCTCTGCGGGCCTGGCTTTCATACAGCCTGCGGTAGGCTCCCTGGGCCGCAATCAGCTCCCGGTGGGTTCCCTCCTGGACAATTTTTCCTCCTTCCAGGACATAGATGCGGTCAGCCTCCCGGATGGTTTTGAGGCGGTGGGCAACCACAATTGTGGTTCTCCCCTGCTTTAACCGATGATAGGTTTCCTGGAACTGGCTTTCCGTAACGCTGTCTAAAGCGCTGGTGGGTTCGTCAAAAAATAAAATCGGCGTATTTTTATAAAAAGCCCTGGCCAGAGTCATCCGCTGGCGCTGTCCTCCGGAAAGGGTGGTTCCCCTCTCTCCCACCAACGTGTCAAGCCCCTTTGGCAGGCTTTGGACAAAGGCCGCAAGCCCCGCATTTTCCAGGGCCTCCCAAAGCACCTTATCCTCTCCTTCCTGCTGACCGCAGATATTCTCCCTGAGGGTCGCCGGAAAGAGAAAGGCATCCTGAAACACAGGGGCGATCAATTCCCTGAGGGCGGCAGGATTCCAGTCGGAAAGCGGCCTGCCAAGACAGGTGATCTCTCCCCCTTGAGGTTCGTATACCCCAAGCATGAGCTTTAGCAGAGTGGATTTGCCTCCCCCGCTGCTTCCCACCAGGGCAACAGTCTCTCCCTTTTTCACGTGAAGCGAAACCCCGTCCAGTACTTGCGTCCCCTCCCGGTAGGCAAAGCTAAGATCAGACACCGAAAAAACAACCGCCTGCTCCTTAAGCGCTCCCTCCAAAGGCTCCCTTTCGCCGTTTTCCCGCTCCAGAGGGGCGTTTAAAAAGGAAAGAAGCCTGTTTGCAGAGGGAATACTCTCTCTGGTAGCCGAAAACATCCTTGCCATGCTGGGAATGGTAAAACTAAAACGCTGCACCACCATCTGCACAAAGCTTACCAGGAATCCGGCAGTCAGCTCTCCTCTGATGATAAAGAAAACGCCGGCCCCCGCCGCCAGAAATCCCGGGAGATAGCTCCCGATTATGGAAACGCCGTCGAGTATCTGCTGATAAATACCGGCCTGCTGCTCCAGCTTCTTTCTCCGTTCAAGGGCGTCCTCCATCCGCTCCTCCAAAAGCTCCTCTAAGCTGTATGATTTCACAAACTCCGGATCCGCCAAAAACTCCTGCATTTGGGACACGCTGGCAGCGGCCTGCTTTCTCTGCCCCTCCGAAACCCTTTTCAGCGGGCGGGAAATAAAATCCAGCACCGGCATCATCAAAATCACCACGGGAAAAATAATTACCGTAAGCGTCACGTGCTGGGAAAGGGCATAGCCCACCGCCCCTGCAAGATAAACTGCCTGGCGGAAAATATTGGGCGGCACCCTTGTGGCCCACCTGAGCAGCTTCTCAACATCCTCGGAGCAGGTGGAGAGAAGCTTGCCGCTCTCCTGCTCCGAGAGCCAGGAAAGGGAGAGCCTGGGCAGCCGCGTATAAATATCATTCATTATTTTTTTGTGGGCAAAGGCCGTGTACTGCTCTGTGCAGTAGCTGCACAGGGCCGATGTAAACGCGCCCCCGAACATAGCCAGGGCCATCCATAAAATGGCAAGGAAAATATCCCCCTCCCTGCCCAGAAGCACATCGGTGGCATAGGCCAGGGTCACCGCACAGGCAAGATCCCGCAGAGTACACAAAACGCCTGCTCCAAACATACAGATTAGCTGGGGATAACTGCCCAAAAGCGCCAGCATCTGAAAGGTGGCCCCCTTCTTCTTTATTTCTGTTAAATCCATCGCTCTGTCTCCTTCTTCCTTCGTGTTTTGCCGTTCTTTCTACAGGAAAGGCCCCATAAATCTGCCGTTTCCTTATAAAAATCTGTATACATATTAACTATATTTTCACAAAATGTCAACTTAGAGAGTGGGAAATGCTTTTTATTAAAAAACCCGGCTGTTTTCACAGCTTTTTGTGAAAACAACCGGGCTCTCTATGCAAGTCGATCTGCAGCAGATTAAAAAGTAAACTCCTTCCCTTCCCTTTCTTCTTTATATAAGAGATACAAAAGAAGCCCTGCCACGATAATAAATCCCGCCCCGCCGATCAGACCTGTAGGGGCCGGTCCGAGAAATACATTGTAGGGATGATCCAGGGAAGTAAACATAAGGCCCGCGGAGGCAAAGCCGTTAAGGGTTCCATGTGCCATGATGGCCGGAATACAGCTTTTGGTTTTGATTGTTACATAGGACAAAATGATCCCCATGACAACGCAGAACAAACACATGGAAAAGATGCCCATAAACGGATAGAGGGGATAACCCACGCCGTAGTTATGCCCCATGACGGTAAGGGGCGCATGCCACAGGCCCCAGATCAGGCCGCTTAAAAGCAGGGCCGGAACCACCTTAAACTGCTTTAACATCCTGGGAAGCAGAAAGCCTCTCCATCCCCACTCTTCTCCGAAGCAGTTGATCAGGTTTACAAAGGGGGCAAGGATCACTCCCATCACAAGCTGCATGACCGCTGCCTGCTGAAGCTGGGTTTGGGTGGTTTCTAAGCCCTGGGCCTGGGAGATGGCCTTCATATACCCGAGCTGCGGGTCAAACTGACCCGGGAAGATCAGAAAATACAGCGCCGCCCCAAAAAGCGTAAGCAGCACAAAGCCGAACCAGGCAAGCCCGTAGTACTTCAGATCCCTCTTCAGCTCCATGTTTAGCATCAGGCTTTTGGCTGTGAGCCGCTCTCTTGTGAGCAGTCTTGTGAGCAGGGCGCCGATAGCCGGAATAAACATGACGCTGGCGATCATCTGCTGGGCGGCAAGGGCCTGCTGGGTATCCGCGCTTCCCACCATAGGCATAATGCCGAAAATTTCCGTACTGTAGGTGAGCAGGAAGGTAAGCAGCAGAAAAATACCGATCTGTTTCAGGTTCTGCTTTTTTTCCTCCTCCGGCGTCAGCTTCGGCGCGCCCATGGCCCCGGGCTGTTTGTTAAATTTTTTCCATATTTCCTGCTGGTTATTGTCTGTACTCATTGGATCTCCTCTCGATTTAATGGGCCTGGTCCTCAGGCCACTCATATTTATGCTTATCCGAAACTCTGATCTCCCTCCCCAATTGGATCTCGATGATCTTCAGTTCCGTATCCGCAATCACGCTGTGCTTACATCCTGCCGGCATTCTGACCACATCTCCGGCCTTTAATATGCCCTGCGTTCCGTCGATTATGCTTCTTCCCCGGCCGGAAATCACGTTCCACACCTCGTCCCTTCTCTCATGGCTGTGATAATTCATTTTGTTGCCGGGCCTTAGGGTCACCTTGATGGTCAGGCTCTCCTCTGTGGCATCCAGCACCCTGAAGCTCCCCCAGGACTTCTCCGCAAACATGATCTGCTGATCGATCTCGTCCACAAAGGGCTTGATATAGCTGGACTGGACTTTGTCGGAGACCAGAATCCCTTCCGGGCTGGCCGAGACTACCATATTCTTAAGCCCCATGCACAAAACCGGCACATCCAGTTCGTTTACCACATGGACGTTCTCACACTTATCGTTCAGAACCGCCTTTCCCACACAGGCCTCTCCCATCGCCTCGGTGAGCGTATTCCAGGTTCCCAGATCCTTCCACCGGCCGTTAAAGCGCATGACCTTGATCCGCTTTTCCTTTTCTGCCACCGCATAGTCAAAGCTGATCCTAGGTACGGTATCGTATTTTTCAAACAAATCCTCATAGCCCTCGAAATCCATCAGCTCATGAGCCTTTTCCAGCATATAGCCCAGCCTGTAAGCAAACACGCCTCCGTTCCACAGGGCCCCCTGCCTGATGTATTCCCCGGCCGTGCGGGTATCCGGCTTTTCCCGGAACGTGACTACCTGGCTTACCGGCTCCTGATCCAGGGGAATCACATAGCCGTATTTTTCGCTGGGATAAGTAGGCACCATCCCCATCAGTACCAGATTGGCCTCTTTGCCGGCGGCAATCTCGCCAAGCCTTTTGACGGCCCTGAAATAATCGTCCTCCACATAAGGGTCTACGGGGCAGACTACCACCGGCTCGTCTTCCGGCACCTTCTCCACATCATGAAGATAGACGCTGGCTAAGGCGATGGCCGGAAAGGTATCCCGCCTGCAGGGCTCCACACACACCGAAACCTCTCCTCCAAGCTGATTATGAATGGAGGAAACCTGGGTCTTGGAGGTTGCGATGGTTACCCTGGCCTTTGCATCCACCTCTCGTATCTGCCTGTACATACGCTGTACCATGGACTCATACTCTCCGTCCTCTTTTCTGAAAAGCTTAATAAACTGCTTGGATCGAATATCGTTGGAAAGCGGCCACAGACGCTTCCCCGAACCGCCGGACAACAAAATAATATGCATGAAACCTGCTTCTCCTTATTTTTCGCGAAAATTTTTGCCTAATCAGCATTGTACTCTGCTTTGTTATTTTGTACAATGCTTTTATATTACTTTTTCCCATTTAGCAGGCAAAAGGAGTCCTATTATGCAATCCCATCCAAACTTATCCCAGACAGGCATAAATCCCTGCCCCGGTCTGCTGCTGCGGATCGCACGCCCTGAGGATGCAGAAGAGCTTCTGGCTCTCTATGCGCCCTATGTAGAAAAAACAGCTATCTCCTTTGAGTGGGAGGTTCCCTCCGCAGAGGAATTCCGAAACAGAATCCGCCGTACTTTACAAAAATACCCGTATCTTCTTGCCTGTCAGAACGGGGAAATCCTGGGCTATACCTATACCGGCCCCTTTGTTGGGCGGGCGGCCTACGGCTGGGCGGCGGAAACCACCATTTATCTGAAAGAGGGGCACAAAAAGCAGGGAATTGGAAAAGCTCTGTACACCGCTCTGGAGAGCCTCTCCAAAGCCCAGAATATTTTAAGCCTGAACGCCTGCATCGGGTATCCGGAAAAAGAGGACGGCTATCTGACCTTGAACAGCGTCAGGTTCCATGAGCATATGGGCTATTCCATGGTGGGAAAATTCCATAACTGCGGCTATAAGCTCGGAAACTGGTATCACATGGTCTGGATGGAAAAGCAGATCGGAAACCATCTCCCTCATCCCGCTCCTGTAATCCCTTTTTGCGAACTGGATTATCAGGGCGGCGAGGATATAACAAAGAGGATTTTTAGCGGCTGACACAAAACTCCTGAAAAGGGAGGTAAAAATTTGAATTTATAGTTCGGCCCCATCGCTCCTTTTTGTTTCCTTCTGGTAGGCGATCCTTGGACTCCCGTCCGCCACATAGATCCTGCCGCACTTCTGGTAATTATTTTTTTCCAGAAGATGCCGCATGATCAGGTTGCGCTCATGGGTGTCGATTCTCACATTGTCCGTCCGCGCCTCGCAAAATCGGATACATTGCCTGAAAATCCCTTTTCCTTCTCCACGGCCGGCGATCCGGTGTATGGTTCCATAAGGCTGCTCATTGAGCCAGGCTCCCTCTTCAATCCGCCAGTAGGTCGGATCCTCTCCAAGGCTAAACACGAATACCCCGGCAATTCCGTCTGCCTCCTCCAGCACATAGCTGTTGCCCTGGATAATATCGTCTCTGACCGTTTCCACACAAGGGTATTCCTCTCCCCACTGATCCGGATTTCCGTTCCGTCTCATCTGCTCTCTGGCATATTGATAAATCGTAAGGATTGCTTCCATATCCTTAAGGGCTGCCTTTCGTATCGTCATAATGAGTCCATGCTCCTTTCAAAACCCCTCTTCTCTGCGCTGCTTACGCATTTCCCGTCTTTTGATCCCGGCTTCCCATTCCGCCTTTTGCGCCTCTGTCTCAAGGATAAGCCCCGGCACTTCTATGGGTTTTCCGTCCGCGTCAACGGCAACCAATGTCAGATAGGCCCTGTTTATGGGTTTCCTGATTCCTTCCATGCTTTCGATATAGGTATCTACCCGCACCTCCATGGACGTTCTTCCCACAAAGGTCACTCTTCCAATCAGCACGATTATATCCTTCAGATAGGCTCCCCGGATAAATTTCAGATTATCTATAGAGGCTGTAATCACATCCTGCTGCGCATGTCTGATTCCCACAAGTCCTGCCAGCTCGTCAATCCACTCCATTAATTTCCCGCCGAATAACCTCCCGGCTCCGTTTAAATGCTCCGGACGAACCTGATATACCTGCTCTATTCTGGATTCCGATACCGTTTTTTCCATGTCCTTTTTGTCCCTTCTTTCAATACTTCTTCTATTGTACCATATTCCATGAAAAAAATCAGGCCTTCTCTTGTCATATCAGTAACTTGTTGCTATAATGTTTTATATGCAACAAGTTACTGATATGGAGAGGTTATATGAATCTGGATGAATTGATTAATAGCTTTTCAAACACGACCGAAAATCAGACAAAAGCTGTTTTCAGCACACTATTCATTGCCGGGAATAAGCTGCAGACGCTTTTTGACAACAACATTCCGCAGATCTCGCTGAAACAATTTATGCTGCTGTCCATCGTCAGGCACTCAAAGTCCCCATTGACCTTTACCCAACTGGGAAATCTGCTGGGATGCTCCAGACAGAACATTAAAAAGCTCGCCGATGCTCTGATGAAAAAGGGCTTTATTACGATTGAGCAAAGCCCCGGTGATACGAGGGCCATGTGTATCTGCCCCACAGAAAAAGTAAATGACTTTTTCAGAAATGATTTTTGTAAATACCAAAGAGAGCTTAGGTATCTTTTTGAGGTCTATACAGACCAGGAAATAGAGACGCTTTTCCGCCTTCTTACGAAGCTCTATGCAGGGATAGAAAATTTGAAAGAGAGGATTTCTGATGAAAACAATTGTAATCTATAATTCCCAGACAGGATTTACCAGGCAATATGCCCGGTGGATTGCCGAAGCCACAGGCGCTGATTGTATGGAGCTGTCCGCAGCGAAAAAGAAGGACCTCTCCGGCTACGAAGCAATCATTTTCGGAGGCCATGCATGTGGAGGCCGTATCAGCAAATTAAGCTGGTTCAAAAACAGGATAAGGCAGTGGGAAAATCAGAAGCTGATTGTATTTTGCGTGGGTGCAAGCCCCATAGACAATCCGGAAATTGAGCCGGCTCTGAGGAAAAACTTTAAAGCCTCAGAATCAGAAAAAATAAGTGTATTTTACTGTCCCGGCGGACTAAACTATGAAAAAATGCCCGCGTTCTCAAAGCTCATGATGAGGCTGTTTGTAAAAGCTCTTAAAAGAAAAAAAGAAACAACGCCTGCCGGGCAGGAAATGATCAGAATGCTCTCTGCCTCCTATGACATCTCAGAGAGAAAATATATTGACCCTATTTTGAGCTGTCTCAATAAATAGTTGACTTCCGTTTCCCATTATGCTAAACTTACTAAAACATTTGAATAGCATGAATGTCTTCAGGGCAGGGTGAAATTCCCGATCGGCGGTTACAGTCCGCGGGCGCGAAAGCGCGGGGTTTGGTGAAATTCCAAAACCGACGGTATAGTCCGGATTAAAGAAGGTGTATTGAGATTGTCAGGATAAGCCTGACTATGATTTTTGCACTCTTTTTTATCAAGCTGCTCTGTTGACATCTTCAATACTCCTAAAATATCCACACCTGAAAGGCATTTTGATACTTTCAGGTGTTAATATTTTAAAGGAGGTATTCAAATGAATATCAGTAAAACAAAGAAGCTTACCGTAACAGCCATGCTCTGTACCCTTGCTTACATCGCAGCCATGCTCCTGCGAATCCCAATCGTGCTTTTTTTGAAGTATGATCCCAAAGACATTATCATTGTAATCGGCGGCCTGATTTGGGGCCCTCTCACCGCTCTGAGCGTAACCCTGATCGTCTCTGTGATGCAGATGCTCACCATCAGCGGGACCGGAATTTGGGGGTGCATCATGAACATTATTTCAAGCTGCTCCTTTGCCTGTACCGCATCCTTTTTTTATAAAAGAAAACAGAAGCTATCCGGCGCAGTACTTGGGCTGCTGAGCGGCTGCATCTGCCAGGCTGCGGTCATGATGCTCTGGAATTATCTGATTGCGCCAGTCTATATGGGGTATCCAAGAAAGGCCATTGCAGAGCTGCTGCTTACGGCCTTCCTTCCCTTTAACCTGATCAAGGGCGGAATAAATGCCGCCGTCACGCTGCTTTTGTATAAACCTGTCGTCTCTGCCCTGCGCCGCCTCAATCTGAATGAAGCTAAAAATTCTCCGGGGAAAAGGCGCTGAAAATGTGCCTTGCACGGATTGCAATCCCAAGGGAAACCACACCCGAAAACAGGACAACAGCAGCTTCAAATCCTTTAAGGATTTCAAACAATACCCCATAGAACGCATTGCCCAGCGGCTGGGCGCACATGGAAACGGTAAGAATCACTGCAATCACCTTTCCGATCAGATTCTGCGGTGTTTCCGTCTGAATAAAGGACATCATCTGCACGGTAAACATGGCGGAAAAGGTCATAACGCCAAAGCAGCACAGGGTTATGACAATATAATTAACCATGCCGGAGGAAAAGAGCAGTAAGGAAGCGCCCATGGGAAACACACAGGCTGCACAGGCGATGATCAGGTTCCCGGATTTGTGTATTTTCAGCCGGTGTGCAAAAAGCCCCGCTCCAATCCCCCCGAAAAGGCCTCCTGCGGCCAGCGCCCCTTCTGCAAAGCCATAAAGCCTGTTGGCCTGGGATGCCTCTAAGCCCAGCACCTCTGTCACCAAATAGGGCAGGGCGACAATAATCATCGCAGCCAGAAATAAATTAATTCCGCAAATCACAAGAAGGGATTTTCCGATTACCGGTTTATCCCTTCGGATAAAGCAAAGGCTTTCCGCAAAATCCGCTCTGGCCGTCTTTAATATCCCGCCCCTTAAGTCCTGTTTCTGAAAGGGTATCCTGATAAAAATTTCCATCACGGCCGACAAGGTGAAGCATACCATACAAACAAGCAATACCGGCTTTAATCCATAGGCACTATACAAGACGCCTCCCAGCACGGGGCCGGTTAAGGATGCAAAGGAACTGATGGTATTAATGATGGAATTTGCCTCCATAAACCGGTCCCGGCCGATCAGCGCAGGAATACTGGCCTGGACAGACGGCTGATAGGCTCCCGCAATTCCATATAAAAGCATCATGGTAACTGTCACAAGAACCACAAGATTCACCTCCTTCATCAAAAGATAAAAGACCAAAATCACCGCCGCCGTAAAAAAATCCAGGATTACCATAATATTTCTTTTGTTAACCCTGTCCGCAATAATCCCCCCAATGGGTGAGAGCAAAATAGCCGGAATAAAAGCACAGGCTGTAACCGTCCCGAATAGCGCCGAGGAACCTGTGAGATTTAACAGGTACAGCGGCAGTGCAAAACGGATTATTGCATTGCCAAACAGCGAGATAATCTGACCTATGACAACTAAGATAAAATCCTTAGAAAACAGTTTTTGATTCATTTTCACTCTCCTTTTTTCTTGCAATTGTTCTCATTAATAATACCGTCCGTTGGTATGTATTTGTCCTAAAATATATCTGCCCATCCTACCGGGCAGATTGTTTATTTTTTTGATAAATACCTGTCAGCTCCTGCAGCCTCTCTAGCATTTCCTCATCTACAATCTCCAGACCAAACCCCTGCAGCATCTGGCCGAATATCATAAACTTATTGCGGGATTCTTCCTCGGAGCTGTCGAAGATCATCGGGTTCATCCAGACATTCGCGACAAGCAAAAGCAGCTCCGCCAATTGTTCCGGAAAATCCGTTTTAATCGAACCGTCCGAAATCCCCTGCTTTAAAATCGGCAGAATATAGTTCGGCGCAGCCTCCTCAATGGTATCGTGCAAAAGGCTGAAAAGAAGCTTCGGGTTATTATGAAAATCCGGGGCCACCGTAAAAATATCGTTCTGCACAGGCCGGCTGATGGATTCCTTGAAGATTGTTTTCAGCTTTTCACTGCCGCTTAAGTCCGTGCGGTCGCGGATCCGGGCAAGCATTTGATTCGACTCCTGTGTCATTCGCTCCGTGACCGCAACCAAAATATCTTCCTTTGACTTAAAATGATGATAAATTGCACCCTTGCTAAGACCGCCTAAACGATCAATAATATCCTGGACGGAAGTACGCTCATACCCCTTTTCCATAAACAGGCGGAAAGCAACGTCTAATATTAAATTAACGGTTTCCTCCGGATGTTTATTTCTTGCCACAGCTTCCTCCAAACGACATACTAACGGTAGGTATTTACATTAACATACCGTTAGTATGTTTGTCAATACAAAATATTCACAAATCCCTATCTTTTCGGATCACCGTTTACGGTTCAGTCCCCGGATGCACTATGATATAATCTGTAAATTGTATCAATGTCCTCTTCCAGCTCCCGGGCAATCTCCTGCGGGCTTTTCCCTTTAGAACGCTTTTTCTCAATCTGTTCAAGCAGCTTTTCGTCACGGCCTCTTCGCAGCCCCTCCGCCAGCCCTGCTTCCAATCCCGCTCTTTTTCCTTCCGCTATTCCTTCTGCCCTGCCTTCCTCCCGTCCTTCCTCAAAAGTATGCCGTAAATGCTTTTTCTCATCATATTCCGTCAAAAAGATCATATGAAGCACCTCGCTTTTCTCTGTTCTCAATATATCTGTCAGTATATCCCTCTCTATACACCG
>ERZ808037.15-NODE-15-length-179820-cov-14.488525_pt1 | contig 179820 bp, 147 predicted proteins | sample MGYA00380190_ERZ808037 | MGnify/ENA primary metagenome ERZ808037 (study PRJEB31490, sample SAMN06133399) | mouse gut metagenome | isolation source: J9 | host: mice | place: China: Chengdu | collected 2015-05 ...
AAAAGGAACCGCTTAAATCCATGAAAACAGGAACGGTTATTAAAGTACGCCAAAATCCAGCAGATTTTCTTGAAACAGGAAAACGCTGGACTTTTTGTTAGTAGAAATAGAGCAGGGGTACCGCTCAATCATCTGATTTGATGATTTTGCGACACCCCCATAATCTGCCTCTAAAAATCCGCCTCCCTTACAGGCTGCCCTGTCTGCTTTGCCCCTTCAGGACACCAGCCAACAGAGGATGGTAAACAAATCTCCTGTAGAATCCGGGTTTTTCCGCACTTCCACCCTGTGCAGGGCAGCTTCTTCGGAGACATAGAGTTCCACGGCCTCCATGGAATTGCCCCAGCCGTCTTCAAAATATCCGTTTAGGCTGCGCACCCGTTCCCCGTCAATATAGACATCGTACAGCCCGAAAGCGGCGTCCACATCCCGCTGATACAACATCCCGATATTGGCGGCCTCTATTTCAAATACAATGGCTTCCCCGCCGCCTTTGGTGTGCCAGTAATTTTTATAAGGAAAGTACCAGTTTTCGACCTGCTCCGTAAAACTTCCCACCTCCGCCGGGGACAGGCAGGATGCGTCCAGCACTCTGCCCTTCAGATAACGCTCCTTGGTCTGAGCCTTTGCCGTAAAGGGAGTCACTTCCTCGGGAATCTCCTCCAGCCTGGCGTAGACATCGTTGAGGTAACGGTAGAGCAGTTCTCCTATGACGGCATGCCCCCGGTCATTGGGATGTACATTGTCCGGGGAAATATCCTTCCAGGCGAACTCTCCCGCCTCTATGGAGGGCAGCACCGCGTTCCCGTAGCTGATCATGGGCAGCCCATAACCGAAACCCAGCAGTGCATCATTGACCTGGGCGCTGGTACCGTTCTCCTGGGTGGTGAACAACAGCAGCAGCGCCGGCTCATTTTCATCCAGAAGGATACGGCGCAGCAGGTTGTCATAGCTGATTTTGAAAAACTGATTGTTGCCGTCGTTGACGGAAAACTCCACGATCACAAAATCCGGCTTCTGCTCCAGCAGATCCTCCTGCACCCGGTGCACGCCCAGGTAGGAACTGGTGCCGCCGATGCCTGCGTTCACATATTCCACCTTGCTGTCGGGAAATCTTTCCTGCCACCAGTTCCGCATATGGCAGGCGTAGGAAGTCTCGGCCCGATTGCTGGCGCTGTATCCCTCGGTGATGGAGCCTCCGATGACGCCCACGGTGATGTCCTCCCCCGCCCGAGCCCTGCGCATCACGGCGGCCAGTCTGGTCAGATCTCCTTCCCGGAAGGCCACGGCCCGCTCATACATCTCCTCCGTCACATAGTCCGAGGGCAGGGGAACAGGGGCGGGGGTCGCCTCCGGGACCTCCGGCTGGGACCCGCCCGGATCCTTCTGTTCTTTGGGGGCAGCGCAGCCCGCCAGCATAATCATCGTACAGAGAATCAGGAATAAACGCCCTCCTCTGTCCCTGCCTGTTTCTTTATTTCTTTCTCCCATATTCCATCTCTCCTTTATACACAAATAGTGTTCGCGCTGTTTGATTATAACATGCTGCCGGATCTATGTGCAACTTGTTCTTCCCCATGGCAAAAGGTGGACATTTTAAGGTAAATCGGATATAATGTTACGGAACCAAAAAATCTGTGATTATGGAAGGTGATGCCAATGAAGAACCTACTGCGCACAATCCGAAACGACCTCCTGCTGGTCCTCGCCGGAACCTTTCTGGGGCTTGCCGTCCTTCTGCTGGTACACTTACTGCCGCTGAAGCCCATGCAGGACCATGTCTACTGGTCGCTTCCCATGATTGAAAAAGAATTTGAAGATGAAGTCATCGTGGAAGGCTACCGCTCCACATTGACGGGAAATTTCACCGACTGTCTGATGCTGGAACATGCCGTATACCAGGCGGAGGGCCACAGTCTGCTGGAACAGGTGCTGCACATGTACCGGGCGGAGTCCTATGAATCGGAAGGCGGCTGGTGGCCGGGCCATTCCCTGAAGGATTATTTGGAAAACACACCCCAGCCCCGGGAGGTCCAGTACGCCCGATACTGGCACGGCTATCTGGTAATCCTGAAACCGCTTTTGCTGCTTACATCCTTTAACACCATACGGCTCCTGAATTCCGCACTGCAGCTCTTATTGGCCGGATGCGTGGTAATGGGTTTTTGCCGGAGAGACGCCATGCCCCTGGCCATGGGCTTTTTGCTGTCTCTTCCTTTTCTGTTCTTTGTGAGTACCTATGCCTCCCTGTCCCTGAGCATCTGTTTCTACATTATGACCATATCCCTTCTGGCACAGCTTGGACTTGATCCCCTTCTGGTCAGGAAAGGAATGTACGGCCAGTTCTTTCTGGTTGTGGGGATGGCTACTTCCTACTTTGACTTTTTGACCTATCCTCTGGTGACACTGGGATTCCCTCTGTGTGTATTCCTGTATCTCCACGGTCGGGAAACGGGCGCCGCCATCCGCAAAATGGCGGCACACAGTGTCCACTGGTTCGGGGGATATTTAGGGCTGTGGACCATGAAGTGGGTGCTTACGGACCTGCTCACGGACAGTTCCACGATCCGGGACGCTCTGGACACTCTTACCACCAGGACTTACAGTGCCGCCGGATATTCCAGAATCTCCGGATTCTTCAGCGTGCTCTGGAAGAATATCCAGCCCTACGGCAACTGGTGCTATGTGATCCTGGCCGTCCTTGCGCTGGCCATGCTGCTGTGGCGGCTGGCAAGGAACGGCCTCAGGCTGAAAAGCCTTAAGAGGGCTGTCCCCCTCTTACTTCTGGCCCTGTACCCTTTTGCCTGGTTCTTCGTCACGCAGAACCACTCCGAGCAGCATTGGCAGTATACCTGCCGGATCTTCGCATGCAGTATGTTCGCGGCGTACGTAGGCTGCGCCATGGCGCTTACGTCTGAGAAGGAAGAGAAAGCCTCTCCGAAACCTACGGGGGATATATCATGAAAAAGCCGCCGACTGTGTCTGCTGTCCGCGGCGGGTCTGTTGGCCCTATGCGGCAAGTCCTCCCCCCATACCTGCTGAACTTCCGAGGAAGAACTGCGCCATATGGACCTGCTCCCGGAGTACTACGATCCGATAGACTATATGTATTTCTATTTTGAGGGAGATATCAGGACTTACGCCCTGTATGAAAAAAAATAAAACAGCAGCAAAGGAGAAATTATGAATACCACATCCGAAAGTATCTATGAAAATATATGCCGGGCACGGAACCGGCTGGAGGTGCTGCCGCCGGAGTATTCCCTTCCCCTGGAAGAGGAGCCCAAGCCCGGCGCGCCCCGCTTTGCCGACGGTGCTCTGGACGGCATCGCCCTATACCACATGGGCGTCCCGGATCAGGATACGACCCTGTTGGAACAGGCCGTGGACATGGCTCCCACGGATCCGGAACAGGCCCGCAGACTGGTGAGCAGTTGGGCGGCGGAAGGACATATGATCTCGGCCATGAACAAAATCCTTCCCTATGTGATTGAACGGCAGCAGCAGCTTCCTCCCTCGGAAATCTACCGCCTGGCCGTGGAATGCGCGTTAAAAGGCACCCATCGGGAGGAAGTCAAGTTCGGCCTGGCCCTCCTGTCCCTCTTTGACTCGGACCGAAACGAACCCTTGAAAAATGCTCTGCGGATCCTGGCCCTGTCCGATGAGTTCACCCTGTATGTGCTGCAGGCTGCCGCAGGATGGACCCATTCCCCCCAGGAGATCCTGCGCATCGCCAAAGCCGCCCACGGCTGGGGGCGGATCCATGCCGTGGCGGCTCTGGAGCCGGAGACCCGGGAAATTGCGAACTGGCTTTTCACCGAAGGCTGGAACAATAAGGTACTGCCCGCCTATTCCGCCCTGGAATGCTGCCGGAAGGGCAATCTGCGCCGGAGGCTGGATGAGGGCATGGCAGAAAAAGACTATGCTCCTGCCTGCGGTCTGCTAACCGCCCTGCTGGATGAGGGCCCGGTGGCAGGGATTTCGGAAGCGGAGGACGGAGAAGGGCTGCTGGCCGCCTTTCTGGAATGTTCCGCCAGCAAAGCCGTGTCCCCCCACCGGCAGAAAGCACTGAAGCAGGTGGCGGCCTATGCCGGGGAGCATGACCTTACCGCTATACGGGAACGGGCTCTGGCTCTGTTATAAGGAAAGGAAACGACAACCTATGGAGGCACGCAAACGCGTCTTATACTTGATCCTGACGGCCCTGTGTGCCGTCACCGCATGCAAAATCCTGTTGGTGGGCTATGACATCGACGAGCAGTATGCCGTGTCCATGGCCTGGCGCCTGTTGAAGGGAGACCGGCTTCTCACGGATCTGTGGGAGCCTCATCAGACCTCCGGGTGGCTGTGCGCGCTGCTGATGGCCCCCTATGCGGCCATCCTGCGCACCACCGCCGGCATTCAGCTTTATCTGCGGTTCTGCGGGCTGCTTCTGCACGGCGCCGTGGGCCTGTACCTCTATCGGACGCTGAAACGCTATCTGCACCGGGAACAGGCCTTTCTGATCTGCTGCATCTATATCTTTGCCCTGCCCAAAATCATGTTCCTGCCGGAATTCTCCAATATCCAACTGTGGTGTCTGCTGATGGCGGCGCTGTGCCTGCTGCGCTACTATGAGCCCCGGGGAACCGGGAGCCGGGGCGAAGGCGCTTCCCTGCGCCATCTGGTTTTCGCAGGCTGTTTTCTGGCTCTGGAAGTACTGTCCTATCCTTCCACCATATTGGCCTTTGCCGCCTGCGTGATCTGCATGATCTGCTGCCGCCGCCGGACTCCCCGGGCTCTGTGGCTGGAGCTGCTGTGCCTGGCTGCTCCATGCCTGCTGGGAGCCCTGGCCTTTCTGGCATGGCTGCTGTCCTATATACCTCTGGGAGAATTGGGAAAACTGCTCTCCATCGTGGCCAGCGACGGCTCCCATTCTGCCCCCCTGGGGGAAAGGCTGCTGGAGCACGGCCGGTCCCTGGCCCAGATTCTGCTGTTCTTCCTGGTCTATGCCCTGGCGGCTTTCCTGATAGAAGCGCTCTGCCGCCGCAGGACCCATAAGCCCTTTTCCCTCCTGTTATGGAGTGAACTGTTGATCGCCTGCACCCTGGCGGGACAGGTCTGCATCTGGCTGTTTGGACAAAGTTACCCCAATTATCCCATGGTGGAATACTTTTTCCTGCCGGTGCTGCTGTTCTGCGCCGCCCTGGGACGGAAGGTAAAGTTTTCCCCCGCCCTGGCTTTCCTGGTGCTGATGCCCCTGGCCGCCTTTCTGGGCATCCTGCTTTTCTCCAACCATCCCCTGCTTGTATCTCTGCCCTTTCTGGCTCCCTGCGCCGTGGGCATCCTTTCCCTGCCCCAGCTCAGCCGGTCGCTGACGGAAAAAAACACCGGCAGGCTCCGGCTCATGCCAAAGGTCCTGCTGGTGCTGTGGGTATGCGTGTTATTGTTCGGCAGATGCTACATGCAGCGCACCACCGGAGGAAGGCATGAGACCATCCTGGACGAAATCAGTCTGCTGCGCCGGGGCCCCGCCCTGGGACTGGCGGCGGACACCGCCTCCGCCGTGCGGTACAGAGACAATTATGAACTGATCACCACGGCGCTGCCGGAGGGGGCCCGGGTATTCTACATGGGTGCCCACACGGACCTGTATCTGATGAAAGATCTGGAATACGCCATTCCCTCCACCATCTGCTCGCCCACCTTTGACCAGAAGATCCATACCTGGTTTGAACTCCATCCGGAAAAGCAGCCGGACTATGTGGTCTGCGATGCGGGGCTGCTCTATACCGATCCCTGGGTGATCTCTTATGTGCAGGAGTATTGTCAGAGCCAGCCCATAGCCGCCAACGACTATCTCACCATATACCTCTACCGGGCGGACTAATGGGTAAAGTCTATCCGCCCCTGCCCCAGAAAGGCTTCCGGCTTTAAGAACAGGGCTGCCAGCAGGGGAAAACCATAAAAGAAAATCAGCACATAGCGGACCAGTGCCATGGGCCCCAGCAGCGCCGTGGCCATGGTCAGAAGGGGAACCAGCAGGGGGAGCAGCAGCTTCCCCTTTTTATAGCACCAGAAATACATAAATACCCCCAGAAACAGGAGAAAATACCAGCCCGGGCTCAGCACCAGAAAGGCCAGGGGCTTACGCTGCGCCTCCTTGTCCCAGGACAGTTTTTCATAGAATTCGTGGAGCCCCGGCAGCAGCACCTTCTCCTGTCCCGGCTCCGCCACCCGGTAATCAAAATAACTGCTTCTCCCATAGGGATCCTTATAGCCGTCCATCACGGCCCCGGGATACCAGAAATCCACGGTGCCCACCAAAAAGGAATTAATATAAGTCAGGGGATGTTCCAGACCCCAGCGCGCCCACAATTCAAAAAATGCTCTGGGATTGGCCGCAAATCCCTCCCGGTCAAAGCCGCTCTTGACAGGATCCGCCACGGTGGGCTTGTAGGCCTCCAGATTCTCCCGGGGCAGCACCCGCTGCAGCAGTTCCAGATCACCGGGATCCAGGGAACTGCGGTCATAATGATATACTCTGGCCATCTGCTGAATGGGCACGGGAAGCATCTCCTCCACCCCTCCGGGGGTCACGGACAGCAGAGCATACAGCGGGCCCACATAGATTCCGTACAGAACCAGTATCCCCGCCCCAATCGGCAGATATTTCCTCCAGTATTTCCTGCAGAAAAAAAGCAGAACCACCAACAGGACCAACACGATATAGAGTCCGTTGTTGCGCAGAATCATGGTGCCTGCCGCCGCCAGCACAAAACCGGCCCGGGTCTTTTTCCGGGCAAAGAAGCTGTCTCTGTCTTCCGCGATCCTCAGAATAGAGAGCATAAACAGCAGTTCGCAGGCGGTGAACAACACATCCTTGGTGGTGCAGATGGCAAAAAGCTGGAACACCGGCGACAATCCGTAAAAAGCCAGGGCCGCCAGCCTCCAGTGCCGCCCAAATCCCCGCTTTTTCAAGTAGGTGACCGTATAGGCCAGGGCATTGGCCATCAAAAGCATCTGCAGCAGCGTATAGACGAAGATGCCCGCATTGTAACTGCCCGTAAGCCGGTAAAAGCCCTCCAGCAGACCGCCCACCAGCAGCACATGGGCCACCGGGTGGTGAGCGGTAATCATGCCCGTTTTCACCTGTTCCCACTCCGCATAGGCATCATAGGAAAAAACGCCCGGCAGAATGGACAACAGCGCAGGAAGCCAACAGGCCATCAGCACCGCCGCATAGAACAGATGCAGAAAAAGGGGAGAGAGTTTCTCCCCGTCCCTGTCTCCTTTTTCCGTTTTTCTCCCCAGCCGATCCGCAAACCACCAGATCCCCAATATAATCGGTGACGCGGCCAGGCTGAGTCCAAGCCAGTTCAGATAGAATGACGCCTCCAGCAGATTCAGGGTATCATATCGGTCCAGACGGCTTCCCGCCGCATACAGGAATCCCACCACGATCCCCGTTGCGGCCCCGAATAGAATTTTTCTTTTCCTTGTTACTTCCAAAATGACCTCCCGGTTATTCCCTGGTGATATCCGTTCCGAAATATTTCACGGAAATCTCCCCCAGTTCCCCGGACTCCTTCAGTTCCCGGATGGCCTGGTCCACTGCCTCCCGGAAGGACGCGGCTTCCTCCCCCTTGCGCATGGGGATGGATACATGGGAGGCATCATCGGTAAGGGCCACCACCTTCACCGCCGCATCGGGATGCACCTTCATATAGTCATAGAAGGAAACCTCCGCGTTGAGAGTGGCGTCCACCCTGCCCGCTATGACCAGATCCAATGTCTGATCCAGGGAATCCACGGGCGTCACAGTGGCTCCATAGCTCTCCGCCAGGGTCATATAGGTACTGGCCATGCTGTTGGTGGTGGTCTTGCCGTTTAAGTCCTCAAAGGTCTTGATCTCCTCATTGCCCTCTGCCACAATCAGCGCCGTGCGGATGTAGCCATAGGGCTCGCTGAAGTCATATTTCTCCGCCCGCTCATCGGTGATCTCCACACCGTTCACCACCATATCATAACGGCCGCTGTCCAGCCCCGCGAAAAGGCCGTCCCATTCGCCTTCCACAAAGTTCACTTCCACACCCAGTTTTTCGGCAATCTTCCTGGCAACCTCCACGTCAAATCCCACCAGATTGTCGTCCTCGTCATGGTAGGTCCAGGGTGCCCAGGTGCCCTCCATGGCCACAGTGAGCGTGCCCTTGTCCTGGATCTGCTGCAGCAGATCCTGCCCCCCGGCGTCCTGGCTGCCCTTTCCGCAGGCCGCCAGACTCAGCGCCATAAGGCCGGTTAAAAACAAATATCCCAATTTCTTTTTCATAATCTCCTCCTTACGATTCAAGTTCGGCTCCCGTTTCCGGCCATGGCACAGCTTCCATTCCGAAACGGGATACATGGTTTAAGCACCGGCTTCTCCCTGCAGGGTGCGGAGGAAAGCCCGGATCCGCTCCTCTCTGGGATTGTCAAAAAATTCCCTGGAACCGGCCTGCTCCAGTACCCGGCCGTCTTCCATGAAAACCACCTTGTTGGAAACATTCCGGGCAAAACCCATCTCATGGGTAACCACCAACATGGTCATCCCTTCCTCTGCCAGCTGCTTCATCACCGTGAGCACCTCGCCGATGAGTTCTGGGTCCAGCGCCGAAGTGGGTTCATCAAAATAGATGATCTCGGGATCCGTGGCCAGGGCTCTGGCGATCCCCACCCGCTGCTGCTGTCCGCCGGAGAGCTGGTGGGGAAAGTAGTCATAGCGGTCCGACAGGCCCACCTTGTCCAGAGCCCGCCTGCCGATCTCCCGGGCCTGCTCCCGGTCCATCCCCCGCCCCACAATCAGCCCTTCCGTCACATTCTGCAGGGCCGTCTTGTTGCTGAAGAGATTGTAATTCTGAAATACGAAAGCTGTCTTTTTTCGCAGCCGGGCGATATCTTTCCGGGACACATGGCCCATTCTAAAGGTTTCCCCGTCGAATTCCAGCGTGCCTCCGTCCGCCGTCTCCAGAAAATTCAGACAGCGCAGCAGCGTGGTCTTGCCGGAACCGCTGGGACCCAGGATGGCCACCACATCCCCTTTTTCCACGGAAAGGTCCACCCCCCGGAGAACTACCTGCGTCTGAAACGACTTTGTGATATTACGTGCCTGTACCAAGGTTCCTTCCTCCTCTCCGCCGTGATGCTGAGTCTGCGCTCACCCATATGCTGTAAGCCTGTCAATACCGTACAGAACAGCAGATAAATCAGTCCCACCTCGATATACAGCGCCAGGGGCTCATAGGTGCGCGCCACGATGCGCTGGGTGGCCATAAACATCTCCACCACCGTGATATTGGCCGCCAGGGAAGTGTCCTTTACCATACTGATCAGGGAATTGGACAGGGGCGGGAAGGCGATGCGGAAAGCCTGGGGCAGCACGATACGCCGCATGATCTGAAGATAACCCATGCCCACGCAGTACCCCGCCTCAATCTGTCCCTTGGGCACGGATTCCAGCGCCGCCCGCATGGTCTCGGCGCAGTAGGCTCCCTCGTTGATGGAGAATACCAGCACCGCACAGGGAAAAGGGTCAATGATGATCCCCAGATTGGGCAGGCCGTAAAAAATCACATATAGCTGTACCAGCAGGGGGGTACCCCTGACTACCCAGATATAAAAGCGGCTGATCTGCTTTAAGACCTTTACGTTGGCAAACTGGATCATGGCCACCGTCACGGCGATCACCATGGCGAAGGAAAATGACAGAACTGTCAACGGTATGGTCACCCTGATACCCGGTATTAAGATTTTGGTAAAGGAATCCACAACGATTCCCAGCAATCTATCGTCCATACATTTCCTTGCTCCCTGCGTAGATGGCATTCCTACAAAAAACATAGGTATTAACTTCTATGAAGTATACCATCATATATCCGTTCTGGCAAATACTTTTAACGAAATATCTGCCATGCGGCAAGAGCATGGCAGATTCCGAACCGATAAGCCGTTCATATTATATTCGAAGCGACTCCACCGGCAAGCTAGAAAATATAAAAGTCATATCCGATCTCCCCGGCGGCGTCCAGACGGAAGGCAGGTTCCGGCTGCGCCCCCCAGGTGTCCCGGCCTCCCAGGCCCCGCACCGCACCCAGCACGCAGAGTACGGTGCGCCTGGGAAGGGGCAGTTCCTCCTGATGGGTGGCATTCTCCAGTTCCTGGGCCGTGTAGGGCAGACAGGAGAAGGCGAAGGGAGCCTGCGCCATGCGGATTTCCAGACAGTCTTCTTCCCCGGCGGCAGGCAGTGCCAGCGGCCCTTTGGTCACATTGCTGCTGCTCCTGCCGGGACGGACCCGCACCCATTTGCTGTCCATATGTACGCCGCAGTCCTGGGGCACCAGATAGGGGGTCACGGGCAGGCCCTCCACCTCATAGACTCCAGGAATGCCGCCTGCCATACGGTCCGGATAGGTTTCGCCGGACAGGCCCTCATAGGTAAAGCCTCTGGCCAGAGTGGGCAGTATAAACCGCATACCGAACACCGGCAGTTCCGGCAGACCTTCCCGGCCATGATAGCATACTTTCACCAGAATCCGGCCCTCTGCCTCCACCCGGTAACTTACCTCCACCGCGGCGGCAGGCTGGGTAATGGTCTCGTAGGTATAGGCCACTTCCGCCTCGCAGGCAGTCTCCTGCCCTGTAAACCGATTGTTCCCTCTGGGGTCCGGCTGGCGCAGTTCCAGACCGTCCACCAGTACTTTCACTCCTTTGTAACGGATGAACTGGTCCGCCGCCAGCCACATGCCGCTGCGCAGATGAAGGCCATTGCCTCTGTCGTTGTCCGTCAGCGCCCGCCAGAACGTGGGCAGCGGTCCCCGGTACATCCACTCTCGACCATTTTTTACCAGTGATTCCAGTCCCTTTATACCATAGTTGAAAATATAACGGAAATTGTGCCCCTGCAGACCCAGGGTACAATCCCCGTACACCACTCTCATCCCTCCGGGCCGGGGAGATGCAGCCGCTCCCGGGGCAATGTCCTTGCCCTTTGCCGGAGAAAGCGCCCTGTCCTTACCGATATTTTCCATAATAATACCTCACTTCCTGCAACGCCGGTTTGGGGGTTCTGTCCGCGAACAGAATACCGTCCCCGGAAAACTCATAGTCCGAAGGTCTGTCGTCAAAATCGCCGCCGTAGCGCAGCACCTCTCTGCCCGTCACGGGATCTTCCGCCAAAATGGCCTGATCCATATAATCCCAGATAAATCCGCCCTGATACATTTCAAATCGGTCCAGCAAATCCATATAGGACTGCATTCCCCCCAGGGAATTGCCCATATCGTGCATGTATTCACAGAGAATAAAAGGCTTTTTGGGGGCATTGGACAGATACCCGGCAATGCCTTCCGGGCCGGTGTACATCTGGCTCTCCACATCCGAAATCCGGTCCTCGTATTCCCGGTTATGCACCACGCCTTCATAATGTACCAGACGGTCCGGGTCCCTCTCCTTAAAGAAAGCATTCATGGCGGCAATGTTCTCCCCGGCAAAGGATTCGTTGCCCAGGGACCACATCAGAATGGCCGGATGGTTCTTGAATGTCTCAAAATGGGTTCTGGCCCGGTCCAGCACCGCTTCCCGCCAGGCCGGAAAACTGCCGGGAATATTCCAGGAGGGCTCATCCCCCACCGGCTTCTGCCAGGATCCGTGAGTTTCCAGATTGGTCTCGGAGATCATATAGATGCCGTGGCGATCGCAGAGACCGTACCAGGGAATCTGATTGGGGTAATGGCTGGTGCGCACCGCGTTGATATTATTGTCCTCAAAAATGCGGATGTCCCGTTCCATATCCTCTGTCGTAATGACTCTGCCGCCTTTCGCACTCCACTCATGCCGGTTCACCCCGGTAAAAATCAGGCGTTTCCCGTTTAACATAATGACTTTATCCACAATCTCAATGCGGCGGAAGCCTATCTCACAGGGAACCAGTTCCAAAACCTCTCCCCCGGGGCCCAGCAGAGTGAGCAGCAGCCGGTACAGGCAGGGATTATGGTTGTTCCAGGGGGTCACGCTGCCCACCTGCTGCGGTTCTATATGAATGCTGCGGGCCGCCGGGACCTCCAGGGACCAGCGGAGCCTGCCTTCCCCGTCCTCCAGGGTAATCCCTACCCGGTAGGAGGAAGGCAGGGCCGTCGAAAGGGTTTCCGCCGCATCCCCCCAGGCCGCAAGCCGCAGTTCCAGTTCCAGGCTGCCCGAGGTATTATCCCCCAGAAGCCGGGGTTTGGCCCACAAATCTTCCACATGCAGGCCGGGCCAGGCATACAGGTACACACTCCGAAAGATACCGAAGAAGCGGAAAAAGTCCTGGTCCTCCAGGTAGCTGGCGGTGCTGCGCTTATGCACCTCCACCGCCAGCACATTGCCCCGTTCCCGGATATACGGCGTCAAGTCAAATTCCGAGGGGGTAAAGCTGTCCTCCGCATATCCGATAAACCTGCCGTTCAGCCACAGATACATGGCCTGTTCCACTCCTTCGAAGCAAATTTTCACCGGCTTCCCCCGCAGGGCCGGCTCCAGGTCAAAGACCTTTACATAGGAACCCACGGGATTGTAGGAGGCCCGGCTGAAGCTCCCGTTCTCTTCCCAGGCTGCCGCACCTGCGGTCTGGGCTCCGTCCCCGCCGGATTCTGCCTCCCCCGGCCAGGTGCCTTCGATGGTGCAGGCGGGACGGCGGAACATCTTCCCCTCCCAGGGATACACCACATTAATATAATGTATCTTATCATATCCTGCCATCTCAATATGCATGGGCACGGGAATCCCGTCCCAACCGGTTCGGTCATAGTCCTCCCTGTAAAAATCCGCCGGCCTGCTGCCCGCATTCACAGAGAAGCAGAACTGCCATTCCCCGTTCAGGCACTGCCGCAGGGTAAAATTCCCCGCCTCCAGGCTTTCTCTGTTCTCATAATACACATGATCACTGTGAGCCGGGCTCTGTCCCACCCGGAACACCCTTGGATCGTCCAACCATCTGATATCCGCCTCCATGTGTCCGCCTCCTTTCGATTACCGTCTCCCGGCCTTCCAGTCCTCATCCCTCTCCTTGCTGGTGGCCGTGACCTTGGTCATCTGCCACACAATCTCGCTGAAATACCTCTGGGGAATATCTTTCAGAGACAGCTGTTTCTCCCCCTCGGCTTCGTCATAACAATAGGAACCTCTCTCTATGGTGCCGGCCTTGTAGAAGCGCAGATCATATACCGTGATCTCCTCGCCTCCCATGCTGCCGCTGCCCACAAAACTGCCGGAAAAATGCAGTTCCACCCCCAGGCCCACGGAGGCATCTTCCCGGTAGTAGGTGTAAAAGCATCCCGCATCCTGCACGGAACCCCGGTACCAGCCCAGGGCAGTGAGCTTGCCACCCAGGGACAGATCGTTGATGAGCACACCGCCGAAGCGTTCCAGACTCTTGCTCTTCTGCTCTTCCTGGGTGAGATAGTATACCGCCCGGTCCAACTGCTCGATGGGCTGGGTGATCTCATAATCCTCCAACTGCTGCTTCCAGGTCTCCAGGCTTTCCTTTGTGAGTTCTATGGGATGCACCAAACCGATCTGCCCCTGCTCCGGCAGTTCGTACTCCTCCTCATCCTCGGTGTTGAACGAACCGTCCTCCATATAGCGGAAACTCTGAACCAGTCTGTGATCCTCATACAGCCCCCACACCAGACCGATGGCAAACTGGTGCATAATGGGATTCTGAACAAACAGTTCCCGCCATGCCTCCGTGGTCCAGTTGCGCTCTGTGGACAGGGCCATCTCCAGCCTTTGCTTCTGGCTGCTCACGGTGGCCTTCATCTGTTTCTTCATATCCTTGAATGCCCCATAGGCCGCCGCCGCTTTCTCCGCGTCATCCTTAACACCCGGGGCGGGCATATTCTTCAGCTTCTTGCCGTTCTCGTCAAAGACCTCCACTTCCAAAGCAGTAGTGATGGTCACGGTAAAGCTGCGGTTCCCATAGTCGAAATGCCGCTCCATATGCTCGTCAAAACCCAGACTGGGCACGATCTTATCCTCCAGCTGCTCCCGGGTCAGTCCCAGCTGTTCTGCGGCGAATTCCAGCGCCTGGCCTGCGGCCGCCTTGACCTGCTTGAACTTGAACTTCCGGGCGATACCGTCCACGATGAGCAGGGCCTGGGGCTGGGGACTCAGGGCCAGAGCCTGCACCGCGTCGGATGCGATGGCCCCCCGGGCCATCTGGGGCCACTCCTGAATCTGGTGGTGGAGTCTTGGTATGATATCGCTGCCGCCATATATGGAAGCGGCAAACAGCACCCAGCGCTTCTTGGCCTCCGCTCCGGCCTCCATCCACTTGTCAAACAGTTCTCCCATATAGACCGCCAGTTCCCGGGAATCCAACTCCTCCGCCAGCAGGGCCCCGTCCTTGTTGATTCCGGGTTTTGACATGGAGGAGTAGCACAGCAGCAGAGCCTGCAAATATTCCTCTTCTGCCTGTTCCCCGCTCTTTTTATGTACCGGGCTGAATGGAGTCTCATAAGCCCAGGCCAGGCTCCGCTTCTTGCCTCCCTTATGCAGTTCTCTGACCAGGTCCTGCAGAGTCAGGGCCGGTCCGCCGGTCTCCGTCCCCCCTTCCGCTGCGGGGGCATGGCCCAGGGCGGTATCCAGCAGAGCCCGGATTTTGGCGTTTTTCTCCGTTTCATACAGGGCCTGCAGGGCTTCCTGATCCTGAGGAGTATTCCATCTGGAAAGTACCCGGATGCCCAGTTCCCGCTCCGCCGCCTTCTTGGAAGAGAGCAGCCCCGTCACCTCTTCCCTCCAGCCGGGGCGATCCGCCAGCATCTGCTCCAGCTCCTGTTTCACCAGCTTGGAACTGTCCTGGGTATAGGACAAAATCTGCTCTTTCCAGGCATCCTTACCCTTGGCAAACTCGGCCAGAGCCGCGCCGCAGACTTCCCGGTTCTCCTCTGTCACCCGCAGATTGGCCTCTCCGCCATATACCAGCAGGGCAAAATGCCGTCCGTCGGCTCCGGCTCCCGCAAGGGCGTCCACTGTCTCCTGGGTGCGTTCCGCCAGATACTGCCGGAAAACGGAAAGACTTCCCTGGAGCATGGCCTGCTTTTTGTTTTCCTCATAGGTATTATCCATCATCAGGCTCACCACCTGGATCTGATCTTCCAGCCGGACCCCGGCCAGCGACAAGCCCTGGAAGATATGTTCCAACTCCTTCCGAAAGGCTTCTTTCTCAGAGGTTGACGCGCTGAAACTGGTAAAGAAATAACTGGTTCCCCACAATGCCATAAACGCCATGCAGCGGCTGTAGAATCCCTCGTCGTGATAAGTATTGACATACTGTTCCAGAGCCTTCCTGCACTCCCAGTAGGCCCCGTAATACGGGGAAGCCAACTGGTCCCGGATGGCGTAGAGAGCCTCCAGCTGAGACTTGCCCTCCAGGTAATCTCTGCATACCTGAGGTACCTTGCTTCTATTGGCGGACAAAATAAGCTGCACTACCTTGTCCCTCTGGGCGTCCCGACCGTTCAGCAGCACCTCTCTGCGGTACAGATCCGGGTCCTTTTCCCGTATGATTTCCGCCATGAAATTGGCTGCCTGATAATCGGCTTGGTTGTATCCCTCCATAAACTCCGCGGGATGCCGGTCGAACTGTCCCTGCAGAATCGCTTTTACCTCGCTTATGTCCAGCGCTGTGCGATGCGTCAGTCCCCCCTGGATCCGCCGCGCCGCCCAGGAGATCACCTCGCGGCTGGAGATGCCGAACAGTTCCTGCAGTTCACCTCCCAGACGCTTCATCTCTCCCCGGATATCCATACGCTCCATCACACTGAGCATCAACGCCGGGGATGCCGCGCCGCAGAATACCACCACATTGCGCAGCTTTTCCGAAAGCCCATAATTGACAAAGGCACAGCCTCCCAGCAGCGTGAATATGGTTTCATTGACCTTCCTGTTTCTCAGCACCGAAAGCTGTTCCCTGTTCAGCCCTCCCTGCCGGATCTGATCTGTCAGTTCACGCACCTCCGGCACTTTGGAAGCGTCCGGAGTGAAGATCATTCCCAGCGGTTCCATAACCAGATTCTCATATTCCTCCAGTAAAGCCCTGTCCTCTACCTTATCACAGAGGCAGAAATACAGGGTTATCAGCAGGATGCTTCCGTTGCTGGCCGTTCCCCTGTATTCCCTGTAGGCCTGCAGCACCACCCGGGGATCAGAATCCGCCAGGGGCGCCATGAGTTCCATAAGTGTGTGGGCACCATAATTGTAGCTGTTCATGGAAATCCCCTGGGTAAAGACTGCCAGGGCCCTGGCCCGGTCAATCTTCATTACGCCGCTGTGGGCCATGTTCCGGAATCCATGGATATAGTGAAAGCACTGGCCGCAGGTGGAACCACCTATGGCGTACAGCAAATTAAAGAGTTTTCCCGCCTCTTCATAACGCTTTTTCTTATAGAAGGAATCAAACAAAGGGTCAAATGCCTGGAGGCTGTCAGACGACATCTGTGTCATGTCTCGAAATGCTATTCCTGCCAGGATTTCCTCTCCGGCTTCGCCTCTCAGATACTTTTCGGCGGCTTCCAGTTCCCCGCCCCCAAGCTGCAGCCCCTCCAGGGCGCTGATGATTTTGTCGTTTTGTGTAATTTCTGCTCTTAACATATCGCTCCTCCTGCTATACTATTGTCTATATGCCCCGGTACGTAAGGCTTGCCATATCGTAGGCCGTCCGCTGGCGGCACAGCTGCACATACTGCCATAGCCTGCAAAACAGATCCATGATCTCCGCAGGCTGTTGTCTCAGGCGATGGCGGGACCGGGATAGATGTTCCCCCAGCAGCCGCAGCCAATCCGACAGGACTGTCATGCCATACCCTGCCCCCTGCTTCTCCGCGCGTCCCATGGCCTCCAGCGTACTTTCCTGCACCGTGGATCCGCCCACTTGATAAATCTCCTGCAGCAGCCAGCTTACCTCTTCCAGATAATTCTGCAGAGCCTGACAGGCTTCCCGGCGGCGGTACTGTGCGTCTCCCTCCGGGGTTTCCTCTGCGCCTTCTGCCCGACTCTCTCCGCCCGGACCGCTCTTTGGGGAATATGTCTTACCCCCGGAACCCTTTTCCGCCAAGACTTCATCCTCCGTCTCCTCCAGTTCCCGGCGCTCCAACACGTCCACCGGGTAGAGGCGGATCTGGCTTCCCTCCAGGTAGACCCTGCCCAGAAAACAAGGCTGCTGCTTGCGTTTCAGCCGTTCCAGGTAACGGATGGATGCCTCCTCCCGCTTGGTATAGGGCAGTTCCACCATCACCCGGCGGCCCCCCCTGTCCCAGATGGGCAGTTCCAGCTTCTGGGTGATCTCATTGAACACCCCCTTCTCAAATCCTGCCGTCTGGACAAACACCAGACCGGGAACTGCCTTTTCACCCGGCCCGGGAATCCGTTCCTCAAAAAGCCTGTCATAATCACGGTAATACCAGCCCGCCAGTTTTTCTACCGTCAGCTCGCTTTTTCCGAGGATTTCGCCCCTGGACTCCTGGCTGGAGGACAAACGCCCTCCGGCATCGCTCCTGGCTCCCCGCAGCAATAACCGCACGCCGGCCAGCCCTTCCAGGGACAGGGACAGCCCCCAGGGGGCAGGGGCTTTCTCCTGATAGCCGTTCCTTCTTTTCCCCTCATAGAACGTGGGCCGGGCATTGGTGTAGGTATACCAGGTCCCCGCGGAACGATCCAGAAAATACACCGTATCCCCCTCGTAGCCGGAATCGGTGACAAAATGTTCCATGGTGATCCCTGTGAGTTCCAGATCCCCCGCCGGCAGATACTCCGAGCGGAAAGCCCCGGCCAGTTCCTGGATCCGGGAGATGGTGCCTCCTTTGGGATTGGGGAGGGAAGCCTGCTTTGCCAGTTCCCTAAGCTGCAGGGTCTTTCCGTATAAACGCTGCAGCTGCCCGGCCAGCTTTTCCATGGTCTGCCCCGCCGCCCGGCGCAGATATTTCTCATATCCTTCCGCCAGGGCCCTGATATCCCCCTCCCAGCCGGGCAGGCCCGCATTGTGGCAGAGGATGGCCAGACGTTCCAGTTCCTGTGCCTGCTCCGTTCCGCTTCGGGCAAGCCCGGTTTCCAGCAGATGTTCCAGACAGTCCTTGACCTGTGCCGCCGTGTTCCCCAGTTCCTGCAGGTCAAAGGAAGGCTCCTGTTCCAGTTCCCCCGCCAGTTCTTCCGCCGTCAGTTGATGCTCCAGATACTGACACCAGAGAATGGCCTCCGCCTTGTGGCTGCACAGTTCTTTCCTGTGACAGGTGCAGGTGCTGTATTCCAGGGGAGAGAGCAGCTTAACCGCCATATCCTGCCCCGGAAGCCCCACATGCACCACCGTGCCCCGTTCCACCCGGGGAAGATTGCCGGCCTCCATGGCCGCCGCCAGCCGCCGCAGACCCTTGTTTCCCAGCGCCCGAAACAGCGGCTTTCTGGGCCGGGCCAGAATCTCCTGCCATACCTGCTGCCCCAGGCTGCCGACACTGCGGCCGGAATCCTCCCCGGCAGGGGCGGCTCCCGTGCTGCCCGGCTCCCGGTCCCCCTCCCGGTGATCTGCCTTGCCGTGGGCTTTCTCTCCCTGGCCTGCCTCGCTGTGGACCGCCTTCCCTTGGCTCGCCTTTCCCTGGCCCGCCTCGCTGTGGGCCCCCTTCCCCTGGTCCGCCTTGCTGTCGGCCCCCTTCCCTTGGCTCGCCTTTCCCTGGTCCGCCTCGCTGTCGGCCCCCTTCCCTTGGCTCGCCTTTCTCTGGCCAGCCTCGCTGTGGACCGCCTTCCCTTGGCTCGCCTTTCCCTGGTCAGCCTTGCCGCAATCCGTCTTGCCCTGGTCCGCCTCGCCGGCAGGACCTTGGTTTTCGGGTGCTCCCGGAACCCGGCCCGTCGCCACATCCTCTTCCGATATACCGATTTCCCGCCCCGAGCCTTCGGTCTCGGCTTCACCGCTCCCTCCGTCTCCTGCTGCCTGCCTGGCCAGCAGAATGGCCATGACCACATGACGGCATATGCTCCGGGAGGGACAACTGCATCGGCTCTCCCCCAGGGGAAACCGAATGGTCACGGTCTCCCCTGCTGCCTGCACCGTCAGTTCCGGGGCGTTCCAGTCCAGCCCGGCTGCCGCCGCCCGAACTCCGTCGCCCTCCGCCTCCATGTCCTTGTAAGCCCTTTTTACGATTCCCTTGTTGCTGATGCCCACCAGGTAGTCTTCGTCCACTCCCGCCAGGCTCTGTCTCCAATCCATCATCGCCTTACACCCGTCTATGTATCGTTTCTTCTACCCTATTCTTTCCTATTCCTTATCCTGCTCTTTATCCTATTCCCTTCTATCCCACCATATCCGCCACATGCTCCGCCAGCTGTTCCGGAGTCATGGCCCCCACGAAAGCGCCCATCTGGGCCAGTTGGGCCGCCGCGTGCCTGTCGTAATTGGGCGTGGCCGTCATGTCCAGGGCGGTGAGCGCAATCAACCTGGCCCCGCTCTCAATGATGCTGCGGCTTATGCTGTACAGATTGTGATAGCCGCCCCCCTCGTACAGATCCGAAATCAGCACCACCAAGGTTCTGTGGGGATTGTCAATCAAGGTCTCACAATAGTTCAGCGCCCCCGCGATGTTGGTGCCGCCCCCCAGCTGCACGCTCATCAAGGTCTCCACCGGATCTTCCACATGACCGCTCAGGTCCACCACATTGGTGTCAAAGATCACCAGACGGGTATCCAACATGGGAAGTTTCGCAAATATCCCCGCCATAATGGCGCTGTGGATCACGGAATCCAGCATGGAACCGCTCTCGTCCACACAGATTACCACCCGCCACTGATGATACCGTTTTACCCGGGAGTGAAAATACACCCGCTGCAATACCAGCTGCTCCCGCTCCCCGTCATAATGCTGGAGATTTTTCCGTATGGTTTTCTGTATATCCAGATTGCGCAGGCTCCGCACAGGGCTCCCGCTGGTGCGGTCCAGCCGCCCCTGCAGCGCCCGGCGCACATCCTGCTCCAGTTTGGCCATGATCTCCTGCGCCACCTTGCGCACGATCTCCCTGGCCAGGTTCAGCACTTCCCCCTTCATCATGTGCTTCAGTCCCATGATGGTCTTCAGCAGTTCCCGGTTGGGCTCCAGACGGCGCAGCACTTCCGGATCCGTGAGAAGTTCCGTCATCTCATATTTTTCCAGGGCATGACGCTCCATAATCTCCACGGTCTGTTTGGGAAACAGTTTTTTCATCTCATGGAGCCACCCGGGCACGGTGAGTTGAGAACCCTCGCTGCCCCCCCGGCGATCTTTCCGAATCTCCTGTTCCTCCCCATATTCCCGGGAATACAGGTAATCCAGTACTTCCTCCATACCCATATAATTTACTCCGCCGCCGCTGTAGGAAATCTGCCCCGAGGCATATTTGCCCAGCACCAGCCGCCATCTGTTTAAAACCTGTCCGTCGTCCATATAATCCCTCTTATTCCCTATACGCAATCCTCCCCGGAGAGGGAGGCCAGCGCAAATTCCTCCAATTCCCGCCCATAGAGATACCAGGCCTCGGGAACCGCCTGCTGTTCCAGGAACTGCGCGGGGTTCCTGCCGTGGAAGCCTGCCGCCGTCCGGGCGATCCGGTCCGTCTCCGCCGGGGTAAAGTAGGTGAACGCCATATGCAGTTCCGGCAGAAGCTGCATAAAATCCGCTTCCTCCACCTGTGTCAGAAATACATCCAGCATCCCCAGGAATGTATTGCCCACAAACACCAGGTCCTTGGCGCCATAGAACAGGCCCCGGAAAAACATGGCGGTCTTAAGCAGTTGTTCCCGGGTCCCTGTCAGATACCCCCGGCATACCTGCTCAATCCGGCCCACATCCTCCCGGCCGCCGCCATACAGCAGACCGTGAATACAGCCATGGATGCCGGCCTGTATCTCACTGTCTCCGTCCATGGCCAGCAGCGCCTCAAAATAGTTTTCCAGAAGGGCATCCTCCATCGTTTCGGCATGCTCCTCCCCGGCCGTCTCCTCTCTCCCCTCTCGTTTCATTCTCCCGATTACCCGGTACAGCAGCTTCACCGCCTCCATGCACCGGGCCATGTCCTCCTCCCGGATCCGGGCCATACCCGGCAGCAGTCCCAGCAGCCTGCGGATACAGGTCAATATCACGCCCCGGATCTCCAGCCGGGAAGCGTAGAGCCATTTCAACTGTTCCACCATGGTCAGGGAACGCAGTGCCTCCGCCAGGGAATAGAAATCCATGTCCGACATAAGCAGTTCCTGCAGTCTTTCATACACCTGCTCCAGCTGCCCTTCCATTCCCATCTCCAGCACCTGGGTCAGCAGCAGGGCGCCCTCCCGGGCGTACACCGCCTTTTTGAGTTGTTCCGCCGCCAGGCCTCTGGCCGCGTCCTCCACGGTTCCACCGTATACCGAGGCGTCGATCAGAGCCGCCATAACCTGGGCATTCCATTTATATTTCCAGATCTCCCGGATCAGATTGCGGTCCCGGCCGGTCTGCAGGTTAGGGCCTTTCACCCGCCGGGCATAGGGAGCCTGCAGAAACTGCAGGCGATGGAAAAACATGCTCATCTGCCGATGCTTTTTCTTACTGAATACGGAAAGTGTAACCTCGGTCTCCAGGGTGGAAGAAGTCTGCAGCCCATAGCGCCTGCACTGAACCCGGAAATCCTGCAGCACCGGCGGTTCTCCCGCGCTCTCGCACAGTTCCCCCACCCGCCTGCCCGTCATCTGCCGCCGCAGCATCCGCATGGGTTCATCCGTGGACAGATTATACTCTCCCTTGACAAAACAGGACAGAACCGCGTCCTGCAGTTCATATGCCCCCGGCTGGGGTTTCCCCCGCAGGGCGGCCAGCCCCTCCGCCATGGAACAGGCACAGATCTCATCGTGGGTGGATGCACTGCCCTCTGCCCGCCGCACGGCCTTTCCCGTGGCCAGAATCATATCCAGAACCGCCCGGGCATAGGGCTGCCGCAGGTAGGGCATAGAGAGATCCTGCCCGGTTTCCTGAGAAGACGGCGCTTCCTGCACATGCTCCCATATCTCCTGGTAAAATCCGGGGAAAGGCATACCGCTGGCATAGCCGTTGAGGGCGTCCGCCGCCTCCATGGAATAGGGCATCAGGTATACCCCCTGGTCCCTGGGATTGACCAGCCTCCGGGGTAAATCCGCTTCCCCGCTGCCGCCTTCCGGCGCAGATGCCTTGCCGGACTCCTCCTCCCCCAGCCTGCGGACCAGGGCTGGTGTGTGAAAGCCTCCCGTCACCACCAGGATGCGATGAAGCGCCTCCGCCGGCTGCCCGCTCCGGGACGTTTCCGCAAGCTGCCGGGCCGTCTCCAGGATTTTCCCCGCCATATAGGCCTCTCTGGCCAGGCATCCCTCCTCCGCAAGCTGCTCCGGCGGAGTGCTCTCCCTGGCCTGACGGCAATAGGTCAGCAGATTGCCAAACCAGGTTTCCCCATCCTGCTCCAGCCCCTCCAGTTCAAAATATTTCTCCCAGAACTCGTCAAAACTCCGCAGTCCGGTCTTTTCACAGAGCTGCCGCAGATAGGCATTGCGGGAAAGCAGATAATCATCGTTATAATTGCTCTTCTCTCCCTCCCGGCGCATCCCTTTTCCCTCCTGGGAAGCGGCCAGGATATCCCCATAGGGTAAATCTATAAAGGCCACCTGCGCCCCCAGGGCATTGCCCGTCCGCAGCGCCGCCAATTCCGGTGAATAGTCCAGAAAGGGGTAGTAGCAGCGGTATTTCTCCTTTTCCTCCGACACGGCCCCCGCCGTGTCATCATAAGAGTAATACACGGCGAAGGGGGCTTTGGTGGCCGGGTCCAGCATGGCCGGTATCAGGGAGCCTGCCGTGTCCGGTCCCTCGATGAGCACGGCCTGGGGCCGCCAGCTTTCAATCACATGCTGTACCTGCCAGGCGCAGGCCGGGCTGTGGTGCCGCACCGGAAGCAGCTTTATTTCAGCCATTTCCTGGCTTCGTAATATCGTTTCCATAAGCCACCTTCCTTGCCTGCCTTGTCTTTGATCACCGTGTTAAAATACTCCTTGACCCTGCCCAGGTCCTCTTTGTTTTCCTTGGAGAGAGCGCCCACCAGGTTCTGGGCCAGGCTGTCCACATCCATGCTGCCGTCGCCGTAATAGTAGCTGCCGATCATGGTCTGATAATACACGGACACCGCCTCCGCGGTGCTCATCACGGCGCTGGGGCTGTCGATCCGATGTCCCATGGAGGACACTCCCTCCCGCAGTTCATGATAGGTGGTGGCCAGCAATTCCGCCACATCCTCGTCCACCGGCATGTCAATATGATTTTCCGCCGCCAGAGAGCGCACTTCATTCAGGATAATCTGTTTCTCCAGCGCCACCTCCCGCACGGGCATGACCGTCTCAAAGTTAAAACGGCGCTTCAGGGCGGAACTCATCTCGTTTACCCCCTTGTCCCGGGTATTCGCCGTGCCGATCACGTTGAAACCGGGGCGGGCAAACAAAATGCCCTCATCCCCCAGTTCGGGCACGTTCAGCACCTTGTCGCTGAGCACGCTGATCAGGCTGTCCTGTACCTCCGCCGGGGTACGGGTAATCTCCTCGAAGCGGGTCAAAAGCCCCTGTTCCATACCCACATACAGGGGGGAGGGAACCAGGGCCTCACGGCTGGGGCCCTTGGCCAGCAGCAGAGCGTAGTTCCAGGAGTACTTGATCATATCTTCGGTGGTTCCCGCCGTCCCCTGTATGGTATTGGTGCTGACACCGCTGATGGCGGCGGACAGAAGTTCCGAAAGCATGGTCTTGGCCGTGCCCGGCTCCCCCACCAGCATCAGCCCCCGGTTGCCCGCCAGCGTAATAATGCAGCGTTCCACCAGAGCGTCGTTGCCGAAATATTTTTTCCCGATATTGACTTTGCCCCCCTCATAGGCTATGGGAGTCTTGCTCCCCAGAATAAAGGTGCGCACCGCTTTGGGGGAAAGCTGCCAGTTCTCCGGCTTCTTTCCGCTGTCAGCAGCCTTCAGCGCCTCCAGTTCCTCTTTGTACCGTACCTCCACGGGAGGCCGCAATAACTTTTGTCCGTCCATAATCCTCTTCCTTTCCTCGCGCTTATTTGAAAAAAATATCCCCCGGGATATTTCAGATTGCTTCCGATGCTCTGCTTCATTGCGCCTACAGTTTTAGGAAAATATTTTCAGATATCTCACATTATATTCCTTTATTCGTGTTTTTTCAATATCTTCAGCAGGTGAAGATCATGTTCCAGGTAATATTTATGCTCTTTACCCGCCCCCCATTACCCCCTGTCCAATGAAAAAAGCGCAAACCCTCCTGTCTGCGCTTTTCTCGTATTTTCTTCCCATGGTTCCGCCCTTCAGGGGACAGGAAATCACCTGAGCAAATGTTCATACACCGACTTTGCCACCGTAAATTCCTGCGCTCCCATATAGCCGGGAGCCACCTCATATTCGTCAAAGGCGATCACCAGATTTCCCATCTGGTCAAAATAGAAGTCCGCGTCCTCCTCCAGACCCTTCCAGTTCAGCCCCGGAATATCCTCTTTGTCAACCCAATAGGTCTTTTCCGAATCCTCTGCCATGGCGCTCCGCATCTGCTCCCGCAGATTTTCGCTGATCAGTTCGCTGTAACCGCTGCCTTCCTGGAACAGATCCCCCAGCCGTACCTGCTGGCCGGATACTTTGTCAATGGTATAGATCTTATAGGACTGGGTACCGCTTCCCGCTCCCTGATAAATGAACAGCTTCAGGGAAAAATATCGGTCATCGTCCGTCACTGTCTCATGCCGGACCTCCAGTTCCCCATAACTTTCTCCCAGTTCCGCAGACGCCTGGAACTCCGCCACCAGTCGGCTTATGGTTTCTTCAATATCAAAATTCACCTGTTTTATGGTTTCATCCAGTTCCGCAGTGTTCCCCTGCCGGTCTCCTTCCCCATCCTTTATCACAATCTGGGGCACATCCACATCGGCGTTGAACCGATCGCCTTCATACTGATAATTCATAAAGGTCACGGCCCGAAACAGCCTGCCCACCACCGGGAGATTCCCCATGGCATAGGCCATGTTCTCCCCTGTGTTGGGGAGAAGCACCAGGAACAGAACCGCTGCCGCGGCTGCACCCGCTTTGCGGAGCCTGCGGGTCCTCCTGGCTCTTACGGCCGCTTGCTTCAGCTTCCATTTCAGTTCCTCCGGCATCTCCATGTTTCTGTAGTTTTCTCCTTCTGCCGCCAGTTTGTTCTCCAACTCCTTCAATGTCATAAGCCACCTCTTTTCCACATTCCTCTGGTCAGCCTGCGCCTTTGTCTTTCCCTTATGATGATTTCTTTATGATGATTCCTTTACGAAAGTTCCCTGCGCAGCTTTTCCAGCGTCCTGTATAATCTGCTTTTTACCGTATTCACATTTTCCTGTAAGATCTCCGCGATCTCTGCCAATGTCTTATCCTCGTAGAATCGCAGGATCACCAGGGTTTTCTCATGGAGGGGCAGACGATCTACCGCGGACTGTAAATCGAAATCAAAATCGTCCTCCTCCAATGCATAGTTTTCATCTAATTCCTCATATACCCTCCTGTTCTTTCTCAGATATTCCTTTGCCGTATTGATCATGATCCGATATATCCATGTTCCCGCAAAATCCTCCTCCCGCAGAGTATGGGCTTTCAGCATGGCCTTGTACGCGCCTTCCTGTACGATATCCATGGCGTCCGCCTCCTGGCCCGCATAGCTGTAGGCCAGCCTGTAATAACTCTGGTAATTCTCCAGCAGCACCCTGCGGACTGTTTTTTCCTTGCTGCTCCGCATGCGTCTTCCCCTTTCAACTTCCTGATCTGTGTATACACTGGACTTTCTTTTCTCTTTTGTGACTATTAGACGGTTCGCATTGTTAAAAAGTTTCGTATATCTGTTTTTTTGCGTCAATTTTTTTCCGCCCCAATTACAACACTATTTTCTCACAATGGCAAAAATCATATCCGCAATATAGAGCCCCACCATGACCAGCCCTTCCCAGCGCCGCAGTGCTTTACCCCTTCTCAGGAAAAACAGGACCAGAAAACTTGTCAGAAACAGGATCCCCAGGTCATACGCCGATGCCGCGTTTACTCCCACCGGGTGTATTACCGCTGAGATCCCCAATATAAACAGCAGGTTAAAGATATTGGAACCCACCACGTTTCCCACCGCAAGACCAGTCTCGCCTTTCCGGGCCGCCACAATGGAAGTCACCAGTTCGGGAAGGGAAGTGCCCACTGCCACCACCGTGAGCCCGATCAAAGTCTCTGTCATCTCCAGGGCTCCCGCAATCTCTTTTGCGCCGTACACCACCGCCTGTCCGCCTCCAATGATCAGCACCAGGCCTGCCGTAATGCGTAAAAAGCATTTCCGCAAAGGCATCCTTTTCCCCTCCTCCTCCGGCTCCGGATGCCGCTTCGCCTCCCGGATCAGGCACACTATGTAACCGGCAAACAGCACCAGCAGGATTCCTCCGGCAATTCTGCCCAGATTTCCCGCATTGTCTCCCATCTCCATCTGAAAGAACTTTCCGGAGCAGAGCATATCCCCGCAGGACAGAAAAAACACCAGTGCCGTGGCCAGAACGGAGATGGGAAAGTCTCTTTTCAGCACGCCGGTCTCGGCGGATACCGGATAAAGGACGGCACATAAACCCAGCACGGATAACAGGTTAAAAATATTGGAACCCACCACATTGCTCAGGGCAATCTCATTGGCCCCCCGCAGGGCCGCCACCGTGCTGACCGCCAGTTCCGGGGCGCTGGTTCCCGCTGCCACAATGGTCAGCCCGATAACCAGCCCCGGCACTCTGAAATTCCTTGCCAGAGCCGCGCTTCCTTCCACGAAAAAGTCCGCTCCCCTGATCAGAAACAGAAAACCAACCGCCAGAACCACTACACTCATGAAAAACATTTTTTCTTCCTCCTTTTGCAGAAAAAAAGCGAGACTCTTACTGTAAGAAAAATACAGTAAAAGTCTCGCTTCTTAACGACATATCCCGGGGAATCATCTTCCCGTACTGACGAAAATATGTCACATACCAAGGTATGCAAGCTACTCCCTGTCACATAGCTAAATCATATCAGAAACGGCAGGGTAAGTCAACGGGCATTTCTGCCATTGCATATACAGCTAACTATTGTGCCGCCTCTTCAGTTCCGCAGCATTGCTCTCCACTCTCCTTTTGCTCAGCGGATAGATAAAGAACAGCACCGCCGCTCCCAGAAGGTATACCACACCCGGAAAAAAAGTGGATATGTTATAAATGCCTCTGGCCACCTGCTCGGTCTGGGCTACGGCCAGTTCCTCATAACCGATCAGTGCCAGCGCCCATCCGCCCATGCCGCCGGCCAGCGCCTGGCCGATTTTGCGGGAAAAGGAATAGATACCGTAGATTGTGCCGTCATCCCGCTTTCCCGTTATGACCTCCTTGTCGTCGATGACATCCGTCACCAGCGCAAAGCATTGCATAGTGAAGAAAGTCATGCCGATCATGGCCACAAACACCAGACCGATGAATACCCAAACCTGGGTCACATGCAGGATCCCGATCACCACATACAGGATGCCGGAGAGCAGCATACCCGCCACACCGCACTCCCTCTTGCCGAATTTCACCGCCAGCTTCGTGGAAACGGCGGCCAGAATCAGCATTACCGGCAGCTGGAGCATGGCCGAAAGGGACAGCGCTTGGGTATTTTTAAAATAATCCGCATACAGATAATTGTTCAGGCCCTGGCTCATCAGGGAAGCCAGCAACAGCAGCAGCGCGGACAATATGACGCCCAGCAGGGCTCTGCTTCCCACAACTTCTTTCAGAGATGCAAGAACCGACATTTGTTTTTCCGCCGCCTGTTTTTTGTCCGGCAGCACCACCCGCTCCGTGCATAGCCAATAGCACAGCAGATAGCAGAGGATGGCGCACAGGGAGAATATCCCGGCCAGAATCGTAAAATTGGTGGAATTCACCACCTGATTGCCCGCCGCGTCCTTGTAATAGATGACCAAGGGTGCAACCACACTGATCAGATTTCCCGCAAACATGCCTCCCATGGAGCGGAACACCGACAGAGAACTCCGGTCCTTGGGATTCTGGGAAATCACCGACGCCATGGAACCGTAGGGGATGTTGATAGAGGTATAAAATACCGATCCCCACAAAATATATGTGACAAACATGTATGCCACTTTCGCTCCGTACGGAATGCCCTGCAGTCCGGACTGGTACATCAAAAAGGACGCTATGGCCACCGGCCCGCACATCCGCAGGATCCAGGGGCGGAATTTCCCGCTCTTCCCCGTTTTTGCCCTGTCGGCAATGCGTCCCATACCGATATCGGTAAAGGCGTCAATGAATCTGGCCACCAGAAACATGGTCCCGATCATTCCCGTGCTGATGCCCATCACTTTGGAGTAGAATACCATCACAAAAGTGCTGGCAAATATAAAGCTGAAGTCATTGGCCACATCACCCAGCATGTAACCCAATTTATCCTTTATGCCAAAGGGAGGTGCTTCTCTGTTGCTCATATTTTTCTCCTTATCATGCAAAGTTTCGCATCCGGTTTCTATTTCTTCTTAATTTTGTTCAACTTGCGGTTAATTTCCAGAATCTCTTCTGCGGTAAGCGGTTCCAAACCTGCCGTTCCAAGCATGTTCAGCATCCTTTTCACCGTAAAACCGCCCATCATTTTCACCATACCCTCGTTCATCTGGAAGCCGCCCTCGCCGCCGGATTTCTTTTTCTTCATCAGAAGTCCGCCCAGTTCCAGCAGGAACATTTTGCCCTTGACTGTCTCAATGATATCCCCCATCCTGTCATGAATGGAGAAATATCCTTCCGGCGCGGTGATATCAAACCAGTTGATCACCTCCCCGGTCTCCTTCATGCGGTAGTCCTCATTGAAAACATCCACCTTGCGGATCCTGCTCTCGTCCCTGGATTCTCCGGCAAGAGCAGTGAGAACCGATTCCCCCTGATTGGGCACATCAAAATAGAAGAAATGCTCCTGTGAGGTCTTTTTGCCCAGGCTTTCCCCGTTTCGCAGCAGTTCCACTTCCGGCTGGTTGGAGTATACCGTAACCCGGGTCACATCCTCCACCCGATCCACATAGCGCTTGCCGCAGATATGGACAAAGGGCTGGTCTGACAGCCAGGCTTTGTAGGCGTAAAAAGCATCCTTTTTATATTTCCGGTCAAAAGTCACCAGCCCCTTGTGATTCATGCCGTCCTCGCCTCCCTCTGCTCTGGCGTCGGCGGCAAAATCAAACATGTTCCACACATGGGTCGCCCAGATAAAGGGCCTGGTAAATAACTGCTTTATCAATTCCTCATGGTAATATGCCTGGTACTCCTCGGTGTAGTCCCCCTGCTCCGGGTTGGAAGTATGCCAGTTCAGCGCCTCACAGCCATACTCGCTCATGCCGATGGCCCTGTGGGGATACTTTGCGTGGAATCTATCAAAAAATTCCCCGTTCATGGAGGTATCCCCGCCGTACCATCCGAAATAGTGATTGTAGGAAAGCACATCCGGGATGGTCAGATATTCCTCGTCTATGCCGCACATGGATACCACGGCCATGGTGGTCAGCCTGGTGTTGTCCAGTTCATGACACAGATCGTTCAGGATGCGGTGATTCTCCAACAGCTCCGGATTCCCCGCCCCGTTCATGGTGATCTCGTTGGAAAGGCCCCAAACCACGATGCTGGGATGGTTGTAATTCTGGATCACCAGTTCCTTCATCTGGGAAACCGTATTGTCCCTGCCCTTTTCCAGATGCTGAGAGATATAGGGAATCTCCGCCCAGATCACCATGCCCTTCTCGTCACAGAGATCGTAAAAATACTGGTCATGCTGGTAGTGAGCCAGCCGGATGGTATTGGCCCCCATCTCGCAGATCAGGTCCATATCCTCCTGGTGATCCCCTTTAGACAGGGCATTCCCCTTTTTCGGCCGGTCCTGATGCCGGGACACGCCCCGCAGGGGATAGCTCTCTCCGTTCAGGATAAAGCCTTTCTCCGGATCAATGGCAAAACTGCGGCAGCCAAAGCGCGTTTCTCTCTCATCCAGCTCCATCTCTCCGTCCCGGAGCACCGCCTTGAGGGTATACAGATGCGGATCCCTGCGTCCGTTCCAAAGGCGCACGTTTTCGATTCTCATATCCACAGCGGGGTTTGCCGCGGTGGTCTCCGCCTCCGCCACCTTTTCCTCGCCGTCCCATATGGTAAAATGCAGTTTCTCCGTTCCCTTGGTGCCGCTGACATAGGCATTGACCCGGACCCGGGCGTCTTTTCCCTCTATCGTGGGCGTCACCGCCACGCCGGGGCCCCCGAAATAATCCAGGTCAAATCTGGCCTTTCCCACATACAGCAGAGACACATTCCTGTATATACCGCCATAAAAAGTGAAATCCGCCATCTGGGGATACACATGATCATTGGGCGCGTTGTCCACCAGCACCCGGACTTCATTTTCCTCCTGCAGGGCCCCGGTGAGATTGCATCTCCAGGTGGAATAGCCGCCATCATGATGAGCCAGCAGTTCTCCGTTCACATACAGATCCGCAGAGGAATTGACGCCTTCAAACTCCAGATAGACCTCCTGCCCCTCCGCCTGCTCCTTTTTCAATACTTTTCTGTAACAGCATGTTCCCCGGTAGTAGTCGTTACCGCCGTCCTGGCCGTCCGTGCCGTTCCAGGTATGAGGCAGGTTCACCGCTTCCCAATCCCCCTGCCCGGCGGCGTTCCTCTCCCCGCCCTGAGAATCCATCCCGGCAGTCTTGCTGAACTGCCATCCCTCGTTCCAACAGATTTTTTTCATCGCCATCCCCTTCTGCGCATTGCGGCGCGCTCCCAGCCAGGCAGCTTTGCTGCCTGATTTCGGCAATATGTGCCGATTGTGGCTGTACCTGTCATTATTGGCACAAGCCGCGGGTTGTATACGCGTTTTTATCCATCCCGTATCCCGATTATAGCAGTAAGTTTGTTTTGGCGCTTGCACAATTTCCCTTGAACCAGGACAATTTTTGTGCTATTTTTTAAATAGAGTAAAAAATATTACAACAATGGGTTTGAAAATTCTGGAAGAAAATTCCGAGAAAGAGGTTATATATGTGTCAGCCGGAAAACATCAGAGACGCGTTTCCGTTCATTAAAAAAATACTTGCCTCCGCCTTTCGGACGGACGTCCTATATTTCGCCCCTCCTTACCAGGATATACGCAGGATTGACTGGGGGTTTCGGGACATGGTTTGGGAAAATGTGGATTTTACTCCTTCCTTTGCGGATTCCATTGCATCCTCCGATCGGCTGCGGATGTTGGTGGTGAAGAGCAATCTGGATTTTTACAATATCATCGCCTTTGTCTCCCTGGGGGAAAAACCTGATTTTATCTCTGTGGGGCCGGTTCGGAACAAAGAGCTCTTTTCCCCCGACAGCCGCCAGATACAGAGGAATCATGTGATGCGGAATGTGCAGCAGGAAGCGCTGCGGCATTTCTACCAGATGCTGCCTCTGGTCAACATTTCCGATCTGATCTCCACCTTTCACTGTCTGCTGGAGCAATATCTGCCGGAATACCGGGACGTCCCCCCGGAGTATATCTGTTTCTCTCAGGAGGAACATGCTTTTGTCCCGGACAACGGTAAAATTCTGGATTTCAGCTATGAGGTTTCAGAACGCCTGCAAAAGCTTCTGGGCACCTTTATGGAAACCCTTTCCTCCGGCAATACTTCCCTGGTATACCGGCACAAAAAGGCTCTGCTGCATTACTTCAGGCCCCTGGTGGGAGACAGTGTCACCACCGCCAGAAGTTATCTGACCTTTCTGAATTCCCTGTGCTGCGGCAAACTTTTGGAGACCCAGGTACATCCTTATCACACTCTGCGGCTGTTTACCGACTTTTTTGCCAGAATCGAGGAACTGCAAAACCCGGAGCAGGCCTGGGTCATGCCCTATGAAATTGCCCGAAAGTATTGTCTGCTGGTAAAAAACCACAATCTGTCCGAGTACTCCTGCCTGACGCGGAACATTATCAACTATGTATCGACGCACATGGACGAAGAATTGTCTCTGGCCGTTATCGCCGGCTACCTGGGCAAAAACCCTTCCTATGTGTCGGGACATTTTCAGAAGGAGACCGGGGAGAGCCTGACGGCGTATATCCACCAGGAGCGGATACACGCCTCCCTCCGTCTGTTTAACACCACGGACTGCTCCGTGTCCGAGGCGGCGAACAGCGTGGGCATACAGGATCTGGGGTACTTCACCAGACTGTTCAAGCGACAGGTGGGCTGTACCCCCAGTCAGTATAAGAAGATGCTGAAATGACCGCCTTTCTTTTTCGGGCTATCGATCAGCATCATGCTGACCGGCAGTTCATATTCCCCTGTCATACGCCAGCTGCCGTTTTCCTGCTGTTCCATGGTATAGACCAGTTCGGATACCGGGAGCGTATCGCCGGGCGCCATGGTCCAGTCCAGTTGACAGAGCATATAGACATAAGCGATGGAAGCTTTTCCGTTTTCCCCGGGCATACCGCCGGTCCGGCTCTCCTCCCCGGAAGCATCCTCAAAATATACGGCGTATTGCCGCTTTGCATCGCTGCGCTGATATTGTCCCACGGCCCCCGAAAGGCAATAGAGCGCCCCGTCTTTCTCCACAAAAGGAGCCCTGCCCTTGTCATCCAGGGCAGGTTTACTTCCGGCGAGCAGCGCGTCCGTAATCTCCGGGGTAAAGCAGCGGTTGACATACTCCCGCAGATCCTGCAGGCTGTCAACGCCTGGCAAATCCACCCGCATATATACCATGCCGTCTATTTCCAGAAAGCTGGAATTCCCGGCACTGCCGACTGGTGCTTTCATGGGAGCCTCTCCCATGGAGGTGAACCAGCTGTAGACTATCTCCGCCTCCTCAAAATCCTGCCTCCAACGGGGAATATCCCCGGAATACCCCTCCAGTTTTTCATAGGGAAAGTTTTTGGCGGCAAAGCTGTATCGGCATTCTGCCAATTCCTCCAGGCAGGCCGTATAGGCCTCCGGATGCTGGGGATCAAACTGTACATCGGTGGGTTCCGTCCAAAAATAGGCCCCGGTACCTGCCTGGTTGGCCTGGATCAGCCGGCCGCTCATGCCCGCATACATATCGTAGTCCGCCGCCAGTATATATTCCATTTCACGGATATCCCAGGTGCCGCTTCTATAAACGATCTCTTCCAGGTCCGGCTCCAGATCCGGCAGCCCGGTCCAGAGGCAGCCGCCCAGACAGCCCCCCTCCACAAACGCACTCCAGCCCTGCCAGGGCTCCCCCTGCCCGAACCGGGTGACGGAAGGCAGATGAAACAGGGTCAGATTTTGCAGATAGCTTTCACCGTCCCCGCTCTTACCCAATTCCACCCCGTAAGCCACCTGTCCCACAAAGGACTCCGGCACTTCCATGGTAAAATAGGGATCGTCAATCCGCGTATCTTTTATCACTTTGTAATAGGCATTGTCGGAGAGCACATGGTCGCTCAAAAGGCTTGCAGCCTCAAGGTCTGTCTCCTCGCCGCCCGTATTTTCCGCCGGGCCGCTGCCGCCGTCTGGACTTTCATCCTGCTCTCTCCCCCCGTTGCCGGATGTATCGCCCTGCCCGGCGGTGGGAATGGATACCGCATTATCCTCCACAGGGGAAGAAGGCTGTGGGCTGTGGGAGGCATCACCCCCCTCACGGCTCCCCGTACAGGCCACACAGAAGATGCCCAGCATCAAAACCACCGCTGCCACCCCTGTCACCGCCAGCGTCCTGGGCCTGCGGGCAATCATCCGCACCCGTTCTTTCAGGCTCTTTCCGTCCGTCGTCATAGTAGTGGCAAAGCACAGAAAGTCCCCTCTGTTGCCACGGTCCACAGTGAGGTCCAGCAGTACCCGGCCGTAGGCTCCCCTGCTTCCCTCCCCCAGCCGTCTGATGGTGTTCTCGTCACAGGCCAGTTCACTGTCCCGGCGGCTCACATGGACCGCCAGCCACACCAGAGGATTGTACCAGTGCAGCACCAGACACAGGCTGCGCAGCAGAGACCACAGACTGTCCCCCATCTGATAGTGGCTTACCTCATGGGCCAGCACATAGGGAAGCTGCTCCCCGGTAATTCCCTCCGGCAGATAAACGGCGGGACGAACCAAACCAAACAGGCAGGGACTGGGCAGCCCCGGTGTCTCATATACCGGCAGAGGCTTCCTTGGGACCGGAATATCTATTTCGCTTACATCCAGAACGCTTCTAACCCGGCGCAGCCGATGGGCAAAATGCAGATTCACCCCTGCCACCCCCGCCCCCGCCAGAGCCATACCGACGATCCAAAGCCCTGTCAAAGCCTGCCTCCAGGGGAAGCGCTCCCCTCCATTGCCCTTTGAGTCTGGGGAAAGGTTCTCCTGCCGGGTCTGTGCCTGGTCCTGACGCCCCGCAGACTGTATCTGCCCATGGCCCATGGCCCACATTCCCTGCCCCATGTTCTGTAAAAAATCCCCGGGCCGGCGATCCGTCTTACGCTCCTGAACGGCAGCCGGCGCCGAAGCCTCGCTGCCTGCCGGGATCTGAGGAAAGAGATTTAAAATACTCATATCCGTGTCTATTATGTTAATGGGAAGCAACAGCCGGACCAGAACCGGCAGCCACAGGGCATATTGCAACCTCAGACTGATTTTTCCCCTGAAAATACGGCGAACCAATAGCACCAGAATCACCGAAACGCCCGATGTAACCATCCATGCCAGCATATCATTTCCTCCCTCTAATCTCAGATTCCCAGTTCCCCATATCCCTTTCAGCCGCGTTTCTCCGCTTCCTCCAGAATGGCATACAATTCTTTGATCTCCTCTTTGGACAGATTCTGCCTTTGGGTCAGCGTACTCATCAATAGACCTACACTGCCTCTGTATACGCGGCTGAGAAAATCTTCCGTCTCCTGCTGCAGCGCCTCTTCCCGCACCACCAGCGGGCTGTAACGCCTTACTTCCCCGCCCTCATCGCAGCGCACCAGCCCTTTCTCCGCCATGCGCCGCAGCATGGTGAGAGTGGTGCTTTTGCTCCAGCCCATCTCCGCTTTCAGATAATCCACTACCTCCCGGCCCGTGCGGGGGGCCTGCTCCCACAGGCATTCCATCAGATGCCACTCCGCCGGAGTCAGGCTCACCCCCGGCTGTCTGGCCGCTGACTCGGTTTTCCCTTTTGATCCTTTTGCTCTCTCTTCTGATACCTCTGTTCTCACTTTAGGCGCCTCTGTTCTCTTCATACTGCCAGTGCCTCCCCTGTACGATTCGTATTATTGTATCGGGTTTACTATGTAAACCAAGTATACTCCTTGTGGTTTACTTTGTCAACTGTTTTGTGCTGCGTTTTTTTATTGTGCGACAGCCCTGTAAGATTATGTGCTACCCCTGCAGAGCTTCTATCAGCTTCAGAAGATCTGCCAGACTGTTTATCACCTGCTGGTCCACCATGGAAATCTCATCGTTCCCGGCGTCATACGCATCCCACGCCAGTTCCACCGACCAATCCGCCAGCTGTTTTACCTGGGGCATTTTACCTGTCACAAACATCCGGGCCTGGGGTTCGTCAAGAAAGATCACCACGTCCAGTTCCAATCCCTCCGGCCACTGCCAGGAGTCCGTCTGTCCCACAGGGGCTGTTTTCTTCGCGATTTTCCGGGCCATTTCCAGCCGCGGGTCTGAAGCGGTGATGTGATAAACCAGTTTCCGGGCATCCCGATCCCACTGGTCTGCCGCCAATATAAACCCGCACAGCATGGGCAGGGATAATTTGGATTGCAGCCGCTCCACCCCGCTCTGCAGGTCGGGAAATGTTCCCACCTGCAGCCCGAAAGCCCGCTCCAGCTGCTGGAGCGCCACATATTCCCCCAGATTCCACTGGGGCAGCACATGGGACAACACGCCCACCTTTTCCGTGAGATTGGCATAAGCCCTGTCATAAATGGCGCGGATGTCCACGGCCTGGCAGTCCTGTGTCAGGTACAGCCGGGTAAGCAGGGCATCCTCCCCGCCATATACAGCCAGCCGCACCGCGCCCGCCTCATATCCGCCCTGCAATTTCAGCCGGTCCCACTCCCTCTCATCCAATCCGGCAAGGAGACTGAGGCTGCGCAAAAATCTCTGCTGATCGGCCGTCAACTCCTGCCGGTCCAGGGTCACCCGAGCGGTTATCCCACAGTTTTGCGCGCTGAACGCCGTCTGCAGGCGGCGGGCCGCAGGCACAAGCCGAATCGCCTGGATCAGCAAAAACAGAATGGCCAACAGCAGCAAAATGCCCAGTATTCTCAATCCCCAATGTTTCTTTTTTTTCCTGACAGAATGTTCCATGCAGCAAAACTCCTTTTCAATTTGTCTTGTTTGAGGAATTATCTTTCGTCCCCACTTTTTTCTATTATAGAAGACCAGAATAGACCTGACAATAAAAACTACAGAATTCCTTTGCAATCAGGAGACGGAGCAGCCAGATCGCTGCGAATATACAAAGTTTACAGGAATACTATAGAATTTTAATTTTTTTCTCCCGGTCTACGCGGTATAATAGGAAAAGAAGGGGGCATTGCAGAACTCAAATCACAGGAGGAATTTCCCTATGGAACAAAATACAATCACTATGGAAACAGATTTTAACCGGTTAATAAAAGATCTGATCACATCCGATTCCCTTGCCACCATGGAAAGCCTGTTCGCGGCCTGGCAGGAACTGATGAGCCGTTACCGCTGCGCCATCATGGAGGTGGAGACCAAGTTCAAAGTTCTGAACGATCAGTTCTCTCTGCAGCATGAGCGCAATCCCATCGAAAACATCAAGACCAGAATCAAGTCCCCGGACAGCATCCGCAGGAAAATGGCCAGAAAAGGGCTGGCTCCCATAACCCTTTCCCGCATAGAAGAAAATCTGAACGACATAGCAGGCATCCGGGTGATCTGCTCCTTCATTGACGATATCTATATGCTGGCAGATTGTCTGACCAGCCAGGACGACATCACTCTGATCGAGTGCAAGGACTATATCAAGGCCCCCAAGGAAAACGGCTACCGCAGTCTGCACCTGATCGTGGAAGTGCCCATTTTCCTGCAAAATGAAAAGCGAAATATGAAAGTGGAGGTTCAGCTGCGCACCATCGCCATGGAGTTCTGGGCCAATCTGGAACACCGGCTGCGCTATAAAAAAGACCTTCCCGAATCCCTCCAGCAGGCTACCGCCGGAGAATTGTTTCAGTGCGCGGAACTCAGCGCCCAACTGGACCGGCGCATGCAGCAGGTCCGGTATACGGTGGAAAAATAATCTCCCATTCCCATTGGGAAATTGCGCGGCTGCAGGATATGTGCTATTATATAGAGAGGTTGAATCACTCAAAAAACATATTCTGGAGGAATGCATATGTATCAGGACAATAAGATCTGGCTGGGAATGGCGGGAGATGAAAAGGTATACATATATCCCTGCATGGCCAACCGTCACGGCATGATTGCGGGCGCCACCGGCACCGGTAAAACCATCACGCTGAAAGTGCTGGCGGAATCTTTCAGCGACTGCGGCGTGCCCGTATTTCTGGCGGATGTGAAAGGAGACCTGGCCGGCATGTGCAAGCCGGGGGTAATCTCCCGGAGTTTGCAGGAACGTATCGACGCCATGGGATTGGAGGGGGAGGGATTCGCCTTTGATTCTTTTCCCACCACCTATTGGGATGTATATGGAGAGAAAGGACTGCCGCTGCGCACCACCATCTCCGAAATGGGGCCTTTGCTGTTGTCCCGGATTCTGGAATTAAACGACACGCAAAGCGATATATTGACGATTATATTTAAGATTGCCGATGACGAAGGGCTGCTTCTGATCGACACCAAGGATCTGAAGGCCATGATCCAGTATGTGGGAGAAAATGCCAAAGAATTGACCCTGAAATACGGTAATATCACCAAGCCCAGTCTGGGGGCCATCACCAGATCCATCATCGCGCTGGAGAGCGAGGGAGGGGAATTGTTCTTCAGTGAACCTGCCCTGAATATCGCCGACTGGTTCTGCCGCAACCGGGAGGGTAAGGGAGTAATCCAGATTCTGGACTGCCAGACCCTGGTCAACAAGCCCACCATGTACGCCACCTTCCTGCTGTGGATGCTGTCAGAACTGTTTGAGATCCTGCCTGAGGCCGGAGATCTGGACGCCCCCAAGATGGTGTTTTTCTTTGACGAGGCGCATCTGCTGTTTGACAGCGCCCCCAAATCCCTGCTGACCAAAATTGAGCAGGTGGTGAAGCTGATCCGCTCCAAGGGGGTGGGTATCTATTTCATCACCCAGAGTCCCAGGGACATTCCCGACGGCGTGCTGGCACAGCTTGGCAACAAAGTACAGCACGCGCTGCATGCCTACACGCCCTCCGAGCAGAGGGGAGCCAAGGCCGCTGCCCAGTCTTTCCGGGTCAATCCGGATTTCGACACCTATGACACCCTGATCAACCTGGGGATAGGAGAAGCCCTTGTGTCCGTGCTGGACCAGGCCGGTGTGCCCACGGTGGTGAAGAAATGTGATATTTTGCCGCCTCAGAGCCAGATGGGAGCTTTGGACGATGACATCCGGGATCATCAGATTCGAAAAAATATCCTGTATTCTAAGTACAATGACTATTTTGACCGGGATTCCGCCTACGAGTTCCTGGAGCGCCTGAATCTGGCCAATGCGGAAGCCGCCGAGGAAGCCCGGCTGGCTGCAGCAGAAGAAAAGCAGCGGCTGAAAGAAGAGGCTGCCGCAGAAAAGGCACGGCAAAAGGAAATCGCCGCTGCCCAGCGGGCGGAAGAACGCAGGCAGGCCGCTGGCCAGAGGGCCGTAAAATCCGCCGCCAAGAGCGTAGCCAACAGTGCGGCAGGCACTGTGGGACGGGAACTGGGCAACACCATCGGCAAGACTGTGGGAGGCTCCTTCGGCAAGAAGCTGGGAGGCAATGTGGGCGCCGCTCTGGGCCGGGGCATCATCGGAACGCTGTTCGGCCGATAAGAGATTACCTCTCTTCCTCCCGTCCCCGGATCAGGCGGATCGCCTCCAGGTATGCTTCCCGGCGGCCGCATTGCAGATAGGCGGTCAGTTCCGCTTCCATGGAGAGCCAGATCCGCGCCAGTTCCGGGTGAAACAGATGCCCCGCCCCCTGGCGGATCTGCTCCATCACTTCCCCGGGGGTGTAGATGGGCATGGTGTGGTGGGTGGCCTGTTCCGTCATCCTGCTGGCATATGCCGCAATGGAGACCATATCCGTTACAATCTGCACCGGATTTGCCGCCCGGTCATACTCCGCAGGGTAGCCGCCGCTGCCGTCGTAGTACACATGATGTCCCCTGGCGATGGGAGAGAAAGGCCTGGTAGACTCACACCGCTCCAGTATCCTGACGCCTGCCTCCACATGATATTTAAACATGGCAGACTCCTCTTCCATCCAACTGCGGGCAGACATCAACAGCATCCTGCACAGCCCCAGAGCCCCCACATCGTGCAGCATTCCTCCGTCAAAAGCAAACTGCAGCAGCTCCTCCCTGCGTTTTTCCACGTCCTGTATCGTGGCACAGGACAGGACGCCTTCCAGCAGCCTCGGGCAATCTTCTATCACTTTTCCCATGAGCATCCGGGTCATCTGAGCCGTGAGCCTGCTGAACACATAGGCGTCCAGATTCCGGCAGGCAATCAGCCTGGTCACAATATGTTTCTGCAGCATCTCTCCGGGATACTCCACAAAGCCCCGTAAAAATGTCAGAAGATACCACATCAGTTTATCATTGAGTTGGTTGTTGGGAACCCTGTGCACATAATCCACCACATTGCGGTTCATGTGGCACATGATATCCCTTTTCCCCTTCTTGTACTCAGGATAATGCTGCAGATAATTGCCGTATACGGCAGGTATGAAAAGATTGCCGTACATACCCTCCTGGGAAAAATCCTCTCTTCCGCAATCCATATACATCTTTTCCAGCTGGGTGAGCAGATAAGAAAGAGGCTGCAATCCACAGTAATACTGGCTTTCCTGGTAGATGACCCGCCAGCGCAGAGCCGGCGTGGTATCCTTTTTCCGGCTGTTCTCCCGCTGCCGTTCCCACACATACTCTGCGGATTCCATGACTTCCCGGATCAGACGCTGATCCGTGTCCCCCCGGCGCAGCAGTCCCATGGCAGTGGAACGCTCCTGATGGCTTTTGTACAGATAGGTATCCCAGGGCAGGGAGGGGGTCTTTTCCCGGTACACGGGATCCTGCAGAATCTCTATGGAACGTCTCATCGCCCACAGCTTCTTTTCCCCATCGGTGAAAATATTGTAGGACAGTGCCAGATTTCCCATGCTGCGATGTATATATCCCCTGGTCTCCACATCCTGGATCTGGTCATAAACCTTGATAAAGGAAGCCGCCTCTCCGAACAGCATGCCCATCTTCCAGCTATAGCTACGGTCCTCTATGATATCCATATTCTCCTGAATATAGAAAAGAGCCAGCGCCGTGTGGTAAAGTTCCCGAATCAGCATATCTCTCTTTTTCCAGTGCCTGGCGTAGGAAATCAGTGCATTGTGGATTTTATAGTGCAGAAAAATATCCAAACTCAGGTTTCCCGACGCCAGATGAGCAGCAAAGTCCTCCAGCTGCCGGATTGTCTCCTCGTCCGCGGAGACGATATTGTCCAGTACGGGAAAGAATTCCTGCCTGAGAAGTTCCGTGTTCTCCCGGACTATCCGCCGGATGGCGGCTGCGTTTTCATCGTGGATTTTTATAAAAACATCCACATCCGCGGGAATCTCTCCCGAAGTATCGGACAACGACATAATCTTTTCCGCATTTTCAATATACTGCTCTTGATAGGGTCTCATACATGCCCCCTCTCCAGGAACATGCCCATGGTGGAAAACACCTGCTCAATGTCAAAGGGCTTGGGCAGATGGGCGTTCATCCCGGCATCCAGGGAATTTTTCACATCCTCCACAAAGGCGTTGGCCGTCATGGCCACAATTGGTACGGACTGGGCGTCTTCCCTGTTCATGTCCCGGATGGCCCTGGAAGCCTCCAGGCCGTTCATCACCGGCATCTGAATATCCATCAGGATAATATCATAGAAAAAGAGGGGAGACTCTCTGAACCTGTCTACGGCCTGCTGCCCGTCCTCGGCCATGGTAATCTGAATCCCGCACAAATGCAGGATTTCCTGCTCAATCTCCCTGTTGATCTCATTGTCCTCCACCAACAGCAGACGTTTGCTGCTGAAGTTCCACTGGCTGCCTGTATCGGTCTGCTCTTTCTCCCGCTTTCCTTCCTCGGTGAAAGCATAGAGAGAACCGGACAGCCTGCTGAGAAACAGAGGCAGCGGAATGAAATCATCCACACCGCACCGGGTATACAGATATTCCACCTGGTTCCAGTCGCTCTCGGAGAGCAGCAGGATCGGGAATTGTGCCCCCATGCGCCTGCGAACATCCGGCAGGAACTGCATCACGTCCAGCCCCGGCACCCTGTCCGCCGTCAAAAATGCATAATACTCCTCACCCTTCAGCAGCGCCTCGTTCAGACAGGAAACCACGCCCAACGCATCCGTTGCCAGATCCCCTTCCATGTCCAGTTTTTCCAGCATGGATTTGATCTGCCGCCCCTGCCCCCCATCTGGGACAAGTGCCAGCACGCGTCTGCCCGCCAGCGCTTTCCGATAGGTATCCTGCGCGTTCTCCGCCACATCGAAGGGTATCTCCAGCGTAAAACAGGTTCCCTCCCCGGGAGTGCTGTCCACCTGTATGGTTCCTCCCATCAGTTCCACCAGGTTTTTGGTGATGGCCATGCCCAGACCCGTTCCCTGTATCTTGTTTACAGTGGACTTTTCCTCCCTCTCAAAAGGGGTAAACAGTTTCCTCATAAATTCCGGGCTCATACCCATGCCGGTATCCCGTACCCGCAGGGTCATCAGCACCCGGTTCTCCTGTCCCAGATCCGCCATATCCAGATACAGTTCCACCTCTCCCCCTGCAGGCGTGAACTTGATGGCGTTGGACAGAAGGTTGATACAGATCTGCTTCCAGCGAACGCCGTCCACCAAAATCCGCTCCTGGTCCATGGAGCCCATCTCCAGGCGGAAATGCAGTTTGCCCGCATCCGCCTGGGGTCTGGCCACAATCAGGATTTCGTGAAGCAGATCCGCGATATCAGCAGGTTCCGGCTGCAGGAGAATTTTGCCGCTCTCGATCCGGGACATATCCAGCACCTCATTGAGCAGGGACATCATATGGCCGGAGGCCGTCTTGATCTTATCCAGACACTCCCTGACCTTGCCGGGCATCTCCTTCTGCATCAGAGCGATATCCGTCATGCCGATGATAGCGCCCATGGGAGTGCGGATGTCATGGGACATCTCCGACAGGAAACTGGTCTTGGCCTGGCTGGCCATCTCAGCCTCATCCACCATCCGCCTGTTTTCCTGATACTGTATGGTCACATCATACAGCATACAAATATTATAGGCTCCCCACCCAAAAATCACCGGGGCGCATACACGTTCTTCAACATGGCAAAAAAGCGCTGTATTCTCCTCGGGAGGAGCACACATCGCCTCTTTGATTAACTCTAACTGTGAAGTGCCGTCGGGGCATGCCTGAAGCGCCAACTGATTGCGGTATACCATACGGCATTCCCCTTCTTCCCATTGAAAAACAAAAACGGGTTTGTCGCATTGCCCCCATATATTCTGAAGCTGTCCCTGATCCATCATAGCGTCTCTGCTCCCATTCTGCCGCCGACGGCATGAAGCCGGCTTTCCCGCCGAATCTCCTTTCTTCTATCGTAACAATTTTTAAAGTATTTGTCCAGTACCATAGGACCAAAGTCCCACTGACGTCAGGACCCACAGCGTCTTTGCAATGCCTCCCACTGCCTGTCCACCTCTTCCTGGAACAGGGCCAGCAATTCCTCCCTTCCCGGCTTAAACAGATGCTTAAAGCGTTTCTGCGGACGCAGAAATTCCTCGATGGGAAGTTTCTTTCTGGGCACATAGTTCAGCATCCACTTGCCGTCTATCACCTCATAAAGGGGCCAGTAGCAAGTGTCCACCGCCAGCTTGCAGATGGTCATCAGTTCAGAAGGATCATAGCCCCAGCCCCGGGGACAGGGGGACATCACGTTCAGGAATGCCGCCCCGGGTGTATAAATGGCTCTCTCTGCCTTGGTGTGAAGATCCTTGAAATTTCCGGTAAAAGTGGTCTGGGCCGCATAGGGAATGTGGTGCTCAGCCATAATGGCGGTCAGATCCTTGCGCACCTGCACCTTGCCGTCGCTGACCCGGCCCGAGGGAGTGGTGGTGGTGTCCGCATACCGGGGAGTGGCGGAAGAGCGCTGGGTTCCCGTGTTCATATAGGCGCCGTTGTCATAGCACACATACACCATGTCATGTCCCCGCTCCATGGCGCCGGACAGGGATTGAAAACCGATGTCATAGGTACCGCCGTCTCCGCCGAAGGTAATGAACTTGAAGGTATCGTCTATCCTGCCCTTCTTTTTCAGCACCCGATAGGCCGTCTCCACTCCTGACAGGGTGGCTCCCGCATTCTCAAAAGCATTATGGATATAGCTGTCTTCGTAGGCCGTGAAGGGATACATGAAGCTGGATACTTCCAGGCACCCTGTGGCATTGCCCACCACAGCCCTGTCCCCGGGGCGGAGCGCCCGAAGCACCGCGCGCACCGTCACCGTGCCGCCGCAGCCGGCACACATCCTGTGGCCGGGAGCCAAACGCTCCTCCTTGCTCATGACTTCTTTAAAATTATATGTATTTTCCATTGTCTCCTCCTAAATCGGGCGTTCCGCTTAAATTTATTTTGAACGGAGCCCGATATATTCATACATATCCGGGATTTCATGGGTTTGGGCGATCTCCTCCAGCCGTCCGTAAACTTTTTCAAAGTCCTCCACCGTGATATCCCTGCCGCCCAGACCATAGAAATAATTCACCACTTCCGCCTGTGACTTTGCGCTGTACAGCGCCGCCCGCACTTCCGCGCCCAGAGGGCCGCCGGTGGCAGAAAACATCTCGCTGCGGTCCAAAATGGCGATGGCCTTACGATCTTTCAGCGCCCGGGCCAGTTCCTCCTCGGGAAAAGGCCGGAACACGCGAATCTTGCACAGTCCCACCTTCTTTCCCGCAGCCTGACGGATTTTATCAACAGCTGCCTTACAGGTACCCGCTGCGGAACCGATGAGGACAATCACATACTCCGCGTCCTCCATGGCATATTCTTCAAAAAAGCCGTATTGCCTGCCGGTCATTTCCTCAAATTTCGACGCCAGTTCCAGAATTACTTCTCTGGCATTGTTCATGGCTTCCCGCTGGCCCCGTTTTGTCTCCATATAGTAATTGGACACCGCGTAGGGTCCCACTGCCATAGGTTCTTTGCTGTTCAGCAGAAAATGCTCCGGATGATACTCTCCCACCAGCTCCCTGACTTTTTCGTCCTCCACCAGCAGGATATTCTCCACCCCGTGGCTGGTGATAAAACCGTCCTGGCAAATCATCACTGGCAAGTGTACCCTGGGATCCTCGGCAATGGGAAATGCCTGCAGAAAGTTATCATAGACTTCCTGGTTGGACTCCGCATATATCTGGATCCAGCCGCTGTCCCTGGCTCCCATGCTGTCGGAATGGTCCGCATTAATATTGATAGGGCCGGTAAGGGCACGATTCACCAGAGCCAGCACGATGGGCAGCCTGTCGGAAGCCGCCACATACAGTTCTTCCCACATCAATGCCATGCCGCAGGAGGAAGTGGCCGTCAGGGCCCTGGCCCCTGCCGCGCTGGCTCCCAACGTGGCGCTCATGGCACTGTGTTCGCTCTCCACATGAATGAATTCCGTGTCAATTTCTCCGTTGGCAATATAATTGGCCACATACTGAGGAATCTCCGTGGAAGGCGTGATGGGGAACGCGGGCATCACGTCAGGATTGATCTGCTTGATGGCATAGGCCACTGCCTCATTGCCGGATAATCGTTCTCTGATCGCCATCTATTTGCCCTCCTTCATCGTAATCGCGCCGAAAGGGCAAACCTTGGCACAGATGCCGCAGCCCTTGCAGTGGTCGTAATCAAAATCCTGTCTTTTTCCATCCTTTATCGGAATGGAAGAATCCGGGCACACAGGGAAACACAGCAGACACTGCTTGCATTTGTCTTCGTCGAATACCGGCGTGGAAGTGCGCCATTCTCCCGTGCAGAAATGCCGGGACGTGGCCGGCTCAAATATTTTGTTGCCCTCGGTGATATCCTGCCATGGGCTTCTCTCATGAATCTCCGTACTTTTCATTAAAATGACCTCCGATTTAAGTTCCGCATCTCCCCTGCCCAAGCACTTTCCCGTGATACATATACGGCCGCCCTGGCGTCCGCATATGTATCAGTGCTCTGTCCGGGGCGATGCTGTTTTAAGTTCCGCATCTCCTACATCAGCGCCTCAAAAGTCAGTTCCAGCGCTTTCATGTTTCCGTCTATGACTTCGGGTTTCTTGGCAAATTTATGTTGATATGAGGCCCGCATCTCCTGCAGGAACACCTGTTGTTCCATAACGCCGGACACGGCCACCACGGCGGCCAGCATGGGAGAATTGGGGAAATATTTGCCCAGCGCTTTCACGGATATCTCCCTGGCATCAATCACATACAATCTGCCCCTGTATCCTCTGAGGTGGGAGACAATCTCCTCCCTAGGCCTCTGGCTGTTGACAATGACAGCCCCCTCCGGCCCAAGGCCATGGGTCACGTCGATGGTCTCCAGCAGACTGTCATCCACCACCGCCACCAGATCCGGCTCATAGATATTCGAATGAATGGTTATGGGTTTGTCACTGAGCCTGTTGTAGGCTGTGATGGGCGCACCCATCCGCTCCGGTCCGTACTCCGGAAAACCCTGTACATATTTTCCCGTCTTAAACGCCACGTCTGCCAACAATAGCGCCGCCGTCTTGGCCCCCTGGCCGCCCCGGCCATGCCATCTGATTTCAATTGTGTCTTTCATCCTTACCTCTTTCCTGCACAGCGGAAGTCAGGCCCCTGCCAAACTCCCGGTCCGCCCGGCTTATCGCCATAATCCGTAGTATTTCGCTGTAGACAAAACGGTTTCCCATATACAATAGAATCCATACCCCGGGAGAATTCCATGTATTATAAACAAAGCCGGACACCCGCTGCATCTTGCTGGTATCCGGCTGGTTCTTCCTAATATTATAAACAGCCCCCACCGTAAACGGCAGAAGCTGAATCCATCCCATCCATTTACGACATACCAACATATGCGTCCTCTGTCACGGGAGAAACCCGGCGGCATCTACTCATGCCGCCCGGGGCATTTTGGTGCCGCAACTCAGGAGGGATGTTCCACATACCTTACTCGTACCGCTTCTCAGCTTACGCGGCTCTCTGTGACCTTTGGGGTATCTGTACTGTCTCCGTCATCGTCTTTCTCAGTTGAATTTATTATAGTGGCGCGGTAAAGCGTTGTCAAGTGGTTTCTAAAAGTTCTCATGATTTATATGTCAGCAAAAAGAAGTAAGTAAGCCTTGCGGTATCTGATAAAACTAATGTATAATGTACAAAAGCCGAAAAGTTTAGACAGCCGGCCTGTATCCGCGGCATGAGGAAAGGAAAAATATGGACAAGACCAAAATCATAGCCCTCTCCGGCAAGGGAGGCGTGGGCAAGACTTCTCTTGCGGCAGTGACCGTCAAGGTTCTGGCCCAAAAATACCCGGACAAAAGACTTCTGGCCATAGACGCAGACCCGGCGGTGGGACTGGCCACAGCCCTGGGCGTGGAAGTGGGAACCACCATTGACGATATCCGCAGGCAGGTGGTGTCCTCCGTGGAAGAAGGAGATACCAGATCTGCCATGGAACTGCTGGGGGAGGCAAAATACCATATTTTTGACGCCATGGTGGAGACAGACGCTTTCAGTTTTATTGCCGTGGGACGCCCGGAAAGCGCAGGCTGCTACTGCAAGATCAATTCTTATCTGAAAGAAGTCATCTCCCTGGTAGCGGACAATTTCGACTATATCGTGATAGACGGCGAGGCGGGCATTGAACAGATCAACCGCCGGGTCATGGAGAAAGTGACCCACTTGATTCTGGTAACGGATGCCAGCAAAAAAGGAACCCAGGTAATCCAAACCATCAAGTCCGTAGCCGACAGTCTTGTCATGTATGAAAAACTGGGTGTGATTGTAAATCGGCTCCCGGACGAATCGGTAAAGCAGTATCTGGAACTGGGAAGCCTGCAGGTGCTGGCCTATATCGGCCAGGACAGCGATCTGTCCGCTTTTGATATCACCGGGAAAAATGTGTTTTTCATGCCGGAGGATTCCGTGATGGCCCAGGGGGTGCGGCAGGCTTTGACAAGTCTGGGAATTTGATGCCTGTCCAAACAAGTTTATATTTCATATAGATTCTGAAAAAGAAAAAGGACATATCCCATGAAAGACTTAAAACATATCTACGAACTGGAGACTTTGCTCCAGGAAGCGAACAATGTTCTGGTGCAGCAGGCCAAAGACAGGGGTGAGATTGCCATAGGCAGCACCTGCTCCCTGATCCCAGAACCCCTGTTAAACCTGCCGGGCTGTTTTTCCGTGAGACTGCGGGCTCCCAGAACCGGCTCCATAGAGATGGGAACTTACTACATGACCGGCATCATGTGCGAAGCCTGTCGGGCTATTCTGGAACGGGCTATCGAAGGCGGCTACCAGTTTCTGGACTGTATGCTGACGCCTGACTCCTGCGCTCAGATGAATCGCTGTGTGGAAAATATAGAACATCTGGATTTATGCGGCAGGGAAGGCTTTTTTGTCACTTACGCGGACGTGCCCATGAAATCCGATGAGACGGCCCTGAGACACTATGTCCGCCAGATGCGCCAGTATGTGCTGGACCCCCTGGAGAAGCGCTTCTCCATAGACACATCAGAGCAGGCACTTCAAAAGGCGGTGTCCCTGCACAACCGCATAAGCAGACTGCTTATGGACATAGGGGATTTCCGCCGGGAGGAGAATCCCCGAATTACCGGCTATGAATTCGCAGTGCTCTGCCTGGTCTCCTACTGTTGTCCCAAGGAGCCGCTGCTTCCCATTCTGGAAGAGACTTTGGCGGAACTCCAGAACCGCAGGCCAGACCAGCGCCCCGGATTCCGGGCCAAAGTGGTATTGGCAGGCTCCGAGATAGATGATCCCCAGTTAATTCATATGATTGAGGAGGCCGGGGCCCTGGTGGTGGCCGACCGCTTCTGCCTGGGGTCTTTCCCGGGCCGGGAGGAAATAGACCTTCGGGATGGCGAAGACCCGCTCGTCGGTATCTGTCGCCACTATATGGAGGGCGGACAATGCCCCCGCTTTATGAACACCGAAAAAATCAGAGAACGCCATGCCTATATGGACCGGCTGGCCCGGCATTTTCATGCGGACGGCATCATCTACCAGCAGATCAAGTTCTGCGACTACTGGGGCTATGAGCGGGCCTACGCCAGCCGGGTAATGCGGGAAGAGTATGGCTATCCCGTGCTGAGCATTGACCGCCCTTACGCCGTGAGCAACGCCGGACAGCTTCGCACCAGAGTGCAGGCTTTTGTGGAGAGTATGGAGATTAAGAAGCTGAAGAAGCAGTAAAGGAGACTATCTATGGGAAAAGCCATGGGAAGCGAACCGCTGGGACGTTTTTACAGCGGCAAAAAAGCAAAAAAACGCCGGGAATGGAGAGGGCTTAAGGATACCTGGTACGACTATGTGCACTGGCTGGGCATCTGGAAAACCCTGATCGGCTTTATGCTTCATCTGAATAATCTGAGAGCCTTCTTCCGTTACCGCTGGATGGTGAACTATCTGGCTGTGCCGGACTTTTTTGACAGGCATACGGAGGGGCTCCGCGGTACACAGCTTCGCATTACCCGCACAGCCCTGGAACTGGTGGTCACAGATATGTGCAAGAGCATGGGCGTGATGTTCCGGGCGGATCCTGCGCTGGGCAATGACAAAGCATTGAATGAGCGGCTGGTGGTCTTTGACGAAAATATGATGAGTGAGATCATGAATGGCTTCCCCAACTTGAAATGGGTGTCCGTGGAGGTTCCGGCGGTGTACACCTGCGCCATGATGGCCCAGGACAGCCTGTTCTACTATCTGGACAAAGCCCAGGAATACGGTATCCCTAATGATGTCTGCCCCATGCCTGCGGCGGAATTCGGGGTTTCTCTGGAGGACGACTATCCCCGGATCGGCAAATGCGCCATCCAGTGCAATACCACCTGCGATGGAAGCCTGATGGGCAACGGGCTTATGGCAGCCCGGATGGGCATTCCCACTTTCCAGTTGGCTGTGCCCATCCGTCATGATGAGGACAGTGTGCAGGAGTACGCGGCAGAGGAGATTCGCAACGCCATTGCCTTTATAGAGAAACAGACCGGGGAGACATTTGACTGGAATGCCTTCTTTTCCTCTATGAAGGATTTCAACCAGGAGACGGCTCATCTGCTGGAGTGGTATGAGGTATCCCGCTCCCCCTATCCCCAGTTCACGGACAATAGCCTGTCCCTGTACCGCTATGCAGTATACATGGCAGCAGGAGGCAGAGAAAAAGAATTCCTGCGCCGCGACCAGAAGCTGACCCGCTTGGTAATGAAAGGCTATGAGCGCAGGGAGCCCTGTGCCGTATCTCTTCGCCACCGGGCCATCACCTGGGGAGTACAGGCGGCTTACTACACGGCTTTTGCCGGGTGGCTCACCAACTGTTGGGGCATTGTACCCCTGGTGGATATGCTCACCCTGTGCTCCACCAGGGAAGTTAATACGGAAGATCCCGAAAAAGCAATCTACGACTTGGCTTATCTCTATGAAAAGATGATTATGCGCAGCCGCTCCAACGGGGGTTATGAAGTGGGCGTGGCAGATCTGTGGCGCTACTGCGAATTTTTCCATGCGGACATGGTTATCATGTACGCCCATATGGGGTGTAAGTCTATGTCCGGCTACCACGGACTATTCGAAGAAGAAGCCCGCAAACACGGCATCCACTTAGTGTGGGCCACTCACGGCCTGATGGATGCCCGGGGGGTTGGCCGTAGAGACATGCGTACCGAAGTAAACCGCTACATGCGCACAGTGCTGCGGGAAGAGCCCCTGGATCCCAGTCTGGAGGACTTTGATGATCAGCGGGCGTGGTAGGGGCAGACTCTGAGACTGTTTCCCCCGAGAATTTTACATTTTCATGCGAAACTCGTCAAAATCCTGTATATCCGGCGCTGCCAGATACCATTTTTTCAAGATTTCGGCATCCTGTTCCGCCTCGATTTTAAGACGGATATCCTCGGGGATCTCTCCCAGTCTCCCCAGGAAATCGTATATGACCTGTCGGCTCTGCTCAAGGCTGCCTTGGGCATGGCCTTCCGCATGGCCTTCCGCACGACCCTCGGCGTGGCCCTCCTGCATAGCCGCTACTTTTAAGGCCCAGAGGTCTCTCTGGTACTTCAGGTGTTCTTCATATCTCCATTTTGCCCATTTAAATAGATTCATCGCCCTTACCTCTTCCACCGCTTTCATCACTCCCGGATTTTCACTCCTCATCTCGTCCAACTCCTCCCTGTTTTTCACACGAAACAGCCGAATCCAGTCATCCATCCTATCTCCCGCAAGTTCCTTATTCAGTTCGATAACATGTATCTCGAATTGATCCGAGTACTGCCTTCCCCTCTGATCCCGCAGGCAATATACCTTATGGTACTCAGGGAACAAATCAAGTTCGAAATCAAGAATACTGATTACAATACATTTCTTCAGCCGGTCATAAGACTGTCCGCTGAACACACCCTCCGTATACATCTTAGCCAGATAAAACAGGCTGCGCTTGTCCCAGAAGGCCAGTCTCCTGATCTGCAGTTCCACATTGATTCTTCTCCTGTCGTTGAGAAGCATTCTGACATCCAGAATGCATTGCTTTTCCTGTCGGCTGCGCCTGCTTAAAAATGTGTTTTCCAGGCGCACGGACCTGATGTCCTCCAAGGAAATCCCCAACACATCACTGATAAAATGTCTGCGTATCTCCTCATTGCGCATCAGCTCCCTGAAAGCCAGGTCCGCCTTGGGGGGAATGAATTTATCCCACATTTCTTTTCTGCCCATTTCGCATCTCCTCCTTGTTTCAGTACAGCGCTGCAGCTGTACCGTGATGGCAGGAGACAACAAACAGAATACGCCCTGCTCAAAAATCTCCTGCTTCTTTTCAATTTTGTTTTTTTGAATTAAAAGCATAGATTTTTGATATCCTGAGAATTGATTTGCTTAATCAAAGTGAAAAGAAATATATGCTTTGAAAAAATAGTAGCATATATGCATTAATATTGCAAGGGGTTTTCATCCGAAATATGGGACAGGTATAAAATCACATATTCACCCGGCAATAATTCAGTTGAGAACAAATAATAATTATGGTACAATTACCCATACAGAGAAAAACAGGAGATTTACTATGGAAAAGGGACGTATCATCTTTTTAAACGGCGTAACCAGCGCCGGAAAGACCTCCATTGTGGAAGCGCTGCAGGCGCGGGACGACATTTTCTTTTATGTGGTGGCAAATGATCTGTTTCAGGAGATGGTGGGAGATCAGTATCTGCGCCGTGACTATTGGAAATACCTCAGCGAAGTTATCCTCATGATGTATCACACCGCCAGGCTGTACTCCGATATGGGAAAAAATGTGCTGATCGACGGCATATTGGTGGAACGTGAAGAGATAAAACCCCACTATAAACAACTGTTAAATATTCTTGCAGATAATCCTCTGGATATCGTTGAGGTATACTGTCCTTTGGAAATCTGCCGGCAGAGAAATATTGAACGGGGAGACCGCTATGAGTCACAGTCGGACGAACAGTACGCATTGATGACGGAGCAGATCGCCTACAGCGCCAAAGTCGATACCAGTGTGCTCAGTCCGGCAGAATGTGCGGATATAATAGTCAATACACTGTTTTCCGGCGGAAAGTCCTCATAAGTAAAGGAAGTGCAGATATGGATAGTCAAAAAGTGTACAATATGAAACTTACAAAAATATATCCGCTGCTGGTTCAGAAAGCAGAGAAGAAAAACCGCACAAAGCAGGAGGTGGACCAGATTATCTTCTGGCTCACGGGTTATGACCGGGAAGGCCTGGAGCGACAGCTTCAAAAGGATGTGGATTATGGAACCTTTTTCCAGGAGGCTCCCCTCATGAACCCCAACTGTTCCGAAATCAAGGGAACCGTGTGCGGTATCCGCGTGGAAGAAATCGAGGAACCCCTTATGAGAGATATACGGTATCTGGACAAGCTGGTTGACGAGTTAGCCAAGGGCTGGCCCATGGAGCGGATATTACGCCGGTAAAGCCGCTCCGGGAACCTGATGGTTATAAACGCCGGCAGCATGACAATAGATTAGACAGGCAAGGAAAAACATATATTAATTCGGAGGAAAACAGATGAAATATTATGGCGGCTGCGATGCCGGAAGCACTTACACCAAATGCGTGATCCTGGACGAGGCGGGCGTCCTAGCGGCCCATGTGACCACACGGAGCCGGATTAACCCCGTACTCAGCGCCCAGGCCGCGCTTCAGGAGACCATAGGGCAGGTCACCGAACTGGATCGGGCGGAAGATCTGGCTTATCTGGTGGGAACGGGTTACGGCAGAAATAAAGTGCCCTTTGCGGACGAAAATATCTCCGAAATCAGTTGCCATGCCATGGGCGTACATATGGTCAATCCCCAGATAAGAGCCATTATCGACATCGGCGGTCAGGATGTAAAGGGAATTGCCATTGACCGGGACGGCACGGTGCTGGACTTTGCCATGAATGACAAATGCGCCGCCGGGACAGGACGGTTCTATGAAACCATGGCCCACGCCTTTGAGATGTCTCTGGAGGAATTCTCCAAACTGTCCCTTTCCGCCAAAAACGTAATTCCCATCACGGCTCAGTGTGCGGTCTTTGCAGAGAGTGAAGTTATTTCCCTGGTGGGCGAAGGGAAACCCATGGAGGAGATTGCCGCCGGGATACAGATGTCCGTGGCAAAACGGTGTTTTGTCATGGCAAAAAAAGCAGGCGCCGCGGACAGTCTGGCTTTGACCGGCGGCTGCGCCAAGAACGCGGGGCTGAAAGACGCCATCGAAAAAGTGTTGAAAATCAAGGTCATAGACCTGGATCTTGACCCCCAGTTGATGGGGGCTCTGGGCGCTGCGGAATATGCCCGGCAAAAAGGAGGCAGCCTATGATTGTTTTGAAGATCCTTCTGGTGATTCTGGCTGTGCTGTCTGTACTGTTCCTGCTGAGCCTGGCAATCTATTTCTTTAATCTGGATATGAAGTTTGCCGCCGCCATGACCCCGGTGATGAACAAATATTATGACTGGCAGAAAAGAAAAAAAGAAGCAAAACAGAAAATGAATAAGGAAACAGGCAGCAGTGAATGAAATGCATTTATATGACAACCTGATAGCGGAATCCCTGGAACTTGCGGAAAACACCGGTTTTCGGGAATTGCCTGCAGGCGGCCATGCTCTCTGGGAAGCGGAAGCCGAGCAACGGCTGATTTTTCAAAAGGATATGGCCTATGAACTGGGCGGAGGAGGGCTGCCTGCGGTCAGCGCTCTTGCCTTTACCTCCCTGCCGGCAAAGGCCGACCGTCTGTTGCTCTGCGGCCCGGATCTGCCCCGGCTGAAGGCTGATTCCCCCTACGCCCGGCTGACCATACTGCATGTTGACGGCGGGGACTGGCAGGATGACCAACAGGCTTACCGCCTTCTTCGGCAAATGGAATATACCAGATACCATGTATATCCCCGGGGTTTTATGATGCGGATCTCCACCTCCGCAGGCCGGGAGCCTGTACGGGTGAGCCGCGAAGCATTGAAAAACGGACTTGATTTCACCCAGGCAGGGCGTCTCTTTCTGGAGGCTTACCACCGACATCCCCAAGTGCGGGCGGTAACACTGCTGTTTGTCACCGCGCCGGATTTTCCCTACGGCCTGCTGGCGGAAAAAGCCGTCAGAATGGAAGCCGTTACAAACTCTTTGGATCAGATCTGGAATAATCTGGCAATGGACTGTCGAAGCTGCCGGTTAAAACCTGTATGTGATGAAGTGGAAGGACTACGGGAACTGCATTTTTCCAGAGAGAAGGGAAAAGCCCCAACGCAGGCGCATCAGGGCTTATAAAGTATATAGATTCAACTGTCAAAAGATACCTTGACCATCTCGTCAAAGGAAGTGGTTCCGTCCAGCACATACTCCGTGGCGCTCATGCGCAGGGTATACATGCCCTCCTGCAGAGCCTGCTCCTTGATGGCATCTGCCCCCTGGCGCTTGCTGATAATGGTCTTTAATCTGGGGGACATCTTCATAATTTCGTATACACCGATACGTCCCTTGTAGCCTGTATTCTCACACTTGCTGCAGCCGCAGGGCTCGTAGACCGTCACTTCTTCCTCCATATTGCAGCCCATCAATTCCTTTTCGTCCGCAGTAGCCGGACGGGGAGTCTTGCAGTCATTGCACAGGCGCCGTACCAGCCGCTGGGCGATGACACCGATCACGGAATCCGCAATCAGATATGACTCAATCCCCATATCCTCCAGACGGGTGATGGTACTGGCGGAGGAATTGGTGTGCAGGGTACTCACCACCAGATGGCCCGTAATGGAGGCCTGCACGGCGATGCTGGCGGTCTCCCGGTCGCGGATCTCACCGATCATAATGATATCCGGGTCCTGACGCAGAATAGAACGCAGCGCCGTGGCGAAAGTGAGTTCCGCCTTGGGATTCACCTGCACCTGGTTTATGCCGTCAATATTGGCCTCCACAGGATCCTCAACGGTGATAATATTCACATCTTCCCTGTTCAACTCGCTCAGGGCCGTGTACAGCGTGGTGGACTTACCGCTTCCGGTGGGACCTGTCACCAACAGGATACCATGGGGATTCCGCAATATATAATCGAACTGTTCCATCTCCCGGGGCTTTAAACCCAACTGGCTCTTCTCCTTGGTCAGGCCCGTCTTGGATGTGAGACGCATTACAACTTTTTCCCCATACACCGTGGGCAGTACGGATACACGGATGTCGTACTCCATCCGATCCACCACCTGGGTAATCCGGCCATCCTGGGGCTTTCTCTTCTCCGCAATATCCATGCCGCCGATGATCTTGATACGGGCCACCATGGCATTCAGCACATTGATATCATATTTGGCCTTTTCATACAGAGCGCCGTCAATGCGGTACCGGACCCGGACTTTCCGCTCCATGGGCTCGATGTGGATGTCGGAAGCCCTCTGACGCACGGCCTTGTCGATCATCTCCTTCACCAGCATGACAATGGGGGAATTGTTGATATCCTCCTCCGCGGCGTCTACTTCCTCCACATTCAGATTCTTCTCCTTGGCATACGCCTCCAGGGCCGTGGTAACTTCATCCTGACCATAATATTTGTCAATGGCCAACATAATGTTTCGGGTGGTGGTCACCGCAGGCTCCACCTGACAGTTGGTGATAATGGAAATATCATCCTGGGCATACATATCCATGGGATCAGCCATGGCCACCCGCAGCACATTCATGCTGTCCGCGTATTCTATGGGGAAGATTTTATTCTTCTTGAGCACATTCACCGGGATCAGGTTCAGGATCTCCTGGCTGACCGCGATGGTGGTCAGGTCGATCAGTTCAATATGCAGCTGGGTACTCAGGGCCATGGCAATCTGCTCTTCTGTGACAATGCCCTCCTCCACCAGCACTTCTCCCAGCTTCTTGCCGCTGCCCTTTTGCAGATCCAGTGCCTGCAGCAACTGTGTATTGGAAATCGCCTTGCTGTTTAACAGCACATCTCCTAAACGCAATTTTTTTCTACTGTAGTCCATTGTATCCCTGTCCTCGCACTTTCCAGCCGCAGCATACCTGCAGATAATCCAATGATTGCTGCGCTTTCCGTTTATTATAGCACAACCCGTGGAATTCGTATATGCTTTTTTATTGGAAATGCGCCGGGACTACTCTGCCGCCGGCTGGGAGTCGGCGGATTCCGCACCGTCGGACTGCTCCGTGCTCTCGGCCTTTTCCTCTGTCAACTCCTCCAGGCTGTAGCCAAATCCCGTTCCCAAAGACGCCGTCACGGCATACACCTTGCGGGAATCCGGCTCACAGATATAGTACACACTGCCCAGGGAATTGTAATCTCCCACAAGGTAGGTGTAATTCCCCTGGGCGGTCTCCCAGTGCAGTACATTGGAAGGTTCTTCCAGTCCATATTGCGCCAGGTCTGTCACATCTGTAAAGGTGTTCTGGGCCACGATGCGGGTCAGCCTGCCCGCCATGGCGTCCAGGCTGCTCTGCTTTAAGTCCCGGGACGGATCCGCATCGGACGTCCACAGGCCCTCCTTCTTTTCAAACCCATAGGTTTCCCCCTGGAATACATAGCTGAACCGCAATATATCATCTCTGGCTATGTCCACCAGCACTTCGCCTTCCACCTGTCCTGTCTCTTTTTCCTGCTGTTCCCGGTTATACCGGACCAGACAGATATACCCTGCTGCCAGCGCCGCCAGTACGGTCACTAACAGGATAAAATTTCTTCCCTGCTTTTTCATGATTCACCTCTTTCTGCGCCGAAGCCAGATGACAAAGCCTGTAACCAGACTGCCCAGGGGCAGAAGGATCATGGTACACAGCCCCAGCGTCATCGCGGTCCGGGCACTGAGCATCAGCGTGGATACCTCATAGCTTTTGGCGGGAATGGACACCGTGGTCTCATGGTCCACGAAATGGCTCACCGTGTTGGTAAACAACATCTGATTGGCGCCGCTCACCATCAGGCTGGCGCTGTCCGTAAACATCTGGTCGCTGGAGTACACCACCATTGTGGCCTCCCCCTCCTCAAGGGTCTTTACTGCTTCCACCCCCAGGGAAAACGGACCTTCCGCATCCCCCTCCCGGCGGCCGTACTCTGTAGCGCTCTCAAAATTCCGCATGGCATAGGCATCGGAAGAAGTTCTGAGGAAGTCATTGTACCGGATTGCACTGTCCTCCTGGGTCTCGGGTACAAGAATACCCTGGCTGTAGGGGGCAAACACATAATAGCTGCCGTAGATGCCTGTGGTGTAGGAACCGGCCGCCACCGTAGGCAGAATATAAAAGGGGATCTGGTAATAGTTCTCCTGGTTCTCTTCCACCACCAGTCCATCGGCAATACTCAGATTCATGTAAGCCAGCAATGCGTCCACATTGGGGGTTGCCGCCTCCTGAAATCCCAGAATCAGGATTACCTTACCGCCACGGTCCAGATAAGCTGTCACCTTGTCCCGGTCATCTTCGGACAGATCGCTGGCAGGGGCGTTGATCACCAGACAGGCAGCCTTGTCCGGCACGGCCTCAATGTCCATCAGGTTCAGGCTTTCATAGGCCACATTTTCCTTGTCCAAGCTGGCTTTGAAGGAAGCACTCAGGCTCTGTTCCCCATGACCTTCCGTCATATAAACCATGGGAATGTCATCGCTGAGCACATAGTCCAGCGCGCTGGTGATCTGTCCCTCCCCGTCGTAGCCGGTCACGGAAGAACTGTAGTTGTAACCGTCATAGTCATAGCTTGTGACATAGATATCATCGGCGTCAATCACCTTGCTGCGCTTATCGCTGACTACGATGAGGCTGTTGGCGCTGAGCCCGGCGGAAGTGTACTGGGTATGAAAGCGGGGATTCTGTATGGGATCCACATACTGCACCTTGATATGCTGTGACAGATCCTGATAACGGTCCAGAGTCTGCCCCAGCACCCCATCCTCATTCTCCTCATTCACCAGTACATAGATGGTTACGTCCTGCTCTATTGTTTTCAGATATTCTTTGGTCTGATCCGTCAGCGAATACAGTTTACTGTCGGTGAGATCCAGGGATTTCCAGGTGCCGGGAAGCTGCCCCACCACCATATTCACCACCACAGCTATCGCCACCGCCGCCACAATCATGCCCGTGCTGTAAGCCCCGGCTTTCAGAGACTTCACCGACACACTGTAGCGCCTCTTCTGTATGGCCTGGGTGGTCAAAAACAACGCCAGCGCCGTCAGGGACAGGTAATATACCACAGATCCCAGATCCAATGTGCCGTTCAGCAGCAGGGCAAAGGGCGTACTCAGATCATACAGCCTGAGAAGATCGGTGAACACATTGCCGGTAGAAGAGATCAGGCTGCACAGGGAGGGCATCATATATCCCAGAAACAACAGCACAAATCCCAGCACCGCCGCAATCACCTGACTTTCCGTCAGAGACGACACAAGGATACCGATGGCGATGCAGACCATCCCGTACAGAAAGAAAGCCATCACGGCCAGATAACTCTCTCCCAGAGGAACGGAACCAAACCTGGTGAGAATCAGCGGATAGAGAGCGCTGACCGCCGTGGGTACCGCCAGGATGGTCACCAGCGCCAGGAATTTGCCCAGAACGATCCGGCCCACGGTGACGGGAGCCGTAAGGATCAGCTGGTCCGTCTTGCTGCGCCTCTCCTCCGCCATGATCCGCATGGTCAGTATGGGGACAGTGAGCATAAACAATACCACCACGCTGCTGATCACATTGGAAAAATAAGGGAGCCCGTACAGCAGACAGTATACGAAATAGTACATGCCGATAAAGAACAGGCTGACTCCGATAAACAAAAACCCGATAAAGGAGTGGAAATAGGTCTGCAATTCTTTTTTATATATGGCTAACATTTACGATTCCTCCTGCCCTTTGAGAGATTTCTTTCCCCGTCTGCGCCGCAGTTTTCCGCCAGGCTCTTCTGCTTCGGGCTCTTCCGCTTCGGCCGCCCCGCCCGTCACCTCCAGGAATATATCTTCCAACGATTTCTCCGTCAGCGTCATGGACAGAATGGGCAGCTTTTTTTCCGCCAGCAGATAGAAAAGCGCCTCCCGTACATCCTGATCCCCTTCCGTTCTGATCCGTACATTGCAGCAGCCCTCCGGCGCGCCGGACTGCTGTTCCAGATCCTGTATCCCTGTCATGCCGTCCACCGCCTCCCGTAACGCCTCAAAGGACCCTTTCACTGTCAGCTTCAGTTCCCCTGTGCCGCTCATCAGCCGCTGCAGACCCTCGGGAGAATCGCTGGCCACCAGCCTGCCATGGGAAATAATCATCACATGGTCACACACCGCACTGACCTCCGACAGAATATGGGAACTCAGAATAATGGTATGGTTTTTCCCCAATTCCCGGATCAGGTCCCGGATCTCTATGATCTGCTTGGGATCCAGCCCCACGCTGGGCTCATCCAGAATCAGCACTTCCGGCGATCCCAGCAACGCCTGGGCCAGGCCCACCCTCTGTCTGTATCCTTTGGACAGATTCTTGATCAGGCGGCCTCTCATATCGGTGATCCGGGTCATCTCCATGACCTGTTCCACCTGTCCCATCCGCTCCGCTCTGGACACTTTTTTCAGTTCCGCCGCGAACCGCAGATACTCCTCCACGGTCATATCCAGATAAAGCGGCGGCATCTCCGGCAGATAGCCCACGCACTTCTTGGCCTCCTCCGGCTCCTGCTGCACGTCGTGGCCGTCTATGGTCACAGTGCCCCCGCTGGCTGCCAGATAGCCGGTGATTATGTTCATGGTGGTGGATTTCCCCGCGCCGTTGGGCCCCAGAAATCCATAGATCTGCCCCTTCTCCACCTTAAAGGACAGGTGGTCTACGGCCAGATGATCCCCGTACCGCTTGGTCAAATCGGTTACTTCAATCATGGTTTCCTCCTCCTCTTGGATGTCACTCTCAGCCCAGTGCACTGACAAATTTACATATGCCAAATGACTTGTCTGAATTTGCATCTGAAGCGTTGTTGTCGGTCAACGATGCCGCCGCCTCGCCTCCCTCTGCCGCTCTGCAGACTGAAATTAGCTTAAAGGGAAAATGTCATGAAAAAGTGAAAAAAATGTGAAAAGTCTGTGAAATGCTCTGGGGACAAAAAACCCTGCGGCGCCGGGCCGCAGGGCTGTTTATTTCTTAAAGTATGCCACCGACCGGCCCATTTCTCTGGCCGTGTCGTTTATCTTTCTGCAATGTTCATTCACCCGCCGGACCTGGGTGATGATCTGTTCCACGTTTTCATTGACGTCTCTGTGGTTGGAAGCATTCTCCTGGCTGAACTCGCCCAGTTCCCGCAGATTGCCTGCGATAGCCTCCTTGTACTCCCGCAGACGGCCCGTTTTTTCCGCAATGGACCGTATCTCCGCCACGGATCTGTGTATGTCCTGGCTGTGCTCGGCAAATTTTGACTGGGTTCTGGATACATTCTCCTGTTCCGACAGGATGATCTCATGAACAATGCCCGCCAGCTCCACTGACCGCTGAGATTTTTCCGTGATCACCCGGGCCACATCCTTGATCATCTCCGCGCCCTGGCCGCTCTGCAGCGACAGATTGCGGATCTCCTGAGCCACCACCGCAAAGCCCCGCCCCATCTCCCCGGCCCTGGCCGCCTCAATGGAAGCGTTCAGGCTCAGCAGATTGGTCTGCTCGGAGATCTCCAGAATCAGTTCCACCGCATGGCCGATCTCCCCGATGGAAACATTGGTCTGCCTGATCTGCTCCTGAATATCCGTCACTGCCTCCACAGATCTCACGCTTTCCTCCATAATGGCATCCATATAAGCCAGGGCTTCATTATTTGTTGTCAGCGTGTTCTCGGAATTTTTGTACAGCCCTTCCACACTTTGAGAGATATCATTCACGCAGTTTCCGATTTCCGCCATCTGCCCGTTGATGCTCTGTATATTTTCATCCATTGTGACCGTGGACCCGGATAGTTTCTCCATAGAAGAGCTGATCTGCCTGGCCTTTGCCGCGCTTTTCCCACTGAGAGAGGTCACTTCCCGGATCCCGTCCGTCAATCTGTCAGAGGCTTCCGATACATCCCCGATGGTAACGGAAAGTTTCTGCTGCATGCGATCTGTAGAGTCCAGCAGCAGACCCAGTTCCCGCACCGCGCTGCGCTCCCCTTTCTGTCTGCTCAGATCCCCCTCCGAAAGGGCGTTGATCCTTCTCCCAATCCGCTTGATAAGCCGTGACAGATTTCTGCTGAAGAGAAGTGCCACTGCCATAAACACCAGTACCAGAATCAGCGCGGTCACGGCAAATACCGTGGCCACATGCTGAATCTGGTCCGTCACATTCTCCCGCAGTTGCCCGGCAAAGGCCACCGCGATCTTCCGGCCTTCTGCCTGAATGGGCACATAATATCCATAGTATATGCTGCCGTCAATCTCCACTTCCCTGTTATAATAGCCCTGCTCCGCCATTGCCCCGCCCGTATCCGAATCCGGCCCCAGCGGAATCTCTCTGACCCTGTAGCCGTTCTCATTCTTAATTGAAGTGGTACAGGGAATTCCCTCGGCGATAATGGCCATCTCTATATCATAGGGCTTCAGACTGTCGATGTATTCATAATAATTGGCGGCATTGACCGCGGTTATCTCGTTGTCATAGCAGTAACTGGCCAGGTTATTGGCTGCAATCATCAGCGTATTCTGTGTGTTTTTCTCCAGATTATCCCTCACCACCGCAGCGGACACAAGACTGACAATTCCTGTGGACGCTGCCAGCGGCGCCAGCGAAAGTAGGACCATCACGGCATACAGGCGTATTCCCCTGCGCTCCTTCTTGCTTTTTGTTTTCACTGGATCTCCTCTCTTGTATCTACTGCGCCGTCCTCTTCTTGCGGGCCATTACAACGCTCTGGACCACCAGGAACAGACAGAGCATTGCCGCTATGGTAATACCCGTCCACCATGCCTCATCCAGTCCCGCAGAAGAAACGATGATCTGGATGGTGCTCAGGGAGAGCACGCCGAAGAAGGTTCCGATGATATTGCCCACGCCGCCCGTAAGCATGGTTCCGCCGATGATGGAGGAAGCGATGGCATTCATCTCCATGCCCGAGGCATGAGAAACCGCTCCGGAGCCCACATGCATAAAGTACACAAATCCGCAGATTCCCGCCAGCAGGCCGCAGATCAGATGGGAAAGGAACCTGGTTCTTTTGACATTGATCCCCAGCATCAGCGCGCTCTGGCTGTTGCCGCCCACGGCGTAGAAATTACGTCCCAGCTTGCTCCATCGAAGCATACAGAACATGAGAACCACGATCAGCAGTGCCACAATTACGCCGATTTCAATGTAAGCATCCACATAATTACCGGCCTTATTGTAAGAGCCCATGCCCGGAATGAGTATACGGGTGTCCTTCAGCGCCACAAACTGGCTGTTCTCCACATTGAAGGGATAGGTATTGACAATGGTGGTCATACCTCTGGCAAAAAACATCCCCGCCAGCGTGACAATAAAGGGCTGAATCTCCAAATAGGCTACCAGAATGCCCTGTACCAGACCAAACCCAAGTCCGATGGCCAGAGCGATCAGCAGGGAGACAAACACATTGCCCTGATGGAAGTCCAGATACACCGCGCAGCACATGGTCACCAGAGCGGTGACGCCGCCCACGGAGATGTCGATGCCCCCGGTGATCATCACCAGGCTCATGCCGCAGGCGGAGATTATCAGCGGGGCATTGGCGTTCAGTATGTTGAAAAAGGTCTGAGGCTTTAAAAAGCCCTTGCCCTGGAATACAATCGCGCCTATATACATGGCAAAAAATACAACAATGGTGATGGTCAATAACAGGTTGGTGTCGGATAGGGTTTTCCGCACCGCCGCATTTTTTTTGTCCGATGCCATTTTACGCAACCTCCTTTGCCGGTTTTCTCAATTTCCTGCCCAGCCCTGCCAGCCACTGACGCACCACCGGCGCGCTCATCACCACTAGAAGAATAACCACCACCGCCTTGTAGGCAGGCAGAGCGTCGGACTGTACCTTGACTTTGTACAGCGTGGTTGTGAGGAACTGGATTACATACGCGCCCAGTATGGATGCACCCAGGTTAAACTTGCCCCCGCTCAGCGCGTTGCCCCCCAGGGCCACTGCAAGAATGGCATCCATCTCGATGTCCTTGGCAATTACCGAATAGTTGATGGAAGACAGGCGGCTGACTTTGATCAGCCCCACCACCGCCACACAAAGCCCCAGGATAACAAAGGTCAGGAACTTGATAAAAGCAGGGTTTAATCCGTTCAGCCTGGAGGAACTTTCATTGATGCCCACAGCCTGGGTGTAAAGTCCAAGATTGGTAAACCGAAGCACTAGTATCGCCAGAACGATACAGATCAAGGCTATGAAGAACGGGGTGGGAATGGGAATACCCGGTATAAAGCCTCCGAAATAGGAAAAACTGGGATCACTGATAATGGGAAGTTCATTGTTGTTGATCCATGCCGCGATAGAACGCCCTGCCGTAAACAGGATTAAAGTCGCCACCATGGGCTGGATTTTAAAATAGGCCACCAGCGTACCGTTGAACGCCCCGAAAAGCATGGCCACCACACAGCTTACCAGAAATGCCACAATAATCGGCGCCTGCATGGTCTCCGGCCGGGAGTTGCCTCCGCAGAGCACCCGCAGCACCACACTGCCGCTGATGGCCACGGCGGCACCCACACTGATATCCTGTCCGCCGCAGGCCGCCGTCACCAGCGTCATGCCGATGGCAAGAATAGCCAGTTCCGAGCCATAATCCAGAATGGAAATCATATTGCCGGACAGTACAAGATCCCCCGCGCTGTTGCTGCTGAAAGTGATCTCATAAAAGGAAGGGTCCACAATCAGATTGAAAACCGCCAATATCAATAACGCCGCAATGGGGATAAATATCTGCTGTTTTGTTATTTTCTTTATGATCTGCATTATTCCTCTTCACCTCCGGCAATCGTGTTCATAATCTTGTTCTGGGTCAGATCCTCACCCGACAGTTCCCCCACCACTTTCCGGTCTCTCATCACGATCAGCCGGGAACAGGTGCGGAGCATCTCATCGGTCTCCGAGGATATAAAGGTAACGCTCATTCCCTCCGACGCAAGTTTCAGCACCAGTTTCTGAATCTCAATCTTGGTACCCACATCAATCCCCCGGGTGGGCTCATCCAGAATCAGATACTCCGGATTGGCCAGCAGCCAGCGGGCCAGTATCACCTTCTGCTGATTGCCTCCGGAAAGGGACTTGATGGGAGTGTCCGCCGAGGCCGTCTTAATCTCCAGCAGTTTTATGTACTCCTCCGCGAACTTATTAGCCTCCGCCCTGGTAAAGGGCCTGAAAAAGCCTTTTAACACCTGCAGGGCAAGGATAATGTTCTCCCGCACGGAAAGATCCCCCACGATGCCGTCAACCTTTCGATCTTCCGGCAGATAGGCGATCCCGTTTTTCATGGCATCGATGGGCTTTGTAATTTTTACGGTTTTCCCGTTTTTCTTTACCGTGCCGCCGATCACCCGGTCCGCTCCGAAGATTGCGCGCACGCACTCGCTTCTGCCGGAGCCCAGCAGTCCGGTAAAGCCGTTTACCTCACCCTTTTTGATATAAAAGTCAAAAGGTTTAATGCCCGCCACGCTCTGCAGACCTTCCGCCTCAAAAACAGCGGTATCCGCGTCCTTCTCGTGATAGACCAGGCTTTCGCTGCGGATCTCCGTCATGTCGTCCAGTTCCTTGCCCAGCATCTTGGACACCAGCTGCACCCTGGGGAGATCCTTGATCTCATACTCTCCCACCAGTTTGCCGTCCCGCAGTACCGTGATCTTGTCACATACCTCGTACACCTGATCCAGGAAATGGGTTACAAAGATAATGCCCACTCCCCGGGCCCTCAGATCCCGCATCAGGCCGAACAATTTGGCCACTTCCTGCTCATCCAGCGAGGAGGTGGGCTCATCCAGAATCAATACCTTGCAGTCCATATCCACTGCCCGGGCGATGGCCACCATCTGCTGTATGGCAATGGAACAGCTTGACAACTGCTGGTTGGCCCTGGCCGGGATATCCAGAGATCGGAGTATCCTGTCCGCATCCGCATTCATCTTCTTCCAATTCTGTCCAAAGCCCCTGGTGCGTCCTATATACATGTTCTCTGCCACGGAAAGGTTGGGGCAGAGGGTGATCTCCTGATATACGGTGCTGATTCCCAGCCTCTGGGCATCCTGGGGAGAGCGTATGGACACCGCCTTCTCCCTTCCCTTCAGCCAGATCTGCCCTTCATCCTTTTCATATACGCCGGTCAATACCTTGATCAGGGTGGATTTTCCCGCGCCGTTCTCCCCCATCAGGGCGTGGATTTCCCCCTCGCGCAAGTTAAAGTCCACTCCCTGCAGCGCCTTGACGCCGGGAAAACTCTTGTGAATATTTTTCATTTCCAACACAGACTTTTCTTTCATGGGCATATTCGCTCCTCTTTCTAAAAAAGGTGCGGCAGGCGCGCTCTCTGACGATTGCGCTGTTGCCGCACCTGCCGCTTCTTATAAATCGTATTGCTGCGGATTAGATACCATACTTCGCGACATCATCCGCGGTGATTTCCGTAGCGTCGAAGCCCTTCTCTTCCATGATGATCTGCTTCTCGGTAATGGTCTCGCCATTCTCCAGCTTCTTGATGATATCATCAATATAGGAAGCCTGGAAAGGATTGCACTGTCCGTCATAGTTCCAGTTCTGATTCAACAGTTCTTCCAAAGCCCACTTGTTGCAGTCAAATCCCATGATGATGACATCCTTGCCAACTCCGTGAGAGATATTTGCCTTATCCAGAGCCGCCACAGCGCCCTTGGCCATGTCGTCATTCTCCGCATAGATTACATTGAAGGATTCGCCGGAGTTGATGATGGACTGAACGATCTGCGTTGCGTTCTCGGCATTCCAGTCACCGCTCTGCTGAACCACCAGGTTCCAGTTGTCATTGCTTGCCACTGCCGCATCCATGGCAGCGGTACGGCCCTTCTGGGCAGCGGTGCCCATCTGGCCCTGAAGATGGATAATGTTATACTCTTCCAGGTTCTGCTTTGCCAGCCAATCCACTGCGGTCTGGCCTTCCTTTTCCATGTCGGACACGATGGAAGCCTCATACAGGCTGGGATCAGCGTCAATCACACGGTCAAACAGAATCACCTTTACGCCTGCGGCCTGAGCGTCCTTCAGCACGGAATCCCATCCGGCGGTATCCGCCGCGGACAGCAGCAGATAATCCACCTCGTCCTGTACGAACTTCTGCGCCGCGTTGATCTGCTTCTCATTCTCCTTGCTGTAGGCAAAAGACGCGGAATAGCCGTTTGCCTCCGTAAACATTTCCTTCAGATCCTTGTCATTGGCGGTACGGTAGCCCGACTCGTTGGGGTCATTGTTGATGATACCCACTTTGATCAGTTCGCTGCCCCCCTGGCCCTCGCCGCCTGTGCTGGCTGCGGGCTGGCTGCCGCATGCGGCCAGCCCAGCCACCATGGCAACGGTAAGTAACAGTCCCAAAACCTTCTTCTTCATATTCTTTCCTCCCATATCATAATGAAATTTGGAGACACGGACGAATTTGCCCGCCCCTCATGTGTTTTATGGTAACATTGCGCAAATTATCCGTCAATTTGTGAACTAGCGTTTTTCTCAACTTTATCAGTTATTTACAATACAAATTTTGTATGATAGAATACTTTTTAGTACATATTTTTCTTTTTCCTTTAAACAGTTGGAAATTATTAGATTTAGGTATGATTTTCTATGATATAAGAACCTGCCGCAGTCTTTGTCCGCTTATCCGGCCCTGATTTTTAATGTGCATATTAACGGTTATCTTGTGGAAAATACAGTTATTTTTAGAATTTGTTATAGATTTTTAGACTCTCTCAATGGAAAGCAAAACAAAATTTTCTGTATTTACATTTTTTTATTACATTCGGGAAAAGGAGAATCTCATGGCAATCAAGTATAAATGGCTGGCACAGCAACTGCGGAAACAGATATACGACAATATGGAGAACGGAATTCCCAAACTTCCCACAGAGAAGGAATTGTGTGACCGCTATCGGGTCAGCCGCCAGACCGTTCGCCAGTCCCTGGCCCTGCTGGAACAGGAGGGCCTGATCTCCCGCAGACAGGGCAGCGGTTCCTACATCACCGGCCTGAAATCCGGAAGCAATGTGGTGGCCGCGCTGGTGACCGACGAGCACATTGCTCCCTGCGCCTCCCTGCTGGGCGAACTGCGCTCCGCTCTGTCCCAGAGAGGATTTTCCCTCAGCGTACATGTCACAGGCAACCGAACCTTTGATGAACGGGAAATCCTGGTCCGTCTGCTGGAATCGCCCCCCAGGGCGCTGCTGGCGGAGGGGGTGAAAAGCGCCCTGCCAAGCCCCAATCTGGACCTGTACCGCAGGCTGCGGGCTCTGGGTGTCCCCATGGTGTTCCTCCGGGGAGGCTACGGAGCATTCCCCCAGGAGCCCTGTATCAAGGACGACAACCTGGGAGGAAGCGCCCTGCTGACCAGACATCTGCTGGAACAGGGACACCGGGAGATCGGCGGTATCTTCAGGATGGACGATCAGCCGGGGCTGGAACGCTATCAGGGCTTCATGGAAGCCATGCACAGGGCGGGATACAGAGTCATGGACCGGCAGATCTGCTGGTACGCCTCCGGCGAACTGGAAGAACTCTCCCAGGGGCGCCCGGACTTTCTGCGCAAAATGGCGGCGCAGCAACTACAGGGCTGCACCGCCGTCCTATGCCATGACGATGAGATTGCCTATTGGCTTTCCCGGGAGTTGCAGCTTCCCGGCGGGGAACTGAGCCCGGTGGCCATAGCCGCCTGCGAAAGCACCTACGCAGGCACCGGGAATATGCTGGCTTTCACAACTCTGGAACGCCGGCCCCGCCAGTTGGCAAACGCTCTTGTCCAGGCCGTCACAGACCGTCTCAAGGGGCTCTCCGTCCCCTCCCGGGAACTGCCTCTGGAACTGGCGGTGCGGGAGAGCACCCGCCGGCCCCCGGAAATCAACTGAGGCCCTCTCCCTCATCCCCTGGCCCCCGCCCGATATTCTCTGGGACTCATGCCCTGGTTTTTCTTAAAGACAAAACTGAAATAATGGGGATCCTTGTAACCCACCTGGACAGCGATCTCCCCGGAGGAGAGGTCCGTGCCCTTCAGGAGTTTCCGGGCCTTCTCCATCCGCTTCCCCGTCACATATTCCACAAAAGTACACTCCATGCCCTGACTGAAAACAGCGGAGAAATAATTGGCGCTGACGCCCACCTCCTCCGACACCCCGTTCAGGGACAGCGATTCCCGATCGTAATTTGAGTCGATATATTCCAGCGCTTTCCGCAGCAGCCTGCCCCTCTGGTAATCGCTCTCCCTGTTGCGGAAGTAGAATGCCGCCTCCAGCATATCCGTAAAATACGAAGCCACATCTTCCGCCTTCCTGTTCAGATCCTGCTGGCCGCCGGAAATCCGGGCTTCAAATTCTTCAGCGGAGACCCCCAGAGACTCCCTGTAAGCGGATACGGCAAAGCGGATATTCAGGATCACATAATCCCTGAACATCCGGGATTCCAGCGCCTCCCGGATGTTTTGCAGATAGGACTCCACGAAGTCATGGATCTCCCCCATATTTCCTCCGGCCAGAAAATCCCGGATCACTTTGGGATCCATCTGGGCCGGATCCACCTCACCGATTTCCTGCTCTTCCTGAACATTCAACTGATCCGCCAGAAATTCCTCCGATAAAATACGCCGCCCGGGAGCGATAAACCGACAGGCCAGGCAGCGGTTCACCACTTGATAGCATTCCGGCAGCATACTGATTCGCTCCACCGGCCTGCCCATGGCCACACACCAGTCCAGCAATTCCTCCGTCCCCTCGCAGCTTTTTTCGATGTGAGTCACCGCTTTCCCCATCAGATCGGGCAGTTCCGCCAAGCTCCCCTTGATCAGCACCCCATAGCAGTTCACATTCCATCCAAAGAGGATATAACCGCTCCTGCGCAGGAAAAAATGAAGCGCCATGTCCTGCCGTCTGGACGCCTCCTCCCTTTTCTCCGAAGAAAGCTGCTTTTTCTCCTGCAGGTAAAAAAACAGCAGATTGTAGGCGGAAGCCGCTATCTCCAGGGAGGCCCTGGACGCCTCCTCATAGGTCTCCGCCACGGAAAGCCCTCCTCCCAGCGCCTTCTCAAAGAAGCGTCTTCTGGAAAACTGCTCGTATTCGTGCATCTCCTCCTGATATATGGCTTGATAATCATCGGCCTGGGCTGCCTGTTCGATCTTCTCCCTCAGTTCCACCAGCACTTTCTTCATGGTCTGCTTGGTGACGGGCTTGAGCAGATATTGCTCCACTCCCAGTTCAATGGCCGTCCGGGCATATTCGAAATCATCGTAACCACTCATAATAAGAATTTTGGTTCTGGGCAATTCCGCGTTTACCATCCTGGCCAGGGAAAGTCCATCCATGAAGGGCATCTTGATATCCGTGATCAACACATCCGGGCGGACCTGACGAATCAGGGGAAGAGCCATCTCCCCGTCCGCCGCCTCCCCCACAAACCGATATCCATACTGTTCCCAGGGAATGGTGTTCTTAAGTCCCTCCCTGATTACGGCTTCGTCCTCTACCAAAAACAGCTTTAACATGCCCCACCTCGTCAATAATTTCTTTTATCCAGATACCGGCTCACATTCTCCTGGGTAAAGACCTGTTCCTCGATATAAAAGGTCTTTTCCACTTCCTCCCCCCGCTCCAGGGCCCGGATGACTTGCTCCACCCACTCTCCCTGCTCCGGGTTACATTCGATATCCACATTGATCACACCCTGTTCCACCAGCTTCAGGGCGGATTTCACGGCATCAAAGGATACTACGATCACATCCCCCTCCACACCTGTGGTGATTCCCCGCCGGTTCATGGCTTCCAGCGCCCCGAAAGTCATATCATCGTTCTGAGAGATTACCACGTCAATCTCCTCATATTTGTCCAGAAGATGATCCATGACCTCCCGGCCTTTGGCCGTGGTGTATTCCGCATCCACCTGCTCCAGGATGATCCAGTTAGCATGGGTGCAGGCCACCTCCTGGAAGCCCTGGGTCCTGCCGATAGCAGAGGTGGCGCCTTCGGTTCCCTGTAATACCACGATTTGGATTTCCTCTTCCTGCCGGCCCTGCCGCTCCAGATCTGCCTCCAGCCATTCCCCTGCGCGCCGGCCCTCCCCGTGGAAGTCGGAACCCACCCAGGCGGTATACAGGGTCTCGTCCTTTACATCCACCTGCCTGTCCATTAGGATCACCGGGATTCCCGCGTCCCTGGCCTCCTGAAGCACCACGTCCCAGCCGCTCTCCGTGATGGGGGAAAACACGATATAATCCACCTGACGGGAAATGAAACGCCGAATGGCCTTGATCTGGTTCTCCTGCTTCTGTCTGGCATTGCTGAAAAGCAGGAAATATCCTCTGTCGTTGGTAAACACTTCCTGTATGGAAGCGGTGTTGGCCGTCCTCCATACAGACTCGCTGCCGATCTGGGAGACCCCCACCACCACCAGGTTTTCATCCACCTCCGGCACCTCTTCTTCCCCGCTGACCCGGAACTGTCCTGCGCATCCTCCCAGGGTAAGTGCCAAAAATCCCAGGAGAAAACAGGCTTTGCTGACCGAAGATATGTCCCTCTGTTTCTTTATCCCCATACTTTCCCCTTTCTGCCGGATGAAACCAAGGCTGACGGCTCCCCTGTTACTCCGTCAGCCGGGCTCGGGCTTCTGCACAGCGCTTTCATGCGGGTGTAAAGCCTCCCGGGCCATCCGGACAGCAGGTATAATCACTTCCACCATGGTCCCCCTTCCCTTGGCCGAATAAATCCGAAGACCGTATTCCTCCCCGAAATACATATGGATTCGCTCGTTTACATTGGCCAGGCCAAAGCCCTTTTCCGCCTCCTTACAGGGACGCTGTATCTCCCGCCGCAGCTGCTCCAGTTCTTCCCCGTCCATGCCCGCGCCATTGTCCCGCACCGTCAGACGAATTATGCTGCCATCCTTCTCCCCATGAATATGAATATAGCCCCTGGCCCTCTTGTACTTTATGCCATGGTACAGAGCGTTCTCCACCAGGGGCTGCAATGTCAGCTTGGGAATCTGGAAGTCATACACCGTCTGGTCCAGCTGGATGTCATACTCCAGGATGTCCCGGTAACGCATCCCCTGAATCTCCAGATATCTGCGGATATGCTCCTCCTCCTCCCGGATGGTGATAAATTCTTTTCCTCTGCTGAGTACCAGCCGGAAAAAGCCGGAGAGGGTAATCACCATGTTCACCGCCTGGTCCGTCTCATTTCCCTCGATCAGCCAGACAATGGTATCCAGCGTATTGTACAGGAAATGGGGATTGATCTGTTCCTGCAAAAGCCGCAGGTCCATCCGGCGCATCTTCTCTTCGTCCTCCCGGATCTGATGGACCAACATTTGGATATTCTCCGCCATATTGTTGAAACCCTGGCCCAGAGCGGCAATCTCATCCTGGGTATGTATCCGGGCCCTGACCGAAAAGTCCCCCTCAGCCACCTTTTCCGTAGCCTCGTACAATTCCTGAATGGGATGCAGAATGCCTTTTGCAATCAGAAATGTGACACCCACCACCAACAGCGCCAGCGCCGCCGTGAGCACACTGCACAGAATCAGAAACTGGTTGATCTGCTGATGCAGCTGTCGGCTCACCTTTTCCATGCTCCTGGTCTGGTAATAGATATAGTATTGAATATCTTCCTGAATCAGTTCTGTCAATATGTAGATATTATTGTCCAACTCCTGGATATTCTCATTGTAGTTGCCGCCCGCCAGCGCGCTCTTGCGCATATAATCCACCCTTTTCTCCAGGGTGTCGATATTCCGAAGCATACTCTGGAGCCACATCATGCTCTCCCCCTCGGTGGTCATATCCATCAGCCGGGAAAATGCCTCTCTGCAATCCCGGATCAGAGCGTAAGGATCCTGCAGCGCAGGGTCCTGGGCGATCTCGTCAAAGGACACATAGCCCACCACCAGCTTGTACAGGCTTTCGTCCATCTCTTCTTTAAAAACCAGGTTATAGTTGTTGGCAACCGTAATGTTGTTTACTATTTCGTCGTAATTCCGACTATAATTGAGCATGGAAGTCAACAGATACATCGCCAGCAGCAAAAAGGGCAGCGCGGCAATCAACGACATCAGCAGCAATTTGCGGCGGATGGAAAACCGAATGTTCCTTTTTTTCTGATAATACGCGAAATCCACCCCGACCCCCATCTGCCCCTGCGGGCGCTTTATCTTTACATCCCATCCCCCGGCCTGTCACCGGGCCGAAATTCATAAAGCCATCTTCTCACGAAAGAACTCCACAAAACCTTCATATCCCACCAGTTCGTCCGCGTCGTGAGCGTTGACATCGTAATAATACGCCCCATCCTCCAGTCTCCTGGACAGACTGTCCAGAGGAAAGCCCGGACGCCGTACCGCATGGGGCCTGGCCGTGAGCAGGAAGCGTCTGCTGGCCAGGCTCTCCTCCATGGATTCATAGATATGCTCCCGGTCCAGAACCAGACAGACGGCATTTCGGTATCTGGCCGTCAGATCCCCATAACGGCCCGCCAATCCCCCATAGTAATCCATCATGGCCTGGTCATCCAGATAGACGCCCTGGGGGGAGCGCACATGCAGTCCCGGCTGCAGTTCCTGGGGCAGTCCCTCCAGATACAGTCCCGAATCACAGGAAAAAAGCGGCATACCGTAGTGGTCATAGTAAAAAAGCGCCTTTTGTCGGGCGTTTTCAAGAGGGCTGCTGCCCTCCTCCGGCGCCGCAGGCACCTGCTCCATGTCCCTGAGACTGACCAGACAAATGCCCAGAGGCTGCAGAGCGTCTCTCATGGCCGTGTATTTGGCCGGATTGGTGGTGGCAAAAAGTAACCGCATAGATTCTTCCCCCTATCTGGTGTTTTGCTTTCCCGCTTTCTCCACATAGTGCTCCGCATTGCGGCGATTGGCCTGAATCTCCTCCTCGGTCACCCGGCGTTTAATCCGCCCGGGACTGCCCATCACCAGACTGTTGTCCGGGACCTCCATGCCCTGGGGCACCAGCGCGCCTGCGGCAATAACGCAGTTGCGCCCGATGCGGGCATGATTCATGATAATGGCCCCCATGCCCACCAGGCTGTTGTCCCCCACCCGGCAGCCGTGAAGGATGGCGCCATGCCCCACGGTCACATATTCTCCCAGATTTACTTCCCCTCCGGGATCCATATGCAGCACCGCATTATCCTGGATATTGCTGCCCCGGCCCACGCGGATGGGGCCGTCGTCTCCCCGCAGCGTGGCATTATGCCAGACGCTGGTATCCTCCGCCAAAGTGATGTCTCCGGACAGACAGGCACTGGGGGCCAGGTAGGCCGCCTGTGAAGGGGATGTGCCCTCCTGGCGGGGCGTCTCCTGCCAGTTCAGCCGATGCAGCGCCCCCTGCTCCTGCAGACCCGGAAATCCCTGCCGACGCAGCGCTTCATATAGTACGATGGCCACGGAGTTGGACAGATTCAGGGAACGGATATCGGGAAGCATGGGGATGCGGATGCAATACTCCTGATACTCCACCAGCAGTTCCTCCGGAATCCCGGCACTCTCCTTGCCGAACATGATATAATCCTCCGGCCCGAAATCCGCCTCCGTATAGCATTTTCCGGCCTTTGTGGTGGCCATCCAGATTCTGGCCCCCGGATGTGTCTCCCGGAACTCCTGAAAATTCATATACCGGGTCACATCCAGCTTTTTCCAATAGTCCATCCCGGCCCGGCGGATAGATTTCTCATCCAGATTAAAGCCCAGGGGCTCAATCAGGTGCAGGCTGGCTCCGGCCGCCACACAGGTACGTCCGATATTGCCGGTGTTAGCCGGGATCTCCGGCTGGTGCAGCACAATATGCATAGTATCCTCTTTCCCCATACCCCAAGCGGAACCTGCGGTATGCCGTTGATCAATATTTGGATGCGCAGCATCCGGACATATCCGCAAGTTGGTTTTCGGAAGGCAGGACTATGCCTGCCTTTCCTCCCGCAGCTTCGTGATAAAGCGGTTTAACCGGGACATGGCCTCCCGCAAAGTATCCAGAGAGTAGGCGTAGGAGATTCTCAAAAAGCCTTCGCCGCTGTCCCCGAAAGCCGTGCCGGGCACCGCCGCCACTTTCTCCGCCTCCAGAAAAGCATTGGCAAACGCCTCGCTGGTCATGCCAAACTCCTTGATGCAGGGGAATACATAGAAAGCCCCGAAGGGTTCAAAACATTCCAATCCCATCTCCTGAAAAGCGTTGAGCAGAAAACGCCTGCGCTGGTTGTAGGAGAGTTTCATCTCCTCCACATCTCCGTCCCCGTTTTTCAGCGCTTCCACAGCCGCGTACTGGCTGGTGGTGGGAGCGCACATAATGGCAAACTGATGAATCTTGGTCATCTGCTCTATGATGGCATGAGGCCCGCAGGCATAACCCAGCCTCCAGCCCGTCATGGCATAGGCTTTGGAAAAACCGTTGATCAGAATGGTTCTCTCCTGCATGCCCGGCAGGGCCGCAATAGACACATGTTTCTCCTTATAGGTCAGTTCACTGTAAATCTCATCCGACATGACAAATATGTCATGCCTGATAATCACCTCTGCGATGGCCTCCAGATCCCTGCGCTCCATGATGGCCCCGGTGGGATTGTTGGGAAAAGGCAGAATCAGCACCTTAGTCTTGTCCGTAATAGCCTCCTCCAGTTCCCGGGCTGTCAGGCGGAACTCGTTTTCCGCCTTCAGGTTCAGGATCACGGGTTTCGCCCCTGCCAGGATGGCGCAGGGTTCATAGGACACATAGCTGGGCTGGGGGATAATCACCTCATCCCCGGGGTTGATCATGGCCCGCAGACCTATGTCAATGGCCTCGGAACCGCCCACGGTGATCACCACTTCCCTGTCCCAGGCATATGTAATTCCCTGCTTTCTCTTTAAGTAATTGCACACCTCCTGACGCAGTTCCTTCAGACCCGCGTTGGAAGTATAGAAGGTTCTTCCCCGCTCCAGGGCATAGATGCCCTCGTCCCTGATATGCCAAGGCGTATCAAAATCCGGTTCTCCCACGCCCAGGGAAATGGCGTCTTTCATCTCGCTGACAATATCAAAAAATTTTCGGATACCAGAGGGCTTAAGCGCAGTCACCTGGTCTGACAATGGATTTCTCATGGCGTAATCTTCTCCCTCTCGTCTTCGTTTTTCTGTACAAAAATGGTCCCGTGATCCTTATATTTTTTCAGGATGAAATGGGTGGAGGTGCTCAGCACCCGGTCCAATGTGGACAGTTTGTCTGATACAAAGCTGGACACCTCCCGCAGAGTCTTGCCCTCCAGAATCACCATCAGGTCAAAGCCGCCGGAAATCAGGTATACGCTCCTGACTTCAGGGTAGCGGTAGATGCGCTCCGCCACGTTGTCAAAGCCCTGTCCCCTCTGAGGGGTCACCCGCACCTCGATCAGTGCCGTCACTTTCTCGTTGGAAGTCTTCTCCCAGTTTACCAGCGTGTGATATCCGCAGATCACACCCTCCTTCTCCATGACCTCCAGTTCGTTTACCACGTCCGTCTCCCGGACACCCAGTATGACAGCCAGTTCCTTCAGGTCGATCCGGCTGTTTTTCTCAATAATAGTCAACAATTCTTCTCTCATATGATATCTCCTTATTTCCGTTTACCTCATATATTTATAGATCTCGTCCTGGACAGGCTTATCCAGATAACGTTTTTCGTCTCCATTATAGAGCAGCCTGTCACGGCCGGCTGTAATCCGGCCTATAACTGCCGCGGGAATCCGTTCCGCGGCCAGCCTGTCCGCCAGCGCCTCCCCATGGTCTGCCGCCAGCACCAGGCAGCCGGAGGAGGCCAGCATATAAGGGTTCACCCCGCAGAATTCGCATATCTCCACCGTCTCCTGCCTGATGGGGATTTTCCGCAAGTCTATGGACAGTCCGACACCCGAACTCTCTGCCAGTTCCCAGAGAGCCGCCAGTATACCGCCTTCCGAGGCGTCATGCATGGCCAGGATGCCGGACTTCACGGCGGATGCAGCCTCCGGAATCACCGACAGGTAGCGGTCAAAACCCTCCGCCGTCTCCACCAGATGAGCAGGATACCGTTCCAGCAGCCGCTGCCTGTTGATCCGGGCCAGCAGGGCAGTTCCCTCCAGGGCAACCCATTTAGTCAGCACGATCTCCTGCCCGGGCCGCAGGCCTCGGGTGACACGCAGAGGTTCACAGGCCCTACTCGCAGATCGGTTCGGACATTCCGAAGCCTGCGCCGAATCTCCCTCCAGAGACGCACAGGCGGCGGCTTCCGGCTCCTCCATGGAAGTTCCGTATACCGTGACACAGGCCAGGGGACAGTCCACATGACGGCTCACGGTGGTATGCCCTCCGGCTATCTGCATCCCCATTTGGCTGCCGGTCTCCTCCGCCGCCGCCATAAGCTGCCTCAGAAGCGCTTCCTCCGCCTCCTCCGGCAGCAGCAAAGTGAGCAGCACAGCCAGAGGCCGGGCTCCTGCCGAAGCCAGATTGTTGGCGCATCTGGTCAGCAGCCGGGCCATGTCCGCCCCCTCCTCCACCGGGGCTTGGGAGACGGCGGAAGCGCAGAGACCGGACGGCGCAAAAATGGCGCAGTCCTCCCCTAACCCTGCGCCACTTAACACTTCCTGTCTCCGGAACCTGATTTGCTTTAATACGGAGCGTTTCAAAACGCTGTCCGATATCTTCCCTGGTCTCATCCTCTTCCGCCTTCTCCCATGGGCCGCTGCCTGCCCCGGCAGACAACCCGGCCAGACATTCCTCTTTTGCAGGCCCTTTCCCCGTATTATTACTGGGGAGCCATGGCCGCCAGCGCCTGCTGCTGGGCCACAATGGCAATCACATTCCGCACATTGGCCACACTGCCGCTGTTGATGGCGTCAATAATAGCCGCGTAAGCGGTGGGGTCTGCCGTAGCCACGCCCACATGATAACTGCTGGGCACCATCTTGTAGGAACTGCTGTTGATCTGGGTGCGTTCCACCTCCACACCGTTCTCTCTTACCACTTTCCAAAGTTGGGCCTTGTACCCGATATGGGCGCTCTCACCCTTCACCAGATAACCGATGGGCTGGGATGCCTCCGCGTACAGCATCTCCCCCGGCGGGTTTATAACTTCCAGCACCTTACTCTCATAAGTCACTGTCCGCTCACTGCTGCGGGTCTCATGCCCATAGATATTAAAGGTAATGCGTTTTCCGTCAATGATGCCTTCTATATAGATGGGAATATCCAAATTGTTTATAAATTTAAAATCTTTACCGGAGGATTCCGCAATAGCCGCATCCGCCGAAGGGTCCACATAAGTAACAATCATGGAATGGTTGTAGCGCTGCGTCACTTCCAGTTCCGCCCTGAGCACCGCATTGTACAACGTGGTAGACACCTGGCAAATGCCGCCCCCGATGCTGTCCACCACTTTGCCGTTCAGATAGGAACCCGCCATAAAATACCCGTTCTGCTGGGTAAAGGGGGCAACCGCCTCATAGGTGGAGAATTCCTCACCGGGATACAGGGTGGTGCCGTTGATCAGATTGCATCCATTGGTCACATTGGCGCTTCTGTCCGCCCCCGAGGATGAAAAGGAGGTGGTAAAACTGCCCAGCAGATCCGTCACCTGAGCCAGGTCCTGGGCCGACCCCTGGGGCTGTTCCACCAGGATTTCCAGTCCGATGGAGCAGGGCTGCAGGTCCCACTCCTTTGTCATATACTCATATACGGTGTCAATGGAAGCCTCTACGTCCAGCTTGTAGCCCACCTGACCGTCCACCACGGAAAACGCGCCGTTCTCCCTTTTCAGGACAGCATTTACCACCGGCTGGTCATAGACGCTGCACTGCTCCGCCAGAATCTGATTAATGGCATGAATGTCATAATCAAACGTGAGTTCAAAATTCATGGGCTCCCGCCGCAGATCCTTAAGCATCTTATAGCGGACAATCACATTACCCTGCGTACCCACAGCCAGCGCCTGGTCCAGGATCTCCGGATTGTTCCAGCGGATACCCAAATCTCCCACAGTGACCTGCACCTCCGCGTCGTTGGAGGTCAGCAGGGTAAGCTGTATGGGCTTCAGATTCTCCTCTATATACTGCTCCACGGCATCGGCGGCCTGTTGTTTGTTCATGCCGCTCAGATCCATGCCCTGGATCAGCACACCCTCTTTCAGGGTGGCCTGCCCCGCTGCCCGCACGGGCAAAACCATACCGCACAGTAACGCCAATGACAGAATTGCCAGGCCCCAATGTCTCACCCATCTCTTCATTACAAACCAGCCTTTCTTGATAAACCATTGAAAATTCAGATCAGATATGCTAAGGTAGGAATGATCATCGCCAACACGATCAGCAGTACGATCACGGCAGATATAACCCTTTTTGTTTTTTTGTTGTGGAAATTCATCATAAGAATTACCTCCTATATTTCCAGTCCTGAAAGGATATTATAAATGAATTTACTTATTTTTGCAACCTTTATCCTCTTTACCAGCATACTTTCCATAGTCATCAGACGGCACAACCGTTCTGACAAAAAGCACCAGGAACAGTTCTGGGAACGGGAGGCCCGGGCCAATCATGTACGCCGCAAATCTCTGGACAATCTGGCCTATATAAACCTGCCGCTGGAGTCGCTGCCCACACAGGCCATGGCGGATGACGCCGTGGTCAGGGACTGTCTGGACACCCTGGAATACCTCTCTCATGAAAAAATTGTCAATTTGGCAGGATATACCAATACGGACTTAAAGCTGGCCTACGGAACGGCCAATATCACGGCTCTTTCCCAGTACGACCAGAACTTTACCCTGCTGGTCCAGACCCTGCAGAAATGGGCGGAGGCGCTGCACCGGGAGGGATATGCCCGGGAGGCCAGGCAGGTTCTGGAATATGCTGTGCTGGCCATACAAAGTGACGCTGGCACCTCCTATCGTCTGCTGGCCTCTCTTTACGATCAGGAGAATGAACAGGCAAAGGTGGCGGCACTCTACGACGCCGCCCTGCACCTTACCTCGCCCTCCGGCAAAACCATCGCCCGCACTTTGCTGAAAGCATATCCCTATCTCAGCGCCGCGAAGCCCTAGGGCAAGTCCCTATTGTACTATCTTATGCCATGCCGGGGGCCGATATGCCTTCCCCCATTCACCAATTCTCCGGCCCGTCACAGTTCCAGCTTCTCCGCCACCTGCCGCCAGACCTCCTCATCGGTGTCCGGCAGCGCTTTGTGGCTGATTCTGCATGCCTCGCACACCGCGTAATAGAAAAAATTGTGTCCTGTCACCAGGGTCTTTTTTACGGCCCTGGTCAGATACAGCCCATAGGCTTCAATGCCGCTTTCCCGGAAATCTTTTAAAAGGCCCTCCACATCATAGCCGATGGTGAGAAGTTCCATCTCCCAGCCCTGGGAAGTCCCCTCCATCAGGGCAAACTGAGCGTGCCGTCCCTGCTCGTCCACGGGCAGGCCCAGGGATCCCGGATTCAGATAAGTCTTGCCATAGAGCCGACTGATCTCCTGGTGATGGGTATGCCCCCCCAGCAGATACCGGGTTTCCAGCCTCTCCATGGACTGCTCCTTCAGAGCCTCGTCAAATTGAAAGTTCCCCCGTACCGCTCCCGGTGCCCCATGACATATGGTCAGCGCCGGGCAATCCCCCAGCTGCAGCACAGCCTCCGACGGCATGGCCTCCATCCAGTCCAGATCCGCCCCGGACATATGCCGATAGGTATAGTACAGCGCCCCGTTGGGCGAACTGATATGCCAGCCCTGGTCCTGTCTGCGGTTATCCAGCAGATATTCTTCCCGGTTGCCCCGGAGCAGATGACAGGGATATTTCTTCTCCATCTCATGGAGCAGGGACAGCGTGCGTTCCGGGTAAGGGCAATCCGTCACATAATCTCCCAGGCCGATGACGGCATCCACCCGGCAATCCTCTATATACGCCAGAAATGCTTCCAGCGCCTTGTAATTGCTGTGTATGTCACTGATTACCGCAACTCTCATCCTTCCTTTTCCCCCTATCCGAAACCTTGCCGAAACCACACTGCCCGCCAAGCGCCGCAGGGGCCCTCACGGCCCCCCGCATACGCTGCGCAAATCCTACATCTTACAGGGACCGTCTCCCACCTCCACCACATAGAAATCAGCCGGGTAACCTATCTTCTCCTGATAAGCGGCTCCCACCCGGGCGATAAAGCTGTCAATGGCCTGCTCCTCCACGATACTTACCGTGCAGCCTCCAAAGCCTGCCCCCGTCATGCGGGAGCCGATAACGCCTTCCACTTTCCAGGCTTCCTCCACCAGGGTATCCAGTTCGGCGCCCGTCACCTCATAGTCGTCCCGCAGGGATATATGGGAGGCATTCATCAGCCGTCCGAACGCTGCCAGATCATTCTCCCGCAAAGCACTGACCGCGGCTATGGCGCGCCGGTTCTCGTACACCGCATGTCTGGCTCTCCTTTGACGCACCTCACTGCCGATGCTGTCACTGTGCGCTTCAAAAGCCTCTTCTGTCAGTTCTCCCAGTGAGTTGGCCTCACATACTTTCTGCAGTTCTTCCAGAGCTCTCTCACACTCACTGCGCCTCTCATTATACTTGGAATCCCCCAAGCCTCTCTTTTTGTTGCTGCAGGCAATTACGATCTTGGCCTTCTCCAGCTTTATGGGGGCATACTCATAGGACAGATCCGCCGTGTCCAGAAAGATGGCATGATCTTTCCTGCCCATGGCGATGGCAAACTGGTCCATGATCCCGCAGTTCACGCCGTTGAAACGGTTCTCAGAATACTGGCCGATCAGAGCCAGATCCTGGTTGGACACCGCAAATCCGAACAAGTCCCGCAGAATAAAGCCGGTAAGTACCTCCACCGATGCGGAGGAGGAAAGGCCGGAGCCATTGGGGATATTGCCGTACAGCAGAAGATCCATACCCGCAGACGCCTCCAGACCCTTTTCCCCAAAGGCCCATATCACGCCTTTGGGGTAATTGGTCCAGTCTGCCCGGGGATCGGGCTTCAGTTCATCCAGGGAAGATTCCAACACACCCAGCCGTTCAAAGTTCATGGAGTAAAAACGCAGCTTCCGGTCCGGGCGCTTTCTCACCGCTCCGTAAGTGCCGATGGTCAACGCGCAGGGGAATACATGGCCCCCGTTATAATCTGTGTGCTCTCCGATCAGATTCACCCGGCCGGGCGCGAAATATACCTGTACGCCCTCCGCATCCCCGAATATCTCCGCAAACTTGCGTAGCATTGTGTCTTTCATGTTTCCCTCCAAACTTACAACATATACTCACGGGCATCCAGATCAGCCTGCACTCTTTCCAGATCCTCCCGGATATGCAGATGCTGGGGGCAGGCCTGCTCGCACTTGCCGCATTTGATGCAGTTCTTAGGCTGCTTCGCCTCGCCCAGTTCCTTCTCCCACTGGTACTTTACCACAGTATAATTCTGGTACATATGATAGCGGTTCCAGCAGCCGAAACTACCGGGAATATTTACTCCCGCAGGACAGGGCATACAGTACCGGCAGCCTGTGCAGCCGTTTTGGACCCGGCTCCGCATCAGTTCCACCACTTCCCTGACAGTGGCCTGCTCCGCCTCAGACAAAGGCTTAAACGCACCAAAAGTCTTTAAGTTGTCCTCCACCTGTTCCATATTGCTCATACCGCTCAGGATCACCTTCACATTGGACAGGGATCCCACCCAGCGAAGGGCAAAGGAAGCCATGCTGGCCTGGGGATCATGGGCATGGAATTGCTCTGAGATATCCGATGCGAAGGCCGCCAGGGAACCGCCCTTTACAGGCTCCATAATCACCATGGGCACACCCTTTTCCTCTGCCAGAGCATAGCCCTTCAGCCCGGCCTGTTCTTCCGCGTCCATATAGTTCAGCTGGATCTGGCAGAAATCCCAGTCCCGATAAGACAGGATCTGTTGAAAAGTCTCATAATTGTCGTGGAAAGAGAATCCGAGATAACGGATTTTCCCCTCCTCTTTAAGCTGTTCCAGGCGCTCCAGAACGCCCAGCTTCAGCACCTCGCCCCAGGAGCCTCTGTTCATGGCATGGAGCAGATAAAAGTCTATGTATTCGGTCTGCAGCTTTTCCAGCTGCCGGTTAAAGATCCTGTCCACATCCGCCAGGGATTTCACATCCCACATGGGCAGCTTGGTGGCCAGGTAGAAGCTGTCTCTGGGATGCTCTTTCAGTACTTCACCCACAAACAGTTCGCTCTCACCCCCATGGTAAGGCCAGGCAGTGTCGATGTAATTCACGCCTGCCGCCAAGGCGCGCTCCATCATGTCCCTGGCACGTTCCCTGTCAATCCTGCCCTCGCTGTCCGTGGGAAAACGCATACAGCCAAATCCCAGCAGAGAAGTCTCGATTCCCAGCTTCTCCATCTTTCTCAGTTCCATTTGCTTCACCTCATCCTTTCTTCGAGACAAATCGCCCCGAATGACTTTGGTTTTTTTACCCAAACAGTGCGCTCTCACTGCGCCAACCTGCCGTCCTGGGCAAAGGACAAGCCGAACCCCTGGCTGTAAGTATTGATTCGGCCGATAATCCGGGCGGCTTCCTCCCCCTGGGCGGGGGTGGGCTGGAAATTGTTCCGATCCTTCACGGAACTCACAGAGCAGGGGATAATCTGCACCTGCCGGTCCTCCTGCTTGACCCCGTCCACAAAGGTAAAGGTCTGCTGGAAAATCATGGTGTCCTTATCCACCGGGTTGCGATTGGCCCCGAAGCAGAAATTGGCCAGGCTGTATACGATGAATTTTCCATTATACTCCTCCACTCCCTGGAGTACATGGGGATGATGTCCTATAACCAGATCGGCTCCCAGGTCAATGCATTTACGGCCCAGATACTGTTGGTTCTCTGTGGGGTAATTGTCCTTCTCAATCCCCCAGTGACAACAGGCCAGAATCAGGTCTACCCCTTCTTCCTGCAATTTCCCGATGCCTTCCGCCAGCAGCTGCTCACTGCCCAGCCCCCAGGCCACTTCATTGACAGAGACAAAGCCGATGCGGATTCCCTTTTCCGTCTCATAGATCCCCACATTCTTGTCATAGGCGTAGACAATTCCCTCCGCCTCCAGCGCCGCTACCGTATCCTCGCTTCCCTTGGAGCCATAGTCCATTCGGTGGTTGTTGGCAAAACTCACCGCCTCTATATGTCCCGCCGTCAGCAGACGGGCATACGCAGGATCCCCTTTGATATTGTAGGTCCTGGACTCGTCCCGCTCCTCGCTGTAGGTCAGCACGCCTTCAAAATTGACAATGGTCATGTCGTCGCTGTCAAAATATTCCCGGACATTCTCAAAAAAATAGCCTTCATCCTCAATCTGGTCATAGACCTGACGGAAAGAAAACGCATACTCCTGTTCCTGATGGTTTCCCAAAGAACAATCTCCCGCTGCGGAGATGGTGATGGTCTGCATATGATTCTCCGGTGGGGGCGCCTCCCCCGGTTCCTCTTCCCCCTCCTCTGCCGCCGGCGTCTCGGGGGGAATGGGCTTTCCTATGATATCATACAGGCCAGGGTCCTCCTCCGCGCCGGGCGTTTCCCCCCGGGGATTTCCCCAATCTCCGAATACGATGCGCATAAAGGGCAGGGGATCCTCCTCCGTCCCGTTGCCGCAGGCCGTCAACAACAGCACCGACAAAACTATCATGCCGGCCCGCAAAATGAGTTTCTTCACCGTATTGCCTCTCCTCGCAATTCCCTGTTTTTATTCCATTCCACGCATCCTTATCTTACCACAAACCGCTCCAAATGTCATTCTCTTTCCATAAATTCATTTCCCCTTCATTCTGATGTACCTATCTCGGCAGCACATTCCGCTTCAAGCTGGTATAGGCCAGTAAGATGTAGATTGCGTAAATCAGGAAGAACAGTGCCAGCGAAAGTGCCACAATGGCTGGGGGGCTGCTCATCCCTTCCATGACGCCCGGCTCTGGAAGCCGGGCCATATGGAAGATGAACGGAATTGCAATCAGAACCGGCGGAACAGCGGGCATAGCGTAGTAGAGGGCAAACTGACGGCCCAGAGCGCACTCCATCTCCCGCCGGGCCATACCCAATTTTCGGAGCAAAATGAATTGCCGCCGGTAGCGATCGGTTTCACTGAGTTGTTGAATGGTCAGAATAGTGGCGGCAGTCATAGTGAGAGCGAGAGCCAGATAAAACATGGGGAACACCAGGAGGCTGGTCTGAACCGCCACCTGCACGGCCTCGTTTGCCTTTGTGGAAACAAAGCCATACCCCAAAGGGTTCTCCTGTTTATTGTATTCCATGACGGCTAGATCGCTCAGTGCGGCATACTGCTGCGCAGATACCGGCCGAAGCGTCTTCGCGGCATAGGACAGATGGTGTACCGCCTGCCTCGCCACCGCTTCGTCCGGAACTACCAGTACATAGCCCCGTCCATTGCCCACACCAAGGCTTTGGGAGAGATGCTCCGTGTAGACGCTCCCCGGGATCAGAGTGAGATTCCCCAAGGTAATTGGCTGGTCGTAGTCCCGCAGCGGTTCTTCCAGATATGTCATACAGTGGATCAGATACCGCCCCGGCTCCATTTCCACTGCGGGATATCCCGCAATAGAGCGCAGCGCGGCATAGTCACTCCAGCGGAGGACAGGGTCCCGGTCGTAGTTGTAGGAATAATAAACTGTGCGGCTGCTGACATAATCCCGCACTTGGAGACTGTCACCCAGATAGACCTGATACAAAACCGACTGCTCCACTGGAATATTTTCGTTGATGTATGCCAGATAAGAACCGGGATCCTGATCCTCCCCCTCAATTCCAAAATAAAGATCAAAGCAGGCGGTTTCCGCCGCCCTGCCCCGGAAAATGCCGTTGAATACCAAACCGCTTCCCTCGGTGAGCAGTGTAGCGGTGAAGATCATTGAAATCACCGCCATAACAATTCCCATGGTGGCAAGTCTTGCGGCGAGGGTACGGAAAATCAGAAGAGTTTGCCCTTGGTATTTCCGGGCGGGATATTTCTCGAAAAAAGCGGGAACACCCGAGGCGAAGCTGATAAAAAAGCCAAACAGGGCGGCAAACAGACACAGGGCCCCCATGATGCCAAGCATCAGATCACCGGCCATCAGCAAAGCGGTTCCCGCCGCGCCCAGCAGGATGGAGACGCCAAACATCCGGCGGCGAAGTTTTCCGGTTCGGATGACCACGCCTTCATTCTGCCGGTCCAAATAGATCAGATCGTAGATCTTCATTTTGCGGATGCGCTTTCGACTTCTCCGAAGGGCCTGGAGGTAAATCAAAGTGAAATAAAACAGGGTCAGTCCTGCCGCCGGAAGGGAGAGTGTCAACGTGAAATGATAAGACAGGCTGAACATGGTAAACAGAATCGCCCGTAGAATCTGGTAAAGTAATCCGCCCAACACCAGCCCCAACCCCAGAGCCGCGCCGCCCACCGCCAGGTTTTCCAGGAAGAACAGACGCGATACCTGCCTGTTTGTCAAACCGATCAGTATATAGGTTCCCAATTCCCTGCTCCGGCGGGAGAGCATAAAACCGGTGGCATAACTCACCAGCCAGCCAAAGATGCATACAACAACAACGCTGGCCAGAACGATCACCAAAGGCAGTGTATTCATTCCTTCCGAAAGCTGTTGGACTTCCGTTGAGAACACCAGGCCGTTGAAGGAATACAGCAGCGCCGCAGCCATCACTACAGTGACAAAGTACACCAAATAATCTTTCGCCTGCCGTCGCGCGTTCCGAAAGGACAGTTTAGATAACGTCACTGACATCACCTCCCAACGCGGCAAGGACATCCAAAATTTCGTGGTAAAATACCGATCTTCCCCGCTCTCCCCGCAGCAGTTCGTTGAACACCCGGCCATCCTTCAGGAACAGTACCCGTTTTGCATAGCTGGCGCTGTAGGCATCATGGGTAACCATGAGGATGGTGGCCCCCATATCCTGATTCATGGTGGTCATGATCTCCAACAGGTTCTTAGAGGCTTTGGAATCCAGTGCCCCGGTGGGTTCGTCTGCCAGCAAAAGAGACTGTCCGGCCACCATTGCCCGGGCGCAGGCTGCCCGCTGTTTCTGTCCGCCGGAAACTTGATAGGGGAACTTTCCAAGGATATCGGTAATACCCAGCTTTTGGGCCGTGTCCCGCACCCGGCCCTGTACCCTTTGGGGATCTGTGTGGTTCAACGACAGAGCCAAACCGATGTTTTCCTCAATGGTCAGTGTGTCCAGAAGATTGAAGTCCTGAAACACAAAGCCCAATCGCTCCCGGCGGAATTTCGCCAGGTCTTCCTCGCTGAGATCGGCAATGCTTACGCCGTCCAGCAGGATTTTACCGGCGCTGACGGCGTCAATGGTGGAGATACAGTTAAGCAGGGTGGTTTTCCCGCTGCCCGATGCCCCCATAATTGCCAGAAACTCCCCGGCTTCCACGTCAAAGTTCACGCGGTCCAGGGCCTTGGTGACATTGTTTTTACTTCCGTAATATTTTTCGATATTCTGCACTTGAAGCATAAGCAAACCTCCTTTGCATCCTATGATACAGCGGATGCAAAGGAGGTGGTATCGAATCGATATTGACTTCCCTTACATTTTTGTAAGATTCTCCTTTGCGGGAAAGGTCAGCATAACCGCCGTCCCTTCTCCCTCCCGCGAGACAATGTGCAGCCCCAGCTCCAGGAAAGACGCCTGTTTTTTGCACAGGTACAATCCCATCCCCGTAGAGCCTCCCCGGCTTCGCCCGTTGCTTCCGGTGAATCCCCGGTCAAACACACGAGGCAGTTCATAAGAGGGGATACCGATGCCATTGTCTTGAACAACAAGCTGAATCTGTTTCCCAAGGGGTTTTGCGGAGAGAGTGATAACCGGTTCTGCTCCCCGATAGCGGGCCGCGTTTTGAAGTAGCTGGCCCAAAATAAAGACTGCCCACTTTTCATCGGTATAAACTATGCGGTTCAGCCCCTCTGTTTCCACCCGGACACCGCTTTGAATCAGCAGAGAACGGTGATTTTCAATGGCCTGAGAAGCAATTTTCCCCAAGTCTGCCTGTCGAAGCAGGCAGTCCTGTTCCGGATTCTCCGCACGGGCATAGAATAGGGCCCGCTCTATATTGGCTTCGATCTGCGCCAGTTCCGCCGTAAGCTTTCGACGGGTTTCCCCATCCAAATCCCGGCAGATCAACCGGGAGGCGGTGATCGGGGCCTTGATTTCATGCACCCAGCGTTCCACATACTCCCGGTATTCCCGCTGGGAGGCTTCCGCGTCAGATACAGCCCCGGTCATGGCCCGCCCCGCCCGGCGCGTTAAGGCAAAGAGCCGACGTTCATAGAGGCCTTTGGGCAGTGGGACACACTCCGCAAACAAATATTTCTGGTCCAGGCCGTCCCAAATGGCCTCCAGCTCCCGAAGATAAGTACGCTGACGGAAGAAATCGTAAAGCTGAGCCGCCCCAAAGGACGGCAGAAAGACCAGCAATAAAATAACCAGAACACCCGGCGGCGTCCCCGTAGCGAAAAGGAATAGCACCGCCAGTCCGGCGCAGAGCAGCCGCAGGGCGATCCGACCAATCCGATCTGATAAAAATTCCCCCAGATTCATAGCTGATACCCCATTCCCCGGCGGGTTTTAATGGCGTCAGGCAGACCCAGCGCCGCCAGCTTTCCACGAAGCCTGGTCATGTTGACGCTAAGGGTATTGTCATCAATATAAATCTGATTGTCCCACAGCGTATCAATCAAATCGCCCCTGGAAACAATTTGTCCCGGGTGAGTCATCAGACAAGCCAATATCTGCAATTCATTTCGGGTCAACTCCACAGTTTTTCCGTTAACCGACACAACCCCTTTTGTCAGACACAGGCTCAGCCCGCCTGTCTCCAGAACATCAGCCGGTTCCGGCCCGCCTCCGCTCCGGCGCAGGACGGCCTTGATCCGGGCCAGCAGGACGGGGAGGCTGTATGGTTTTGTGATGTAATCATCCCCACCCAAACTCAACGCCCGCACTTCGTCAACACCGGCATCCCGGCTGGTGACAAAAATTATGGGTACGGGAATGGCTTTCCGCAGAGCGGCACAGAGAGAGAAACCGTCTTTACCCGGAAGGCCGATATCCAAAAGGATAAGGTCCGGATGTTCCTGCACCGCCGTTTCCGGGACGCTGTCAAAGATATTTACCGGCAGAGGAACATATCCCTCATTTTCCAAGATCAGTGCCAGTTCCTCACGGATGGCCGGGTCATCCTCGATTATCATAATTTTGGGCATATCATCCCTCCCGTTATTTTGCCTTTTATTTCAGCACAGGGAGGCCGGGGCTTTTGATTGTATCCGGAATCTGCTTAATTGGCTATCCAGCCTGTATTTCCGGGATTTCTGGTCAGATAACTCCTGGTGACCCAGGAGCCGCCTTCCATTGTCTGATATTCGGCCGCATTTGCACCGATCACAAATCTTGTGACATTGTCGATGTAGTATACGGGCCCATATTCCGTAATCGTGGGGCAATACATGATCTTGGGGGTCACGCCGCCTGCCACGGTGATGTTGGGATCCTTAAAACAGAAGAGCAATTTTCCCTTACAGCCCTTCATCAGGTCAACCTGTTGCTGGGTTACGCCATAGCCCGCATAGGGATCTGCCTTCGGCATGAAGTTCGCGGGATCCGCCCATCCGGCTTCGTCCTGGAAATTCCAGTTTATAGGATCCATGTTCAGTCTGCACAGATACGGATTATACTCATAAATCTCCTGTATGATTCCTCCATAAGGCTTCGCCAAGTCATAACATTTCTGCTTTTCTTCCTGATCCATGACAAATGTCAGATAAGGCTCCCCTGCATATCCACCCGGCGTGCTGGGAACAGAAGAAGAAATGGGAATATCCCTTCTAACATCTTTGGTGTAATCCGGGTCATCATGAATCAGCCCCACAAACCGCCTTAAATCATGAAAATAATATTTTTCGGAATCATCCCAGCCTCTGTCAAACATAAAGTATACCGTGTAATCGGTCATGGTATCCTGAGGTGTCACATATATGATATTGTCTCTGACCCAGGCTGCCTGACTGGAATTCCTGTACAGGATCGTCACCTCTTCAATGGGATAACTCTCTTCCACCACCGTTGTCTCCACCGTACCATCTTCCAATGTATGCTGATAAGTGATTTTCACATCGTATTTGCTGGTATCCCTCCAGTTATAGGCGGATGCCACTTGATACCGCTGAAAATATCCCTGTGTCTGCGAGGGCAGTTTGCCATTGTCTTCCCACTGATCCACAGTTACAGCCGCATGATAAGGACTGCTGTATGCCTGAAGATTATAGAACCCATTGGCATCCCCGCTGTCGGTTGATACATTCAGAATTAGATTCCATACCTGTTCAATATGGGACATGGGAGGGATTTCAATATTCAGCAGAGCGTTCTGGCTCCCTGTCCAGGGATTAAATGTCTGCTCTTCCGTCTTGATCCCCAGCGAGTTATATCCCACAAAACTCACACTGGCCGTGTGTTTATACAGGCTGGTCCCGTTGTCATAAATCCAGAAATCCCTTTCCGTCAGCGGTACGGTGATATCCAGTTTGCCATTCCGCCTCCATGCCTGATATTCCAACTCCCAGCTTCCGCTTACGGTGCCGTATTTCTCTCCGGACTTATTGGTCATAACGGAGGAGCCGACAGGATATTGGCCTTCCGGGTGAACCGCCGTTGCCGTCACTTTCAGCGCGCATCCCTGGGTCATGTTCTGCTTAAGGCGGAAGGTAACATAGGGAACCTTGCCGTCCATGCCCTGGCCTGTCACCTCTATGTAATCCATGGCGTTTGGCATGGTAATATGGCCGTTGTCATCTTCCTTTGTAAATGCAAAGGACCAGTCTACTGCATAAGGATTCACATAATCCACGTCATACCATGCGCCGGGTTCCCTGTCCAGATTTGTGCCGGCCAGAGGAGCGGTGACTTTGTAATTTGCCCCCGTTTTGTTCACAGTACCGTCAATCTTGAACCCATTCACATAAATGGCATTGACCCGCCTTACCAGTACATCCACATTTTGGGGGGCGACAGCGGCATCATCGGACTTTACCTGAAAGTGGAATGTATCGCTGGTCTCACCCAGACCCACCGTAATGCGGGCGGTACTGTCATCCAGCACCGTCACGGTAGTTCCTGCCGCATCCGTATTCCCGCTCAGACCCTCAATCCCAAATCCCCTTACGGAAGTACCCATAACCCGTACGTTCAGATCATAGGTCTGCCCCGGTTCCAGAATGATCTTATTCTCCACAAAGAGGCTGGCCGTCCCGGACATGGCTGAGCCGCCGGATGTAATACCGTTTCTGGGAGTCACATGATAATCACTCTCATAATTTCTGGTATTTCCCGCGTCCGTAATTTTGAGGGCAAAATCCACATTGCCGCCCACATCCTGCCTCACCGAAAAATCCTGCACATTTTCCGCCAGAATATGAGGCTCCGTGTTAGCGCTGGTGGTGTACATAATGTTACTGCCGTCCAGATACACCTGATATACAATGGTGGAGCCGGATTCCACTTTTTCTACGATCAGTGTATTGCCGTCGGCCTGCACCACCCTGTCCGAATCAATAATCAGATTGGTCAGCAGATTGGAGGTGATCTGGGCCTGCTGCTGCAGGTCCAATTCCACATTGCCTCTCTGATAGCTTCTGGCACTGACCACCATGGCAGTCCCTACGCCGGTAATGACAATGCTGAATATGGCGATTGTACAAATCAGTTCCACCAGCGTAAAACCTTTATGACTTTTCATCAGTCTCTTCCAACATCTCCTCATTACATCCACCAACTTCCTTATTACAAACCTATCTCAACCTGACTTTTCCCGTCAACGCATCCAGTTCTATGGTCCTCATATAGCCTGTGGGGGAATAAGTCCCCTTGTAAACCTCTATTCTTGTGTAAACCCTGCCGTCTGCTTCCCCGGTCAGCGAGCCCGTGTCCCTCTGAAAACCGATTCTCCGGACCGAATCCAATTCCACCCAGGATTCGCTGTTTCCCACCTTGTAATATAGACGGACTTTCACTTCTTTTGCGCCGATTACCGACTCCCTCACCTTTTCCACAGGATGCCCGGCGTCCCTGACGCTGTTGACCAGCTTTTCCCGGACTGCCGCCCTGTCGTTCTCCATATAAAATTCCAGCCACGCCTCTGTGTTCCCCATGGCATTGGTGCGGTTCTGATTCAACGCCATCTCAATCTTTTTGGCACACTCATCCACAGGCTTTTTTGTGATCATCCCCAGCCCGAAGCCCGTCATGCCGATTATCACACCCAGGATGGCCATAACGATAATCAATTCTACCAGAGTCACGCCCCTGTTATCCCTTTTTTTCATGCCGCCGCCCATCCTACCGCTTTGTCCAGTTCATATAGTTAATACAGCCGCTGAAATCCAGCATTTCTTCCACTGATCCCTCCGCGCCATAGGTCTCCGACCAGCCGACCCGGGGAATCGTAACACAATAATCCGTGGAAATTATGGAACTGTAATGGCTGGCGCTGTCATATGTAAAAGTCACTCCCCGCAGAATAACCTGCCCATCGCTGACGGCCCTGCCGGTATCCCATCCGGACGCCGCCGCCACTTTCACATCCCAGTAATTACCATTTACGGCAGGACTCAAAACGCTTCTGATGCCGGCTTCCCAGTTAATCAAATCCGCAGAATCGGGAATCAAACCGCACCGCTCCTTCCAGATTTTATCCAGTTCGTCACAAAAGCGCTGGCGATAATTGGCCTCTCTGGTCCCCTCGGCGCCCAGTCCCGCATATTCCGACATAGCCGCCGCGTATGCCTTGGCAAAAGCGATCTGCACATCCTTAGCCAGCTGCGCCCGCAGTTCCTCCACCGGCGTTTCCGCCTGATAAAAACTCTCCTTGGTGCGGTAGTCCGTTACTTTCATCTGGTAGTTCAGGCCGGATATATACAGCAGTACCGTGGCCAGTATCGTTATAAAAGTCACCACCACGAGAACCGTCACGATGGCCGAACCCGCATTATTGAGTTTATGCTTTTTCGTCTCACACCGCATATCCCTGCGCCTCCTGCCCTCTTGTTCTCTATGCCGCGGATTAATCTATAATGGTTCCTTTCAAGGTATTCAGCGGCTCCTGGCGGGGAAGTCCGCTCTCATAGATTGCGATTTCAATGTCATACATGATTTGCCTGTCCCGCACTGTCTCCAAGGGCATAGCGGTGGGCAGGGCCGGGGAGGCATTGCCCACAGTGGGGTAGTTTGCATAGGCCGCAGCATACCCGATCCCATGATAACGGGAACCGCTTCCGGATACATGGATTTTGGAATCCACTATGGTGCCTGTGTCGCTGCCCAGCATCACATTCAGATTATCATCATAGACATCCGCCCCGTTCAGATGCAGATTCACTTCATACACATTTTCCGCCGTGGACAGTCTGGCATCGCTGACAGCCAGATTCTTCTGCTTATAAATATAGCATTTTATATCCGTATCGGAACTATTGTTGATATAGATATGGTCCTCCCCAATGCGTACCGGGGAATCCGCTCCCGGCAGTCCCGAAACGGCAGGAACATACCTGTAGGCCGGATAATAGTACAGATTCAGACATTCCAGCGCCGACGCCTGATTAAAAATCTCTTTGGACATGCTGTTGTCATCGGATAAATCCATCTCATAAGTCTGTCCTGAGAGACTGAATGTGTCCGTTCCCCCATGTGTATCTTTGATATAGGGATAATCCGTCACATCGTAGGTGTAGGCACAGCTCACCTTTGCCGCATAATTACCGGTGCTGTCGTCAATGTCGATTCTCAGGTCCCTGCTGGTGATATGGATCTTGCTGCTGTCCACCTCCGCAGGAGAATGGGTAATGGCAGGAACGCTGGTGGCCGAGGGGTCGGGGGTAGTTCCCGGCGCTCCTCCGCCCAAAGCCGCGCTCTCATACTCGGTCCACTTCGCCGCCACTTCGCCCATGATCCCTCTCAGCGCGTCGGCGTCCATCCCGGCATATCCCACATAGGCCGCAGCATGTTCCTGGGTAGGAGGCTCATAGATCAGAGTACTGACCTGGGAGGCTTCGCTGCCATGAGGAAATACATCTATGCGCACATCATACAGCTCCTCCTGATACTGCATATGTGATATTTCAAATTTCAGATATCCACCGGGCACACCCTCATAATAGCTGCCCAGGCCCCCATTCAGATGATAGCCGCTGCCGGACACATTGGGATCATAAGAGACAAACTGGTCATATATTTCCTGCACCGAATACGCCTTGAAATTCTCCATCACGGTCTGAGCGGCGGCGGTGGTCTGCTGACGCTCTCTGGACCGGGCATTGTACCGGGCGGAATAGACGAAGGACTGCAGCACGGCCAGGATGACGATGGAGAGGATCGCAATGGCCGCCACCACCTCCACCAGAGACATCCCCACATTATTCCGTTTTGTACTGCTCCACATCTCTTTCATGGAAATACTTCCCTCTCTGCTCCGCTGTCTTTCACGTCAACTCTGTACAGATTCTCTACTGTTCGGACCGGCCGGCCCCGGCTTCCCCGCCTTCTTCGGCCCCTTCCCCGTTTTCAGCAGATTCCTCGCTGCTGTTATCGGCTTCCTCCCCGGAAACCGTAACCTCTCCAAATATATTATCCGTTCCGGCGATATAAGGTATCATGTCCGGCGCAACATATTCTTTGCCTGTGCCCTGTACGCTGTAAAAAACCAGATCTATATGACCGGACAGATTGGGATTCTCCGCATCCCCCTTGGAGTAGACCACATTCTGGATTCCGATCCGGTTACTGCTGTCGTAAATGGTCTGAATCATACGCTTCAATCCCGCATAACTCACCTCGTTCACATAGGCGGCGTCCAGATTGCGGAACTGGATGGCCTGACTGTACTTCTCGTTACCGGCTGCGGACACAGTCTCCGCCGGGACCTCGTGAATCACATCCCCCTTCTGCATGTTCACTGTCAAAAATGCCGCGCCGCTCTCCCTCTGCATCTCCACCGCCAGCATAATGGCGTCTTCCTCCCGGGCGTCCGCAGGGTATACCGCCAACAGTTCGTCCAGCATCTGCTCCAGCAGCCGGGTATCCGCCAGATATTCCTCACGGTGGTCATAGTATTCCTTGAGTTGGCTTACCCTCTGGGCCAGGATCACATTGGAGGTGTTGATGGCCTCCGCTTCCGTATTCAGTTTCTGATAAACAAACACATATACCAATATCAACAGCAAAGCTCCGAACGCCCCCACATACAACAGGAGATTTTTGTCTCCGCCGGTCTTTTTTTGCTGCTTCTTAGCCATCTATTCCACCTGCCCTTCCGCCTGCGTCCCATTGTTTTCTCCCTGCGACTGATTTTCCAGCTGGAAGGTCAATTCCTGTCCCGGCAGATAACCGTTGGGATAATAAGTGCAGGACACGGTAAATTCCACATAACGGCGCAGCTCCGCCTCATCTTGGTCCGTATCCTCTTCGTCTGCCTCCTCCTGCACCTCCTGTATGCTGTCCACCGCCACATACTGCAGGCTGGAAAAGTTCCGAAGGTTCTGGATGATGCCCGCCGCCGTATCCTTATCGGCGGCCTGCACCCGCAGGGTAGCCGTAGTATCATTGGAAGAAAACTCCATTACAGACACATCCGCAGGAAGTTTTTCTTCCAGTTCATTGATGAAATTCAGTATGTTGTCATTGGGGCGATTGGTCATCAGATGTCCAATCAATGCGCTCTCATACAGAGATTGCATGGCGGTATATTTCTGATAAATCTGTTCCGCCGGTATATACGTGCTCTCCAGCCCCTGCAGGCGCTTCTGCTCCTCCTTGGCCTCCTGATAGGCGATATAGCCATTGGCCGTCAGGGCAGCGGACGCCACCACAAAGAATATGCCCAGCAGTACCGTCAGGGAACCGCTGTTGGCCTCCTGTTTCTGTTTCTGCTGCTTGTCGCTGCTGAGAAAGTTCACCGGAGCCATGGAAGCGCCGATGCAGGCCACATAGTTGAAAAGATCGCCGTCCCCCATGCCGGGATGCCATACAATGCCCTCCAGCTTGCGGAACACATTGGTCTTGATACCGAGTTCATTGGTAAGCAGCTTGGACAGGCCGCTCATATCGCCGCCCATTCCCATGATATAAGCCTGCTCAATATGCTCCGGGTTGCGGGAATTATAAAAATCCACCACCCGGGAAACGCTGTTGATCAGGGGAGCCAGGGTGCGTGTCACATTGATCCGGGCCTGCGTCACTTCCATGTCATCATCCTGCTCCAGATCCGGTTCCACTATCCGGGTGTCCAGATCCAGCGCCACCTTGATACAGCACCGGCGCTTAATCAACTCCCAGGCATCCTGATCATCCATCACATCAAAGGCCGAGTTCACTGCCACCTCATGAATGGCCTCCTCAATACCGTAATTGACGCTTCTCTGAAGCATCATATTGTTGTCCTTGACCACCGTAATGATGGTCTGATTCTCTTCTATTTTCAGGATCATGGAAGGAGTCTTGCTGGCCTCCTTCTTCACCGCCTGATAGATACTGTTGCCTACGAAATCCAGATCTATCAGCGTCAGACCGCAGCTTTGGGCCAATGCCTCATAGCTGGCCACCAGTACTTTCTCCGCCGCCACCAGCAGTACCCGGGTCTTACCTGCATTGTCCCCCTCCCTGATGGTCTCCAGCACCACATGGGACACCTCGTGATCCCCCAGGTCAATGGGAAAGTAATCCTTTAAATTCGCCTTGATCATGGTCTCCATCATATTGGGTTTCACAGGAGGCAGCATCACCTCTCTGTTGATGATTTTGCTGGAGGCCACCGTAAAAATCACTTTTTTAGTCTTGATCTTATTGCGGAACAGGGCTTCCTTAATGGCGGTGCGCAGTCCCGCGCTCTCCTTCAGGTAGCCGTCCTCTATCACATTAAGCGGAGTGGGCACCATGGCAAACCGATACACCCTGGGCGTCTTCGCCTTATAATCCATCTCACATATCTTGATAAAACTATATCCAACCTCAATACTGACAACTTTAGCCATCTATTAGTATCTCCCTATCCTGTTCACGGAGTCCCGCAAAATCCGGAAAACCCCGTCCGGTCAAACCAGACCTGCAAAAGATAAATACCAGGCTATCATCTGCTCCCCCCATATGGCGGAGACGGCGATACCCATGGCCAGATATGGTCCCATGGCCAGCACACGGCCTTCGCCTGCGATCTTCATACGGCAGACATGTATCACGGAACCCAATATGCAGCCCAGCAGAAACCCCAGCAAATTCAGCTTCCAGCCGAGCAATAATCCGGTGACGGCCATCAGCTTCACATCGCCGCCCCCGATGCCCCGTCCTTTTGTGACGAGGTATATCAGCAATAAAGGAATGCTAACCGAGAGGAGGCCGATCCCATAAGAAAGCCAATGTGACAGGTCCGTCACTATGCGGATCAGCCCCAGGGTTAGTATGAAGATATTGATCCCAAGAGGGATCTCATACGTTCTGAAATCAATGACGCTGAGTGTTAGCAGCGCACTGAACAGCAGACAATAGAGTAGGGAATCTATGCTGCATCCATACCTCCAGAATACCAGGAGGTACAACCCTCCGTTCAGCGCCTCCACCAGGGGGTACTGAACGGAGATCTTGCTGCCGCATTTGCGGCACTTGCCCCTGAGCACCAGGTAGCTGAAAAGGGGAACTAAGTCGTACCATTTCAGCTGATACCCACAACTCATGCAGTGGGACCGGGTGGTTGCTATATTCTCTTTTTTAGGTATTCGGTAGATACAAACGTTTAAGAAACTACCGATGATGATTCCGTAGAGGAATACCAGTATGTAGAGGAATATTGTCTGAGGCATTTGATTCATCCTTTAGCAATAACTCAAATGTGTTATGGAGTAGCAGTAAATCCCATGGCCGAGTTTAAATCAGAATTATTACTGGTATATGAAGGCACACCGTTTGTAACACTAATTGTTATTACGGCGTTTCCATATTTCTGGCTCTTCATTGTCATACCAGCCAGATTGGCACCCTGATCTTGCAAAATCTCAGTGGCTTTTGTACCAGAATCGCTGGGAGCCGTATTAATTGCAAATGTTATTGTGCCTGGCACAAGAGTGTGGGTAGGAGCCTGGTCAGCGGCATTAATGTTTAGCGCGTCAATAATAATCTGATAATTCTCTAAATCTGCGGATTCTCTGCTACGCTCCACATATTTAATGTACTGGGGAGCCAGTACACCAATTAACACTGCCATAATGGCAATAACAATGATTAACTCCACCAGAGAGAAACCATTATTGTCAATTCTCTTTTTGTTCTTCATAATAAACCTCTCCTTTACTATATATAATTTTTATCTTATTCACCCGGTCCCTACACGCAGGTGGATAATTCATATTATACTTATATGCTGTCCAAAGCCTCATACATGGACAGCATGGGTGCCATGCACGCTGCGATCAGTACCAGCACAATTCCTGCCAGCACCACTATAATCATGGGTTCCATGGCGGCCATCACCGTGGCAACCGCCATCTCCACTTCTTCCTCGTAATAATCTGCCAATTTATCCAACATCTCCTCCGTGTTACCGGATTCCTCACCGATGCGGATCATATGGTAAGCCATGGGAGGAAACAAACCGCATCTCTGCAGGGGCACGGATAAGGGCTGTCCTATGACTACCTCATCCTTAGCCATCTCCAATGCTTCTTTAAAATAGACATTGGTCATGGTGCGTGATACAATCTCCACCGCCTCTACCAGAGGCACACCGGAACCCATCAGTGTACTCAGAGTACGGGCCATTTGAGCCGATGCTGTCTTAACTACCAGGTTTTTTATGGGTTTTATGCTTAGTGCCAGCTTGCCAAAAAAATGTTTACCTTCGTCCGTATGGCTGAACTGCATGACCGCAGCCACAATTACCACAACGCAGGGCCCAAGGATAAACCATCTATTGATAATGAAATTGCTGAGGGCCTGCACCGCCTTGGTGATGCCCGGCAGTTCCGTGCCCATCTGGTCAAACATGACCACATAGGAAGGAATAACCTTCACCAGCATAACAATTACAACAATAATCGCCACGATGATCACCACGATAGGATACATCATGGCTTTCTTTACCAGGGACTTGGTCTTGTTGGAACGTTCAAACTGCACTGCCATACGTTCCAGGGATTTATCCAGACTACCGGAGGCTTCTCCCGCCGCCACCATATTTACCATCAGATCCGGAAACACTTTGGGATGCTCCGCGATGGCACTGGCCAGGGTCTCTCCCTTCTCGGCACTGATCCGTACCTCGTTGATGGCCTTTTGCAGTTTTTTGTTTTCCGTGGCCTCGGTCAGCATCCGCAGAGCATCCAATATGGTTACACCGGCCCGGATCATGCTCACAAACTGGCGGCAGAACACGCTGAGATCCCTGGCCTTGGGCTTGCCTCCGATCTCAATGTTGAGATCTCTGGTGAGCAGACTCTGCTCTTTCAGACTTATAATGGTCATGCCCCGGCTCTTCAGATCGGATCGTGCCTTTTCCATATTGTCGGCTTCTATACTGCCCTTGACCGGCTTCCCGGCCGCATCTATCGCTTCATATCCGTAGCTTACCATCTATTTCTCCCAGTCAAATCCTGCTCGGTACACCCATATGTCAGAAACCCGGCCCGGGTATAGAATCCCGCCAACATATTCTGTCCGCAAACAAATCTTCGCCCTGCCGGATTAAATTATACGGTATTCCAGAAAAATACAAGATGGTGGGGATGCTCTCCGGCACCACCACAATCACTTGCATTTCATATCTTTTTTGTCGGAATAAAAAGAATTCAGTACGATCTACCTATATGTAACTTCTATTGTAGTTATACTCCACTTTGCCCAAAAAGTCAACTGCTCTTGACATTCTTTTGGGTAAAATTATCCTATTAGTGACCGTTATGAACAGTGTTTTTGTTATATTCTAATATCAGTCGTTTTGTAAGTATGCGCAGCGGTTGCGCCGGAGGAATACATAAAGGGCGGAAAATTCCGCCCTCTTTAAATTTGAATTATTTTACACCGGTTATCTGTTCTCTGAGACGCTGGTTTTCCAGCGCCAGCAGTTCCAACTGCTGGGCCAATTGGCTGTTCTTCTCCTCCAGTTGCTCATGTTCCTGAACCAGTTCGTTTTTCTCCCTCTCCAGTTGCTCATGTTCCTGAACCAGTTCGTTTTTCTCCCTCTCCAGTTGCTCATGCTCCTGAACCAGTTCCTTTTTCTCCCTCTCCAATTGTTTATTCACATTTTTTTGTTGCTGTAACTCTCTGAACGCCATATCCCGTTCTCCCAGCACGGTATTGATTTCTCTCACATGTTTCTCCCTTGCCTTGCATTGTTCACGGATGGCTTCGTCCGCCGTCAATTCATAAATGGTTTCAACTGCGTCTTTCATTACCGAACTCTGTTCCGCTAACATTTTCAGTTCCTCCCATGTGGTAGCCTTAAAGAGGGATGCCCAGTAGTCAATTTTCCACTCCCTGTCCTCCCGTGTCGCCAGATCTGTCCGATTTAAGTCTACCACACTCAGCACAAATTTGTCAGTAAAAATATGATGATTTTTTTCGTTCATCATTTTGTATGTGGCATAAAATTCCGGGTATTCAGGAAACAGCGTAAAATCAAGAAAACCAATATGTATTACCGGCTTTACATGAATATAATCCTCACCTCTGGATAATTGGTCAAAGCTGCGGCTTAAGTATGTTATGGCTCTCTCAGGCCAGTTCAAATAATTTATAACCTGCATCTCCAGATTTATCAGGGTTTGATTATTCAGCAGCACATTAATGTCCAGAACAAATATCTTGCTGTCAAAATCTTCCGTGAGCGTCTCCCCCAATATGATTGGATTTCGAATCTCAACCCTCTGCACTTCCTCCGGCCGCAGATGCAGCAAGGAACAGATTAAATGCTTCAACACATTTCCGTTTTTCTGCAGCAGGGCCTTAAACATATAGTCGTTGGTAAGGGGATGGGGCAGCGCTCCTGTGGCTTGCATATAAGAGGGCTTTCCTTCCCGGGACGCAGATACTGCCATGGTATTTTCCTCCGTTTTTCAGAATGAGACATGTAATAGTGTATAAAACAAATAAAAAAAGAGAAAACCCTGACCCGGCATCCAAAGACGCGGGTCCGATGTTTTCTCTATCCTCTTATGAATTATTGTAATGCATCCCCCTGAAGTTGTCAAGAAAAAACTGCCGCCCTGCGGCGGTCCTCCAGCAGCAGCCGGCGGAAATCCTCCGGCGGCATGGGCTTGGCATAATAATAGCCCTGCACCTGATCGCAGCCCATCCGCTTCAGCAGTTCCACCTGATCCCGGGTTTCCACCCCTTCGGCGATCAGCCCCAGCTTCAACTGATCCGCCATGGTGATCACATGCTTCAGAATCAGCTGCCCCTTGTCCGACACCATCATATTTTCCATAAACTTCCGATCCAGTTTCAGCATATCAAAAGGGGTCTCCAACAGGATATTCAGGGAAGAATAGCCGCTGCCGAAATCGTCCATCAACAGCTTGAAACCCTGCTCTTTCATCTCCCTGGCCGCCTGGCTCACATGTTCCTCCATGGTCTCTGTGATCTCCAGTTCCAACAGCTGCTTGCGGATCCCATATTCCTCCACAATGCCTTCCAATACCCCTATGAACTCCCGGTCCTGCAGATGCCGCCTGGACAGGTTCACCGATATGGGGCAGTCCTCCACCCCTGCCTCCCGGCACAGCCCCAGGAATTCTGCCGCTTTTCTCCAGATATAATAGTCTACCTTTGTGACCAGCCCATCCTCCTCGATCACCGGCAGAAACTCCATGGGGTAGATCATCCCCCTTCTGGGATGCTGCCAGCGCACCAGCGCCTCCGCCCCCACGATCCGGTTTCGGGAGATACTGTACTTGGGCTGCAAGTACATCTGTAACTGCCCCTCCCTGATAGCCAAATCAATATTTTCTTCCACGAATTTGCGATTGTACAGAGAGGTTTTGAATTGCTCCTGATAAAAAACTACCTGGGAAAGCAGACTGTTCTTGGCGGCTTTTCGAGCCATGGCCGCCCGGTCCTCCATTCGGCGCAGTTCCATGGCTCCGTCCTCCACCAGGTATACGCCGCAGGAATATTGGAGTTTCACGGCTTTGTACATTGCCAGTTCACGCTCTGTCCTGGCGATCTGTTCATACAGTTCCGTTACATCGTCGTATTCCGTCACAATCTGAAACACATCACTGCGAAGATTGAGAAAATACTGCCTGTGGTTACACAATTCCTTCAGTTTTTCGCGGATCCAGTAGAGCACCTCGTCCCCGAACTGCTCTCCGTACAGGTCGTTGATAATCTTAAACCGGCGGATGTCAAACTGGATAAAGGCTACCTTACGCTCCGTTTCATTCAGAAGCGCCCTCACATTTCTTCGAAAACGCTGCCGGCGGCTCATGTTTTTGACCATGGCCTGGATCTCCTCGTCCTCCGTAATGTCGACCTCCTCCAGATCCACACATAAAAGTTCCCCCGCATACTCCTCCAGCATCTTTTCCAGAATCTCTATACCGGTAAAAAAAGCCCTGGGGCATTTTTTCAGGATCAGGCCCTCCTGGCGGATCACCGCCATATCCTCCGGCTTGGAAATATCCTTGCCCAGAATATCCCGGCAGAATATATCCCCCTGCATCTTCTCCCGAAAAGTCCTTATGTATTCCTCGGTCTTGCGGTTACCGTAGGTCTCCAGTTCCTTGTTCTGAGGATCGGCAAATCCAAAAGCCAGTCCCAGCACCAGCAGCCCCCCTGTGATGCAGCCGCAGGTGGTCCCCTGCCGCATACCGCCTCCGAAACAGGTACTGATCTTGAAAGCTGTCTTGAGATCCAGACCGAAATCTCCCGCAAACGCCCCCAGGAGCGCCTGAGAACAATGATATTTTTTCTTCAGAAGTTCCATGGCTTTTTCCTTGTGTGTCATATGGCCACCTCCGGTTTCCCCCTGATCATTCGCCGCAGGGGATTATCTTTTCAGATATAAAGAGTATATCATTATCTTTTTGTGGGTTCAAACAATATTTCACAAAAACGAAGCAAGGTTTTTTCTTGCATATTTTGTCTGATTAGTATATTCTATGGGGTAAAGAAATGAATTGGCGATACAATTTCATAATAAAATACGAAAGGAGTTTGGCGGATATGACAAGGCAGGAAGTGACAGGTAACTATATTATCAATATGGAACGAGAACGTGTCAGGCGCGGCTACACACAGCCCCAGATGGCGAAACACATGGGGATCTCCACATCGGGCTACAAGAAGATTGTGGCGGGGGAAACCAGCAAGATCGACCTCTATGCCGCCTACCAGCTTTACAAGTTCACAGGTAAATTTATCTTTGAACTCTGCGGCGAGGAAAGCGCGGACCTGGAACTTTTTCAGAGCCTGCGAAGCCTGTCGCCCTCCCAGAAGGCATTTGTAAGCGACATCATCCGATTTGAACAGAACTTTCAGGAAAAGGAAATGGACTCGGGCGAATATATCAGCGTGCTGGTGCCCTCCGGCAGCCTGGAGGACGGGATGATCTGGGATTCCGCCAATGTAATCAAGGTCAGAGCCTCCTCTTACCTGCAGAAGTTCGGACGGGATCTGCACTGCGGCGTGCTGATCACCTCCCGCAATCTGCAGCCTGTGTACCAGGAGGGAGACATCCTGCTGTTGAACAAACGTCCGCCCAGGGAAGGAGATACCGTTATTCTGGTCAACCGGGAGGATGGCCGCGCCTATCTGCGCAAGTTCCGAAGCGGCAACCCGGCCCGCCTGGTTCCTGTCAACGAATACGGTATGACTTTTGAAGTGGACTGGGACAACGCCGCCGAAATGGACAAATGGATCATATTCGGCTGTGTATTGACAAAAATGAGAGTCACAGGCATCGGGCAAAACGGCGATGAATAAAAATATGGACAAGCCCTGCGGAATATGATACTCTACATAAGGTAAATAATTCTTTCACACAGGAACGGGGCTCAAATGAAACTGAAAAAGAATATCAATGTGCAGGCTTTTCTTGAAACTGTCAAAAAATGTGACGGCAATGTATATTTTAAGACCATAGAAGGGGATCAGTTGAACCTGAAATCCCTGTTATCGCAATATATCCTGATCTCCATTATAGAGAACCGTGAATTCATTAGAAACGGTATCATAGAATACTCCATGGAAGCGGATGCCCCCATGCTGGCCCAATTTCTGGAGTAATCCCCAAAAAGAGCCGCAGCCGGGCGGTCTATTTCTATAAGACCCGGCTACAGCTCTTTATATTCTCTATTAGTCTATGCTTTTCCAATCACCAGATCCGGCTTTCCGTCTGTGTACAGACCCGATTTGATTTCCTCCAGCTTCTCCGCTATGCGGCTTTTGACCAGTTCCGCCAGCTGCTGTTTGGTCAGGCCGCCGTATTCCTCATAAAAAATGGCCTTCAGGAAATGTACCTGGGTAATGACTTTCTCAAAGGTATTGCTGTTCATGGCTTTATAGGAATCATAAATTACCACCGGCACCATGGGACCTTTGCTCCGCAGACTGCAGCTGAAGCATCCGCTTTGAAACTGCTGCAGTTCATTGTGATTATTGGTATAACCGCCCTCCGGAAAGATCAGAAAATCCCGTCCCCCCTGTACAGCCTCCGTAACCCGGTGGATGCTGCGCACCTTTTCCCGAGGATCTGTCAAGTCAATATCCACACCCTCCAGAAGCCTGCACACCTGTCTGCTCAACAGCCGATTGGCCTGTTTTTTCTCCCAGAGTACACCGCAGGGCCTTCTCAGCGCCAGCAAAATGCCAAGCGCGTCATATTTGCCCTGATGATTGGAGTAAAAAATGACGCCCTTGTCTTTGGGGATATTCTCCACTCCATATACTCTGGTGGCTGTGCGGCTGCATCTCCGCATATGATTGATCATCCTGCATGCCAGCCGGAACCGCTGCACAGAGGAATACTTTTCCCTGTGACGAATGGCATAATTGGCCACAGGAACCGAAAACAGCGCGTACAGGCCATTGACAGCCACCACCCATTTAAACCTTAAATTCAGCAAACCTTTCTCCTCGAATTCCCCAAACAACTGTAAAACCGCAACATCCAATCCCCTCCTGTTCATCATACTATGTTTTGTTGCTTTTTTCCAGCTTTATTTGATGTATAATCTTGGCAGATTTGCATTATTTATCCTGTTTCCCGGATTCAAAAAAACTGTTGAGATTCTCCAGACAACGGTATAAAATCTCCATCTCCTGTTCGTTTAAGTCCCTCACAATGGCCTTAATCATCTTTTTGTGAAAATCCCGATGATGGTAAAATGCTTTCCTTCCATTGTCTGTCAGGGTCACATACACCACCCGCTTGTCCTTCTGGCTGCGCTCCCTGCAAATATATCCTTTTTTTTCCAGGCCATTCATATTGATGGTCAGGGTGCTCACGGTAACATGCAGTTTCTGGGCGATCACGGACATATTGCGGGGGGCCTCAATACCGATGGCTTCTATAATATGCATGTCATTGTTGGTGATATCCTTAAATTCCTCCGTAATGACCGCCTCGCCTTCCATGTCCATCACATGGTTGAACAGATTCACCAGCAGTTCATTCAGAGAACGTTTCCTGTTCTGCGCCATCTTTCCGCCTGCACCTTCTTTCCCACTTCATGTCCCCTTGTTGCCCTTAGGGTTTCGTCTATCTTAATATACCAACTTTCAGGTAAAAGTCAACCGTCCCATTACCATTTTATAACACATGCCCCATAGGTTAGTCCTGCTCCAAAGCCCGACAGCACCAGCGTCATCCCTTCCCGCAGCCGGCCTTCACGGTTCAGTTCGTCCAAAAGCACCGGAATGGCGGCGGAGGACATATTGCCCACCCGCTCCAGATTGGTGGGAAATCGGTCCATCCCCACATCCAGGCGTTTGGCTATGCCTTCAATGATGCGTCTGTTGGCCTGATGAAGCACATACAGATCCACATCCGCCGGGGCAATCCCCGTCTGACCCAATACCTCCGAGATACAGGCCGGAATCTGACGCACGGCAAAGGCGAATACCTCCCTGCCATCCATCTGTACATAATGAGACTGGCCCGGCACGAATACATAGGGATTCCGCAGTTCCCTGCCGTTGCATTGAAGGACCCCGCCCCTGGCGCCGTCTGAATGCTGGGCCAGTCCCAGGATGCCCGGCTGCCCGGAGCGTTCCACCAGCACGGCTCCGGCCCCGTCCCCAAACAGGACACAGGTGCCTCTGTCGGTCCAGTCAATGATCTTGGACAGCACTTCACTGCCCACAATCAGGGCATTGTTGTAGATTCCCGCCTGGATATAAGCCCAGGCAGTGTGCAGCGCAAACAGGAATCCTGCGCAGGCGGCATTCAGGTCAAAGGCCGCCGCGCCTGTGGCGCCCAGCAGATTCTGCACCTGACAGGCAGCGCAGGGGATGCCCTGTTCCGGTGTGCAGGTAGCCACCAGGAGCAGTTCCACATCCATAGCCTCTCTGCCCGCGTTTTCCAATGCTTTTCTGCAGGCCTGCGCCGCCAGAGATACCACCGTCTCCCCTGTGGAGATATGCCTGCTTCCGATGCCGGTGCGCTCCCTGATCCATTCATCTGAAGTCTCCACCATCTGCGCCAGTTCCTCATTGGTTACAATCTTTGCGGGCAGAGCGCTTCCTGTTCCGATTATTTTTACTGACATATGCTCCTCCGATCTGTTAAAAGTTCTTTTCCGCATCCCTTAAAACCTGCGGAACCGCTGGTATCGCTGGGCCGCCAGTTCCTCACCGCTCATGCCCTGGCAGCGCTTTAAAAAGTCTACGATCTGTTCTTTCATGTAGCCGCCGATGGCCGATACCGTGGTATTGTCCGCTCCGCCAAACTCAGGAATGATTTTCTCAATGATGTTCAGCTGCTTTAAATCCTGGGCCGTGATGTGCATGACCTCGCTGGCCTCCCTGGCCCTGGAAGCATCCTTCCACAGGATGGATGCAAAGCCTTCCGGGGACAAAATGGAGTATGTGGCGTTCTCCATCATCCACACCTCATTCCCAACCGCAGTGGCCAAAGCGCCGCCGCTGCCGCCCTCACCGATAAAAATACACAGTACAGGTACTTTCAGCGCCGCCATCTCCTTCAGATTTCTGGCAATGGCCTCACCCTGGCCTCTCTCCTCCGCCTCAATGCCGCAGAAGGCGCCGGCAGTATTGACAAAACTGATGATGGGCCTGTTGAATTTCTCCGCCTGCTTCATCAACCGCAGGGCCTTGCGGTATCCCTCGGGCATGGGCATGCCGAAATTCCTCCTCTGGCATTCCCGGATTTCCTTGCCCTTATGTTCCGCAATCACCGTCACAGGCTGTCCGTCCAGAAACGCCAGACCGCCCATAATGGCCGGGTCATCCCGAAAAGTCCTGTCCCCATGGGATTCCACAAAAAAGTCAAAAATATGTTCCATATAGTCGCAGGCCTGGGGCCGCTCCACCTTGCGCACGGCCTTCACCTTCTCCCAGGCGTCCATGGGCCGGACCTTAAAGGACTGCTCCTTCAGGATTTCACTGAGCACAAAATGAGCGTCTTTTCCGGGAGTAAAGGCCGCGTACTCCCTCTCCCTGCACTGATGTGCCTTGACCAGGAAATATATGGTCTTTTTCAGATTTTCCCGCTTTACGATGCCGTCAATAATGCCGTGTTCCACCAGGAATTCCGCAGTCTGAAAGCCCTCGGGCAAGTCCTGTCCGATGGTCTGCTTGATCACCCGGGGGCCTGCAAATCCCACCAGAGCCCCCGGCTCCGCCATGATCACGTCTCCCAGCATGGCAAAGCTGGCGGTGACGCCGCCGGTGGTGGGGTCTGTCAGGATCGTGCAGTACAAAAGTCCTGCCTCTCCCAGTTTCTGGACCGCGGCAGAGGTCTTGGCCATCTGCATCAGAGACACAATGCCCTCCTGCATCCTGGCTCCGCCGGAACAGCAGAACAGGAACACCGGCAGCCTGCATTCAATGGCCCGCTCTATGGCGGCGGTGATCTTTTCCCCCACCGTCTGTCCCATGCTGGACATCAGAAACCTGGAGTCACAGATCCCCAGCACGATATCCTCGCCGAATACCTTACACCGCCCCACTGTCACTGCCTCATCCAGTCCGGTCTTCTCCCGGGCCTGAGCCAGTTTTTCCTCGTATCCCTCATAATTCAGGGGATTATGTACCGGCAGATCCGTAAACCACGGCTCAAACGTATGGGGGTCCGCCACCATGCGGATGCGGTTGGAGGTCTTTACCCGAAAATATCCCTCACATTCATAGCAGATATATTTCCGCTTTACCACTCTCTGTCTGTTTACCTGTTTGCCGCATTTGGGGCAGCGGATCATATAATTTTCGGGAGACTGAGCGAAACCGCTCTCTACCGATCCTTCTCCCGCAGAGCCTTCCTGGCGGGAAAGCCCCCGCCCCGCCGGTTCCTCGCCCGCGCCGGTTTCTCCCCCCTCGTTCTGCACCGGACCCCGGGACGCCGCCAGGGAGGCATTGATTTTACTGAGTTTCCTGGCAAAATAATCCGCTCTCTTCTGCTTTAACAGATCCATGTTCATCGTCCATACCTCTCCGTGAACCCCACAGGTCATGCCTGCGGTATCTTTCCTTTTAAACCTGCCTGATGCCTTTTTCGGCATATCCATATGTCTTATTTCTACTTACCGATGTTCCGCCGGGCCTGTTTATACTCACCCGATGGAAAAGGTGAGTTCTGCCTGGGCCGCCACCTGGTCACCCACCTTGGCCACGGCCCGGCCTATGCCTATGGGCCCTTTCACCTTAATGATTTCGGTTTCCAGCAGCAGCACATCCCCCGGAACCACCTTCCGGCGAAATCTGGCCTTGTCGATTCCCGCAAAATAAGCGGTACGTCCCTGAAAATCCGGCTGGGACAGCATGGCCACCGCCCCCACCTGGGCCAGCGCTTCTATAATCAACACGCCGGGCATCACGGGATTCCCCGGAAAATGCCCCTGGAAAAAGGGCTCGTTTACGCTGACGCACTTCCTGCCCAGCGCCCGGGTCCCCGGTTCCAACTCCTCTATGGTGTCAATCAGCAGAAAGGGATACCGATGGGGAATAATATCCATAATTTCCTGTGCAGTATACAATGACATCTCTATTCTCCTATTTATAGTTCCGCCTATTCCGGGAAATCTGCCATTTTTAGTTCCGCACATTCCCGATCAGAATACTGGCGTTGTGGCCTCCGAAACCCAGGGAATTGCTGAGGGCATAGGGAACCTCCTCCTGCCTGCTCTCTCGGCAGTAATCCAGGTCCAACTCCTCCTCACTCTCCTGAAGTCCCACTGTTCTGTGAATGAATCCCTCTTCCAGTTCCTTGACGCAGGCAATGAACTCCACCGCCCCCGCCGCGCCCAGCAGGTGACCGATCATGGACTTGGTGGAATTGATCCGCAGCTTCCGGGCATGTTCTCCGAAAGCCAGCTTGATGGCCCGGGTCTCGAACAGGTCGTTGTGATGGGTGGCCGTGCCGTGGGCATTGATATAGGTCACATCCTCCGGCGCCACATTTCCGTCCGCCATGGCGTTTTCCATGGCCCTGGCCGCCCCGCTGCCGTCCTCCGCAGGAGATGTAATATGAAAAGCGTCCGAAGTGCAGCCGTATCCCAGCACTTCCGCATAGATCCGGGCTCCCCGTTTCCGGGCATGTTCCAGTTCTTCCAGAACCACCACCCCGGCGCCTTCGCCCATGACAAAGCCGCTTCTGTCCCTGTCAAAGGGGATGGAGCATCTGGCGGGATCCGTGCTGTCGGACAGGGCCGTCAGGGAGGTAAAACCCGCTATGCCGATGGGGGAGACCGCTCCCTCCGTACCGCCTGCCAGCATTACGTCCGCATCTCCGTACTGGATAGAGCGAAACGCCTCTCCGATGGAGTTGGTACCTGTGGCACAGGCCGTTACCACATTCAGACTCTTACCCTTCAGCCCGAAAGCGATACTTACGTTGCCTGCTGCCATATTGGAAATCATCAGGGGCACAAACAGAGGAGCCACCCGGGAGGGCCCTTTCTCCAGAAGCCTGGCGTGTTCTCTCTCAATGGCCTGCAGACTGCCGATGCCGCTGCCGATGCTGCATCCCACTCTGTAGGGATCCTCCTTCTCCATATCCAGGGCCGCGTCCTGCAGCGCTTCCCCCGCCGCTGCCACCGCGAACTGGCAAAACAGTTCCATGCGCCTGGCAGACTTTTTATCCATAAAGTCCTCCGGCCGGAAATCCTTTACTTCCGCCGCCATCCTGCACTTATAGTCCGAGGCGTCAAATCTGGTAATGGGGGCAAAGCCGATTTTTTCCTGCTTAATACTTTCCCAAAACGCATGCACACCCACGCCGATGGGAGTCACGGCTCCCATGCCGGTCACTACCACTCGTCTGCTCATATCGCCATCCCTCCATCCACACAGATCACCTGGCCTGTGATATAATCGGATTTATTTCCCGCCAGAAAGGCCACCATCTCCGCAATGTCCTCCACGCTGCCCATCCGGCCCATGGGTACGGCAGCCACGCCGGATTCCCTGGCTTTCTCTGACAGGGCCCGGGTCATTTCCGTGTCGATGAAGCCGGGAGCCACCGCATTGACGCAGACTCCCCGGGAGGCCAGTTCCCGGGCTATGCTCTTGGTCAGCCCGATAAGTCCGGCCTTGGATGCGCTGTAATTGGCCTGGCCCGCATTGCCCAGCACGCCGGAAACGGAGGAAATGTTTACCACCTTGCCGCTTCGCTGTTTCAGAAAATATCTGGACAGATGGCGCATGGTGTTAAAGGCCCCCTTTAAATTGATGTCCAGCACCTTATCATAGTCCTCCTCGGACATGCGCATCAGCAGATTGTCCCGGGTTACCCCCGCATTGTTCACCAATATGTCCACCCGGCCGTATTTTCCGATGATCTGCTCCACCATACTGCCGCAGGCCGTGAAATCGGACACATCGCAGCCCACGCATTCCGCCTGTCCTCCCGCTGATCTGATCTCTTCCGCCGCCTCCCGGGCTTTCTGTTCCGAACCGTTGTAATTCACCAGCACCATAGCCCCCAGGGACGCCAGCTTTTTGGCGATGCCTCGGCCGATGCCCCGACTGGCCCCGGTGACCAACGCGATCTTGCCTGCCAATTCCCCCTTGCAGGCTTCGGGGGTTCTATCCGTTTCTGTCATCTGCTCTTCCTCGTTTTTCTATAATTCCCATACAGCCCTGTGTGCCGGATCTGTTCAAAGCAGCCCGCCCAGTTTCTCCAGATCCTCCACTTTCTCCACATTGTACACTGTGGCCTCCCTGTTGATCTTGCGCAGGAACCCGGCCAGGGTCTTGCCGGGGCCGATCTCCACAAAGGTATCCACCCCGTCTGCCAGCATATATTCCATGGTCTCACGCCATCTCACCGTACCGCATACCTGCTTTGCCAACAGTTCCTTCACCCGGGATTTATCAGTCACCGGCGCCGCTTCCACATTGCACAGATAGGGGATCAGGGGATCCTGTACCATTACCTCCGCCAGTTTTTCCGCCAACTTCTCCCCCGCGCCTGCCAACAGAGCCGAGTGGAAGGGGCCGCTGACTTTCAGCGGCACGCAGCGCTTTGCGCCGGCTTCCCGCAGCTTCTCCGCCGCAGCCTCCACCGCCTGTTCCTGACCCGTAATAACGATCTGGCCGGGACAGTTGTCATTGGCGATGGATACAATACCCTCCGTGGCCTGGCAGACTTCCCGGATGGTATCCGCATCCAGTCCCAGCACGGCCGTCATGGCCCCGCCCGTGGGATAGGCTTCCTGCATATAGATCCCCCGGCAGCGGATCAGGCGGAACAGATCTTCCGGTTCCATAACCCGGGCCGCCGCCAAAGCGCCGTACTCTCCCAGGCTGAGCCCGGCGCAGCAATCCGCCTTAAGCCCCTTTTGCTCCAGCACTTTCAGAATCGCCACCTCTGTGGCCAGCATGGCGATCTGGGTATACTCCGTAATATGCAGACGCTCATCTTCCTCGAAGCAGAGCGCCGCCACGTCCAGGCCGGTGGCCTTCTCCGCCAGCCGGTATACCCCTCTGGCCGCCTCATATTGTTCATAAAAATCTTTGCCCATGCCGCAGTACTGGGCCCCCTGACCGGGGAAAAGAAACGCCGTCTTTCCCATTTTCTCTAACTTCCTCCATACTTCCACATGGTTACTTTCCCAAAAGATGCTCCGCCTGCTCCATAATCTCCCGGATCATCTCCTCACAGGTCTGCTCCTTATGTACCAGCCCGGCGATCTGGCCCGCCATGAGAGTTCCGTTTACCACATCCCCCTCCACCACGGCCTTGCGCAGCGCACCCAGGGTCAGCTGCTCCAGCTCCTCAAAGGGCGCTCCCGCCTTCTCCTGCTTCAGATACTCTCTGGTCATCTGATTGCGGAGCTGCCTCACGGGATGGCCATGGCTCATGCCTGTCACTTCCGAGTCGATGTCCTTGGCGTCAATCACCTTCCGCTTATAATTCTCATGTACGATGGACTCTCTGGCAACGATAAAGCGGGTACCCAGCTGAACCGCCTCCGCGCCCAGCATCATGGCAGCCGCCAGTCCTCTGCCGTCCGCAATTCCTCCGGCAGCGATCACAGGAATGTTCACGGCATCCACCACCTGGGGGACCAGCGTCATGGTGGTAGCGGAGCCGATATGGCCGCCGGACTCGGTTCCCTCCGCCACCACGGCATGGGCTCCGGCCCGCTCCATCATCCGGGCCATGGCCACGCTGGCCACCACCGGAATCACCTTTACGCCCGCCTCTTTCCAGGCAGACAGATATTTTCCCGGATTCCCGGCACCGGTGGTCACCACCTTCACGCCCTCTTCCACAATCACCCGGGCGATGGCATCCGCCTCGGGATTCATCAGCATCAGATTCACGCCGAAGGGTTTCTCCGTTCTCTCTTTCACTTTCCGAATCTGTTCCCGCACAAACTCGGCAGGCGCGCCGCCGGCTCCAATCAGGCCCAGCCCACCGGCCTCAGACACGGCCGCCACCAGGTTATATTCCGCCACCCAGGCCATGCCGCCCTGAATAATAGGATACTCGATCCCCAGCATGTCAGTCACTCTTGTTTTCATATTTATACCCCTTGTGCGCTTCAGCGCACACTCCAATCAATATTTGAAAGTTTACTTTCAAACTTATACCCCTTGTGCGCTTTAAGCGGCTTACTCCACGCCCTTGTCCTTCAGGTACTCCATCACATCCCCTACTGTGGACATTTTCTCCAGATCCTCGGAAGGAATCTCGATGTCAAACTCGTCTTCCAGGGCCATCACCATCTCAAACAGGTCCAGGGAGTCCGCATTCAGGTCCTCCTTAAAGCTGGTGCCCTCCGTGATGTCCATGCCGTCCGCGTTCAGCTTTTCCTCGATGATCTCTTTTACTTTCTCAAACATACTCTCTTCTCCTTTTCCTCTTTTCATGGTTTTCCAAACTACATAAAATAGTCTGTCTCTCTATTTGTTTGAGCATCAAATATTTTGACCCTCAAACTATTCAACAGGATAATACTACCGGGTTAAATAAATGTCAATAGGTATTTTGCAAAATGAATTCAAAAAAGACGCATGGTTTACCATTGCTGGTCCATACGCCTTTGCACCGTTGTCATAATATTTAATCGCTTCTTCTCTTATACTGAATGCATAACTTCTTTTTCGATTTCTTCTACGTCATCTGATGTCAATTCGGGGAAAAAATCGGATACTTCTTCTACTAAAATTCGCCCCTTTTTTAACATTGTTATCGCATTTCTTTTTGTCGTTTCCTTTGCCATATCTCTTGCATAAGTCCTCATAATCTGCTCGTCATCAAATAAACTCATCATAATCGTTACTACCTCCACTTCCTTGCTGCTTAAATACTGTTTTAAGACATTCAAGTCTTTGCAAATACGGATTGTTTCTGTAACTGCCCGTTTTGTCATTCCATGTTCTTTTATCTGTTCATTAAAAACTTTGCAAAAAACAATGTACTCATTGATGATGTTATCCTTGTCGCTCTCATAGATTACTTTGGCTTTTATTTCGATGTCAATATCCGCACCATCAAAAAATTCTTGTGATAAAGATATTGTATCGGGTTTTCTGCCCTTATTACCTGTGAATATCACATACAACTCGGGCTTCGGCATTTTTACTTTCTTACTTTTATATAGGCTCTGACTGGTTCTCTCAAAATATTCATGGTAACTTTGTGCCAAATATAATAGTATTCTTATTAAAATATTTACCGTCCATGAGGATTGGGCTTCCAAAAGAAGTAACAATTTGTTATTGCTTACCATAATGCCCAAATCATTATACAGATTATCTGTCAAAACATTATCTATTGTAACAATATCCAATGTATCTTCTGTTGCATCTGTATCTTCTGGGTGCAATGTTTGATATAGTTTCAGCAAATTCTTCTTATCTTGAAAAAGGTCTAAAAACACACTGTTTTTTGCGGTACGCTTTGCTTTGACTTCCTGTATCTGCTTTGTATCGTCCTGCACCATATCACCTCGGTTTCTTAAAATCTATGGCGGAAGATAATATAGATTACTTCCATTGCACTTTAATTATACAGAAAAGGGGTTGTGTTTACAATAAAATTCACATTAAATTTCTTCCACTCTCTGCTGAATGCAAAGCCAATCCCTCACTTTTGCAATCATATCTATGACTTCATTCTCCACGCTGAACGCCATATTTTAATCTTGGCATACTATTCGTTGTGAAGTTTCTGCTTGGCAAGCACGAGCATTTCTATGCCCATAACTTTTTTCGCATTTACTATTGGGCAAATAAGAGAGCGCAACCGGATAGACCGCTTGCGCTCTCTATTTAGTATGGTATGTTCGCATTTAGAGGACAAAAATCCTTGATTTATAGGGTTTGCAGGTTTTCCCGGCTATCTCTTCTTCCAGCCGAAAAGCGTCTTTTTAAAATGTTTTTTGTGCTCCTCCACCGCCGGATCCTGGGCAAATTTGTTCCAGTATCCCATAGCCTTTCCGATATCCTCCGGCACCCCCAGGCCGTAGGCATAGATCTCTCCCAAACCGATACAGGACAGGCGTTCCCCGGGATATTTCTCCAGCAGTTCCCTGGCCCTGGCATAATCCTGGGGCACACCCAGACCATGGAGATAGCAGGTGCCCAGCATATCGCTGCACCATGCGTTGGTGTCGATGACCTTTAAAAAGCATTTGGCCGCCTCCGCATAATTGACCTCCAGGCCGTCCCCTCCCTTGAAATAAATCTCCCCCAGGCGGTTGCACGCGCCCACGGACTCCGGGTCCATCTCAAGGGCCTTCTGAAAATAATCTTTGGCCACAGACAGGTTCCGCAGGGTCTTGCTGCAATAGGTATACAATTTACCCATCTCAAAATACCCGTCCGCATCCCCATGTTCCGCGGCGCTCTTGAACAATTCCATGGCTTTGGTGGGCTCTGTGTCCGCATAGCGCCGTCCCACCCGAACCTCATAAATGCCGATGCCCAGTTCCGCGCCCCGTTCTTCCAGGCGCTGCGCCCGCTCCTTATCCACCGGCATACCATAATCCCCGGAGGTGAGAATGTCAATCAGATTGCCCAGGCCCATGGCCATGCCGGAAGCCAGGATTTCCTCATAGATCTGGATGGCCTTGCGCTGAAGGGAGCAGATGTCCGGCGCACCATTGATGGTAAGCCCCGCCAGTTCTATCACATCTCCGTAATAATAAGCGTTGGCCACCATATATTTGCAGAAGATCTGGCCGTCCCTGGCCATCTCCACCACCTTATCCCAGATCTCTCTCTTGGTGGTATAGGGCGCATGTACGAAGGAACCGCACCGGGGTTTAAAGCCGCCCACCCTCATGGCTCCCATCATGCCCACCGCACTGCCCAGTTCGATGGATTTGTTGTACCACTCTTCGCATTTGGCATCATCGCTCTCAAACCCGAATCCCGGGTCCACATAGCAGGGACCGCTATAGCATCTGGCCAGAAAGTAGCAAGCATCTCCGTCGCCTTCCCCGGCCGCCTCCTGAAGCCCCTTCAGGGCCTGCTGGCCGTTGCCGGATCTGGGATTTACCCAGATATTCTGAATGGCATATTCCACTCTTCTGTCAAAAACATCGCTCATGACTTCTCACCCTTTCATAAAACTTTTCATGCTTTATATCATTTGTTTCTACGAAACTGCACCGGGGTCATACCGTAGGCTTTCTTAAACAGACGGTTAAAATGTTCCACCGTCTCATAACCCACCTCTGCCGCAATGGATTCCACGGTGCGGTTGGTCTCTTTCAACAGGGTGCGGGCCCGCTTCATCCGGGCCGCTTTCACTGCCTCCTGAAAAGTGGTTCCCGTGTTCTCCCGGATGTATTTGGACACATAGGGCTTTGACAGATGGAATACCTGGGACATCTCCTCCAACGTCACGTCCTGGCTGTGGTCCTGGATATACTTTATCATGTCCATGATCCGCTCCTGGCGGCCCTGGGTCATGTTTACAGCCTTTGCCAGCTTGTTTACCGCCACCACCAGGGCTGCAATGGAACTCTTGATGATGTCTCCGTCCATGCCCACGCCCCACTGAAAGCTGCCGTTTTGCAGTACGCCCACATAGGAGGCTGCCTTGGAGGAGGAACCTCTGGACACAGCATGTTCCTCGTATACGGAAAGTTCATAGGAAATACCAAAATACAGCTTCAGCGCATTGCTGACGGCGTCCAGACGACCGTTGCCGTCGGCCTCGATCACCCTCTTTTCCTTGCCCTGCTGGATGGTCACGCTGGCGATAATCCCCTCCGGCACCTGTTTGAAATGACAATCCGTAACGTCAAAAACCTCTCTCGGCTTGATATAAGCGTCCTCAAAAATCCGATATACATCCCCGGGGGCCAGTTCTTTGTGGCGCTGGTCGGAAACGCCCTTCATCAGATAACCCACTTCCTCCCTCATCTGGACGGGCAGGGCCATGCCGAAATTCTGCTTCAGAATAAAGGCAATGCCGCCCTTACCGGACTGGCTGTTGATGCGGATCACATCGGATTCGTACTCCCGGCCCAGATCCTGGGGGTCAATGGGCAGATAGGGCACATTCCAGCGCTCCCCGCTTTTGCCCTCCTTCCTCCAGGTCATACCCTTGGAGATAGCGTCCTGATGAGAGCCGGAAAAAGCGGTAAACACCAGATCTCCCGCATAGGGAGAACGCTCATACACATGCATACCCGTGAGCAGTTCATATTTTCCCCTGACGGAACCGATCTGGGAAAAATCCAGCCCGGAGGCCACGCCGTGGCACATCATATTCATGGCCAGAGTCACCAGGTCCACATTGCCGGTGCGCTCGCCGTTGCCAAAGAGGGTTCCTTCCACCCGGTCCGCCCCGGCCAGCACGCCAAACTCCGCGTCACTGATGCCGCATCCCCTGTCATTGTGGGGATGCACGCTGAGCACCACCGCATCCCGGTATTTCAGATGTTTGTGGATGTACTCAATCTGGCAGGCGAATACATGAGGCATGGCTATCTGCACGGTGGTGGGGATATTGATGATGGCCTTGTGGGAAGGGACGGGCTGCCACACGTCCAGCACGGCATTGCACACTTCCACCGCATAGTCCACTTCCGTGCCCGGAAAACTCTCCGGACTGTACTCAAAGCGGAAATCCCCCTCCATCTCGCCCGCGATCTCAAGCAGCAGCCTGGCGCCGTCCACGGCCAGCTGCTTTACTTCCTCCCGGCTCTTGCCAAAAACCTGCTCCCGCTGGGCCACGGAGGTGGAATTGTACAGATGGACAATGGCGTGGGGCACCCCCTCCAACGCATCAAAGGTCTTGCGGATGATATGCTCCCGGGCCTGGGTCAGCACCTGAACGGTCACGTCATCCGGAATCATGTGCCGCTCGATCAGCGTCCGCAGGAACTGATACTCCGTGTCGGAAGCCGCCGGGAAACCCACCTCGATCTCCTTAAACCCGATATCCACCAGCATCTGAAAAAATTCCAGCTTCTGTTCCAGGCTCATGGGCTCGATCAGGGCCTGGTTGCCGTCCCGCAGATCCACGCTGCACCACACAGGAGGCTTCTCTATAATGTCCCTGCGCACCCAGTCGTAGGTGACTTCCGGGGGCATAAAATAAGATCTGCCGTATTTTTCCGCTACATTCATGTCATTTTTCCTCGCCTTTCACAAGAGTTTCGCATATCCCTGGGGCATATGCTGTTTCCAGGTTCCACATACCCGGGTAATCACAAAAAATCCCTACAAAATATCCACCCGGATATTTCATAGAGACGCTCTTTCAAACGCGGTACCACTCTACTTCACGGCTTTCGCCATGCGCTCACCGGCACATACATGCCCGGCCCCTTTGTACGGCGGGCGATCCGTCCGAGCCTACTTCCCGGTGTCAACAGAGATTCCGTCCACATCCGCTTTCGGTCGGCTGCTCAAAGGCCAGTTCACCGAATGCTTCTGACTGCCTTGCACCCCCCGGCAGTTCTCTGTTGTCCCACATACAGCTACTACTCCTTGTCATTGCATTTCCGTTATTTAATTGAAGATATCTTAGCACAAAGCAGCACCGGAAGCAAGGCGTGAATTTAATCAATTTTATTGATCTTTGTTGTTGTAATGCCTTTCTTGATTCCTTTCCTGCCTCAAATTAGCGACCGGCAATATACAACTCTTGCAGTTTTACCACCTCAATGATATATTATAAATGATACATTATAGGAAAACCTGTAACCATGGGAAAAGAGGTATATATGTCGGCAAAAACCATTGCGGTCATAGAAGACGATCAATCTATCAGCAACCTTCTATACGAAAGCCTGTCCCGGGAGGGCTATGGGGTATTGAGGGCCTATTCAGGTACGGAGGCGCTGTTTCTTCTGGAAAAAGAACGGCCTGACTTAATCCTGCTGGACCTGATGCTGCCGGGACTGCCGGGGGAAGAACTGCTTCCCCACCTGGCGGGGATACCCGTAATCGTGGTCAGCGCCAGGGCGGCCACGGAGGATAAAGTGAATTTATTATTGGGTGGCGCGGCGGATTATATCACCAAACCTTTCCAGCTTCCGGAGCTGCTGGCGCGGATTACGGTACAACTGCGCCGGGTAGAAAATCCACTCCCGAACTCCGTGTTGGAAGCCGGTTCCCTGCGGCTGGATACCCACTCCCACACCTTGACCCTTGGAGGGATTCCCGTGCGGCTGACTCCCACGGAATACGCGATTTTAAAACTTCTGCTTCAAAGGCCCGGCCAGGTTATCACCCGCTCTCTGCTGCTGGAGCACATCAGCCAGGACACCCCCGACTGCTCCGAGGGTTCTCTGAAGCAGCACATCAGCAATCTACGCGGCAAACTGCGGGCGGCGGACGGCTGGGACTACATTCAGGCCGTCTGGGGAATCGGCTTCCGGCTGGCGCTCCCCGGGCAATCTTGACAAAATCTTTACGGTTTCCCTACCCTTTATCTTTACCGGCAGATTATATACTGGGTTAAAGCAACAGACTCCCGGACGGTACTCTGCTCCACATCGGGCGCGAAAGCGGACGCATGTGGAGCACCGGCCTTGAGTGCCGGTAGGGAATCTGCGGAACTTCTCGTCGGCTGATTCCCGGACGGCGCTCTGCTCCACATCGGGCGCGAAAGCGGACGTATGTGGAGCACCAGCCTTGAGTGCCGGTAGGGAATCTGCGGAACTCAAATAAGGAGGAAACTGATTTGGACCCAAACAGCAATTACTGCCTGGAGACAAAGGCGCTCTGCAAACAGTACAAAAATTTCAAAGCCCTAATAGGTGTGGACATCCATGTACCCAAGGGCGCCATCTACGGCCTGGTTGGACAGAACGGCGCAGGCAAGACCACCTTGATCCGCCTGCTCTGCGGATTGCAGAATCCCACTTCGGGCACATACTCCCTGTACGGCATCCCCCATACATCCTCTGCCATCCATACAGCCCGGAAACGCATGGGCGCCGTGGTGGAGACCCCGGCCTTACAGCAAGATATGACCGCCAGGGAAAATCTGGAACAGCAATACCGCATTCTGGGTCTGCCCTGGAAAAACGGCATGGACGATTTGCTGGCTCTGGTAGGGCTGGCAGACACGGGTAAGAAAAAAGCCAAAGCATTCTCCCTGGGAATGCGGCAGCGGCTGGGCATAGCCCTGGCACTCTGCGGCAGCCCCGACCTGTTGGTGCTGGATGAGCCAGTGAACGGGCTGGACCCCCAGGGCATCGTGGAAATCCGGGAACTGATTCTGACATTGAACCGAGAGCATGGGATCACTGTGCTGGTCTCCAGCCATATTTTGGATGAATTGTCCCGGCTTGCCACCCATTACGGTTTTATCCACCACGGCGTTATGCTGAAAGAGATAACGGCACGGGAACTGGAGAACAGTTGTCGCAAACGTGTGCACCTGACCGTCACGGATACGCCCGCCCTGGCGCGGGTATGCGATAGTCTGGGGCTGGATTATGAGATCCTCTCCGACCGCCAGGCCGATCTGTACGGCCAGGTTCCTTTCACCCGACTGACCCTGGCGCTGTCCAGGGAAAACTGTGAGGTGCAATCTTTCCAAGAACATAATGAAAGCCTGGAAAATTATTATCTAAATCTGATAGGAGGTAATGGGCATGCGTAATCTATTATCCGCCAATCTGCACCGTCTGAAAAAAAGCAGGGCATTCTGGGGCTGTGAAATTGTGAGCGCTCTGTATGCGCTGTTTCTGGGATTCGAACTCTATTTGGATATGAAGAAGAACGGGTACCCCCATCCCATAGACGCAGGACTATGTCAATATATTGTGTTCGCCGGCATTCTCCTGGCAGTGTTCTGCAGTCTGTATCTTGGAAGCGAACTGAGCGACGGAACCGTCCGCAATAAAGTGATGGCAGGGCATCGCAAAAGTAAGATTTATCTGGCGTCCCTGGGGGCCTGCCAAATAGCCGGCCTGGCATTTTGGTCCACCTATCTGGTTCTATATCTGGCCATAACCGTACCTCTCCTGCTGCCCCTGGAAGCAAGTTTGTATACATTGGTCTCCTGCCTGGCTTCCAGTCTGGTGCTGTCCCTGGCCTACTGCGCAATCTATACCCTCATCGCCCTGTCCTGCACCAACAAAGCAGTGGTGTCCACGACATGTATACTCTTGGCTTTTTTTCTGTTTTTTACGGGAATTGCCATACGGCAACGGCTGGACGAACCGGAAATGATTGAGAGGATAGAGTATGACCCGGTATCCCTGGAAGAGATTTACACCGATCAGGAAAACCCTCTGTATCTGCCTGCTTCCCGACGCCGGATCTATGAATTTCTGGACCTTTTCCTGCCCGGAGGCCAGGGACTGAGATTGTCCGGCATAATGATGCCAAAGTTGACTTTTGATGGGATTATGCCCCTCTATTCCCTGGTTATTTTCCTGGTGACCACCGGCGCCGGACTCATGGTTTTTACTAAAAAAGATATCAATTAGGGCGCCGGAGGTGCAACGGGGTCAGAGATAAGGAGTGATTATGTTTTCCTGGATATTATGCTGCATTCTGCTGTCAATCAATCTTTTGCTGCTGTGCTGGGTGCATTCCCTGCATAGCGGCATGGAAGAGATCGGTTCCCAATTTGACCGGCGCTTGCGGGAAAATACCAACAATCTGATCTATGTATCCTCCCGGGATCCCCATATCCGCCGGCTGGCGGCGCAGCTCTGTCTACAGTTGGACCTGCTGCGCCGCCAACGGCATCGCTATGAAAACGGGGACAGGGAACTGAAGGAGGCCATCGCCAATATCTCCCACGACCTCCGCACGCCCCTGACTGCCATCTCCGGCTATCTGGAACTGCTGGAAATAGCAGATGCCGCTCCTCCGGTCACGGCAGACCAGATTGTTGCCGAAAAACAGATTACCGCTCCGAACCAGGCTGCGGCCACAAACCAAGTTGCTGCTTCAAACCTAGCTGCTGCCACAGACCAGGCCTCTGTGCGGCGCCGGTATCTGGCCCAGATCCGCAGCCGCACGGAGGCCATGAAAGATTTGACGGAACAATTATTTTCCTATTCCATCCTTGTGTCCGCCCCCTTGCAGCAGCCTCGGGAACTGATACTGCAATATGTATTAGAGGAAAGCCTGGCGAATTGTTATGCTCAATTCACGGCCGTCGGCATCACTCCCCGGCTCCAGATGCCGGAACTCCCTGTGTGCCGGGTATTGGACCGGGGTTCTTTAGAGCGGATTCTGAGCAATATACTGATGAACGCCGCCAAATACAGCGCCGGAGATCTGTCCATATGTCTGCATCCCCAGGGGCAGATCGACTTTTCCAACGCTGCCCCGGATCTCACCCCGGTCATGGCAGAGCGCCTGTTTGAACGTTTTTTCACCGTAGAAACCGCCCGCCATTCCACCGGTCTGGGCCTCTCCATTGCCAGGAACCTAACGGAACGCATGGGAGGAACCATCACTGCCCACTACCGGGAAGGACGACTGACCATCAGTCTGTATTTTCCCGGAAATTAGTTCGCATTCCCGTTGCATTTCAATCCATTGCTCATCAAGTTCAATGCAATAAACGCTGTTGGAACAGGCTGATGCAGAAGCACAAAAAGCCTTGCTTCAAGCAGTTTCGCGGGCGCATATCCGGCGCGGCAGGGGAAATCTCCGAAACTGCACTTCTACTCCATAACAACTTTTACTATACCTTAATATATCGTGTTGCCCTTGACGAGCCGATTCGTTTTATTGTACCGCTTTTTACCATAGCACCAAGGACAGCTTCAACGGTGGTCGGGCTTACATCGGGAAGAATCTTACATATCTCAGCTTTGGAAAGCGGTGTCAGACTATTTAAGATTGCAGCCTCTACGCGGGCTTTCTTTGTAATCTTTTTTCCGTGAACAACGGCGAAACGCTTATCAAGTTCTTTATAACACATATAAAGCATAGATAAAAAGTTTTCAATGAAAGGAAAATAACTGTTTGCACCAGATTCCCAACTGTCCGAAGATTGACGGAGAGATTCATAATAATAGGCCTTGTAGTTATTAATCTGTTCTTCAAAAGACACATATTTGCCTGCGTCAAAACCATTTTTATATAAGAGCAGCAAAGAAAGCAGGCGTGACATTCTTCCATTGCCGTCCCGGAATGGGTGTATGCAGAGAAAGTCCAAAATAACGCAGGGAATCAGCAAAAGTTGATTCACATTTGCGTCGCTGCGAGCCTCCATATAAGCAAGTTCTAATTGCTCCATTGCCTTTGGTGTTTCATCTGCGGATGTAGGACGAAAGCGAACCTGTCTATTGCCGTCAGCGTCTATTTCTAAAATCACATTGTCATCCGTTTTGTACTGACCACCATATTCATAACCAGCAAAGGACATTATCATTTCATGCAAACGCAGAATATCACGTTCTCTGAAATCAATATATTCAAAGCCTGAATGAATTTCATTTAATGCGTCCCTATAGCCTGCAATCTCTGCCTCATTATGATTAAGGGGAGCGCTATTCTGATTTACAATGGCAGCGATACGCTCGTCACTTGTGACAATTCCTTCAATCGCATTAGAACTCTTAATAGATTGTATCTTTGCAACGGCTTCAAGTTCACTAAAAATCTGCGTGTATTCGCCTTTTCGTACACCTGCCATGGTCTTAAGAGCAGATATGTTTGCGGTTAAATTCACAAGATTAGCAGGCAACAAGCCATTGTTCAAAAAGGAATAATCAAATTTTCTCATATAGTCCCACCCTTTCTGCACATAATACTACTATATTATATGCAGAAAAACAAGATGCTAACGGGGTTTTCTGCATATAAATTACAAAAAGAGTATGCAGATAGTATATGCTATAATGCAGGAAAAACGATACCGCAAAGAAAAAGGGCGTCAAGGCATCAAAACAGATTTTTATACCGCAGCCTGGTCGGCCCTGGCTTGAGTGCTTATTGTCCTCCCCCTTAGATCCCCTGTGGCACCGGCTGATATTTATAATTACTGTTACATACAGACCATTTCTGCGTTTTAAAATGATATCCTCTGTCGCTGTTATCTGGCTATCCTCCCAGCCATGTGCGGGCATGCGACACACTACGCCGGTATCCAAAATCTTCTCCCTTTTCGGGAAAGTGTTCCCGATGCATAAGTCTCGAAATATAAAGTATATTTCTACACAGACCACATAATATTCAACAATCTAACAGTTCTATAACCTGGAAATTGATTATATGGTTAATTCGCATTTATATCGGATAACAGTTTCATCGTCATAGGTTTTGGGGAACTCTGTAATGCTAAAACCGTTTTTCCGATAAAAACCAACGGCATCATTATCTGTTTCTGCAGATACATAAAGCAAACCGTAATCCTTTATCACCTGATTTATCATATAGGAACCGATGCCCTTGTCACGAGCGGACAAATCAACCGCAATGCCTACGACTTCCATTTTATGTTGTTCAGCAAAGAAAACAACGATAACACCCTCTATCATGTTTTGATTGCAACAAGCAAAGATTTTTACAGCGTTATCGTCAAGAAGTTGATCTGCTTTTATGCTGAATTTTTCCTCAGTAGGCATAAACATACAGTGCTTGTAAATCTCGTATGTCTGGCAAACCTCGTTCTTATGGGTTAATTCTATTAGTTTAAGTTCCATTGCACATACCTTCAAATCCCAATTTATATATTTATTATAAAATCTTTATTTGCCATTTACAATGTATATTTATAAGTTATTTCCCACTGGGTACACAATTCCGAAAAGGGAGAAATACATAAGACATCCCTAAATACTTTTAGACACCCCTCTTTCTCTCCTGATGCAAATTCCTTTAGGTATGCTGCAGCAAAAAAGGCACCGGATAAACCAACATCTCACATGCGGAACGAATGCCTTATTATAAATTGTATATTAGGCAATTCTGATCGAAAACTGCATATTCTTTGTTATCCTAAATTATTAATTGCAAATCAAAAAATTTATCCCGCCCTCTCAGCCAAATACAATTGTACCCTGCTCTGGATCACCCGACAGGTATCTTCCAGCTCTTTTGCTCCTGCAAAATAGCCTGATGCCTCTTCACAAATGATATAACGGACAGCCTGATTATCCAGCGTGTCTGCCTGCGCATACGCAAGCATGGCCAATTGCTTATCCCGCTGTTCTTCGGTCATACGGGATATCCACTCAAGCCCCTCTGCCTCCGCAGTTTCGGGCGGCATCTCCGACAATTTTCGATATTTCATCTTTCCATCTTCTGTAAAGGCATACTGCTCATCTGCAATACGGAACATACTATCAGCATAATCCTCCCGGTGGGTATAATATGCATCGCCGCCCCCGGAACGATGCAATAAATAAAATTCCCAGAAAGCATAAGCCCCTTCCTTGCAGGTACTTCTACTGAGAATTCCAAGTCCGCCGCTGACATAATAGTAACAGGGAGTTCCGTCTTTACTGGGATATCCCTTATACACCAAGGGTTCACCATACATATTTTCCCATGCGTTGCAGCTTGAAAAACCGCTTATCCTAACCTGTTCCAGAACAGGTTTTTTCTCCTCCAGCTGCTTTTCCCAATCGTCCCAGTGAGGGGAACCGTCCATTGTCAGCTCCTGGACCTGGCCCATCAACTCCCGAAAATCTTCCCCTTCAAAATCACACTGACCGGACTCCCAGTTCAAGTAATCATTCATAGTACCCATCAGACAGAATTCCAACACATTTTCTCTGGATATCCCCTCTTTGGTCACAGCATCCGAATGCTGTGAAAGCCAATCCAAAAATTCTTTCACAGTCCAACCCGGTTCCGCTCCCAATTCGGACTCCTTCCCGATCAAGGTATCAATCCCAAAAGAAGGCGGAATACTGTAAAGAGCGTTTCCTCTGGAGTAACATGCCAGTACCTGTCCTAGATAGTCCTCCCGGTTTACCTGCTCGGACTGTGCGATATACGGTATCAAATCTTCCAGATATCCCTTCGAAAGATAGCGCTCCATATCCTGATAATTTAGAAAAGAAAGCAGATCGGCGCTTTCTCTGGCCAGCAGACGGGTATTGACACACATATAAATACCTGCGTCAAGATCGTACTGTCTATCTCCCAGAGTAGATGTCAATCCTTTTAATGAGACCTGCTCCACTACCACTTTATAGTGTTTATTCTGTCGGTTAAATGCCGCCGCCACCTGTTCCTCTTCTGACAACTCTGCACCTACCACAAGCCAGGTAATGATCCGCCTGCCATTCTCTGCCACTTGTCCTTCCTGCGCCGCCTTAAGTGTGGTGATCCATGCAGGGCTGTCATACGCACACATCTCCCAGGTGATTAGCCGGATCTCTCCTGATGGGGTCTCTCCCAAGGCATGTAATTCTTCTCCGACCAGATCATACTCGCTGAGATCCAATAGCCTTTCTGCTTTTTGTGTCTGGAAAACACATGCATATATATCGTTCCCATCTTGAAACAGCAATCTTTCCTCCCGGCCTGTTCCCAGGCGGCCACTCCCCACTATAGGCAATTCTCCCTCCGCCCGGTTCCCCTGTTGCTGCAGTCTGGTCAGCAGCGTCTTTCCCGTATCCCCGTCATGATAAGACGCATAGACAATGCCGCCAGCAGCACAGAGATCTATATAACTTTTTCCCGGACAGGAAATACTACCCTCACAGATGCCGTCCCCATCGAACAGTAATACTTCTTCTGCGTACATAACATAAAAATATCCGCCACCATCCTGCGCCAGACGGAGCGCCGTCTCCCCCTGTGTTTCGTAGAACCTGCGCCACAGTTGACAGCCTTCTGTCGTATAAGCCTCCAGAAAAGGAGCCTGCTCTCCATCTTTTCCCGCCAAAACCAGGATATTCCCTCCATCTGCCCCTTTTGCCTGCGCAACAGTATCAATACTGCCATCTTCCAAAAGCAGAATCTGCTGCGGCGACCGGCCCTGTCCCGCTAAAGATACCCCATACACACTTGCAGGCATTCCCTCTGTTCTGTCCACAAAATACAGCGTATCCTCTGCCATGGAAAAGGAATCAGAGAGCGGTTGATATACTGGCGTAATCCCGGCATTCCATGTCTCTGCCAGAAAAAAGTCTGTCTCGCTGTCAGTTCTCGTAATCTCAAACTCTGCGCTGTACAGGTTTTGCATTCCAGCATTATCTCCACATCCTACAAGCAAGATGATTGCAAATAAAACACATGCGCATACCTTTTTCATGCCGCTCTCCATTCCGATTTTTATTGCCCTTAATTATATCATTAAGGATATCGTCATTCAATCACAATTGGATGATGAGAAAAGAGGAAACAGCTTTCGTTTTTCTGCAGATACTGTATTCTAATACGAGAAGTATTTCTCACCATTTTATTTATGAACCTTTATATATTCTGATTTAACTATATCAATTGTTTTTCCTCCAATCCCAAAATTTTTGTCCGGCAGTTCTTTAATCGTCATTGTAAAAAACTCCTGTGGTACATTCATAATTTCAGAAGATACCTCCGTCAACCTCTTTATTAATAACTCCTTTTGCTCATCAGATAAAGCCCCACTTTCAACTGTAATATAAGGCATTTTCTTTCTCCTTTCAAATTTTACTTCCTGCCAACACTGCCAGCCTTTTCCCATTCCCCATTATAGCAGAAAAAGCCGCCATATCAATCAGATTTCAGAATCGGTCCATATCCGCCTGCGTCCCAAGCTCACTGTACCGATACCCGTCATTCATCTGCTCCGTATACATATCATTCACCAGCCCGATAGGCAAAAGCTCCGTATCCGCCATAAACATCCCCACTGCTCCACCGGAACCCTCTTTTCCGTCTCCTTCGGCACCAGTTTAGACAGCAGGGAATTTGTCACCGCCATGCGCGAAAACATCACAGCCTCCGGCCCCGTACCCCTCACCGTATCTTCCCCTTCCCCGCATACCGATATAGATGCACCGACAGAGACGCAACAGCCCCCGACAGAATCCGCACACAGGAATAGACCGCCATGGTCTGCATGGCCGTCCGCTCATTCACGACCTTCCCGCTGCTGCTCCACCAAAAAAAGGAATAAGCCGTATGATACCCAAAATAGATGTCAGCTTCAAACACACTTCCTAAAAATACACAGAAGAAAAGCACCTCCGAGGAGATGCTTTTCCCGCATATATCACTGATGTACCATTTACTTCTTTCTTACCGGAAAGCAAACCTCCGTGACCAATTCTTCCGGATTATCTGTCTGGCTCGGACTCACATGATAGATGCAGAACGATTTCCCGTCGAAATCATATCCGTTCGCCACCACCCAGTCTGCAACCGCCGCATTCACTCTTGAAATCTGGTCATAGCCGCCTTTATATATTGCAGAAGCAACCTGGATCGGCGGCACAGTCTTGAATTTCACATGCTCCGTATCCTGATAAGTCCCCACAACCGCGCTCTGAATCTCCACATCCGGGTCATGCTCCCTATGCCCTTCATCGTGGAATATCGCCATCCCATAACACGGTGCTGCCTGCTGCACCTTCTGCGGCTCCAGTTCCCGGCACATGATCTCCCATAACACCCCTTCCTGGTCATAGGCGGGGATCACCTGCCGCACACTTGCAACATAACGCTCCGGTACTGTTTTTAATGTAACATCATAATCCATAAGACTACCATCCTTTCTCAGCCATTTCAATGTACTGTCAAGCAGCATCAATTTCTGCTCTGCCGCCATAGCTTCCTCCTTCAGTTCCCTGCGTTTTACCAACAGGAACTTCTCCATCTCCTGCGGATCACCATACTTGCCCAATATCTCTTTTATCACAGAAAGCCCAAACCCCAGGCCCTTCAACGACTGTATCCGCCCTGCCAGCAGAAGCTGTGATTCACTATAATACCGGTATCCCGTAAAATCATCCACCCTTTCCGGACGAAGGATTCCTATTTCATCGTAATGCCGGAGCATACGGATACTGATTCTTGACAGTTTTGAAAAATCTCCTATCTTTAACATTCGTTCCACCTCACATATATGTGTTTTCCTGAGCTCATACATAGTTTAGAGTATACCATAGTGTGAGAGTCAACCCCATAAACAAACAAATTTTTAAACCCTCTTAATCCCATCAGACTAAAAGCGCAAAATCCCTTCTCATCATACACGCTCCCCGTACTCCTGCCATTCCTTACCACCCGGTCAAGCGCCGTAACCGCCGCCACCGCGCCGTCAATCTTTTCCGTGGACTTCTTCTTATCTGGCTTGATATTCCCCGCCGGGTCCGTCCGCACAAAATTTCTGCGGCTTTCCTTGCGCCCTGTACGCGCTGCCTTAATCGCTGCCCCAAAAGCCTTGGAGTCATATGACAAAGAACTGGTAGAGGAGCGCAATAAGAAAGCCTATCGAGGGAATGGAAATCGCAGAACTTCGATCAAGACAGTATATGGGGAAGTGGAGTACATCAGCCGGAATATCGCCAGCCTCATATTCACGAATAAAAGATTTGCCAAGCTGTATATTATTACTTACTGCTGCTGTCTGATGGCTTATACTTACCAAAATTCCCCTTGTTCTGATAAAAGATAATCAATGAATAAATACACACAATTATAATCCAAATACCAATTCCCAGCAAAAATACAAGATTGTTGTTTGGCACAGACAAAGCAAGCAAACACTGAATAATCCCAAAAGGTATTGCCGTGTACCCGGCAAATCTATGGCTTTTTTGCCAGCATAGTTTATCTTTAAGAATCCAAGGCAATTTAAATCCAATCCGGCTGCGATAAGGCATTTGCGGTAAAAAATTTCCGACTAATACCATTAAGCCCCCCACGATAAGCGCAATGCCTTTCATATAATTCATCTGCAAACCGCAATACCTAGCGATCGCGACAAAATAGAAAAGAAAAATTCCGAGTCCTAAGAGGTTAATTACAGTTAGAGTAATATCATTTCTCACTTCATTGTCGTTTTTGGAGATTTTGTGAGGAAAAAAGGCTGCAATAGCTAACGCAAGCAAAATAACAAAACAAATCCCAATAAAAACCCAACGGGAAGGGCTTTGCATAAACAAAGGTATTTCGCTGGGAAGATATTTAAAGCATAGGGCTGTCCCTATAATGAATATAATCAAGAATATCATATTCAGACTTCTATATAGTTTCATTCTCGTTTCCCTCTTTTCCTGTGGATCTATTCGTATCAAAAAACTCCAAAAATGCGCCTAAAGTTGTTTGCAATACAGAAGCATTAAGGGAATAAGTGACGGACATCCCCGTCCGTTCGCTTGTCACTAACCCTGCTTCTTTCAAAATATCAAGGTGTTTTGATATGGCAGGCTTTGAAATCATAAAGTTTTCAGAAATTTCCTTGGCAGTCATATCACCATTTGCGAGCAGCTTTAGAATCTGTCGTCTGGTATCATCAGATAGAGCTTTGAATACAGTAGCCATCTAAGCAAATCTCCTTTCCACATAATACTGTATTCATTTTTTCCTGTGTGCAAATTGATGGTAAATCAAATACGGAACAGGTGTAAGCAGCAGTAGAAAATACTTACTTGCATACCAGCCTGCTTCTCCATTCACATCAAAATGGAAAGGTATCTTGTCTGGAAGGAAAAATGTTGTCACAAACAATATGACAAAAGTTCCAATCAATAATACCGCAGAGATCATTTTCTTTTTACTCATAGCTTCTTCCTCCTTTGATTGATAGACATATTTTGAAAGATTACTCTTGATGAGACGCAATTCCTTTACATACAAGTAAAATTATAATACATACACTGCACAATAGAAAGCTTATAATGCCTCTGGCAGCGAATCCGTTCTGAAGCATTTTTGATACCACAAAGAAATACCCTATTGAAATTGCGATACAAAGCAAAATAGACAAAACCACATTAACATTTTGCTTGATTGCTTCTGTTTCATTTGTCCATTCCAATTTTGGACGTTTCATGTCGATAAATACTCCGATCAAGTTCCACAACGCTGCAAATAGTATGCCAACGAAAGAGATTACTCCAATCTGGATAAAACCATAGTTAAAATAAACCTTGAATATTAAGCAATTTATGATAATCCCCATAATAGAGATACTTGCAGAAAACAGGGCTTTCACAAACGCTTGCTGCTTTAATGAATACGGAATGATCTTCGTTATCCAAAAACTTGCCCCCTCTCTGGAAAAACTGCTTGAGGCCACTACATTGATTGCGGATGTAAGTACAATTACCGCAAGCGCAAACAGTACCGCATAAAAGGAAAATTCCGGGGCTGATACCAAGGCTCTTATTTGTTCTATACTCTCTGCGGTTGCACTGATCCGAAAAGACAGCGGCAATAAAAAGGGGGTAATAAAAATCCCAAACAATCCGTTTATGACATACACCGGATTACGGAAAAAAGTTTGAAACTCTTTCTTAAAATAGCTTCTCAGCTTTGACGACGAGTTGTATTTCAACGCCTTTAAGCGAATCCGTCCCTCTTTATCATAGATGGCATATTTCTTTCCGATCACAAAATTACTCAAATAGTAGTATCCGCCGATAAACACAGCGGCAAGTATGATGCAGAATAGCTTTAATCCGGGATGAAAACGGATATACGAATTATAGAACGGGAATGGTACAATAAGATTATTAACCCAGTTCAATAAGTCTCGTTCTGCGCCTATTTGCCCATTTGATAATAGAACGCCGATCACGCCGCCTGCAAAATACACTATGATTCCTGTGACTACCAGCATTGTCCTCATGCGTTTAAGAAGCATGGCAATTTTCAAGCATATTGTCACAAGAACCGCCAAAGGGAACGCAACAATATGAGGGAGTATCGCTGCCGCAGAGATATATGTAATTATCGCAGAAATATCTCCCATGTATTGCGTTTGGATTATACACACAGGAAGCAGCAGTAAAATTTCAATCGCATAGCAAAACAGGATTACTGCAATGTACTTACTTGTAAAAATGTCGCATGGCCTTACTGGAAATAGCAGCAAGTGTTCTATATCCCTTGAAAAGCAAAAAATGTTTATCAGTAGGAAGGCGCTCACGATCGAGAGTACCATCGCCACTGCAAACAGTGCAAGCCGACAAAACAAAGTTCCCAACTCCAGCTCGGAAAGTCCATCATAAAGCCGACCAAGCATTTGAAAATAGTAGTAATAGAATACACCGATAATGCTTAAAACAAAGCAAGTCAGCACAATGAAATAGGGATCAGGGCGTTCTTTTAACTTATACCGAAAATTCAAAAAGCTGAAATTAATCTTACTTATTGTTTTGCTTAATTGAAAAACCTTGATCCATCGGTACATCATTAACCACCTCCAAATAAATATTCTCCAGAGAAATATAGGAAGGATTATCTCGAAGCTCGATTGTTTTCTTAATCGTTCCAGCTTGCATGATGACAATTTTATCACACAAATTCTCACAAATTTCCAATATGTGAGATGAAAATAGAACAGATTTTCCGTAGGCCGCTCTGGATTTAATCAATTCCTTTAAGACCTGAACAGCTTCTACATCCAGTCCTGTCATTGGCTCATCTAACACCCAAAGCAGGGGATCATTAACCAGAGACGCTATAATAGCTATTTTTTGCTTTGTCCCATGAGATAATTTTTTAATAGGGCTATTCAGATATTTTTCAACCTGAAACGCTTCTATCAGCGGCGTATATATTTCAACTCTTGTTTCAGAAGGTACTTCGTACATATGCGCTATAAAATTCAAATATTCCTTTCCCGTAAGATTGTTGTATATATCGTGGCTGTCAGAAACATAGTTAATTTGTTTCCTGTATTGCATGGGATGTAGATACAGCGAATAGTTACCAGAGCATATAGAGCCTTTTTCAAGCGGTAGTAAGCCCAAAATCAGCTTTAAGGTTGTAGTTTTCCCAACTCCGTTTTTCCCTAACAGGCCAATGATTTCTCCATCTGACACGGAAAAAGTAAGGTCAGTCAGCACAGGTACATGAGATTGATAATGAAAAGACAGACCGGACACTTCTAACAAAAAGAACACCCCCCCTTCATAGCTTTTAACCTTTTGGTTAATTGGTTATTTACAATATAGCACTCGATCTGAGAAATGTCAATACAAAAAGCATCTTCTGGCTGTGAAATTATTTGAAGTATATATGACAAGAGGCTATTCATGCAGTAATGCAAATGCGAAAATTTAAGGTTGCGGCAGAGAATGCCGCAACCCAGACTGTTAAAGAACCCCTGTTATGCAACAGCACGACAGAGGTTCTTTTTTAAAATAGTGTTGCTAATTATGACATAAAGAAGAATCTGCTCGCCGTACCCCAAAAAAGGAGTACCGGATTTCATCACAATAATGAAGTGCGCGGGTTGTGATACCAGTTGACTTAGCAACTTCATGGACTGCCATAGGCTATTTATTCATTCCAAAAATCCTCCGTTGCATCTAAAATTTCTTTTGCCGAAAATAATGTCGCTTCAACAATATGTTTACCCGTCTTTTTAAGATAATGCTTTACCAAATGATAGCCACAAGCATATCCGGCACAATAAGGTAAACCAACTTGCGGATAGTTTTGTAATGCTGCCATCTCATCACCATAAAGATAAGCATTAAGATTTTCCAACCCTTGAACATTTAAGCCCTCACGAATGATAGGTTTAATGTATTCGTTTAAGGTTTTTATATCTGTCTTTGTTACCCAAGGACCTGCTTTATGTTCCCCATATAAAAATGTAGCAAAATTTTCTGCCAATCCCTCACTAATCATCATCTCTCCAAGTGTAATGTCATTTTTCCATTTAACAAATTGAAAACGTACATTGTGATTTGTTTCATGTGCCAACGCCACCGGAAGATGTTCTAATGTATATTCATTTGGAGTTAGCCAAGAAAAAATATATCCCGGAATACCGCCATCACCGCAATAGCCCTCGTTTAGCATAATGTAAGGACTTTCACAATTTGCAAGCAAAATTGTAAACAGATACTCTTTAACAGGTAGTTCAATCCCATGTTCAACAAAACAGTTCAGTGACCGTTTGATTGATAATTCACATTCTTTCCAAAGTATATCGTTAGAAATAAGGGCAATATTATGTTTTTGTGTTTCGTCTACTTTAGTTGGGGCAATATGTCCAAGCATATCGCTCGCCATTATTACATCATATCCATTAGAGGTCGCCGCTTTCATAGGGACACCATAGCACGCCCACTTTCTTTCAAATGGCATCATCAACTCGTATCGGTAAATGTCATTCTTTTTATCCAGAGGTGCTTCCACAATTTTTGAGTAAACACGATCTGAACGTATAGCAGTTATTTTCATATAATTTTCTCCTTTCCTGTTTTCATACATTATAAACTATGACGCAGCGTTAAAGTCAAGAGTTTAGCAGATCAAAACAGCAATATAACGCTCACTATATTATAGGAATTATTTTGGCTGACTCTGCCATAGTAAATCACTCCTCTTGTTGTGGATTTGTTACGCATACCATGACACAGTAGGGAAAGCAGCGATTTAGAACTTTGACGGGCGTATCTCTTTCCTGCTTCTTATGGCGGTTTATATCTGTCCGTCGAGTTAGGGCCTCCAATGGGTGTCAAAACAGATTTTATGCCGCAGCCAAAGGAACGGGCGAAGCCGCAAAAACATAGTGTTTCTGCGGCTTCGGAACGTTTCTGGTATTCCTTTTTACATTGTGGTGAGCAGATTATTCTACTCTTTTTTATATAAGGCATTCAACATATTTTTAACTTTTATAAAGGCCGGTTTGGGTTGGAAGGCCCCGTCAAACAATCGGGAGTTGGTGGTATCGCCCTCCCGGTAGTGATCAATCAGGCCGAAGAAGGTCACATTGGTGATATTGGCATTGCCGCCTCCCTCCGTGTCCAGCTTCGCCAGAGACATGAAGATGGAACCATAGCGCTGCCCCTGCTTTTCAAAACTCTTCTCATCCTCTTTGACAACCCCCACAGACAATTCGGTGATATGGATTTCCAGTTCCAGTTCTCCAAACTTGCGTATCGTGGTCTCCAATGTACCGATGGTGGGATAATCCACGCCCCAGTATCCCTGCATACCGATTCCGTCGATCAGACCCTTTTCCTTCAGAGAGGCGCAGAGCGCATAGATGGCGTCCCGCTTCGGAATCTGGAAGGTATTAAAATCGTTATAAAACAGCTTTACGTCCTCCGCGGCATACTTCCGGGCATATGTGAAAGCCATCTCCACATAGTCCTCGCCGATGGTTTCATACCAGGGATTGGGCGTTCCGTCGTTCTCCGTGCGGCACAGGAAATAGCTGTCCGGATCCCCTCTGTCCGGGTCCACGGCTTCGTTCACCACATCCCAGCAGTACACCACGCCGGGATATTCGTCCTGCACATGGGTCATCAACTGGGCAATATAACTCTCCATGCGCATAAGCATGGTTTCCTTGTCCACATACGGCTCATTTTCCTCATACCCCTCCCGGAAGAACCATTCCGGCGCCTGGGTATGCCAGACCAGCGTATGGCCCCGCATCCTCATGCCGTTGGCCTGACACCACTCCAGCGTGGGGTCGATGGCGGCAAAGGACAGAACCGGGCTGCCGTCCCCCTCCTCCACGCTTTTTTGAGAACCCTGCTGGTCCAGTATGTAAGCGCTCTTCATCAGATTGGACATGGTGCAGCTATTAAAATGCCTCTTTGCCACCGCCATATACTCCGGCATGTTCAGCGTCTGATTCTCCAAGGTGCTGCCGTTGATGCCCACGCCCAGAGTGAAATAATCGCTGCAGAGATCTTTCAGCGCAGGTTCCGTCAAAGCGGCGGTCAGATCATAGGGACTGTCGCTGAGCTCGGTCAGCACCTGCTGCCAGTAGAGATCTTCTTCCGACAATTCCTCTTTCGGATTGGTCTCTCCGGCAGCATTTTCTCCAGCGGCGCTTTCCCCGGACGCCCCCTCCTGGTCTCCGGGATTCCGGGAGGCGGACTGGTTCTCCGGTTCCGAACTCTGCTGCCCGGATAGGCTGCTTCCCCCCTCCGGTCCTGCGCCGCATCCGGCCCCGGACAACGCCAGACATAGCCCCAGCGTTGCCAGACCCAGCTGTCTCATTGTACATTTTCTTATCATAAAGGTACCTCCCTTTCCCCGATTCGCCTGTTGGGCACTGCCCTCTACTGTACCAGAATAGCAGAGCCATGTTACGGTTTCTCCTCAATTTTTGCTAATCTGTTATCATTTTTTGCGAAGGCTCCAAATCAAGGCCCAGGGCTTTACCTCTTTGTATAAATAAAGGTCACTGCGCATGTCCGGACTGCAGAATCACTCCGCTGTAAGGAGCCAAAGTGATGCTTCCGTCCTTCTGCCCATATTCGCCTATCGCAGCCAAAACCTGATTTTCGCCGTTTTCCGGCGTGTAGGAATTGGACTGTCTGGACAGGTTCACCAGCACCAGACGCCCATCACCGCTTTCCCCGTCATAGCGGTAGAAGGCGAATATCGGAGATTCGGTGGCGACATACCGGGTCAGATAATCCATGGGCAGATACGATTTCTTCGCGTCCAGCAGTTCGGTGAAAAAATCGGTCAAATTTTCCCCCTCCAGCCCGTAGGACGCCGGATCCTCATCCCCCTGATAGATATACAGCACGCCGTCGATCCATCCCAGGATCATCCACAGAGCCTTTGCTTTCTCCACACCGTACAAAGACTGCGCCCGCCGGGCATCAAAGGTCCAGGTCACCGTATCATGGTTGCCCAGAAACCGAAGTTTTTTCTGACCGGCCACGGAAGTTTTCTGCTCCGCCTCCAGAAAATGAGCAAGACGGCTTACATACTGGCTTTCTGTCAAATCACTCTGGTTCATATTGTACAGACAGCGGTACAGGGGCATGTCGTAAAACACATCCGTATACTGTGCATACGCCGGACTGGGATGAAAATTTTCCGGTAAAAGAAGCGGCTCCTTCCCGCCGGCCCAGAAGCCTTCCCGCAGCGCTTTCACCACACTCAAGCCTGCTGCCAGGCCGGAAGCGCTGGCCCGAAGCCCCGCGGCGGATGACCAGTTGGAAAGGCCGCCCATGGAGCAGTCAATCCGGGCTCCGTCCAGGCTGATTTCCTCCGCATAGTATTTTGCCAGTTCCACATTGTAAGTATAATAATCAGGATGGTTATAATCCATGGAGACGCATTCCCATTCGATCTGATTATTTCCCTGCCGGTCCTTGCTCACCCAGTCGTCATGCTCCCTGGCAAAAGGATAGACCGGCCGGGGGCCATGGGGTACAAAGTCAAACAAAACCTTTAAGCCCCGGGCATGGGCCTCCTGAATAAAGCTGCGGGCCTGCTCCAGACCTCCATAGCGCTGGTCGATAATCCCCTGGTCAATGGGCTCGTACACATTATCGCCGGTATGCTGAAACACAGGAAGCAGCCATATGGCGGAAAACCCCATCTCCGAAACGGAGGAAAGGCTGTCCGCATATTCCTCCAGCGTAAGCCGGTTCCAATATCCTGTGTCCATGGTGCCGTAGGGATGGGCCGAATAAACGCCCCAGAGATCTTCCCCGGCAGAAAGGTCCCGGGGAACATGATATCCCAACTCTGCCCAGAAATCCGAAACCGCCAGATAAGGATCCTGGCCCTCCTTGAGCAGCGGCAGGTACAAAGTCCCCACCTCCATGGACTTTTCACTGTTTATGACCCCCTCCACAGCGGACAGAAAGGCCGCGCAGGGCAGTTCGTCCGCGTCGGAATAGCATCCGGCGGTCCATTTTTCCGTCTCGTTCACAAATAGAAGATTGGTGGTCCGGCTGCCGTCCGTAAACTGTATTACCGGAGATGCATAATCCGCCGGCACCGCCTTGTACCGGGTCTGCCGGGCAAAGGGAATCCTCCCTTCCGGCGTGCTTCCCGGATATTCAAAGGTAGTGTCCGCCAGATCATAACCCGATACGCCCTGGATTAAAAAGGCGACCCCGTTTACACACACATCCTCCCCGGAAGCGGCGGATAAAGTGACGGAAAGAGCCAGTGCATGGTCCAGGATTTGATACTTATATAAAAAAGTATAAATGTCCCGGGAAACCGATACCTCAAATCCCTCCTGGGTTCGCTTCACACTCTCCAGCGTAAACTCCGGAAGTTCCTTCATTTTGGGCCAGAGCAGAGGAAGTTCCCAGGTAGAGAGGGATGAAAAATCCGTATACCCCAGCTGCCGGAACACATAAGCGCCATTCAGACCCGCATCCACCGTCACGGCTTTCAGCTGGATGGAATCGCTGCCGGAGGAGAATTCTTTCAGCATACCGGTCCGTTCATCCAGCACCACCCGGATCCCTTCTTCCTCCAGAATCAGATTCCCGTCTCTGCGGGTAAAATCTCCCTGTCCGGAACAGCCCGTCTGCAGAAAAAGTATCACAAAAAGTATTGCCACGAAGCATATTTTCCAATTCATAGGCACCTCACGATTTGATACCCATAGGCCGGAATCCGGCCCAAGGTCACGGTATCTTCCGCCCCTTGTCCATTCTCCGCGCTGGCCGCCAAAAGCCGAACCTGCCGACCGGCGAAGTCATATTCCTGCCGGTTCTGGGAAAGATTGATCAGCACCATTACTTCGCCCTCACGGACAAATGCCATTAGCGGCGAATTCGTGTGCAGCCATTCCGTGCTGTTTCCCTTCGGAATAAAGGCTTTTCTGTGACCAAAGAGCAGGGTAAAATACGCCGTCAGATTTTCTCCCTTTCCGCCGTACAGGGAAGGATCCTCGTCCCCTTGATAGATCATGGGTACTCCGTCCATCAGAGCGATCAGAGCAAACAATGCCCGGGCCGCCCCGGCTCCGTAACAATCAACCGCCCGGGCCGACTGCCATACCCAGGAAACCGTATCGTGGTTGCCCAGAAAACGCATTTTATGATAATTCGGAGGGGTGATCCAGGCCTCTCTCTCCAGAAAATCCGTAAGCAGCGCCGCATATTGTGCCGGATCCGATGAAAGCAGCGGCTGCAGATCCACAAAGGCCCGGTACAGATTCATGCCGTAAAACAAATCGGTACAGTGATAGTAATTGGGCAGCGGATTAAAGTTTTCCGGCAGAATAAAGGACTTTTTTCCTCCCCGCAGGAATCCGCTGCGAATGGCCTCGGTGATATGCACACCGGCCAAAACGCTGTTTCCGCTGGGCCGGTTATCCCTGTAGGGACGCCAGTTGGAAAGACCTCCCATGGCACAGTCAATCCTTGCCCCGTCCACACCGAAGCGCTTTACATGATCGTGAACCAGCCGGGTCGTATATTCCTGATAACCCGGATGATTATAGTCCATGGACACACATTCCCATTCATCCTGAAGAGAACCGTCCCTGCGCTTCGCCGGCCATTCCGGATTATCCTTGGCCACCGGGAATTCCGGGGCCGGGCCGTGGGGTACATAATCAAACAATACGGTCATACCCAGTTCATGGGCCTTATGGCAGAAATATTTACATCCCTCCTCGCCGCCGTAGCGCGGGTCGATCACCGACTGATCGTTGGAGTGGTACACCCCCTCTTCATTATGTTCAAAAACCGGCAGCAGCCACACATGGTCCACACCCATTTTTTTCAGCGTCGGAAGATAATCCGCATATTCAAACAGATCCGTCTTCAGCGGAAAACCGGCATCCATGGTTCCTGATGGATGGCAGGAATACATAACGCCCTCATGGATCCCGCCGGTGCAGGGCGTATACCCCAGCCGCGCCGTCAAATCCCGAATCTGAAGATACGGATTTTGGGCGCCGGCCTCACAGGGCATCAGATACAGCGTCCCCACCTCACAGACGCTCTCCGGAGCCAGGTCCATCTCCAGCCCCGCGTCATACACATATCTGGTGCAGGTCTCATCCCGGTAAACCCCGCAGCCCCATTTTTCTATATCATCAATAAACAGCAAGTTAAAGTCCCCGCCGGGAAGCGCCGTATGCACGGCAAAATTGATCAGTCCCGTCTGCACCGCCTCCAGAGGCTTCAACTCGGCGGCATGGCAATGTTGTATGGGCGTATTGGCCGGAAAATCAAACACCACGTCCTCCACTTGGTTAAGGCCCAGCACAAAGGCACAGGTATTCAGATACAGAGGACTGCTGGTCAGGTTGGCAATTTCAAGCCTTACCTTAAGAGCCTCCCCCTCCAGTTCATAATACAGCTTAACCCGGGCCTTCTCCAAATGAAAATCCGCCGTAAAGGACTTCTCGTCATAAGTATACTCGGCGGGAATCAGATCAAATTCTGCGCCGGTGGGCACAATCCCCGGCAGATTCCAAGTGCGGAACTCCAGCATGGACTGGTATTCCAACAGCCCCACCGCCATTTTTTCGTCGCATCCGAAATCAAATCCCAGTCCGTCAAATCCAAGCGTCAGCCCTCCCCGGCTAATCTCCCGGAGTTGGCCCTTATTTTCATCAAAGCTGCAAGTCATGTACTCATTTTTTAATGTAATCATTTCTATACCCCCGCGCCCGCTGGTGTTTACAAACCCTCTTGGGCAATTAATCCGTATTTTTAAGTAACCGGCAATCCTATCGTTTGGGTAAACGATTTCATTTATTGTAAATCAAGGATAACATGGCCTGTGGGGAAAGTCAAGAAAAACCAACAGATCGCTGAACCCTTACAGAAATTTTAATCCCTTCTTGGGAATAGCAGATTGAAAACAGATTGTTCTCGGAAAAACAGATTGACAGGTCCCCAAAAAAAGGATACAATCAATTCGGGTAAACGATTTCTCAAAGGAGGTACTTTTATGATTACTGTTGCTTATGTGGGTTTTGGAGTCAGCGTCCGGGAATATCATATTCCCTATGTGGAAAACAGGGAGGATGTGCGGGTAAAATATGTCTACCGCCGTCAGGAAGATATTCCGCAGTTTGCCGAATATGAACCCTTTTACCCGGAAATCATTTTCACCACGGATTTTAATGAGGTCCTGCAGGATGACGCGGTGGATCTGGTAGTGGTGGCCGCTCCCGACCAATTTCATGTGTCCTATGCAAAGGAAATTTTGAATGCCGGAAAGCACGCTCTGATTGAGAAGCCCTTTGCACCCACGGCCGAAGAAGCCAGACAGGTTTTTGCTCTGGCAAAGGAAAAGGGACTGGTGTGCATGCCCAATCAGAACCGACGCTTCGACGCGGATTTCTTGGCTGTGAAGGAAGTCCTGGAATCAGGAAAGCTGGGGCAGCCCGTGCGTCTGGAAAGCCATTATGATTATTTTAAGACCAATGGCTGGTACGATCATCTGGGCACTCTGTATAATCTGGGCGTACATACGGTGGATCAGATCATAAGTCTTTGGGGAATGCCGGATCAGGTGCGGCTGGATGTCCGCAGCATTCATCATCCCGGCGTGGGCGACGACTATTATGATCTTGAATTTTTGTACGGCAACGCCAAGGCTTCGGTGAACACCAGCATGTGTGTGCTGATCGATTATCCGCGCTTTACGCTGCACGGCACGAAAGGCAGCTTTACACTGCCTCCCGTAATCCACAACTCCGGTAAAAAGAAAGTGACGGGCAGACATCAAATCAACACACAGCCTGCGCCGGAAGACCGCTGGGGAACTCTGCTCTACATAAATGAAGCCGGTGAAAAAATCACGGAAAAGGTTCCCGTGGGATGCGCCCATTATGAAAGGATCTATGACAGCATGATCGACGCCATTTCGGGAAACGGGGAGAAATGTGTGAAGGACGAAGAGGTGATCCGGGTTCTGGAGATTCTTGAGGAAGCCACGAAGGTTGCCCAATCCCATGAAAAAATATAGACTGTCCTGATAGGACCGGGGAGGTACTGCGATGAAAAAAATCAAGCTGGGAACCATTGGTTCCGGTGTGATCGTACATTCTATCCTGGATCATGTGAAAAATACGGAGGGCATATATCTCGCCGCCGTATATTCCAGGACGGAAGAAAAGGGAAGGGAACTTGCGGCCCAATACGGCTGCAGCCGTGTTTATACAGACATGGACGCCTTTCTGGGCGCCGATGAAATCAACACGGTCTATATTGCCACTCCCAATCTTTTACATTATGAACAGGCCAAAAAGGCCCTTCTGGCCGGGAAACATGTAATATTGGAAAAGCCTTTCTGCACCAGGGCAAGCCATGCAGAAGAACTGATCCGTCTGGCAAAGGAAAAACATCTGTTTCTTGTGGAAGCCGCTCCTACCACGTTTCTCCCGAATTACCACATTCTGAAACGCGAACTTCCCAAGGTGGGCAGAGTAAAGCTGGTGCTGTCCAATTACAGCCAATATTCCAGCCGTTATGACGCCGTTCTGAAAGGCGAGACGCCCAATATCTTTAATCCCAAGTACGCAGGGGGCTGCCTTATGGATATTAATTTCTACAATGTTTATCTCAATGCGGCATTGTTTGGCAAGCCTGAAAAAGCTGTATATTATCCGAATCGTTACGGGGAACTGGCTGACACCTCCGGCGTGATGCTGATGCAATATGAGAACTTTGTATCCACCAACGCCGGAGCAAAGGATACCTGGGGCGTAAATTCCTTTCAGATCGAAGGCGAACAGGGATATATCTATATACAGGACGGCTCCAACGGCCTGGCCCAGGTGCGGGTGGTGACAAAAGGAGACGACCGCATCTACAACGAACAGGTGAATCCTGACCGCTGGTATTATGAAGTGCGGGAATTGACGAGGCTGATGCTGACGGAAGATTATGAATCCGTTTATGCCCGGCTGGACATTACGCTGACGGTCACACAGATCATAGAAGAGGCACGCAGGGATGCGGGGATTCTGTTTCCCGGGGATTAAGCTGTTTCCCCTTAAGTACTGCCTATTATAAGTAAAGAGGAGGCTGCCGCACAATCAGAGCACTATTGCGCGGCAGCCTCCCCTTTCCGTTCCAGCCGAAATTATGCTTTCTGCCACTTTCCTCCCAGATACCGCCGCAGACTCAGCAGCCCCGTAATCATCCAGGTCAATCCGCTGCATAAAAAACATCCCCACATCCCTATGGCGGGAATCCGCGTCAGCGGCGCGGCCAGGCCGATTCTGCAGCACAATTCCACTATGCCGTTCATCCCGGAATACACCTTGTCCCCCGCGCCGTTCAAGATTCCTCTCACCACATAGATCAGTCCCAGAAAAATGTAGAAAAAGCTGGTAATCCTCAGGGCGTTCATGCCAATTTCTATCACATCCCCGTCTTTCACAAAAACGGATAAAATATTACGGCCGAAAAATTGCATCACCAGAAGCATAAGCAGGCTGACACCCCCGATAAACACAAGCCCTGTCCGAAAGCCCCGGCTCACCCGCTCCTTCTTGCCAGCCCCCATATTCTGCCCGGTAAAGGCGGACAGCGCACTGCTCAAGGAATTGTAGGGCTGCATTACCAACTGTTCGATCTTGGCCACGGCTGTATTGGCTGTGACCACCTTTTCCCCGAATCCGTTGACCACCGCCTGCAGAACCATACAGGACAACGCAATCAGTGCGTTCTGCGCGGCAATGGGAAGCCCCAGTCTCATACACTGTCCGATCAGCTCCCGGTCCGGGACAAGTGCCTGCCGTTCAAAGCGGAAGCAGGGGATTCTTCTGTAAGCGCAGAGAAAACTTACCACCGCCGCCAGCAGCTGAGCCGCCACTGTGGCGGCTGCCACGCCGGCCACCCCCATCCGAAAACCCAATACCAGAATCAAATCCAGCACCACATTACAGACGCAGGCAGCTACCAGAATCGCCAGCGGTGTGGACGTATCCCCAAAAGCCCTCATGATGGAGGAAAACCCGTTATACATAATGCCGGCAATGCTCCCCAGAGCCGTCAGCCGTAGATAGGTGACCCCGTAGGACATCACCCCCGGCGGCGTATCCATAAGACCCAGAATATATTCCGCCCCCAAAAAACCAGTCAGGGTGATAAGCATGGCCGCCCCCGTCAGCACATAAAAGCTGTTGTAGATAGCCTTGGTCAGCCGCTCCCGCTCCCCGGCTCCAAACAGCATGGCTATCTGAATGCCCACCCCGGCAGACATTCCATAGCCGATGGAAAAAATCAGATAATTGATGGAACCTGTACAGCCGATTCCTCCCAGTTCATTGCTTCCCACAAATCTTCCCACCACAATGGAATCCACCAGGTTATAGAACTGCTGAAAAACATTCCCCGCCAGCAGCGGAATCGTAAACCGCAGCAATAGAGAGGCAGCCCTTCCCTCTGTCATATCCATCGTTCCGTTTTGAATCCGCGCTTTCTTTGTATGCATGTCTATCCCTCTCCGGCCGGAAACAGCCTTATTAATAGAGCGTCCGGGAGGCGATTTCTCTCTGCACATCCGGCGCCAATGTCACAAACCTGGCCGAAAAGCCTCCAACACGTACCAAAAGATGCCCATAATCCTGAGGTCTTTCCATGGCTTTCACCAGATCCTCCCGGCCCAGTACATTGATCATGGCCTGCTGTCCCCCATTGGCAAAATAAGTCCGCAGCAGCTGTTCCAGAATCTTTCTGTTTTCCCCGAACAACTCTCTGGAAAAGGTCATATTCTGCACTGCTCCCGCATGGATATCCGTGCGCAGCTTCACGAGGGAATTCAGCATGGCCGTGGCTCCGTTTCGATCCGTTCCTCCCGCCGGGTTATTGGCGTTTGCCATGGGTTCTCCGGATCGTCTGCCGTCCGCGGAAGCCGCCGTGAATCTTCCCAACACTGTATTTGCCTCATTATTGATGATTACCACCATATAAGAATGCATATTTGTAAGCCTTTTTCTTTCCCGCACGGCAGTACAGACAAATGCATGCAGATCCCTGGCCATCTGGTCCACGCCTTCCAGATCGTTGCCGTATTTCTCTGCCTCCAGCAGAATCTTTCTCTCCTTTTCATATCCCTGAAAATCAGCCCGAAGCGCCTCCATCAGCCTTTCTGCCGACATCCGTTTCCGGTCATATACCACATCCTTAATGGCATAGAGACTGTTGGCCGTATTGATATTTCCATAGGTTTCCAGGGTTCCGCCCAGGTATCTCACGCCGCCTCCGCAGATGCCCTTTCCCCTCTCCAGGCAGTCGTCCATCAGCATACTGATAAACAAAAATGCCCCCGCCTCATTGCAGATATCGTATTCCATCTGCTCCTGTCGGGCCAGCACGTCAAAATAACGGCACAGCTGCTTTTTATATGCGCCGTAAAAATCTTCAAAGGTCTCAAAATCTGCCAGGCTTCCCAGCTTCAGACCCAGAGGCTTATCCTCCCATATATCCTGTCCGTCAAAAATGGTGACCTCCAGCGCTTTCAGCAGATTGATTATGCCGTTGGGAGAGCCCAGGCTTTTCCTGTTCAGCACATATTCCCCGCAGCCGAAAAACACATAGTCCTCCGCCTCCTTTTCCGTCACCTCAAAGGCTTTCTGCACCGACGGAATATTCACATCGTCATTATAAAGCATGGGATAAATCTTTCCCTCTCCGATCACATCCAGCGCCTTTTCCATCAGCGCCGGATTCTGCCCCTGATAAAAGCGCAGAGACAGCTGAGGCTCCGCCTCGGCTACGATCCGGGAGGCTTCCATGGCCAGCAGCGCAAAGCGATCCGCCGCAGGCTCATTGCGCCGCCCCCTGCCGCCGATAATTACCCGGCCGTGAAACACGGTTTTCCGGGCATCCATAAGCCTCCACAGACAGCACAAATGCTCCAGCGCCTCCTCCTGGGAAAGACTTCCCGCCGCCAGGTCACGCTCCAGATACTCCCCCAGGTAATCATCCATTCTGCCGTAATTCAGCACACCGCTGATCAGGCTGTACAGCCACGCCAGCTGCAAAGCCTCCCGAAAGGACATTGGCGGCTCCCAGGCGATCTTTTCCATCACCTGGGCCAGATCCTCCCGGCCCTCTCCGCGAAGCCGGTTCCCATATTGCCTGCACACCCCGGAAAGGGTATCCAGAGCCATGCCGCAGGCTTTATAAAAGGATATGTCCCCTCCCTCCTCCAGAGCCTTTTTCTGCAGGCGCCCAATCTCCTGCTTCATTCCCCCAAGCCCCAGATGCAGCAGCTTATCATAGTCCAGATAAGCCCCCACCACTCTGTACAGAGGAAAAGCCACCTGAGAATGCTCCCAATAGATATCCTCCGGCATGGCTTCCGCTATGTCCCGGGGATACCGGCTGCGCAGAAGATGCCTGGTTTCCTGGGTCTTCCAGTACGCCAGAAGGCCGCGCACCTCCTCCTTCCGGGTCTTGTCCGCTCCCTCCGCCTCCAGGGCCTCCCATGCTCTGGCCTCATCATGGAAAAATCCCACGCTCCTGCCCAGAAGCGGCTCATTGGAAAATCCCACCGGAAGAATCCTCAGCCTTCCCGCCAGCGTATCTTCGGGCTTTACCGGCAAAAACATATACCGGCTCATTACCTCCACACATTTGGCCTCCCTGACTGCGCTGCTTTCTTCTCCGCAGCTTCTGTACACCTCTGTGAACTCCTTTATATACTCATAAAATGTCATATTCTACCTCCCTGCTCCCGGCCTACGGGAATTTTCATTGACAGATCATTCCTTTTGACTTATGATAAAAATACCTTGATTAAACGTTTACTCAATTAGAAAGGAATCTTATGGGAATCATCTTCGACATACAACGTTTCTGCTATCATGACGGTCCGGGCATTCGAACCACCGTCTTCTTTAAGGGCTGCCAGCTCCGCTGTGCCTGGTGCCACAATCCGGAGTCCTTCCGTATGCAGCCCCAGCTTCGGTACGTCTCCCAGCTATGCACCGGCTGCGGGCAATGCGCCGCAGAATGCCCCCGGCAGGTCCACCGTTTTTCAGAGGGCCTCCACAGAGTGGATTTTGCCGCCTGCACCGCCTGCGGAGCCTGCGCGGACTCCTGCCCCTCCGGGGCTCTGAAAATTTCAGGCTATGAGGCCGATCCCCGGCAAGTCATGGAAGTGGTACTGAGAGACCTTCCCTATTACGGAACGGAAGGCGGCCTTACCATTTCCGGCGGAGAACCCACCCTGCAGCCGGATTTTCTCCTGGAACTGCTTTCCCTGGCCCGGCAGGAACAGATTCACACCTGTCTGGAAACCAATGGCTACATTTCCCCCTCTGTGCTGGAAGCCCTGCTTCCTCTGACTGATCTGTTTCTGCTGGATTATAAACTCACGGATCCGGAAGAACTGCAGCGTTGTACACAGGCCTGCGGCCCTCTCTGGGAGCACAGCCTGCATCGTCTGCAGGAGGTTTCCAAACCCGTGGTGCTGCGTCTGCCCATCATCCCGGGCATCAATGATCTGCAGGAACATTTGGCACAGGCGGCCCTCCTGGCAAAGACCCATTCCTGCATCCGCAAAACCGAAATTATGCCCTACCATTCTCTGGGCGCAGGCAAATGGGAAGAACTGGGTCTGCCCTATGCTCTGGCGGGAACGGCCGAACCGGATTCCGAACAGAAGCGTTGCTGGGAAAGCATCCTCCATCCGTAGATTCCCGCGCCGATCACTCCGTTTTCCTGACCGGCCTGCGAGAAAAGGAGCCGCAGATTCCGCTCCGGATGGGGCTTCCTGGTATGCTTTCGAATATACTGCTCCAGCAGATCCACAGGAAAATCCGCCATCTGCAGAAGTCCGCCGCCTAAAATCACATAATCGGGGTCCAGGATATTCACTTCACAGGCCACCGCGGCTCCCATGGCTTCCACCTGGGCCCGGATCTGGGGCCTGTCCCTGTGAAGCCTGTAAACATCCTTGATCCTGGTCCCCGGAAATTCCCTTTCGCACAATTCTTCCAGATACTTTCCCCCTCCCATGGCCTCCACACAGCTGGGATTGCCGCAGCCGCATTGATTATGGGATTGAAGCTGGGGGATATGCCCCAGTTCCCCCGCCACGCCGTTTCTTCCGTACAGCAGATCCCCGTTGATAAATATCCCGTTTCCGATACCCGTGCCGAAATATATGCCCACCACGATCTTTTCCCCCAGCAGACCGAAGCATTTTATATCATGCAGAAGAAGCATATTCACATCCCGCTCCAAAAAAACGGGCATTTGCATCCGCTCTTTCAGATAATCTACCACGGGAATATTATCCAGTCCCGGGATATTCGGCGTGGAAAGCACGCATCGCCTGGTACGGTCGATGGTGGAAGGAAAACCCAGAGATATGGCTCGAATCCGAAACTGCTCCCCAAACCGGGTGACATATCTGAGCAGCTGTTCCACCAGACCCTCCATAAAGCCCTGCTCTGCCAGAGCCGCTGTGGCTGTTATCTTTTGCCCGTAGATCTGACTTTCCCGGTCCACCAATCCGAACCGGCAATTTGTCCCTCCGATATCCAAACATAAAATCACTTCCGTCATATTTTTTCATCCCCTTTCCGTATACCCGCATTCCATTCCTACATTTACATGCAAAGCCTATGTTTTCGTAATGGTTAATCGTTTTCTCAACGTGGTTAAAAGAAAGAGGCCGTCCAACCCCTTTCCTTGGCTTATTTTCATTTTTTCTGCATCTTCCGCCCTCTGGTGGATTCCCGCACACTCAGATATACCGGCACATGCACCACCTCCTGCAGAGCGCTTTCTCCGCCCAGTATATGAAGAAGCTGCTCCACCACTGTTTTTCCCATAATATCAATCTGCTGGTGTACCGTGGTAATGGGTACGGTATTGAACTGTGTAATAGAGATATCGTCATATCCCACCAGCTTCACCTCTTCCGGAATGCTGTAGCCATGTTCCGTCAAAGCGTTATAACAGCCCAGTGCCATCCAGTCGGAGGTGGCAAACACGCCGTCATAAATAAAATGCTCCGCATCCAGCAGCTTGGTCATGGCTTCGTAGGCCGAGTGATAGTTCACCTGGTCCAGATATATTACATGAATGGCGTCAGCTTCCCTGCCCCCTTGTACCAGTGCTTTTACATATCCTTCAAACCGCTCGGAGTATGCGGAAATCTTTTTCCTGCTGGTCAAAAGCAGAATGTTCTTGCATCCGCAGTCCATCAGTTCCTTGGTAGCGATAAATCCTCCCTGTATATTGTCGCTGGAGATCATACAGTAATTTCCCTGGGTCTCATCGGGAATCCGGTCAATAAAAACGGTGGGAATATCCTTGATCATCTGCTCTATGTTGGACATACATCCGGACACATACACCAGACTGCAGACATTCTGCATGGCCATCATGCGCACTCTCTTCCTCTCCGTCTCCTCGTCTTCATCCGTATTGCAAAGGAATGTTTCATAGCCTTCGGAAAAAAGATTTTTTTCTATCTCGTACACCAACTTCATAAAAAATTCATTGGTAATGTCCGGCACAATGATGCCCACATTCTTCATCTTCTGAGTCCGCAGTCCCTTTGCCACCAAATTCGGCACATAATTGTTTTTCTTGATAATCTCCATGACACGCTTTTCCGTCTCTTCGGAATAGCGGCCGTTTTTATTGATCACCCTGGAAACCGTCGCAATGGATACACCCGCCTGTTTTGATATGTCCTTGATTGATATATTGTCATTCATTCCTCTGCACCCCCCACCCTTTAGATTGCACAGTCATTTTTTATTATAAACATAAGCTGGCGTAAAGTCAAGGATGGCAAGCCGCATATCTCATATGTTGCGGATAAACAGTAACAATTCGTCTGTAACTTTACGAAGAATCTCCCTTTCCATGTAACTCAGTCCAAAACGGGGATCCAGAATCCGCTCCTGCAAGTAGTCCGCTGCCGCCCGGCGGTGGATGGGCCTGGGCTTCTCCCCTGCAAAGGACCGGAAATTGTCCGCGGCTATCCTTCCCCATACCGAATCGGGCAGTCCCATCCCCCAGACCTCCTTATCCCACACTGCAATCCGTCCCTCCTTTCGCAGGAAATCCCTCTCCATACGGTTTATCACCTCCATGTTATGGGCCTCCTCCTCCGATCCGGGGTTGCAGTTATCCGTGCCAAACAGAATACGGTTCCGGTATTTCAGGAAAAACGATTTCCATAAAGCAATATCCTGACTGAAGGAAAAATACATTTCCGTTCCCGCCGTAAGATCCAGATACATATTGGGGTATTTTTCCATCATTTCACACAGCCTGTCCTGATCCTGGGCCAGAAAGAGGAAGTGGGCAAAGCACACACGCAAACCGGGATGCCTCTCCAGCATGCCCTGCGTTTCCTGCAAAAGCTGTTCCCGTCCCGGATACCCCTCTCCTCCGTAATACCAGCCTGCCGCAAGGGCCCAGGACGGTATCCGGTCCTTATCCCAGAATTCCGCCGGGTCCCCCACATGAGCCAGCAGAGGCATATCCAACTCCTCCAGAGCAAGGTACAGGCTCTCATACCTGGCATCCTCCTGGGAATACCCAAGCCTTTTCCTCTCCGCAGGCTTATTTTCAATCATCTTTATACCATCCAGTCCTATGTGATGCAGTTTCCGGGCCTCTTCCCCGAAATCATAGGCGAAACGATAATGCATACTCCCAAAAGCATAGCTGTGGGGATCCCTCAGCTTATAATAAATCGCCAAAGCATTCTGGGCCGCGTCCCCCATCCCCTCCACGCTGAGAAAATTAGAGGCCGTATATCCCCGCTGCCGCTGCTTTCGGATCAGATTCTCCACCTGCCGGGTTCCGCCCTCCAGCACATGCACATGGCAGTCAATCCATTCCCGCCCCTCCATTTTTTTACCTCATTTCTGCGCTGCTTTTTGCGCATGACGAGTTTGTGGCAAGCAACGCGCAGACACAAATCTCGTTACACCTGCCTCCGGCCCGGGACCGCGTTCTCCGGCTCAGGATATTCATTACACAGCAGGCGGTAAGGCTCTTCATCCTCCTCAATGGCGGGAAATCTGCCGGAGGCCTCTAGGAAGCGATTGTCCGTGCTGTCATCGTTGCACATGCTCACCTCGCCTACGATCACATCCCCGCAGCCCTCCTTCCCCCAAAAGGAATGATACAGCCGCTGGGTGTATGTAACGCTCTGTCCCGGATGCAATTCCAGAATTCCTCCTGGGGGAATATGCAGCAGCACCCCGTCGGACAGAATCTCCACATCCCGCTCCCTGTCCGGTTCTTCTTCCTCCGTGGCTCTGTACAGCTGCATCACCAGCACACCGCCTCCCCGGTTGATAATGTCTTCCATCTTATACCAGTGAAAATGCATGGGAGTAACCTGTCCCTCCCGGGCAATCAGCAGCTTTTCCGCATAGGGCTTTTGACCGGAGGCCGCCTTTTGGTTTCCGTTGCGAAGGGTCAGCGCCGTCAGGCCCACTTTGTCAAAATCCCCGCAGCCGAAATCCGTAATATCCCAGCCCAGTCCGTTATCTCTGATTTCCCGGCACTCCGTCCCCTTCTCCGCCCATTCCCCGGGGGTCCACCCAAAAAAAGGGGGGAGAAAAATCTGGTGTCTTCCCAAAAGTTCCTCCGTCTCCCGGATCACCTGATTAATGCGTGAACGTTTCATTCGGTACCTCCTTTTTCTAAAACCGCCCTGTGCAGCGGCTTTATTAATACACTCTGCACCTCAAAAGCATGGAAGTGAATCTTTGCGCCCTCCGAAGTCCTTTCAAAGGAAGACTGATTCGGCTGAAGTTCCTCCAGAAGAGTACAGAGACCCGCGGCCTCATATCCCTCCAGACGGATCCGGGCTTCTCCCCGCCCTCCCCTTGTCTCATAGAAACGAAGCACATATCCATCCCCGGCCTCCGCCTGCTTGACCGTTTCCAGAACCACTCCCTGCAGCGCATCCAAAGACCAGGGTTCCGGGCCCGCAGTGCCGGGAATCGCCCCGGGATCTTCACCCGCCGGGCCCGCCTTCCGGGATTTTTCTCTCCACTCCTCCAACGGGTAGTTGAGTTGATAGCCCTCACTGATGACGCCGCTCTCCCACAGCCCCGGCCCATGGGGATAGACGGAATAGGTAAATTCATGCTCTCCCGCATCTCCTCTTTCACAGGGACAATTCTGGCTTCGAAGCAGGCACAGATCCAGAATCCGGTCCCAGACCTTATAGCCATATTTACAGTCATTCATGAGCGCCAGACCGCCGTCGGCATCGGATAGGTCTACCCACTTGTGGGCGCATACCTCGAATTTGGCCTCCTCCCAGCTTGTATTATGGTTTACGGGTCTGCCTATATGACCGAACTGAATATCGCACTCCGCTTCCCGGGCCGCCGCCTCCACAGGCCACGCCACCCGCAGCATCTGATATTCCTCCTGCCAGTCCACCCAGGTCCGAAAATCCACTCTGGCGCTGTAATCTTCCATCACCACCGTCTGCCGGATCCGGGATTTTTCCCCTGTCTCAAAGGCCAGTTCCATACGCTGACAGGAGCCGATTCTGCTCTGTTTCATCTCCGTCAGCCTGGCCCGCCGGGGCTCTGCCTGCAGATATTCCTTCTGTATATCCCAATGGGTCAGCCGGTCAGGATAGAGATTCAGCTGATTCCCTCTCTGTCCCGGGGGCAGAAGTTCCCGGGCTTCCCTCTTATCATATAGACTTACCACCGTACCGTCCGGCGCGAATTCCATTCTCACAAAGGAATTTTCCATGACATGATGCGCCGCGGACCCCATCTCCCTCTCTTCCTGCGCTGCTGCCAGAGACCAGTCCACCGCCCGAATCTCATAAGGCTCCAGCGTCACCGTCATCTCTCTGCCCTCCCACTCCAGCCGCTGGGTTCTGCGGAAGGAGATGGGATTAAACACTGCCATAGGCTCTTTCATACCTCTTTGGTCCAGACAGCCCGCCAGCTTTTCCTTCAGCGCCTCTATCTTCTCCCGGGCCTGGCGGTACAGTTCCTCATAGCGGGCCTGGGTCTCCTCATATACCCGGCCAATGGCAGAACCAGGCAGACAGTCATGGAACTGGTAGAGCATCACATCCTGCCAGCACTGCTTCAGCCATGGGCCGGGATAGGGTTCTCCCAGCCGGGCCCGGGCCAAAGACGCCAGCCATTCCAGCGTGTGCAGTGTCTGCTCCAGACGCCGATTCCACTTTTTCTGCCTGGCAATGGAGGTATATGTTCCCTGGTGCCGCTCAAAATAAAGTTCTCCGTCCCATTTCCTGTATTTTGCGCTGTTTTTGGCGATTCGGTCAAAGAAATCCCCGATGAACTCATCCCGAATGGTGGGGCATCCCTTCAGATTCCGGGTTCTCCTGCGCCTCTCCATATGCTCATATCCCGGTCCGCCGCCGCCGTCCCCCAGACCGTAAAGCTGAAGTCCCTCCGGACTTACATCCTTGTCTGTGTGGTGATATTCCCCGTATATGGCCATCTGGGGCACCGCCGCGCTGGTGTAGCTGTTCTCCGGCAGCATATGCGTCAACACTCTGCTCCCATCCAGCCCGTGCCACCAGAATGTATACCTGGGAAATCTGTTGGTGTCATTCATGGACAGCTTATTGGTCGTAAAATAAGGTACGCCGCTCTTGGCAAACAACTGGGGCAGCGCTGCGCTGTACCCGAATACATCCGGCAAAAATCCCACCTTCATATCCAGCCCGAATTCCTCGCGGAAAAAGCGTTTCCCATACAGAAGCTGCCTTACCAGGGACTCCCCGCAGGGCAGATTTGTGTCGCATTCTACCCAGAATGCCCCTGTCACCTCGATCCTCTTCTCTTCAATCAGCTCCCTGAGACGTTTATACAGAGAGGGATACTCTTCCTTCATCCACAGATACACCGGCGCCTGGCTGAGGCAGAAACGATATTCCGGAAAGCGGTCCATCATCTTTACCACCGTGGAAAGAGTTCGGGCGCACTTTCTCCGGGTTTCACGCTCAGGCCACAAAAACAGGAGATCCAGATGTGAATGGCCCATGGCGGAATAGACCATGGAGGGCGCCGGATTCTTCTCCTTTAATATTTTTTCCAGAAGAGTCCTGATTTGTATAAGCGCTTCCTTGTCTATGGTCCGCTGATATTTCAGCGTGTGATCGGTCTCGGGATCCGGCCAGAGAGAAATCCGTTCTTCGGACGCATCCAGCCCCTGTGACAGGGCCCTCACATCCTTCCCGTAGGCATGTCTCTCTCTCAGCAGTTCTTCCGTCGCCGTATCCTTTTCGGCGCTGCCTCCCGGGGCCAGGTTTTTCAGGCTCTCCCGGCCTTCCGGCTGATTCAGCACCGCTGCGGCCTGATCCAGTATTTCCCCCACGGCCTCTCCGTAGGCATCTCCGTTTTCACACAGGCCCACATACAGGCTCTGACACACTGTCCAGTCATAGAACACGTCTCTGCACAGATCGTCCACCACTGCCACACAGGCTTCCTTTACCCGGCCCTCGTTGCGGTACTGTCCCTCCACGTCACAGCAGGTAAAATCCACCCAAAAATCCATGTTCACACCGTCCCGGGAGCAGTCCTCCATCTCAATGGTCCGCTTTCCCCACAGTCCCAGGGGAAACTCGTTTCGGGAAGTGGCGCTGGTCAGACCCTGCAGGGGATTCCCCTCATGGTCCACCACCAGCCCCTCCGCAGAGGCATCCACCAGCACCACAATGTGCCCCTGCCCGGCTTCCCGGGGCAACTGTCCGAAGAAATGGAACCAGCCGCAGTCAAACAGATCTCCCCAGTGGTCGCCGGGCTTCAGCCTGTGAAATTCCCCCTTATATCTGTCCTCAAATCCGAGAGGCTCCCGGGAGATATAGGCCTCGATCTCCAGCTGCCCCGCCACATGATAGACACCGTACTCCAGCTTTTCCCGGACGGCAGTATATTTTTGCTCCTTTTCCCGAAATTCTTCCATACCATTCTCCACCCGAATACATAAAGTTTACATTTCCTGTATATCGCCTGCAGCAGCCCGGACTTCCTCCAGTGCGGGAATGGAGGGGGCCGCGCCCTGCCGGGACACCGCCAGGGCGCTGGCCCTTGCCGCCATGTCCAGAGCCTCCCGGCAGGAACCCGTCCTGATAAGGGTACTGATAAAATATCCCGTAAAAGTGTCCCCCGCCGCCGTGGTATCCACCGCCTCCACCTCATATATATCCTGCTGTATTCTCTCTTCCCCGTCCCCATAGACAGAACCTTTTCCGCCCAGCGTCAGCACCACGCGGGCCCGGGGATATCTTGCCAGAAGTTCGTCCAATATGTCTTCCGGCTCTCTTTTGCCGGTAAGTTCCTCTCCCTCAATCTCGTTCAGCAGAAAGATTGACACCTTTTCCAGGGGAAGTTTTCTTATTTCTTCGTTCATGGGGGATGGGTTTAAAACAATGGTCATGCCCTTATCAAAAGCCTTGTCCATTATCTCTCCCACAAGGTTAATCTCGTTTTGCAGAATCAGATAATCCCCCCTGGCAAATTCCTCCAGCACCCGGTCGATCTGGTCAGAGGTAACCCGGGCATTTGCTCCCGCGTATAATATGATGGAATTATCCCCCCGGGAATCCACCTGGATTACCGCATGTCCCGTAACCTCCTCCACCCTGCGGATCAAATCGGTATCCACCCCCGCATTCCGCAGGGTTTCCACCAGCACCTCCCCGTCAGGGCCCACATTCCCCGCATGATAAACCCGGGCCCCCGCCCTGGCCAGCGCAATGGACTGGTTCAAGCCCTTTCCTCCGGGAAATTTGTCCAGCCGCGATGCCCCGAAGGTTTCCCCCGGGCGTATAAAATGTTCCATATGATAAACCAGATCCAAATTCAGCGAACCATAATTCAGTACCTTCAAGCCAAAACCTCCTCAAGAATCCTTCTTTGCCGTTTGCGGAAAAAACAGGCCGCAGTATCTCCGGATGGCACAGCCTGCTCAGCCAGAGGTACTGCAGCCTCCGTATTTATCAAGACTACCGGGCGTTTACAAATACGGAAAGATAGGCGCTTACCCAGGAATCCGCCATGGTGGAGGGGCAATAGAAATAGAGCACGTCTCCTTCAGCCATGGTTATTTCCACATCAAACGCATTGGGCTTTACCGTATAATCCGCAATGTCAATCGCCGCTTTCTCTTCTCCGTTCAAAGACAGATGAAATACCTCACAACTCTGGGAATAGGGATTAAAAGTATATCCGCTGAAAATGTAGGTTCCCTCCGCAGGAGCCTTGAACCCCAGCGCCATCACTTCTCCGCCGTTTCCGGGGGTATTCAGTTCCAGATATTCTCCTTCCACATAGTTTACCTGGCCCATGCCTGTGCCGCTCTCGGTAAACCATTCATTGGCGCCGTAATCCGTATCCTTGTATTCCGCCGCAGGGATAAAGGCGCTTCCGTCCACGGTGGAGGCATATAACCAGGGACAGTTGGACCCGTCCGCCGCATTTTTGTCAAATTCCTGATATGCGTTATGCTCAGCCGTCTTTCCGAAATCCGGGTCCACTCCCAAAACCTCTCTCGCTTCCACTTCGGGCACTTCATATACGGAATCGTCCTGGGGATCATAGACCATGGTACAGTCAATATAGGCGCTCACCCAGCTTCCCTCTGTGGAGTTACAGAATATGTACAGCAGTTCACCCTGGGCAAGCTGTACATCGGTGGGGGTGACATAGGCGTAATTGTCAACAATTTCCGACATATCAACGGAAAGTACCTCTGTGCCGTCCGCTTTTTTGAAGGTAAAATTATCACAGGGCTGGGACCAGGGATTCCAAACCCTGGCGGTGATCACATATCTTCCCTCCACAGGCGCCTCAAACGCCAGTACGCCCATCTGATTGGACCAGTCCTTGGAAACCCCGTCGGTGTTCAGTTCCAGAAATCCCTCCATATCGTCATTCAGGCCCACGCCGATATAGCTGCCGGTCCAGGGATGCCAGCCTCTCACCCTGGAATCCGGATAATCGTCAAAAGCAGTGCATTTATCATAGGTTTCCCCGTTGTCTCCGGAGAAATAATACTGCCATACCCCTTCCTGAGCCGCCTCATAATTAAAATCACTGATTGCGTTGAACAATGTTCCCTGTTCCGGCCCGGTATTTTCCTGTTCCGAATCGGAAGATCCCTGCTCGCTCTGCTCCTGGGTCTGCTGTTCTGTCTGAGATTCTTCGGACTGTTCCGTGCTCTGGGGGATTTCCGGTTGGGAACTCTCCAGGGGTTTGTCATCCTTCCCGCAGCCTGTCAGAGAAGCCGCAATCAAAACCGCACCCAGAAATAAAGAAAACTGCTTTTTCATATAAAACCCTCCTTCAATTTTGCGTTATCGTTTACCCATTCCTTCTAAAAAAATCCCTCATTATACAGGGACCATTTTACTTCAAGTTGAGTAATCCTTTACTCATATATCAATAGTATCACACCAAAGCCGGTTTTGCAACTCTTTTCTCTATCAGAGAAAGGAATTCAGAGGAAAGAATCCAGCATTGCGGGCGTCAGATCCAGGCCCCTGTCCATTCCGCCGCCGTACCAGGTCACGCAAAGTCCTGCCGCCGCCGCTCCCAGCCCCATGGATTCCTTCATGCCCCTGCCGGTTGCGATTCCGTACAAAAATCCTGCTCCATAGCAGTCCCCGGCGCCGCAGGCATCAACAAATCTTCCTGTTTTGATCGCCCTCTGCCGATAGCTTTGGCCCTGGCACAGCCCAAGACTTCCCTCTCCGCCCAGCGTCACCACCGTCCCAGTGCGCACCTTCTCCGCCAGCTTTCGCGCCGCAGCCTCCGGGTCCGGGGCACCGGTAAGCGCCAGCGCTTCCTCCCGGTTCAGCTTCAGGTAATCACATTGGTTCAGAATCTCCCATGTTTCCTCCCCCGCCGGGCTGTCGCACCAGGATACATCCAGACTCAGAATCCTGTCATATCTGCGGCACAGCCGGGCAATGGGATATGTCAGGCAATAGCCAAGGTAGGTATGCACAATATCCGCCCGGCTGATTTCCTCCTCCAACTGCTTTGGCGTGAAAAATGCCCCGGCTGAACCGGCATAAGACGCAAAACAGCGGTCCCGGGAAGTGCTTAATACGGCGGAGACCCCGGTCCTTACGCCTTCCTCCATACCCGTTCCCGCTATTTCCACGCCGCAGGCCTCCAGGTCCTCCCAAACGAGCCTGCCCGGCAGATCTTTTCCCAGCCTGGTCAAAAAGCGCACCGGCGCCCCCAGCCGGCCCAGCATCATGGGGGTGTTTGCACCGCCGCCGGCCTTGATCTCAAACTCCCGGCAGTACACTTCCCGTCCGGGCTCCGGCACCCGGGGCAGGCCGCCGAATATCATATCACAGCAACTTTCCGCAATACACAGCAGCTTTTTCATTTCCACTCTCCGATCCAGGGCCGATTCAGTTCGCAATATGCTTCCACCAGCTTTACCGCCAGGGAATAATCCTGCACAAGAGGATGTACGGTCAGCGCTTCCACCGCCGCGTCCCGGGACTTTCGGGTCACGGCCTCCACCGTCAGCTTTTCATATCGTTTCACTGTCTGCATCAGAAGCAGGTTGGACTTCTTGATTTCCGCTTCTTCAAATCTCATGGGAACCGCGCCGCCCCGTCCCACTCTGCAGCTCACCTCCACCACATCCTCTGCCTCCATACCGGGAATGGCTCCCCGGTTGGGAACGCTTACGGCCAGATCCATTCCCTTGTCGCAGTTCATACTGTCGATATAGTTGAACACCACCCCCGCATATCCCTCGTAGATTTCCGTCACTGTCCGATTTTCCGGCAGATGCCCGATCCCCAGGCTTTTTATATCCAGGGGCGGACGGGAATGCGGCTTTCCGCCCAGTTCGATATTCATATAGCTTCCCTCTCTCCGATGCATATACCCACGATAGATGTCAAGACAAAGCTGCGGCTGTGTCTCCATATCCTGTTCCCGCAGCGCCTCCATCATCTCCCGGTTGTTGCGGCAGATAAATTCCCCCCGGGATTCTTTCGCGGCCAGCAGATTTTTCAGCGCCCGGTCCCTATGGTAAAAATAGTACAGATACCCGTTGGGAATCTCCCCTAAGCGGCGCACCAGATCAGGGTCAAAGTACGGAAGAGAATGGAAACTTTCCAGAAAACTTTCATTGCCAAGGAGCGTGGGAAGTATATCCCGCCCCCCCAGTTCCACTCTGCCTGCCCAGGAAAGATGGTTCAAACCGTAAACCTTTACCGTCAGATCGCTGGCATTTACCTGCAGCGCCCGGGCAATATCTATTTTGATGCCTGTGGCGTTGTCGCAGATTCCGATTATATTATTATAACCCGCGTCATAGAGAGCCTGGGTGACCAGGCCGGAGGGATTGGTAAAATTAAAGACCAACGCGCCGGGACGGGCATATTCCTTCACCAGCCTCATATATTCCCACATGACCGGAATGGTGCGCAGCGCATAGGAAAATCCCCCCGCCCCTGTGGTTTCCTGGCCAATAAGCCCCATATCCAGAGCGATCCGCTCGTCCCGGGTACGGGCCTCGTCCTGCCCTACCCGGATGGTGGTCACCACATAATCCGCGTCCCGCACCGCTTCCACTGCCTCGGTTGTAAGCCTCACCTCCAGTCCGCTTTCCTCTCTTTGGGCCAGATACCGGGCAATGCCCCCAAAGTATCGTAATTTTTCCGGGTCATTATCCATGACGGCTACCTGCCCGATCTCCATTTTCTTATAAAACTTCAGCAGGGATTCTATAAAATAATAGGTTCTGACGCTTCCGCCGCCTATCAGTGCCAGCTTTTTCATCACAGCACCAGCCTTTCCAGCAGGCGCTTCTTGAATTCCTCCACATCCACGGACACTGCCGCGCGGACACTGGCGCCCTCTCCCCAGTCACAGTCGATGGTCAGGCCCCTGGTATACTGTCCTCCTGTTTCAATCAGAATTTTCTTCTCCGCAAAGGTAAGCAGATCCTTCCACAGCAGGGCAGACAGGGCCAGCGGATCGTGCAGAATCGGCAGATAACCGAAATTGGCGATAAACATCTCCATCATTTCCCCCAGCAGGTCCGTGCGGGGATTTCCGATTCCCTTGATATAGTCCACCTCTTCTCGGGTAAAGCGGCATTGGTTCGTCACATCCAGTCCTATCATACGGATATCCGCGCCGCTTTCAAATACGATCCTTGCCGCCTCCGGATCGCAGACTATGTTCCATTCCGGATGGGCCTGATTGATCTGGCCGCCCATCATCACAATATGCAGCCTGGGAATAATATAAGGCGCCTTGGCAATCGCCAGCCCCACATTGGTCAGCGGTCCGATGGCCCCTATGGTCAGTTCCTCATGCTGCTCGGCCATCTGTACGATAAAATCACAGGCAGGGGGTAAGGGACTTCCGGCTATTTCCCCGAAATCCCTGGAACTGTTGGGAATTCTGTTTTCATCCCACCAGCCGATCAGCGGCTTCTCCGCCCCGGTACAGACAGGGATATCTTCCCTGCCGTACACCCGCAGCATATTTCTGGTCACATTGGCCCGCCACTGATTGGCCAGATATACATTGGTGATACCCACGATCTCCAGCTCGGGGCTGTTTAAAGCCAGCCCCAGAGCCAACGCATCGTCCACATCCCCGCCAATATCCGTGTCAATCAACAGTTTGCTTTTTTTCTGTTCCATGTATTCACCTCTCAGCCGTCAAAACCATTTCATACCTGTCATAGGGCAGGATTTCCGCCTCAAACAGGCCCGAAGGATTCCGGGTGGATTCCAGCAGATTCATCAATGTGTTTACCACTCCCAGCGTGATCTCATTCTCACCGGGCTTTACATACGCACTGATATCCGCAGTGTATGGATTCCACAGACAGGTTTTTACTTCCTGTCCGTTGACCCTGATCACAAGCACATCCCTGCCTATTTTGGCCTTCAGCATCAGTCTGCGCCGGGTCTGCTCCCGGGTCAGATTCACCCTGCAGGTATAGAAACCAGTGCCCGAATAATAGGGCAGCTTTTTGTCGGTCCAATCTCCCGCTTCCATAACGGCGGGCATGGCAGATATGACTTCCGTTCCTTCTCTCTGCTCCACCCCAAAGCTGCCAATGAGTTTCAGCAGGTCGATCATGCCGTCGCTCTTTCCGGTAACGGTGAGTTTTACCGTGATCCAGTTGGTTCCCGGGGTAAAATAATGCTTCATGGGAACCGTGAGAATCTCTGCGTCCAGATAGGATCTCTCCGGCGTCTCCGTCACCTGTCTGCCGTTTACATACAGTACATATCCGGCCCCCTTAAAGCCGTCGATCATCAGCTTCAAATCCTCCGGCACAAAATCCGCTTCCACAGAGGTCACATACCACAGGTCCACAGGATAGACCTCCTCATCCCGTTCCACGGGAAGCTGCATTTCCCAGGCGCCCATCCGCATATCCAGCCAGTTTTCGCAATCGGCTCTGCCCTGGGTAATGGCGGTCTCATCGTCTCCCTCCTCCACATACTTCATTTTCCATCGGTCTGTGTTCAGGGAGTTGGGCTTGTCCATGGCAAAGTCAAAGGTATTCCCCAGGCTGATTTCCGGAAGCGGCTCACGGGCTTCCACTTCATAGGTCTGCTCCCGGCCGTCTCTGTCCAGGGTGATACTGCCATTCTCCGTAAGCCGTCCCCACCCGCTCACGCGTACCTGTCCGCTCTCCAGAACTTCCGTCCGCTCCACATGGATGTCCGAAGCGCTGACATGGGTTTTTAAGGTCTCCCGGGCAAAAGAAAGCATCCTGGATCCAAAGGGCTCCATATGAACGGACAGATATGTTTTTCCGTCCCGAATGCCGTATACTTCCGCCGTCCGGATGTCTCCCGTCTCCAGATCCCAGATTTCCGGGGTGTGTACCCCTTCCCAGGTCACGGTAATGTCCGCGCCCTGCTCCACAGGGTTAATCAGGAAGAACAGATCCTGTCCGTCCTTGACCCGGTGCAGATAGAATACCTCTTCACTGTCAATCTCGATCTCCGGCGTAATGCAGCAGCGCATGGTCCGATTCAGCATCTCCAGTCCGCCGCAGCCGTCGTTGGCCTTGTAGCCCTGTCCCGACACAAAGACCGTTTTGCCCTCTCCCACCTGTCTTTCCGTCAGGGTCTGGCCTGTTTCCCGGCTCTTGAGGAAATCGGCCCGGAGTTTTTCGGGATCCACACCGAACAGCGCCTGAATCCTTTGGCATAGATCCGAAGCCTCTCCCTCGATCACCCGGCAGGGGAGCAGAGCCTCTCCTCCCAGGCGGCCTCCCGCCCGGACAAATTCTTCCAGCCTGGCAAGTGTTTTGGCTTTGATATGGGTGCAGGGAGGAAGCATCAGCATCTCATATTTTTCTCCCTGGATACAGATTTTTCCATCCTCAATCCGGCACTGGTCACAGAGTACATCCTCATCCAGATAGTCATAATCTATATGCAGACGGAGCAGTCTGTCCGTCATATAGTTGAACTCTTTCTCGATGGTGTCTCCGATCTTATCTTTTTTCTGAGGCGTATAATTGGCCCATATGGAATTCATGGGATAAAGGATTGCCACCTTCGCCACATGGTCTCCCCCGGACAGCGCATAGCCCAGTCTCGTCATATAGTCATTGAACAGCCCGTACTGTTCCCACCAGGTAAACTGGCAGAACATGGAAGGCGGCCAATCCCGCTTGCGCTCCCCTTCAATGGTGTAATGGAAGCCGTGGGGAATAAACTGATTGACGCCCAGCACATACTCCCAGTCCGCGATCCACTTCATGCGCTCCATGGTGCAGTCCCAGTAGGAGCCTCCCATGGACTCGGATACCAGACGCACACTGCCGTTCTGATGGGCGGCGGAACTGGCGATCTTCAGTGCCACATGCTCGTTTTCCATCTCCCGGGTGCCGATCCTGGGATACAGATGATCCACTCCCGTCATGTCAAAATTGCGGAGGTGTTTAAACAGATTTCCATCTACCCGGGCATGAAGCCTCAGCGATTCCTCATAAAGAAGATGTCCTGTGAAAATCACATCATTGTCCTCACACCAGTCTGCAATCTGTTTAAAATAGGACTTTTCATACTGGTCCGTCAAAGTGCTCCAGAAATCGTATCTGACCTGTTCCGTATCGCCTCCGCAGTCAAAGAACAGCTTGGGCAGATTTTTTTTCAGGTCATATCCATTGTGTTCCCGGAAAATCTTAAACATCTTTCGTGTCCAGGGAATCACAAAATTGTCCCTGCCCACCTCAAAATAGTCCATGGCCGGCTCGTCTGTGAAAAAGCCTTTTACATCCTTGGAAAAACTCTCTCCCAGACTGGCCTTATAGCGTTCATGGGTATACTCCAGAAACTTTTTTGTGGTCTCCGGATTCAGCACATCCGCGTACCAGGTACTCTTCCGCTCAATGAAATAGAACAGCTTCCAGGGCCCTTTGGGTGCTTCCCAGGTAATGACCTTGTCAAAGGAAAGGGTGGGCATCAGATCCACTACCTCATAATTTCCCTTCTCCATGTCCTCCAGCTTAATGGCGCAGGCGTAGACCGGCTCCGATTGCTCCAGATCATTATAGCGGGAGTCCGTTCCTTCCATAAAAGTGAAAAACTGTCCCGGCAGATCCCCTTCCACCAGTTCCAGATACACATTGGTCAGTTCGGGATGATCCTTCATAATGGTTTGTCCGCAGGTACCGCTGGGCCAGTTATACTCGTCATAGACCCATATCTGCAGACCCATCTCCTGGGCTTTCTCAATGGTAAATTTCACCCGGTCCAGCCAGTTTTCATCCATATATCCCAATTCTTCGCGGATGCCGAAGCGGGCGTGGATATACAGTCCCGGGCATCCTTTTTCCTTATATTCTTTCAGCTGGTACTCGATTTCCTCATATTTCATTTCCCCGTTCCAGAACCAAAAGGGCATAATGCCGAATTCTTTGCTGGGGGTTCGAAATTTATCCCGGTCCAGCGGCTCCCCGCTCACTAATTTATTATATTCCATAGGCTTTCTATTCTTCCTTTCCTTGTGTTTTCCCAAAAATATCTGTCAGCACCGGATTTCCACAACGGCATACAGCGGCAGCTTTTCCAGTTTTACCGTGAGCCTGCCCTGCGCCGCCCGGGCCTGACAGGGGATTTCCTTTCCGTCCAGATCCATACACCGGACGGAGGTTGCCTCTGAAGGGATCCTGGCTTCCAGGCTCACATGCTCTATGGGCTGTACCCGATCTTCTTTCCTGTCGTAATGATAGTTCAGCAGATGGATGGTATTCACCCCATGGTTTCTATGGCAATGCACTCCCACAAAATTCTGAAGGCTCACATCCTCCACCTTTACCTTCACCTGGGCGATCCGGTCATTTAATTCCTCAAACACCTGCCCAAACAATTCCATGGCTTCCCCTCGGGACGCCGGATTGGCACATATGATGACATTTTTCTTTTCCGCCATCTGCCGTGCCCAGCCCGGACAGTTTTCCGCCGTCTTTCCAAACATCAGCAGCCTGCCCCCGCGGTCTATGTATTTCTCCAACTCTTCCCTCTGGTTGGCGGTGAGGAAATCGCATTCCGGCAGAACAATCAGTTCATACTGCTGCCATTGGCTCACATCCACCCGGTCAGGACGCAGATCCTCATCCCCAAACATTCTCACATCATAGATGACCTGCCGGTCGCTCATCAGATGAATCACCTCCCAGAAGGGCAGTCTGGATGCTCCCTCGCTCTCCATGTCAAGGGATTTGTAGAACAGAATACTCTCGTCCTCCACAAGGGCATTTGCGCCGCCGCTTTTGGTGACCTCTCTCCAGTAATAGCTGGGGAAGGAATATGCCACCATAATCATGGCGGAACTGTCCTTGCTGTAATATTCCTCATGTTCCGCCAGGAATCCCTGTACCTGGGCCGTCACGGATGCGGGTGGATAAAAGGCATTTTTAATGGTATTACCCATCCATCCTCCATAGGGCACGCTCATGTTGCAGCCGTACACGGAAGCCTCCAGCAAAAACAGTCTGTACAGATCATACCCCTGTCCCGCTTCCAGCATTTCCAACAGCTGGGGCACGATTCCGCCGTAAGGGTTCTCCGCCACAATCACCGGCTTTGTATTGGAGTATCCGCTGATATATCTGTACCAATGGGGCTGCCGAAACAGCGTCTTTTCCATCTCTGTGATAATCACATCCACCTTGTCTTCAAAGGGATAATATACGGGCATACAGTTAAAGAAATTACCCGACACCAGAATCTCTTTGTTCTGGGTGCGTCTGGCATATTCCCTGGCATAATCCGCCAATTCCGTGAAATGTTTTTTCACCGCCCGCATCTGGAACTCATAATAATCCCGGAACATGGGGGATTCCTCCGGACTGGCATATCCCTTTTCCAGAATATATTTTTGATAGTCAAAACTTTCCAGGTCGATATGCTCGTAGACCGGAGACAGGGTCCCCGCCGCCTTTCTTTTTTGCAGATACGCCCTGAACTGTTTTCTGCAGTCTTTACAGAAGCACCCCCCGGCCCCCATGGAAGTAATGGGCAGTTCCGCTTCGTCCAGCTGGATGCCGGCCACACCGGCGTCGATCTGCAGTTCCATGATTTTTTTCAGATACTCTCTCCACACCGGATTGTTCCGGCAGGTCTGGTAACAGGTTTTGGAATGGCCCACCACCTCCACCCACTGGGCATGCACCGGCTCTCCCCGGAAAGTTCTGGCGGCAACCTCTTCCTGCAGATCGGTCACTCTCTCTCCGTCACTGTTGAAGATTCCCTGGGGATAATAGTCCTTCAGGCTGGTTCTGAACAGTCCGTCAAATTTTCCCGAGGCAAACTCGTTCAATCCATAGGTATCCGAGGCCTCCCCCTCCCGGATCACATTAAACTGTTTCATGCTCCTTCCGTCTTCCGACACCGTAACGGGAAATTCCCAGCCCTGGACCTCAAAAACAATTCCCATGGTCTTGATGCCCCGCTTATTGCACTCTGCAATGAACTCCGCATCGTTCATATATCCGTAAAAGCGGAGTCTGGGATCCACCTCCCCAAAGGCCTCATTTTCCAGATAGGGGAGAGAAATGGAACCTCCCCCCATCACGGACCATACCAGAATAGTGCCTTTATATTTCTCCAGATCCTCCACCATACGCATGCTGCGAAACGGCAGGCTGGGATGATAGCAGTGATTGTCACGATACCATCCGTCAAAATAAATACCTCTTTCCATACTTCCTCTCCCTGTCCTTTACTTTATTTATACATCAGATCAATCTGGGCCTGAATCACCGGGTCCATGGTGGAATTAATCGTGGATGCAGGCACGCCTTCACTCATGTAGTTTACGATCTCCGATATTATTTTCTGAATATCGTCCAAACCCTTGTCATAGGCATAAACGGTCTTTACATCCTCTCCATAAATCATGTCATAGTTCTCCTGACCGATCCGGTTTGCCTCTTTCTGATCTCCCACCACTTTCTGCAGCTCGTTCACAATGCGCATAAAGGCCACCGCGCCCTGGGGATTTTTGGCGCCGGAAGGCACTGCCATAGCCTGGGGGTATACCACCTTGTTTTTCCCGGAGTAATCATCTCCCACCGGGAAGGGAACCATCCCCGTGTCAAAAGGCAGATCCACCGGATATTCCTTGCCGCAGATCATCCCCATCAATCCGTTATCAAACCAGCCCCACATATTGTCTTCCCGGTTCCACAAAAGGCTGTCCCGAATCTCGATCAGGTAATTCAGCGTATTCTGAACGGGTGCGGAGCCCAGATTGGAACTCACCGTGCCCGAGGCCGTGTCCACATTTAAAAGGCTGCCGCCGTTCGCCCACATAAACCACAATATAGATTCCTCATGGGAACCGTAACCCATCTGGGAAGTCTCTCCGTCCGTGGTCTTTGTCAGCTGTCTGCAGGCATCCCGGAATGTGGACCAGTTCCAGTTGCCCTCCAGGAACAGTTGGTCCGGAGATTTCATCCCCTCCAGATCAAACAGATCCTTGTTGAACATAATGTAGCGGGTATAGGGCTTCAGAGGAATGGCGTATACGGAATCCTTCCAGGAGAACAACTCCTTGTCCACATCGTAATAACTATAATCCGCATCCGTTGTAAACGCATCCAGGGGTGTGACCACGCCGGATAAAATCACACTGTACATGGTCTCGTCATATACCTCAAACAGATCCGGCGCATCGCCGGAATGCTGCTGGGCCGTCACCGTGGCCAGCATATCCCCCCAGGCGGCATAAATCACATTTACCTTGCCCCCGTATTTTTCCTCAAAATAGGGAATCGCCTCCAGAATAGGGTCATACACATTCTCATTTTTGGATGTGTCGTAGGCATACTGATCCTGGTTATACCAATAGACAATGCTGATATCCGGATTGTCCAATGTCTCCGGCAGCCCTTCCACATGGTCCAGGAAGCCCTGCTGACCGCTTTGTCCGCCCTGGGACTCCTGGCCGCCGGGGCTCTGGGTGTTCTCCCTGTCCTGACTGCTCTGGCCGCTTTGGGATACCTGCTGGCTGTCATTTCCGCAGCCCGCCAGGCCCACGCACATAGATGCCGTCAATAATAACCCCCATACTTTTTTCATGTTTCTTTTCATTGCCCTTTCCTCCTCCTTATTTTGCAGCTGCTCCCTGTTTTGCAGCCATATTTTACATTCCCGTTAAACCGGAGTTTTCAATACCCTCTGAAAACTTTTTCTGCAATATCACATACAGAATCACCAGCGGTACAATGGCGATGAGACAGGCCGCCTGAATCTGGGTGTTGGCCGTCTGAATGCTGCCGATTCCCACTCCCGTATTGTGAAGATTCTCCAGATTGGCCTTGAACGCCGCCATGGCTGTGGCCATGGTGTCTCTCACCCGGATAAACATGGAAGGCGTATAATAATCGTTCCAGTTCCATACCACAGACAGCAGCGTTACGGAAATCACAATGTTCTGTGCCGTGGGGACTATGATCTTCAGGAAGGTTCTAAATGCGCCGCAGCCGTCGATAGCCGCAGCCTCCTGCAGTTCTTTTGGGATCCCGGTGAAAAACTGCATATAGATAAAGATAAAAATACCACTTTTCAGCCCCACCGCCAGAAGGGAAGGCAGCAGCGTCACCCACACGGTACCGATCAGATTGGGCCGAAGGGAAGCGCCCGTCAGCTTCTCCAATCCCTCCAGAATCCCCAGAAAATCAAAGTAACGATAACTGGAATACAGAGAGGTACAGATGGTCTGGGGAGGTACGATAATGGTCAGAATCACGCAGGCTGTAACCAGCTTTTTCCCCCTGAAATCAAATCTGGCCAGACCGTATCCCACCATCATACACACCGCGGTGGACAATAGAGCCGGAATTATTTCCATGAGCAGCGTATTCCACAGCACCTGGCCTATGTCCATCACCAGGCCTACAATCCGAAAATTTTCCAGCGTCAGGCTCTTGGGCAGCCAGATCACCGACGGATCCCAATACTGCTCCACCGGTTTGAAGGCATTGCTGACCATGTATAAAACAGGATACAGCACCACATAGCCCAGACCGATCATAAACAGTTGTCTGCACAAGGCCCACAGAACCCGGGACGGCTTTTTAACCTGTATCCTGTGCCGCAGCTCTCTTTTGAATTCCTCCTTTTTCCCGGAGGTGAGCATCTTCAGCAGGCTCTCCTGCCCGCCTGTTTTCCTTTTCTTCATGGTCCGCCTCCTAATTTTCAATCCGATTGGCTTTCCTGCCAAGCAGCAGATACGCCAGCAGCAAAAAGAACGCGATTACGGCAAAATACATCCACGCCATGGCGGCGCTTGTTCCAAACTGCATGGTCTTTCCGAACCCGATTCTCTGAATGGCCGCAATCATCACATTTCCCCCCTCACCGGTACCATAGGCAGTGCAGGAATCCACAATGATATAGACAATGTTCAAAAAGATAACCGGGGAAACCTTCGGGATCGTAACCTTCCAGAAAATTTCCCAGCTTCCGGCTCCCTCGATCCTGGCCGCCTCGTAAAAATTTTCCGGTATTTTCTGCAGGCCCGATATGAAAAGCAGGATGGGCACACCGCAGTTGGCAGCCATGGCATAAATACTGTCCACCACGCCGATCATCATCCCCAAAACTTCCTTGCTGACGCCTCCCTTGAGCAGCAGCTGCGCCAGCGCCGTGGCTCCCGGCATATAGGCATTGCCGATGCCGTTGAGAGCCGTGGAACCCACCGCATTGCTCACCATGGAGTAAACCACTCCGCTGGTCAGGATAATGGGCATGAAGAAAATCGCCCGGTACAGGGTCCTTCCCCGGAATTTTTGCACCAATATCACCGCCACAAACAGACTGAGTACGGTGCAGATGCAAACCTGCAGCAGCATATTTTGGACCACTGTCAGAAGATTGGTCAGAAACGAACTGTCCTGCAGAATCAGATACTTAAAATTATCCAGGCCCACATAGCCTGTCTCCAATCCTCCCGCTCCCATTATCACATTATTCAGCGAGTACCAGAAGCTCTCCACAAGGGGCTGCAGGAAAAAGATCAGGAAGCCGATTATCCAGGGCAATACAAACAGATACCCGGCTCTCTGCTGTCTGCGGATCAGTCCGGAGGCGCCTGCCCTCTTCTTTTTTTCTACCATCCGTATCCACTCCCTTCCCCTTCATCGACCGTCCCCTGGGTCAAAATCACGCCGTCGCATATCGCCGTATACCCCTTTCCCCGGACCACAAATCCGTCGGCTGTCACATCGCTTTCTCCGTAATTGACATAGAGCACCGTCCCGTTTTCATAGCTGACCTTCCTTACCCCGGCCTCCAAAATTTCATGTCCGATGATTACACTGTCCTGTACCCGGGACAGCACCTGGTTCAGCTGTGCGTGCTGAGACGCCATATACCCTTCCCAATTTGTAAAATCTGCGGAATACAGATGATCCATGGAAGAGCCGATCAACTCATCCGTGTTCTCCCCGACCAGGGAATACAGGGGATATGCTCCATACTCCATGCATTTCAGAGTCATTTCCTTCGGACTGCCGCACAAGTTCACCGCATCCAGAGAGTAGGACACATAACCATGCAGCACCATCTGATAAAAGGGAATGCTTACGTCCTCAATGTCATAGCCGCTGGACGTCCCCGGTGTCCGCAGAATATGTCCGGCCCATGCCGCCGCATAGCCGTTTGCCCCGGTGAGCATCAAATCCTCCATTGCCTGGGCCGCCTGGCTGACGGTGTCCCGGAGCACCTCCGTCACCTGATTCCGCCCCATACCGCCGGTTCCCAGTTCCGAATAGCACTTCTCTCCTATGGCGTCCAGGGCCAGATTCTGATAGCCTGCCTTTTGCATATTATCCACCAGCAGCTTATAAAACTTGTTTATGGATGCCGGTCTCAGCAGGTTCCAGGGTTTATATCTGCTGTCCGTCTCCGTGGATTCCAGCAAAAAACGGTATTGGTTCTGGGCCGTGTTCACTGCCGACTGCAAAAAGTCTTCCACCTTACTCACCCCGTTTCCGGGCCGATAAATATTTAACAGGTCAGCCGACAGGTACAATCCCCCGCCCGCTTCTTCCAGACGCTGCTGCAGCGCCAGCAATTCTTTTCTGCTGCCTACCCGGGGTTCCGCTTTGGCAGAGGTGGGAATCTTTCTCCAATAGCTATCCTTCATCCAATAGTTATATTTGATCACTACGGAATCCACTCCCCGGGCAGACAGGACATCCAGCATTTCCTCCACTTTCTTTACAGACGTCAGAGTAATCTTCCTGTCCATGGGAATTCCCAGAAAAGATTTATTTTTTATCATGTAACCGTAGAGATCCAGGTAAAGAGGAATCTGATCTCCGACTATGATCCGCCGCTCCAATCCCTCGTGCCGTTCCAGATAACTTCTGTAGAAAGAAGCCATATCCCCGTAATCCGATTTGCCCCGGTCCAGAAAATAAAAGCTGATTTCATAATCCTCCCAGGTCTCCAGTTGTTTTTCCCCCACGCCTACCGCTTTGTCCGTACCGTCCTTCTGAATCTGCCGCACGGTGCCCACCGTACGAAATTTATAGGAGCCCCAGACCGTATTGAAGGAAGTGTATTTTCCTGCCACATTGGCCTTGACGGCGGCCCTGCCGTCTCCCCCGGTGATTACCGCCAGAAATCCCAGATCATTCTGATGGACCCCAAAAACAGGCAGATATTGCGCCTGGGCCTGGGTCTGGCGGGAGGGCACTGCGGAGGCAGGACCCATGTTTTTATCATTTGTTCCGTCGTCGAAGCCATACAGTTCCTTGGAATAGGTATTTGCCGCAAGCCGGTTATTGTTGTAATAGATCAGTGCTCCGCTGCCGTCCGGCACCAGCATATAGCCTTCCTGATCCCTTCCTCCCGCTCCGAAAAAGGGCAGTACATCAATCGAAAGAATCTGGTTTGTTCCGTACTCGGCCACACCGTCCGTAAGCACCTGCGCCACAAACCGATCCTCTTCCACCGCATATCGCAGCGGTATTCGGAATTCCTCATTGGGAAAGTCAAACAGAAAAATCACCGAGCCATCCGCTTCCAGTCGGTAAGACAATCCCTCCTTTGCCACGCTGGACATGTATCCCCCGCAGGTCATATTCACATTCTGACCGGTGCTGTACTCCACGGTCAGCACCGAGAGCAGTGCATTTTTATGAAATCCGCCTGCCAGTGTATCCTCCCGCTTTTCCACCGGATTGGTATACCAGGTATAACCCTGGGTCTTATCCTCCACCGCCGCCTCACCGCTGCTCAGATTGGCATACAGGACGAAGCGCTCATTTTCATGAATCCGGGTCAGTGCATCCGATTCCGAAGCCGGCAGAAATCCTTCCGACAGGTTCCGCACTGTCTGGCGCGGGGGCTGCTCCGAAGCCTGCCTTCCGCAGCCAGAAAGCCCCGCCCCCAAAAGCAGCAGGCAGATTAACAACCATAATTTTTTCATATTTACCCCCATTTTCCCGAAGTCTTCGACTTCACAGTCTCCACGTTCGTAATCCCCAACTTCGCAGCCTCCGACTTCCTGGTCTCCCGCTTCCCGGAATCTTTGATTCCGTCTACAGGCGAAATGCGATCTCGTTGTATATGGTGTATAAAAAAGCATATATCTGCTGTACCAGACTGTAACCCAAAAGCAGTAAAAACAACAGAATTACAATCCCCGCCGCCGTAAGCGCCAGATTTAAAAAGACCTTTACCGCCGTAAGCTGATGCACATAATACTCGCCGATCAGCAGAATCAATCCGCTCCAGAGCAGGCCCACCACGCGTAAGGCCGTCAGAAAGGCCTTCATCTCCAGATTGGTGAAATTTGAGGCAAGAATATAAATCAAATCACACACCGTATAGGGCACCAGCGTATAGCAAAGCATGACGAACACCTGCCGGGATTTTCCCTCGGTGAACATCAGGGAACTAACCGCCCAATTTGACACATAGCAGATGGCAAACCCGCCCATGCTGATGAGGAAAATAGACGGAACGGATATCTCCTCCGGATTGGCGGTATTATAGATAAATCCCATAAGCGCTTCGTCAAACACTCTCACCAGAAAAAAGGCCGTCAGGATCAGCATGCAAAAGAACATACTTCCCGCATTATTCCACTTTATCTGGTCAAAACCGTTCACCGGATGGAACATGGTATATCTGCACTGTTTTGCGCCTTCCTTCAGACCGTTCATGCCGCCGCCCCCTTTCTTAAATTTATCCGTACTCTGTGTTTTTTCCACAAAACCACTGCTGCCGTCAGTACCGCCACACAGAATACAATGGCTCCGAAGGCATTTCTGATCTTGATCAGAGACGCTTCTTTATAGGCCAGGGAATATCCCTCCTTGTCCCCTGCCAGCCGATAATAATACATGGCAGTGTCATACTCTTCCATTTGATAGTAAGCCTTTCCCAATCCGGTGTAGGCCGCCAGATAATTGGCATTACGCCGGATCACTTCCTTCCAGGGCTCTATGCTCTCCTCATAAAGTCCCTCATTGTACAGCCTTACCGCATTGTGCACCAGTCTGCCGAATTCCGTGATCTTCAGTTCCGTGATGGTATTTTTATCCCCGTCCAATACATACAGCCTGCTCCGGACCTGAATCAGGGACACGGGCCTCCGAAACAGTCCCGCCCGGTCTCCCTGGCCTCCCATCATAAAAAGGGGTTTCCCGTTCTCGTTAAGCTGGTCAATGGAACCATACTTGGTGTCCAGCAGAGTGACAATTCCATACTCGTCTGCCGCAACATCTATGTACGACATCCTTCCGTTCACCTTATATGGCAAAGCATTGATTCCCACCGGATTGACCCGGGATACCAGATCCATTCCCTTTTCACCGATGACCGTGCCATATATATAGCCCTGGGGATCCATAAAGATATTACTGTATTCAAGGGGTACAAAGGCCTGCATGGTAGCCGCTGCCTCATCGCTTAAAAGTTTTTGCCATGCCTTTTTCAAATGGTCCTTCCATGTCATGGACACGTTACGTGCGCCGAAAAACTTAATAAAGCTGCCATCCGATTCCAGATAAACCATCCCCTGGTATACGCCCTTGGACAGCACATATATGCGTCCCCTGTCATCCACCGCGATCTTACTGGGCCGATAGTCAAAGTTCACTGGAATAAGCGTCGTCTCTGGAGAGCCGAAAATCTGCCGGATTTTTCCCAGAGCATCGCAGACCACCACTTCCTGGTTGCCCGATTCGGCAATATACATGGTGCCGTCATCCTGTACAAAGATTCCCTGGGGATTGGAAAGCACATATTCGCTCCCGTCGGGGCGGGTCAATCTGTCATACTGTCCCACCAACTCCATTTCTTCATTCAGCACCAGAATCCTGGCGTTTCCTGCGTCCACCACATATATCATATTGCGGGCGGCATTATAAAACAGGTCCGCGCCATTATTAAAATCTCCGCAGCCGATTTGGGAGCCGCTGATACTGCGCACCGGCACATAGCCATTTGGCGAAGGCACCGCATTGCCCCACACATCCAGCGTAAAGGTCTCGTAAGGTGCCTCCGATGCCAGCACCGTCCGGGGAAACAGCAGCGACAGCAACATCCCCCACAGCAACAGGACCGATACTTTTTTTCCCATGTTCATAGACATACCCCCCCTTATCCCTTGATCCCGGTACAGGACATGGTTTCCATTACGGAAGACTGTGAAATAATAAACACCACCACCGGCGGTATCATAATGATCAATGCCACCGCGGCGCCCGCCCCTGCCCTGGCGATTCCCGCTTTGGATATGGACTGCATCACCGCCGTCAGGGTTTTTAAAGCCTCGTCATAAATATACTGGGACTCTCCCGTATTCCACAGATCCTTGAAGGTAAAAATAGTCAGTGTCATCCACGCCGGTCTCACCAAAGGCATGACCAGCCGCCAGAAACAGATAAATTCATTGGCGCCGTCCACTCTGGCCGCCTCCAACATCTCGTTGGGAACCGTTACCATAAACTGCCGCATCAGGAACACGCCAAAACTCCCTGCCAGAATCGGAAATACCAGCGAATAATAGCTGTTGATCAGCCCCATTTTGCTGATAATAATGTACAGCGGCGTCCTGGTAACTTCAGGCCGGAACAATATGGCAAGAACCACGATCTGATAATAAATGCCTATATATCGGCTTTTATTTTTGGCCAGCGGATAGGCCGCCATGGAAGCGATTAATATGTACAGGACCGTTCCCGCCACAGCGATAAACAGGCTGTTGAAAAGGGATCTCTCGAAGGGGATCCAGGTGCTCTGCGCTATCTCCACCAGGTCGCTGAAATTATTCCAGGTTGGATGTCTTACAAAAAACTGCGGCGGATACGCAAGAATCTCGCTCAAAGGCTTAAACGCCGTGGATACCACATAGACCACGGGCAGCAGCATAAAAATGCCGATCAGCGCCAAAAACGCAAATATCAGAAATGTCCCGAACCAGGAACGGCTGAGTACCTTCTTTTTTGACTCCCGGATGCTTTTGGGCTGCAGCCAAAACAAAAAATCGGCCACCGCTCTCAGCGGTTTTTTCTTGGAATTCATTGTATTTTTCATTTTGGCTTATCCCTCCTGCCATACGGACAACAGCTTGTTGACTGCCTTCCACATGAGCAGCATCATCGCGAACAAAAATACCGCCACCGCGCAGGCATATCCCATTTCAAACCTGACCTGACCGAAATCCAGAATGTGGAGCACCAATGTATGAGTGGCATAATCCGTACTGGGAAAGCCCGTCAAATTCATACATTCATAGCCCACGGCAAAGGATGTGGATATCTGCATCACCGCGCCGAACAGCAGCTGAGGCACCATCTGAGGCAGCGTGATATACCACAGTTCCGCAAAACGGTTGGGAATGCCGTCAATGGCCGCCGCCTCAAAAAGTTCTCTGTCCATAGACTGGAGACCGGCCACAAAGGCCAAAAATCCCGTTCCCAGAGACAACCACAGAATTACCACAATCACTACTCCAAGCATGTACTTTGTATCCGACAGCCATTGCTGAGGATCACTTAAAATACCCAGTCGGATCAGAACATCATTCAGCAGACCATAGCTGTCCCCGGAGAAAATATAGACCCAGACAAAATACACATTTCCCGCCAGTGAGGGCAGATAAAAAACCAAGGTTAAAACCGTCCTCACAAACCGGTTAAATTCATTGATCAGCCAGGCCGTCAGGAAGCTGAGAATATAGCTGACAGGACCGGTAATCATGGCAAAAACCGCCGTGTTTTTCAGCGCTATAAAAAACACATCGTCGTCAAACAGCATCCTGATATAATTGTCAAATCCCACGAAAGCAGGGCTGTCAACCATATTGAAGTATGTAAAACTCAATCCCACCGCTGCCAGAATGGGCAATATGGTAAACAAGACGAACAGGATGGTAAACGGAGCCAGAAACACCAGGCTTGGACCCTGAAGTTTCAGCCATTTGTGAAACTTTCTCTTTTTAGACACGGATTGCGCGCCGCCGTTTTTCATTGACATTTTTGCACCCCCTGCCCGCCTAATAGTTAAATTCTTTCTGTTTGCGGGTCAGTTCCTTATTGATTTCAATATTGTACTTATACAGGGTTTCCCGGATATTTTTCTTGTTGTACACCACTCCGCGGAATGCAAAGGACAGGTTCCGCGCGATATAATAGCTTCCGGGAATCTGTTCCACCGCCACGGTGTTTTCCCACTGCTGCCGGATTACCTCTGCCTGTGCCGGCGTCCAGGGAATGCTCTCAAAGGCTTCTCTGTTGGCCGTCCGATATCTGGCCGCCGTACCCATATTCTGTTCCACGCAGATTCCGAATTCCGCCTGCGTATCGGCTCCCACCCACCACTTCAGAAATTCATATGCTTCATCGGGATACTTTGTATCCGCCAGGATCACGGCTCCGGTGGAGGAGGCAGTCACCACATTATTAATGCTTCCGTCCTCCTGCTCTATTCCCGGCATGGCTGCAATATCCCACAGACCGTCCAGTTCCGGGGCCGCCGAATACAGGTAGTTCACCTGGCTGAAGGGCTCGATGGCCAGAGGCATCTCTCCGCTGCGGAAGCGGTTGAAAAAGTCAAATACCAATGACAGGCTGTATTTGGTATACAGATCTGTCCAGTCCCCGAAGGCCTGCAGCGCCTCCGCCGTGTGAAAAGTAGATCTGGTAAGGTCCTGATTATAAAAGCTTTTTCCCCGTTGGTAGAGATAGGTCTCAAACACACTCTGCATCTGGGGAACACCCACCATATAATTGGCATTGGATAAAAATACAATCTGCTCATAAAATTCCTCCCAGGTCCGGGGAGGCTCCAGTCCCAGCTGTTCGTAAATATCCGTGCGGTAAAACAGCACATTGAAACTCTGTGTCTCGGGAAGGGCATACAGGCCGCCCTTATACCAGAAGGGAACGGCGGCGCTTTCCATAAACTGCCCCAGTACCTCCTGATAATCGGCAAACCGGGTCAGATCCAGCAGCGCCCCCCGCATCCCCAGGTTCACCGGTGTCTCCGTAGAGGTAAACAGTGCCACATCCGGCCCTTCTCCCGCCAGCACCGCCTGAATCAGCATATCGGAACTGTTCACCAGGCTCACCTCCACATTCACCCCTGTCCGGGCCACAAAACTTTCATCAATAAGCCGTTTCAGAATGATGGCCTGATCCCGGCCCGATGTGGCCTCGGTAGTAGTGATGTCCCCGGTGCTGATCCATACCCGCAGAGTCTTGTCACCCTCTGTCTCCTTAACGCCCGCCACGGAAACAGTGTCCGCCACAAAGGAATTAAAAAACATTTTTGTCCTGTACGCAAACTGTTCCCAGCCGCCACCGCCCACTTCCGGCGTTTCCACATCGGGGGAATAAACGTAAAACTTATCCAGCGTAAGGGGCTGCGCCTGCATATCAATGGCCCAGGTAGCCACACTGCTGATATTGCTGCGGAAATACTCTACCCGCCTGGAGATTTTATTGGGCTTCTCCTGCAGGGTCTCCAGCATTACCGCCATCTCCTTGAGCACCGATGCACTGGAGGCAGATACATATTCCATTTTGTCTATGGTCTCATAATATAATTCCAGTTGCTGCCTGCGCCTTTCCATCCGATCCAGCAGGCCGGGAATGTTATCCTGTAGATTGAAATCCCGATTGGCATCAATGGTCACTCTGGTATAATCCGCATTAAAACCCGTGAAGGAAATGATCTCTCTGTACATATCCTGCAGATCTTCCGCCACATTCCGTACCCCCCGAAGCACCTCCGCCATTTCCTCGTCCATGCTCACCTGCAAACCAAGCACATGCCGGCCGGCGGTGAGATACAGCTTCGCGGGTTCTCCCATCCCGTCTTCCAGACTTTGCACATACCATTTTGTGCTATAGGGGAATTTGATCACCTCTGCCTCCTTAAAAGGCGATGCCCCATCTATGGTCAGACTTCTCACGGAATAGGAATTGGCCTTGTCCGACTGTTTTGCCTTAAAAGCCAGACAATAATACCCATCCCGGGGCACTTCAAATTCCCATGTAATTTCCTGCCCCATTTCCTTCCATGTGCTTTTCCCGATGGTATTGTAACGGGTTCTGGAGGGACTGGAGGGGGTCACATGCACATTGGTTATATCATATGTGGCAAACAGCGCCACGTCATTTTTCAGATAACCGGCCTCTGCCTCATATTCTGCTAAATAACCGCTGCTGTCCGAGGCGCCCAGGGCATCCCACCGGGCCAGTGTCTGCCCGTAATCCCTGGGTTCAGGCGCTCTCAGGAATGTGATCTTATCAATGGCAACGGCCTCCTGCTTCAGACGAAGCGTCAATGTATGCCTGCCTTCCGACAGGTAATACCAGACCGGTCCCACATAACCCCTCTGCGGATCTTGTGCCAATCTTGTCTGCCAGTCAAATTGTTCTATCAGATCCGGGCGCAGTTCATTTCCTCTGACATCCTTCTGAAAATCATGATCGGATATGCCGAAATAGGTCTCGTCCTGATATAATCTGCGAAAACTCACATTCTGCGCATTCTCATAGGGAAGTTCTCCGTCCAGCATAATGTCAAACAAAATGTCACCGTTTTTCAGAGGAACGGCACAGTAAGTCAGGGCCAGATTGTAATACCCCGCCTGGGATGTTTCAAATTCCCAGGAAACACTTCCCTGAGGCGTATCCCAGTACAGGCAGCCCTCTCTTCCCATATATTCCGCCGCATAGGCATTGCTGTGATCCTCTTGCGAAAATAGTCCTCCCCGGATCTCTATGTATACATCTTCCGGAATCTCCGCCGCCCCATCATTCATTTCCAGATAATCCGCATAGGAAGGGATTCCGCTGCCTGCCGTTTCCCGCTGTTCCAACAGGACTTCTTCCTGCACGGCATCGGTTTGGGTCTTGCTTCTCACCTCCGCCAAGTCCTCCCGGGCACATCCGCTCAGGGAAGTTATCACCAGCGCCATACTGAGCAGTAATACTGTTGTCTGCCGTCTTTTCATGCCATACCTCTCTGTCCGCTTTCAGCGGTACAAACAACTGCCTAATTTTGTCTGAATAGCTATATATTGAGTAAACGTTTTACCTATTGCTAATTTTAAACATACATGCAAAAAAAGTCAATATATGTTCTGTGTTTTCGTCATATTGTATAATTGTCAACCCGATATTTGGTTATTTCTTCCGTATAAACAGGATAAAATTGCAATTATGCAGGAAACGTTTTCCATTAATTAGATGACCGCAGCCCCGTCAAGCACGGTCCTTAATTTCGCTGCCTGTCGTCTACCTTCGCGCCGCTTGCCGCCCGGGCAAGGCCCTCGCTGATGTCATAGCAACCCGAGAACTATGTAACTACAGATAAGGATGAACTACTCAATGAGGGATACACTAAATGTGCTAACTGTTGGTAACCCAAAAATAGAGCCACTTCTATCGGATCCTATAAAATATAAAGAAGAATAAATATGGGATCAGATATACAAAACTCCAGATAAGGCGAAACGGAAATATCTTTTTACTTTATACACATTTTTAAAATATGTATGAACCCAGATAAGGAGAAAACTTAAAATTGTGTTTAAGACAGCAGGCATAATAAGGTGGAGTGAATAATCTTATTTGGAGGAATTATAAAATGGCAAAATCATTTTTTGAGGAAATGGGCGGCAGATACGAAAAGCAGGGAGATTATCTAATTCCCTTTTTGGAATTATGTACCCATTGGGAAATAACTTATAAATATACATTGTAAAAGGTCAGATAAAGCTTTATAATTATATATAAATCGGTATTTTTAGAGAGGCAAATTATGGTAATTGACAATAAAAAAGTTATAATAAGAACAGAATATCAATCTGAATATGAAGAAGTGAACGAAATTATTTATGAGGCTTTTGCTGAACAGCACGGGATAGAAACTGGTAAATTTATGATGGAACATTTTATGAAAGAAAGGCAGAAAGAAACTTTTGTTCCCGAACTTTCTCTTGTCGCTGTATTAGATGATGGAACAATCATTGGGGAAATAGCGCTTCATGAAACAGACATTATTACAGAAACTGGCAAAAACACACAATTAACTCTATCACAAAGTGCTGTTTTACCAAAATATAGAATGCGGGGAATTATGAGAATGCTTGTTGAATATGCGTTAGATAAAGCCCAAAAAATGGGCTACGGAGCGGTGTTTCTTGGGGGAAACCCTAAACTTTATGCACGATATGGATTTGAACCGTCCAGTAAATATGGAATTTACCATGAAAACAGAAAAAAGTGGGGAGATGAAGGATTTATGGTTTGCATATTAAAATCCGGTACTCTTGATGGTGTAACAGGCACAACCTCGTATTATGGTGGATAATTTTCGGTTTATGCATTGGAAACGCTTTTCCGAAAAGGGAGTTATCTAATTCCATGTATAGCTTTACCAGCTGAAGAAGAACAGCTGATAGACACATGGGGACAGCGGCACTTGGACTATCTGAAACAGTACCGTAAGGTTACATACACCAATCTTCTCACAAGCGGCAGGCTGAATACATACCTTGCCGACATTGACAGGCAGGCGCAGGAACGCCTTGAACGGCTCATAGAGGACATGTAGCAGGCGCAGGGTATACGGAACAGCTAAAGGCTGAAAACGCCTTAGAATGGGTCGGGAAGATGAATAACATACGGGCTTGTGCGATGGAGATTGTGAACGAGGAAATCATTTACGCATAGGCAACATGGCGGCAGAGGGTTAAAGCTCTGTCGCTTTTCTTTATAATTTTAGCAATAGTCTTCTCAAAAACG